>ENA-OSEO01000428-OSEO01000428.1-sediment-metagenome-genome-assembly--contig:-NODE-428-length-108426-cov-6.563346_pt1 | contig 108426 bp, 99 predicted proteins | sample MGYA00237883_ERZ534232 | MGnify/ENA metagenome assembly ERZ534232
CAGCGTCTGCTTGCATTATACCAAGACACGAGCTTTAGAAATGCTCGTTAATGCAAATTCATTATACTAGGGGACGGAGCTGAAGCGAAACCGGAAAGGGGACGGAGCTGAAGCTCCGTCCCCTTAGTTTCGGGGGTCAGACCCCAGGTCGGACCCCCAGCGCAACTCTCCGAGGGACAGAGCTTCAGCTCTGTCCCTCATCCTCTTTGCTTGACAAGCCCTCTTTATTGTCATAGTATGGAGCTACAACTTCATTCAGTTTACGGCTGGGCAGGGCGCGTCGCAGCGCATTGCCCATGAAAAGGAAAGCAGGTGGGAATCCTGCACAGCGACCTTTACTGTATTAGAGGACAAGAAATCAAGCGCGAAGCCCTGGGTGAACCCATCTAAAGATGAAGCCAGGCATTAGTGCAGCCACTGGAGCGATCCGGGAAGGCGATTTTGAGGATGATTCTTAAGTCAGGAGACCTGCCGTCAACGGTGTCGCCGCGAGCCCTGGGCAGGAGGGTCTCCGGACCCGGTATGGGGCCAAGTCCTCGATCCGGGTCGTAGCCCAACCGAATCCACAGCGCCTGTCTCACCGACCGGCGTTTTTTTATTGCCTTGCCTGAATCAAGAAAAAGAGGAGTTATCCTATGGACCATGAACTTCCCAGACTGATGATCACCGCGCCCGGCAGCGGCCGCGGCAAAACCACCGTCACCTGCGCGCTGCTGAAAGCCTTGATCCGGCGGGGTCTGCAGCCGGCGGTGTTCAAAAGCGGCCCGGATTATATCGATCCCATGTTCCATAGCGCTGTAACGGGGGCCAAATCGCGCAATCTGGACCTGTTCCTGGGGAGTGAAGGCTTGGCGCGCAGCCTGCTTTGGGAAAACGGCGCCGGCAGTTCCCTGGCCGTGATCGAAGGCGCCATGGGCTTCTATGACGGCGTGGACATGAGCACAAAGGCCAGCAGCTATCATCTGGCCCGCTGTACGGAAACCCCGGTGATCCTGGCGGTCCGCGGGAACGAGCAGATGCTGTCTCTGGCTGCTGAGATCCGCGGGATGCAGCTGCTGCGGCCGGACAGCAACATCCAGGGCGTCATCATCAACCAAGCCTATCCTGAGTATTATCCGATGCTCAAAGAGGGCATCGAACGAGAAACCGGACTGCCGGTGCTGGGTTATTTGCCGAATCTACCCCAAAGCACCATCGAGAGCCGCCATCTGGGGCTGGTCACGGCTGCGGAGATCCATGACCTTCAAGCGCGACTGGAGGCTTTGGCCATCCAGGCGGAAAAAACCATCGACCTGGACCGGATCCTGGATTTAGCCCGGCAAGCGCCTCCGCTGCTGGATGAGGTCTTGCCCCTGCCTGAGCCGGTGGCCGGAAAACCGGTGATCGCCGTGGCCAAGGACCTGGCCTTTTGTTTCTATTATGCCGATACCTTGAGCCTCCTTGAAAAACTGGGGGCCCGGCTGGTTGAGTTTTCACCTCTGGAGGATTCACAGCTGCCGGAGGGCTGCCGGGGCATTCTTTTAGGCGGCGGCTATCCGGAGATCCACGGGGCGGCCCTGTCTGCCAACACGGCCATGCGGCAAGCCATCAAGCAGGCCATTCTGCAGGGAATGCCCTGCATCGCCGAATGCGGCGGCTTCATGTACCTGCATGAGCAGATCGAAGGCAGCGACGGAGCGATGCACCCCATGGCCGGCGTGATTCCGGCCGCAGTCCGCCGGACCAACCGGCTGCAGCGTTTCGGCTATATGACGCTGACCGCGCTGGAGGATGGCGTCTTGGGGCCGAAGGGGTGCCAGCTGGCTGCCCATGAATTCCATTACTGGAAAAGCGAAGCCGAAGGGCATGGGTTCATGGGGGAAAAACCGGAACGGCCAGGCCGCTGGACGTGCGGCTACAGCAGCAGCGCCCTCTATGCCGGCTTCCCTCATTTATATCTCTGCGGCTGTCCCGAATCTGCCGCAGCGTTTGTCAGCGCCTGCAGCTGTTTTAAACCATTGCCGGACTCGGCAGGAGGCAACCGATGATCAAATATGGACACGGCGGGGACATCGAAACCGCCAAGGCCTATTATTCAGGAGAGATCCTGGATTTTTCAGCCAATATCAATCCGCTGGGGATGCCGGAAGGGGTGGCCCTGGCTGCCCGGGAGTCGATCCGTGACACGGTGCATTATCCGGATCCCCATTGCCGCCGGCTGCGGCAGGCCATTGCTGAAAAGGAAGGGGTCGAAGCCCGGAACATCCTGTGCGGCAACGGTGCCGCCGACCTGATCTTTCGGCTGGCCCTGGCCCTGAAGCCGAAGCGGGCGGTGGTTTTGGCGCCCACCTTCTCGGAATATGAAAGCGCTCTCCGGGCCGCCGGGTGCGACGTGCAGTATCACAGGCTTCGTCGGGAGAATCACTTTGACGTGACCGATGCGCTGCTGGACCAGCTGACGCCGGACATCGATATGTTGTGGCTGTGCACCCCCAACAACCCCAGCGGCCGCTTGATCGAGGAATCGATCATGGACAGGATCTTGGAGCATTGCCGTCGATCCGGGATATTTATCGCGGTGGATGAGTGCTTCCTCGACCTCTGCACCCAGGGCAAGCCGCTGACCGGCAAGATCCGGCGTTTTCCGCGCCTTTTTCTGCTGAGAGCATTTACCAAAAGCTTCGCCATGCCGGGCCTTCGGCTGGGCTACGGTCTGTGCGGCGATTCGGATCTGCTGGAGCGCATGGCCGCTTCCGGCCCTCCCTGGGCGGTTTCCGTGCCGGCGCTTGCGGCGGGGCTGGCGGCCTTGCTGGAAGATGAATTTCTCGAAAGATCGAGAGCTTATATTGCGGAAGAGCGGCAGTGGCTGACCGGGGCTTTGCGCAAGCTGGGCTTCTGGGTCTGTGAAGGCGCTGCCAACTATCTGCTGCTGCACAGCGACCAGCCGCAGGATCTGGGCGATGCGGCGCAAGCACGGGGCATCCTCATCCGGCGCTGCGGCAATTATGTGGGACTGGATGAAGGCTTTTACCGCGTTGCCGTCCGGCGGCGCGAGGAAAACCAGCGCCTGATCCAGGTGCTGGCGGAATGTCTCGAGGAAAAGCCCTGAAAAGGGATGAGCCCGATCCATGAACAAGGTGATGCTTGACAAGGATCGGGTTTCTCTGTATATTTAGTTTGTTAGTCTATCTAAGTAATTTATGAGCGGCAAGGTGACGAACATGACCGACGAATTTTCTTCTGAATTGAATGATCTGCTGGTAGGCGTCTTCCGGTCGGTCATGAAGCTTGAGGAATTGATCCTCAAAAGCGTGGAGGATCAGATCGACCTGAGCATCAGTGAACTGCATATGCTGGATGCCATCAGCAAAGGCGGCGGCTTGGGGATGACCATCAGCGACATTGCCCAGAAGCTGGAGATCACGCTGCCCTCCGTGACCGTTGCCATCAACAAAATGGTCCGGAAAGGCTACGTTCAGAAATTGAGGAGTGTCAAAGACGGCCGGGTCATCCATGTGGTGCTGACCCGTCAGGGCAAGCGCATCAATACGGCCCATCGCTATTTTCACGAGCAAATGGTGCGTTCCGTATCCGGAACGATCGGCGACGAAGAAAAAAAGGTGCTTCTGACCGGCATGCGCAACCTCAATGCCTTTTTCAACCGGAAAATCGACATCATGGGAAAACGACAATCGATACGATAAGCATAGCGGGGAGAAGGGCGCGGTTCGCCCTGAAGATCTCCGGAAAGGAACACCGATGAATCTGAAAATCATAGGCACCGGCAGTGCTGTGCCGGTGCGGACGATTGCCAATGACGACATTGCCCACTTTTTGGATACAAACGATGAATGGATCCGAAGCCGTACCGGTATCCGGGAACGGCGGGTCTGTACCGAAGAAACCCTGACGGATCTTGCCGCGGAAGCCGCCATGAAGGCCTTGGATGACGCACAGATCAAGCCGGAGGACCTGGACCTGCTGATTTGTCCCACCCTGCAGGGCGATATGGTCACCCCTTCGATGGCCTGCCAGGTCCAAGCGCGGATCGGCGCCCATTGCCCCGCCTTTGATATCAACAGCGCCTGCACAGGCTTTGTCTACGGGCTGGATATCGCCGCAGCATATCTTGAAACCGGCCGGGCGGAAAAGGTCCTGCTGGTCTGTGCGGAGGCCATGAGCCGCCTGGTGGACTGGAACGACCGCGGCATCTGCATCCTCTTCGGAGATGGCGCCGGCGCGGCGGTCCTGACCCAAGGCGACGGATTGCAGGCCATGCACCTGACCGCCCGCGGCGATGAGACGCTGCTGAGAGCACGGCCCGATGGCGGGAACTTCCCGCTCTACCCCTCCAGACCCATGGAGCGTCTGTCGATGATCGGGCAGGAGGTCTATAAATTCGCCGTTGCGTCTTCGGTCCGGGACATCAAGATCATTCTGGAAAGAACCGGCACTTCGGTGGATGCGGTGGATCATTTCCTCCTGCACCAGGCCAATTCCCGGATCATTGACGCCGTCCGAGCCCGCTTTGGCCAGCCGGCCCAGAAGTTCCCCAGCAACATTGAGCGCTACGGCAACACCTCTGCAGCCAGTCTCCCGATCCTCCTGGACGAGCTCAATCGGGCCGGCCGGCTGGAAGAAGGACAGCTGCTGGCGCTGAGCGCCTTCGGAGGCGGCCTCACCAGCGGGGCCTGCCTGCTGCGCTGGCATGAAACCCGCGGGGCCTGGAAAAGGCCATCCGGCAGTGAAGGGCCCGCCGTCTGATTCCGAAGCCTGACAGAATGATGCGCGGAGATCCGCACCTTCCCAACGCTTTAATGCGAAAGCATTAAGTTATATCAAAAAAAATATTGGAGGATGAATCATATGACATTTGAAAAAGTTGCTAAAATCCTGGCGGACTACAAAGAAATCGACGTGGCCGGCATCACCCCCGAAACCAATTTGCGGGACTTGGAGCTGGACTCCCTGGATATGGTGGAACTGATCATGTCCATGGAAGAGGAATTCGGCCATCCCATCGAAATGGAAGAGGAAATGCATCAAGTCAAAGATATCGTAAAACTGATCGATGAAGGGAAGTAATCCGATGATCCGGACGGTAATTTGTGATTTGTTAGGGATAGACTATCCCATCATCCAGGGCGGCATGGCTTGGATCGCCGACGCCCACCTGGCGGCGGGGGTTTCCAACGGCGGCGGTCTGGGGATCATTTCCGCCATGAACGCCAATGCGGAATGGCTGCGCAAGGAGATCCAGAAGGCCAGGACCATGACGGACAAGCCTTTCGGCGTCAACATCATGCTGATGAGCCCCTATGCCGATGAAGTCGCCCAGCTGGTGGTGGAGGAAAAGGTGCCGGTGGTGACCACCGGGGCCGGCAATCCTTCTAAATATATGGCCCAGTGGGTGGCAGCGGGCATCAAGGTGGTGCCGGTGGTCCCCTCCACGGCCATTGCCAAGCTGGTGGCCCGCAACGGTGCCACCGCGGTGGTCGCGGAAGGCTGCGAATCCGGCGGTCATGTGGGTGAACTGACCACCATGACCCTGGTGCCCCAGGTCTGCGATGCGGTGGATATCCCGGTGATTGCCGCCGGCGGCATCGCCGACGGGCGCGGCATTGCGGCAGCCTTCATGCTGGGCGCCGTGGGCGTGCAGGTGGGAACCCGTTTCCTGGTGGCGGAAGAATGCCAGGTCCATCGCAAATACAAAGATAAGATCCTTAAGGCCAAGGATATTGATACCATTACCACCGGAAAAAGGCTGGGCCATCCGGTCCGTTCTCTGAAAAATCCCTTTTCCCGTGAATTCGCCCAGAAGGAGTTTGACAGCACCATCACCAACGAACAGCTGGAAGCCCTGGGTGCGGGTGCCCTTCGCCGGGCTGCTGTGGAAGGGGACGAAAAAACCGGCTGCTTTATGGCGGGTCAGATTGCGGCGCTGGTCAGAAAAGAGCAGCCCGCCGCCGAAATCATCCGGGAAATGTTCGATGAGGCCGAAGCCTTGCTGAGGAGGCCTTTCCATGGCTAAGACCGCCTTTGTCTTTGCGGGCCAGGGTGCCCAGTACAGCGGCATGGGGCGGGACCTCTACGAGGGCAGCCCTGCGGCCAAAGCCGTTTTTGACCAGGCGGAAGCCCTGCGTCCGGGGACCAAGGCCCAGTGCTTCGAGGGCACGCCGGCGGAGCTGGCGGATACCCTGAACACCCAGCCCTGCCTGTTTTGTGTGGATTTAGCTTCGGCCTACGCCCTACAGGCCGGGGGCATCCAGCCGGATGTCATCGCAGGATTCTCCTTGGGGGAAATCGCGGCCCTGACCTTTGCCGGCGTCTTTGATTTTGCCGAAGGCTTCCGGTTCGTGTGCCACCGGGCAGCCCTGATGAAAGCGGCTTCTGAAAAGAATCCCAGCGCCATGCTGGCGGTCCTCAAGCTGAGCGGCCGGCAGGTGGAGGAAATCTGCGGAAGCTTTCAGGAAGCCTATCCTGTGAATTACAACAGCCCTGAACAGACCGTGGTGGCCATTGCCAAAGAAAGCCAGCCTGAATTCAGCAAAGCGGTTCAGGCGGCGGGCGGCAAAGCGCTGCTCCTGCCGGTCAGCGGCGGTTTCCACTCTCCCTTTATGAATGATGTCCATACCGGCCTGGCGACCGCTCTGGATGCTCTGGAGCTGAAAGCGCCCGGCCTGCCGGTTTACGCCAACCTCAATGCCGAGCCTTACGGCCGTTCCATCAAAGAGACCCTTGCCGACCAGGTCAACCATCCCGTCCAATGGCAGCGCAGCGTGGAAGCCATGGCGGCCGCCGGGGCAGGGACGTTCATCGAAGTCGGAGCGGGAAAAATCCTGACCGGACTGATCCGTAAAATCGTGCCGGAGGTCCGGGCCCTGAATGTGGAAGATATGACGGGTGTGGCCGCTGCTCAAGCATTGTGGGCCATCGACCGTCCATAAGGAGGCAGTCATGCTGAAAGGAAAGACAGCATTAATTACCGGAGGCTCCAGGGGGATCGGCAAAGCCATTGCCCTGAAACTGGCAGCCTGCGGAGCGGATATCGCGATCGTTTATGCGGGCAATGAAGCCGCCGCGTCGGAAACCTGCGAACAGATCCGTCAGCTGGGCGTCAAGGCGGCCGCATTCAGCTGCAACGTGGCGGATTATGAAGCCACCGGGCAGCTGGTCAAGCAAGTTGTCCAGGAATTTGGCGAGATCCATATCCTGGTCAACAATGCCGGCATCATCCGGGACAGTCTGGTTCTCTCCATGAAGGAAGCGGATTTCGATCTGGTGCTGGATACCAATCTCAAAGGCGCCTTTAATATGATCAAGCATACCTATCCGTTGTTTATGAAACGCCGCAGCGGCCGGATCATCAACATCACCTCGGTTTCCGGAATCACCGGAAACGCCGGTCAAGCCAATTATTCGGCCGCAAAGGCCGGCATGATCGGGCTGACCAAGGCCGTCGCCAAGGAGCTGGCTCTGCGCAATGTGACCTGTAATGCGGTGGCGCCGGGCTTCATCGAAACCGACATGACCCAAACTTTGCAGGATAAAGTCAAAGAGGCCACCGTGGCCGCAATCCCCCTCAAACGGATGGGCCAGCCGGAAGACATCGCCCATGCGGTGGCGTTCCTGGCAAGCGATGAGGCGGGTTATATGACCGGAACGGTGATCCAGGTGGATGGGGGACTTTGCATGTAAGCCGTCCATGGCAAAGCATATGATGAATTATATTCCGTTGATCCGGAAGAAGAGAGGAAACCATGGTGCATTTTGATTGTAAACCACTCCAGATCGGCAATCTGACCGTACCGGTGCCGATCGTCCAGGGGGGAATGGGCATTGGCATTTCCCTGTCCGGCTTGGCCGCGGCAGTGGCCAATGAAGGCGGTTTGGGCGTCATTTCCGCCGCAGGCATCGGCTTGCTGCGTAAATACAGCGGCGACCCCGGAAAGATCGACAATGTCAAGGCACTGAAAGAGGAGATCCGCGCCGCCCGTGAGAAGACCAAGGGCGTTCTGGGCGTCAACATCATGGTGGCCCTGTCGGATTTTGCTGAATTAGCCAAGGCCGCCATCGAGGAAGGCATCGACGTGATTTTTGCCGGAGCCGGACTGCCCCTGAACCTGCCGGAATTTGCCGGCAAGGATTGCAAAACCAAATTGGTGCCCATCGTATCCTCCGCCAAGGCGGTCAAAGTGATCAGCAAATGGTGGAAGGATAAATACAACTACATCCCCGACGCCTTTGTGGTGGAAGGCCCCAAGGCCGGCGGCCATCTGGGCTTTAAAAGGGAGCAGATCGAGGATCCGGACTATCAGCTGGAGAAGCTGGTGCCCCAGGTCCTGGAAGCCATCCGCCCTCTTGAAGAGGAGAGCGGACGGAGCATCCCGCTGATTGCCGCAGGCGGTATCTTTACCGGCGCCGACATGAAACGCATTCTGGCCCTTGGCGCCGGCGGCGTGCAGATGGCGACCCGGTTCGTGGCCACCCATGAATGCGATGCGGACCTCGCCTTCAAACAGGCTTATGTGAATTGCAAAAAAGAAGATATTGAAATCATCCAGAGTCCGGTGGGCATGCCGGGAAGGGCCATCCGCAACGAATTCCTGGAGGCGGTAAGCCAGGGCGGCAAACGCCCGGCCAGCTGCCCTTTCCATTGCATTTCCACGTGCAAACAGGAGACCAGCCCCTACTGTATCTCTGTGGCCCTGATCAACGCCTGCAAGGGCAGGCTGAAGGACGGCTTCGCTTTCATTGGAGCCAACGGCTACCGGATTCAAGAGATCATTTCAGTCAAGCAGTTGTTCCAAGACCTTGCGCTTGAATATGCAGAAGGGAATTCGTGACTATGAAAAGAGTCGTCATCACTGGATTAGGCGTTATTTCGCCTGTGGGTAACAGCGTGCCGGAATTTTGGCAGAGCCTTGTGAACGGCCAATGCGGCATCGACTTCATCACAAAATTCGACACAACCAATTATAAAGTCAAAATCGCAGCCGAAGTCAAAGACTTCGATCCCGCCGCTTGGGTCGAAAAGAGCGAAGCAAAAAAAATGGACCCCTTTGTCCAGTATGCTATGGCAGCGTCGATCCAGGCCATGGCGGACAGCGGTCTGGAAGGCAGCATCGCGCCGGAGCGTCTGGGCGTTTATATCGGCTCCGGGACCGGCGGCATGACCGTCTACTGCAGAGAGGCTGAGAAGCTGCTGACCAATGGCCCTTCCCGGATCTCGCCCTTTTTCATCCCGATGATGATCTCCAACATGGCATCCGGGAATGTGGCGATCCGTTTCAAGGCCCAGGGGCCGACCCTGCCTGTGGTGACGGCCTGCGCCACGTCGACCCATGCCATCGGCGAGGCCTTCCGAGCCATCAAACATGGTTATGCCGACGCCATCATTGCCGGCGGCACCGAAGCCACCATCATTCCTCTGGCCGTGGCCGGTTTCACCAATTGCATGGCCCTGACCACCCGGAACCTGCCCAAGGAAGCCTCGGTCCCCTTCGACAAACGACGGGACGGCTTTGTCATGGGCGAGGGCGCCGGAACGGTGATCCTGGAGGAATATGAGCATGCCAAAGCCCGGGGTGCGAAGATCTATGCGGAAATCAGCGGCTACGGCAACACCTGTGACGGTTACCATATCACCGCCCCCCATCCCGAAGCCCTTTGCAGCGGCCGTGCCCTGGTACAGGCCATGGAAGAGTCCGGCATGCGCGGTACGGAAAAAATCTACATCAACGCCCATGGCACCAGCACCCCTCTCAACGATAAGGCGGAAACCAAAGCCATCAAGAATGCTTTGGGAGAAAAAGCTCATGAAGTCGCCATCAGCTCCATCAAGTCCATGACCGGGCATATGCTGGGCGCGGCCGGCGCGGTGGAAGCCATTGCTTCCGTCCTGGCCCTGCAGAACGGGATCCTGCCTCCCACCATAGGCTATCAGGAGAAGGATGAAGACTGCGACTTGGATTACATCCCCAATACCGCGCGCAAGATGCAGGCGGATCTGGCGCTGTCCCTGTCCTTAGGCTTCGGCGGACATAACGGCTGCATCGCCTTCAAGCGGTGGAGCGAATCCTAAGCAACCCGAACAAAACCAACATTTGAAAGGGCCGTGATGGCATGAATCATGAGAGTATCCGGGAAATCGCCGCAATCATGAAGGAGAGCGGACTGACCCTGGTTGAAATTACCGAAGGCGACACCATCATCCATCTGGAACGCCAGGCAGTGTCTGGAACCGGGATGACCGCGGCCGCTGCACCGCAAGTCCAGACGGAGCCTGTGCCGGTGGCTGCAGCCGCAGCCTCTCCGGCTGCGGAAAAGTATGACGAGATCCGGTCACCGATGGTGGGGGTATTTTATAAATCCCCTTCTCCGGAGGCGGATCCCTTCGTCCAAGAGGGCGACCGGGTGAATCCGGGGGATGTGGTCTGCATCATTGAGGCCATGAAGCTGCTGAACGAAATCACAGCGGAAATCTCCGGCCGGATCGTGGAGATCTGTGTGGAGAACGCACAGGTCGTGGAATATGGCCAGACCTTGTTCAAGCTGGCAAAGGAGTAAACGATGGACCGCGAAGCAATCAAAAAAATCATTCCCCACCGGGAGCCCATGCTGCTTCTGGATGAGGTGACGCAGGATGAAGAGGGCAATGCCGTGGGCCGATATACGGTCCGGGGAGACGAGTTTTTCCTGCAAGGGCATTTCCCGGGAAATCCGGTGGTGCCCGGCGTGATCCTCTGCGAAATCATGGCCCAGGTATGCTGCGCTTTCCTGGTGGAAAAAGCGGCCGGGAAGACCCCCTATTATACGGGGATCAACAACGTCCGGTTCAAGCGGCCGGTCAAGCCCGGAGAGACCCTGGAGATGCGCTGCCAGCTGACCAAAGCCAAGCCGCCCTTCTATTTCGCTTCCGGGCGGGGATCGGTGGAGGGCCAATTGGCCATCAGCGGCGAATTTTCCTTTGCCTTGGTTGACCAAGATGCGAAATAACCGGAAGGAGGCCACGGCGTGTTTTCAAAAGTATTGATCGCCAATCGGGGAGAGATCGCCGTGCGGATCATCAGAGCCTGTAAAGAGATGGGCATTGCCACCGTGGCGGTCTATTCCCAGGCGGATCGAGAGGCTTTGCACGTGAAGCTGGCCGATGAAAGCTACTGCATCGGGCCGGCGCCTGCACAGCAGAGCTATTTAAATATTGAGGCGATTCTGTCGGCCGCCATTGCCAGCGGCGCCCAAGCCATCCACCCCGGCTACGGCTTGCTGTCAGAGAATGCCCGATTCGCCGATTTGTGCGCCCGCTGCGGACTGGTCTTCATCGGACCGTCTCCGGAAGTGATCCGGAGAATGGGGGATAAGGACGAAGCCCGTCAGACCATGGCGGCTGCCGGCCTGCCCATCATCCCCGGCAGCCAGCGTCTGGAGAATGCCCAGGAAGCGCTGGGGCTGGCAGAAAAAATCGGCTACCCCGTCCTGCTGAAAGCCCGGGCTGGCGGCGGCGGCCGCGGCATCCGGATCGTCAACGAAGCCAAAGAACTGACCCCGGCTTTCATGGCGGCCTCTGCGGAAGCCCAGGCGGCCTTTGGCGACGGCGGTCTTTATCTGGAAAAGTTTTTGTTCCCGGTCAAGCATATCGAAACCCAGATTCTTTGCGACCAGAAGGGCCATTGCGTCTGTCTGGGGGAACGGGAATGTTCCATGCAGCGCAAGAATCAAAAGCTGATCGAAGAAAGTCCCTCCATGGCCATCACGCCGGAGATGCGGCAGGAACTGATGGAACTGTCCGTCAAAGCGGCCCAAGCCGTGGGTTACCAAGGGCTTGGAACCCTGGAGTTCCTTCTGGCTATGGATGGGCAATATTATTTCATGGAAATGAATACCCGACTCCAGGTGGAGCATCCGGTCACGGAAATGGTGACTGGGCTGGATCTGGTCAAATGGCAGATCCGTGTGGCAGCCGGTTTGGAGCTGACCTTTGGCCAGGAAGAGGTCCAGTTTTCCGGTCATGCCATCGAATGCCGGATCAATGCGGAAAAACCGGAAGAAAACTTCCGGCCCTGCAGCGGCACCGTGACGCTTTTGCATATCCCGGGAGGCCCGGAGGTGCGGTTTGACACCGCCCTGTTCCAGGATTATGAGATCCCGCCTTTCTATGATTCTTTGATCGGAAAGCTGATCGTCCACGGAAAAACCCGAAAAGAGGCCCTGATCAAGATGCAAGCCGCTTTATGCGAGCTGGTGATCGAAGGGATCGACCACAACCGTGACCTGCAGCTGAGGCTGATTTCCGAACCGGCCTTGATCGACGGCACCTATACCACAAATTTTCTCAATGAGCTGAAGTGAGGCAGGGGGTATCTATGTTAAAGAAGAGCCTGTTCAAAAGACCCATGATCGAATTGGAGCTGAAGGATAAGGCTTTGCGGTTTGCGGAGCCCAACGTTCCCGATGAGATGTGCGTCAGCTGTCCTGCCTGCAAGAAGACCCTGTTTACCGGGGAGCTGGAAGAAAACGCCCATGTCTGCCCTAAATGCGGACACCATTTTCGGATCAACGCCCGTCAGCGTCTTCACATGATCGCCGACGAGGGAAGCTTCCGGGAAATCAACGGTGACCTGACCTCCGTCAATCGCCTGGATTTTCCGGAATACGACAAAAAACTGGTGAATGCCACGCTGGAAAGCGCTGAGAAAGAGGCGGTGATCACCGGCTTTGCCGCCATTGGCGGCCAGCCCTGCGCCCTGTTTGTCATGGAGCCCTTCTTTATGATGGGCAGCATGGGAACGGTGGTGGGTGAAAAAATCACCTGTCTCTTTGAAGAAGCCACGGCGGCCGGGCTGCCGGTGATCGGTTTCACCGTGTCCGGCGGCGCCCGGATGCAGGAAGGGATCCTTTCCCTGATGCAGATGGCCAAAACCAGCGGCGCGGTAAAACGCCACAGCGATGGCGGCAATCTGTACATCGTCGTCCTGACCGACCCCACCACCGGCGGTGTGACGGCTAGCTTTGCCATGCTGGGGGACATCATCCTGTCGGAGCCAGGCGCATTGGTGGGCTTTGCCGGCCCGAGGGTGATCCAGCAAACCATCCAGCAGAAGCTTCCGGCCGGTTTCCAGCGGGCGGAGTTCCTGCTGGACAAAGGCTTCATTGATCGGATCATTGATCGCCGGGAGCAGAAAAAGCTTCTGGGAAAACTGCTGACGCTCCATCGAAAGAAGGAGAATTGATATGACGACAGCTTATGAGCGGCTTTGTGCCGCCCGAGCCAAAGGGCGGCCTACAGCCAGTGACTATATCCAGAATATCTTCAGCGATTTCATCGAATTTCACGGGGATCGCCGCTTCGGGGATGACAAAGCGGTCATCGGCGGCATCGCCCGTCTGGGGAAAATGCCGGTGACGGTAATCGCCCTGGAAAAAGGCCACGATACCAAAAACAAGATCAGCCGGAACTTCGGCTCCGCCCACCCGGAAGGCTATCGCAAAGCCCTTCGACTGATGAAGCAGGCTGAAAAATTCGGCCGCCCGGTGATCTGCTTCGTGGATACTTCCGGCGCTTATTGCGGCATCGGGGCTGAGGAACGGGGCCAGGGACAGGCCATTGCGGAAAACCTGATGGAAATGATGACGCTGAAAACCCCCATCCTGTCCATTGTGATCGGGGAAGGCGGCAGCGGCGGCGCTCTGGCGCTGGCCGTGGCCGACGAGGTGTGGATGCTGGAAAACTCGGTCTATTCCGTGATTTCTCCGGAAGGCGCCGCCAGCATTCTCTGGAAGGATTCCTCAAAAACCAAAGAAGCCAGCGAGCAATTGAAGCTGACGGCGGAAGACCTATTGGGCTTCGGCGTGATCGAACGGATCTTCAAAGAACCCAGAGGCAGCTTCAAAACCCTCTATGCCCAGTTGATGATCGCCATGAACGAGAAGCTGCAGGAGAAAAACAGTCTGGCACCGGAGGTGCTTCTGGAGCGCCGGTACAGGCGCTTCCGCAGCCTCGGACAACGGCCGGTCTCCGCGGAGAACCCAAAATAACAGGTCAACCCATCTTCAAAGCCCGCCGTCCGGCCTCCGGACGGTGTTTTCTTGGTGTTTTCTTGGTTGTAAAAAGCCAGACTTTATTATAGAATATGAATAATCCATGGATGGAGATCCATGATTTGACCATTATATATGAAAGGGGACGCACCATGACCGCACTGAAAGGATCCAAAACCGAAGCCAATCTGCAAGCTGCCTTTGCCGGCGAGAGCCAGGCTCGCAACAAGTATTCCTACTACGCTTCCCAAGCCCGCAAGGAAGGGATGGAGCAAGTGGCGGCGCTGTTTGAAGAAACCGCCCACAATGAAATGGCCCATGCCAAAATCTGGTTCAAGCTGCTCCACGACGGATGCGTGCCTGACACCGCCACCAACCTGGCCGATGCCGCCGCCGGGGAAAATTATGAATGGACTGATATGTACGCCAACTTTGCCAAAGAAGCCAAAGAAGAAGGCTTTGACCATATTGCTGAGCTGTTTGAAGGCGTCGGCAAGATCGAAAAAGAGCATGAAGCACGGTACCGCAAGCTCCTGGGCAATCTGAAGGACGGCATTATTTTCCAGAGAGGCGAAGAAACCGTTTGGATCTGCCGGAACTGCGGGCACATCCATTTTGGAAAAATGGCGCCGGACACTTGTCCCGTCTGCGATCATCCCAAAGCGTTCTTTGAACTGAGAGGAACCCCGAACTTTTAAGCGCACGGCGTCTGACCTCAGACCGCCCAAAGATATGAGAATGAGGGCATACCTGATCCAGGGTGTGCCCTTGTTTTCCATCACACGGACGAAAGACTTGCAATGGCTTGCCGTTGACAGGAGGAAGTTATGGACAAAACCGCCGCATGGCAGCAGCTGAAACAGGCGCGAAGCATTGTGGTCAAGGTGGGCACCTCCACCCTGACCCATGAAACGGGCAATTTGAATTTAATGCGAATGGAGCACCTGGTCCGCCAGCTGGTCGATCTGAAGAATCAGGACCGGCAGGTCATCCTGGTGACTTCGGCTGCCATCGGTGCCGGCATGGGCCGGCTGGGGATCCGGCAGCGTCCCAAAGAGATCCCGGCCAAACAGGCCCTGGCCGCCATCGGCCAAGGGATCCTGATGCAAACCTATGAAAAACTGTTCAGCGAATACGGCACCGCGGTGGCCCAGGTCCTGCTGACCAAGGACGACGTGGCGGACCGCAGCCGGTATCTCAATGCCCGCAATACTTTAAAAAAGATCCTTGAGTATGGCGCGGTTCCCATCATCAACGAAAATGACACGGTGACCTTTGATGAGATCAAGGTCGGCGATAATGATACCCTGGCGGCCATGGTGGCCGGCCTGGTGGACGCGGATCTTCTGGTGCTCTTGTCGGATATCGACGGCCTGTACACGGCGGATCCCAGAAAGAACCCCGATGCCCGTCTGATCCCGCTGGTGGAGGAGATCACTGCCGAGATCGAAGCGCTGGCCGGGGACCCCGGCAGCAAATTCGGCAGCGGCGGCATGATGACCAAGATCGCGGCGGCCCGGATCGCGGTGACCCAGGGGATCCCCATGGTCCTTACCAACGGCGCTGCGGACAACTGCCTGCAGTTCTTAAATAAAACCAGCGGAGAGGCCGGCAGCGGCACGCTCTTCCTGGCCCGGCAGCACCCCCTGGGCAGCCGAAAGGGGTGGCTGGCCTTCAGCACACGACGGGCCGGAAGCCTGTTCGTGGATCAAGGCGCCGCTGACGCCATCGTAAAAAAAGGAAAGAGCCTTCTCCCCAAAGGCATCAGCCGGGTGGAGGGCAAATTTTCCCGAGGCGCGGTGGTGGAGGTGCTGTCTGAGGAAAGGGTCATTGCCCGTGGCATCACCAATTACAGCAGCGAGGATATCGGCCGGATCATGGGACGGCACAGTCATGAGATCGATTCGATTCTCGGTCAAGGACATGAAGAGGAGGTTATCCACCGGGATAACCTGTCCCTTTGGCTATAGGAGGAATATATGACAAAAGAAGATTTATTCAAACAAGGCAAAGCAGCCAAAGAAAGCGCCTATATCCTGGGCCAGATGAGCGCGAAACAAAAAAACGAAATTCTCAAGGCGCTAGCCAAAGCCCTGAAGGAACGGGCCAGCTACATCATCGAATGCAACATCCGGGATGTGGCCGCGGCCCGGGAAAAGGGAGCCACCAATGCTTTTATCGATCGTCTGAGCCTCAGCCAGGACCGCATCGAAGACATGGCCAAGGGCCTCCTGGACCTGGTGGAGCTGAAGGATCCGGTGGGCGAAGTGGACGCCGGCTGGAAGGGCGCCAAAGACATCGAGATCAACAAGGTCCGGGTGCCGCTGGGGGTGGTAGGCATCATTTATGAAGCCCGCCCCAATGTGACCGCCGATGCCGCCGGCATTTGCCTGAAGACCGGCAACAGCGTCCTTCTGCGGGGCAGCAGCGATGCCTTGGAATCCAACCGGGCCATTGTCCACGTCCTGCGGGAGGCGGGAGAACGGACCGGCTTGCCCGCCGGCGCCATCCAGCTGGTGGAGGACACCAGCCGGGAAACCGCCCATGAAATGATGCGTATGAATGAATATCTGGATGTGCTGATCCCCCGGGGCGGCGCGGGACTGATCCAGTCGGTCCTGAAAAACGCCACGGTCCCGGTGATCGAGACCGGCGTCGGCAACTGCCACGTTTATGTGGATGCGGATGCGGACCTGCAAATGGCCTGTGACATCATCCTCAATGCCAAGACCCAGCGGACCGGCGTCTGCAACGCGGCGGAATCCTTGCTGGTGCATCGGCAGATTGCGGAGGCCTTCCTGCCCATGGCGGCCAGAGCCTTGATGGATAAGGGCGTGCAGCTGCGGGGCTGCCCGGAAACCCAGCGGCTGGTGCCGGGTGTTCAGGAAGCCACCGAAGAGGACTACGCCGCCGAGTTTCTGGATCTGATCCTGGCGGTCAAGGTGGTGGATAGCCTTCAGGAGGCCATCGACCATATCAACCGTTTCGGCACCCGGCATTCCGAAGCCATCGTCACCAACAGCTATCCCAACGCCCAGCGCTTCACGGCCCAGGTGGATGCGGCGGCGGTTTATGTGAATGCCTCCACCCGCTTTACCGACGGCGGCCAATTCGGCTTCGGCGCCGAGATGGGCATCAGCACCCAGAAGCTCCATGCACGGGGGCCCATGGGCTTAAAAGAAATGACCACCATCAAATATATCATCCGCGGCAACGGACAAGTGAGGGGATAAGCGGCATGTGCGACGATCCTGCCTTTTCCCATGAAGAACTCCATCTAAGCAAAGCAAAGCGCATCGGGCTGATGGGCGGAACCTTCGATCCGATCCACCATGGGCACCTGGTCACCGCGGAAGCGGTCCGGTCCCGTTTCGATCTGGACAAGGTGGTGTTTGTCCCTTCAGGGCAGCCGCCCCATAAGGCAGGCCAAATCATCACCGGCAAGGAAAAAAGATTCCTGATGACGGAGCTGGCCACGGTCACCAACCCCTACTTTGAGGTTTCCCGGGTGGAGATGGACCGTCCCGGCGCATCCTATGCCATTGACACGGTCCTGTATTTCCGCAGACTGCTGGAGCCTGGCAGTGAAATCTATTTTATTACCGGTGCCGATGCGATCCTGGAAATCATCACCTGGAAGGATGTGGACCGGCTGTTTGAGAACTGCACCTTCATTGCGGCCACGCGGCCCGGTTATGACCTTTCCGCCATGGAGCGGATCGTCCGGCAGCAGCTGAAGCCGGGTTACCTGCAAAAAATCATCCCCATCGAGGTGACGGCCATGGCCATTTCCTCCACGGACATCCGGCGCCGGGTGGCGGAGGGGCGGACCATCAAATACCTCCTTCCGGAACCGGTGGAATATTACATCAACAAAAACGATCTGTATCAAAATCGGACGTAACGGGAGACACGGAATGGATGAAATTCTGGATTTCTTCCGGCAGCCTGGGCTGCGGGGTATCGATTGGGAATATTACGTTGACCTGATGGCCCGGACGCTGAGCGCCAAACGCCTGGAGCACAGCCTCAAGGTGGCGGAGACCGGCGTTGAACTGAGCCGCTTGTACGGCGGGGCGCCGGACAAAATCGCTCTGGCAGGGCTGCTTCACGACGGCGCCAAAGAAATGAAGGACCGGGAGCTCTTGGAAATCGCTGAGGAAGCCGGCCTGATCACCGACCCCTCGGAACGGGAGAACCCATCCATCCTCCATGGGCCTGTGGCTGCCTGGATGGCGGAAACCCAATGGGGTGTGAAGGATCCCATCGTTTTAGAAGCCATCCGATATCATACCACGGCGGCTCCCAACATGAGTCTGGAAGCCTGCATCGTCTTTATGGCGGACCTCATCGAGCCCGGCCGTTGCTATCACGGGATCGCCGAGCTGCGGGAGCTGGCCCAGGTGGACCTGAGGCTGGTCATGCTGGAGTCCATCGATCAGACATTTAAATTTTTAGAGAGAAAAAGGGTGCCGGTCCATCAGGGGATGGTGGCCTGCCGGAAATGGCTGACGGAGACCGATTTTGGCCACCGGATCGATCGGCCGGCACAACCCGAACATGCGCATAGTGTGAAAGGAGACCCTCATGAACAGTAAAGACATGGCCATTTTGGCCGCGCGTTCCATGGATGCAAAAAAAGGTTCTAAAATCACGGTCCTCAAGCTGGAGGATCTGACAGTGATCACCGATTATTTTGTGGTCGGCACCGGCAACAGCCGGGCTCAGACCCAGGCTCTGGCCGAAGCCGTCTCGGAGGCCCTGGAGGCGGCCGGGCAAAACGTCCTCCGCACCGAAGGCTTCCAGGAAGGCCGCTGGATCCTGTTGGATTTCGGCACCGTCATTGTCCATATCTTCCAGGAGGACGAACGGAGTTTCTACAATCTGGAGCGTTTATGGTCCGATGCCCCGGCATTGCCCCACGATGAAGTGTTCCCGGAAGGCAGCGCCGACCAGGATCGATGATCCGGCCACTCCGGTGCCGCACCGACTGATATCTTGAGAAGCGAGGGATTGCGATGACCACCACCTTTCAGGAATTGTATCGACGGCTGGTAAAGGACACCCTCAAGCCAAAGGTCGGCCCCCCCTCGGATACCGCCCTTGCGGAGGATGCGGATCCCATCCAGCTGGATTGCTTGCTGAAACCCCAAAGGCACCCCCTGGTCTGGCGTTTGGGCAGCTGCGACTGCCCGCCGGAGGCTCAAGCGAATTGTGCGGCGGCCTGTGAATTTGATGCCATTCATCCGGGACCGGACGGGGATATCCTGATCGACAAGGAATTGTGCATCGGCTGCGGCCTCTGCATCGACCGCTGCCATGCCCAAAAGCTGATGGCCAGCAAGGACATCATTCCGGCCCTTCAGGCCATTGGCGCCCGGGAGCATCTGGTGTACGCCCTGATCGCCCCGGCTTTTTATGGCCAATTCGGTGCGGAGGTGACGCCGGGAAGGCTGCGGAGCGCCCTGAAGCGGATCGGCTTTGACGGCATGGTGGAGGTGGCCTTGTTTGCCGACATCCTGACCCTGAAGGAAGCCCTGGAATTTGACCGGAACATTCAAAAAGAATCGGATTATCAGCTGACCAGCTGCTGCTGCCCCATGTGGATCGCCATGATCCGCAAGGTGTACAATCAGCTGATGCCCCATGTGCCGGGCTCGGTTTCCCCTATGGTCGCCAGCGGCCGGATGATCAAATCCCTTTATCCGGACGCGGTCACCGTTTTCATCGGGCCCTGCCTGGCCAAGAAGTCTGAAGCCCGGGAAGCCGACCTGGCCGGCGCCGTGGATTTTGTGCTGACCTTTCAGGAGGTGCAGGATATTTTCGAGGCTATGGAGATCGATCCCGCCCGCTTTGAGGAAAGCGAAAGCGACCATTCCTCCCGGGCCGGGAGGATCTATGCCCGATCCGGCGGCGTCAGCGAGGCGGTGCGGGACACCGTGGAGCGTCTCAATCCCAACCGGCCGGTCCGCATCCGCACGCAAAAGGCGGATGGGGTGGCGGCCTGCAAAGCCATGCTGAACGATTTGCTGGACGGAAAAACCGACGCAAACTTTTTTGAGGGCATGGGCTGTGTTGGCGGCTGCGTGGGAGGGCCCAAGGCCATCCTCGACCGGGACCGCGGACGAGACAATGTAGAAGCCTACGGCGATGCGGCGGCTTATGCCACTCCGGCAGAAAATCCCAACGTGATCGAAATGCTCCATCAGCTGGGATTCGATACGGTGGAAGGCCTGCTGGAGCACAGTGACCTGCTGACCCGCAAATTCTAGAGCCGGATAAGCGTCGGATGATCGCCGGATGGGAATGGGTCGGAGGGCGTATCCCGGGATTGACAGACCTGACGGATATATCTATAATTATCCAGGTATGACAAGTGAAAGAGAGCCTTCAGGCTGGCCGTGCCGGCGCTGAAAAACAAGTTGATTGGGAAAGGGGGACTGTGGGATTTGCATATCCAACTAAAAAGCAAAACCATTATGACAGGCCTCCTTTTATGTATTCTTGCCCTTTTTGTCCTGGGCAGCCTCGGCGTGATCCACGTTGGCAGCGGCCTGCAGGGCATGATCGAGTCCCATGCCTTCTCGGGCCGCGCTGCAAGTGCGGCTTCCTCTATGAAGAGCGAGATGTTCGACTGGCTCGACCGTCTGGAATTCAGAGAAGCCCTATCGGCAGCCAGCCTCGCTCAAAACGGCCTCTCCCGGGGCCCGCGGCCGAAAAACAGCCCGGACAGCCTGGATTGGATGCTCATTACGGCAGGGTTGCTATGCTTCTATATCAAAACCTCCGAAATGATCAATCTGGAGCCGGCCAACCGGCGGTTTATGAGCCAGATCCATGACCAGGACGGCATGAAGTGACGGTTGTGGACAAGGATCCGAAGCCATACTGATACAAATTGGAGGGAAAGATCAATGCAATTTTTACGTTCGAAATATATGTTTTTCGTTGTGGCGTTGCTTACAGCCGGATTGATGCTGCTGGCCGTCTTCGGCCTGCACATCGGCAATTTTGAGATCAAGGGCGCCGGTCTGATGCGCTACGGCATCGACATCCGCGGCGGCGTGGAAGCGACCTACGAACCCAAGGATTTGGATCGCACACCCACCGACAGCGAATTGGAATCCGCCAAGGCCATCATCGAAACCCGCATGGACGCGGCCAACATCACGGACCGCGATGTGACCATCGATAAAGAAAACAGCAAAATCATCGTCCGTTTCCCCTGGAAATCCGACGAGGCAGACTTTGATCCCCAGAAAGCGGTTTCAGAGCTGGGGCAGACCGCGAAGCTGACCTTCCGTGATCCTTCCGGCAACGTCGTCCTGGAAGGCACCGATGTGGCCAAGACCACAGCCCAGCTGACCCACCAGACCGCGCAGCCCATTGTTCTCCTGGAGCTCTCCAGCGAAGGCGCCAAGAAATTCGCGGATGCCACGGGCAAGCTGGTGGGCCAGAAGATCTCGATCTATATGGATGAAACCTTGATTTCCGATCCGGTCGTTGAAGAAAAGATCACCGGAGGCACCGCCAACATCACCAATCTGGGCACCCTGGAAACAGCCAAGGCCCTTTCCGACCAGATCAATTCCGGCGCACTGCCTTTCTCTCTGATCGCCAAGAACAGCAACATCATCAGCCCGATCCTGGGCAGCAACGCCCTTTCCACCATGGTCCTGGCCGGCCAGGTCGCCTTTGGGCTGGTCTGCCTGTTCATGCTGCTCTACTACCGCCTGCCCGGTCTGGTGGCCTGCATCGCCCTGCTGCTGCAGGTGGCCGGTCAGCTGCTGGCCCTTTCCGTGCCCCAGTTCACCCTGACCCTGCCCGGCATCGCCGGCGTGATCCTGTCCATCGGGATGGGCGTGGACGCCAACGTGATCGTTTCCGAACGCATCAAGGAAGAATTGAATGCGGGCAAAACCTTGTGGGGGGCCATTGATGCAGGCTTCGACAAGGCCTTTTCCTCCGTCTTCGATGGCAATATCACGGTGATCATCGTCGCCATCATCCTGATCATCTTCGGCTCCGGCGCCATGCTGTCCTTCGGCTATACGCTTCTTACCGGCGTCATCATGAACTTTGTGGCCGGCGTCACCGCGTCCCGGCTCATGATCCGGTCGCTGAGCGATTTCAGCAAATTGCGCAAGCCGCAATATTTCGGTGCGAAGGGGGCAGTGAAATGATCAAGTTTTATAAGCATAGAAAAATCTATTTCGGTATATCCATCGCCTTGATCCTGCTGGGGATCATCAGCGCGTTCGTCTTCGGCATCCAGCTGGACATCCAGTTCAAAGGCGGTTCGATCCTCAAATACACCTATGAAGGAACAATGGATGCCGAGAAGACCGGCCAGCTGATCGAAGAGGCCATCGGCCGGCCAACCAATTGCCTCCTGGAAACCAATATGGCCAGAGACGAGCAGAAAATCACCGTCAGCCTGGCCAGCAATGACGCTGTGACCACCCAGGAGCAGGAAATCATCACATCGACGATTCTAGAGGCTTACCCCGACTCCAAGCTGGCCCTGGCTGAGTCCTTGACGGTTGAGCCCTACATCGGCGCCAAATTCTTCAGGGACAGCCTTTTCGCGGTTGGACTGGCCTTCCTGCTGATCATGATCTATGTGGGCATCCGCTTCAGGAACATCGGCGGCTTGTCCGCCGGCGCCATGGCCATCGTCGCCCTGATCCATGACTGCCTGATCGTGACGGCGACGTTTATCGTATTCAGGATCCCGCTAAACGACTCCTACATCGCGGCCATGCTGACCATCATTGGTTTCTCGATCAATGATACCATCGTCGTGTACGACCGGATCCGGGAAAACGAACGACTGATGGGCCGGAAGGTGACCATGGAAGATCTGGTGGATACCAGCATCAACCAGTCCATGTCCCGCTCCATCAACACCAGCGTTGCGGTGTTCCTGAGCATTGCTATTGTCTACATTTTTGCGCAGATCTACGACATCGACTCTATCCGGAAATTTGCGTTGCCCATGATGTTCGGCACGATTTCCGGCTGCTATTCCACCATTTGCATCGCCGGCCCCCTGTGGACCATGTGGCAGAACCACAAGGCCGACGTGAAGAAGACGGCGAAAACCGCGAAAGCCTAAGAGAACACCGAGGGCAAGACGCCGGAAAACAAAGCTCAATGGGGAAAACTGCGGAACCTGGAGAGGGTTCCGCAGTTTTTTTGATGGGTGGGGACGGGGACTTTTTGCGGCCGCCGCAAAAAAGGGACGGAGCAAACGCCAAAAATTCAACATCGTCGCCATGTGTTCGGTCAATATATCAGCAATAAAAAATGTGGGGATTTTTGGCGCTATCCCCACATTCTATTGAGTTGCTCCGTCCCCCTTCTGCGAGCGCCGCAAAAAGTCCCCGTCCCTCCTTCTCTTTTTGCATAACAAAAAAACACAAATAAACATAATATTCAGTCAAAAAGCTTGATTTTTGCCCCCCCATCCCTTATAATATAATCAATCCAGGAAATAACGAAAGTTACGTACTGGACCCCTTGAAGAGTTTGCCCGACCTGAAGGAAAGCTTCAGAGGCTCAAGGTAAATAGCTGCAAGGCTAAAAAGAGAATATACAGGAAAATCTGCAGATGTGGTCAGGTTCCCCCTTGATATACACATCCTCCAGGCACCTGGATAGATCTCAACATTACCTGTACAAGCACTCAAAGAGACGACCGGATGGATCAAAAGGCAAACATCAGTAGCAAGGCAGTAATCAAACTGCGGAAGCGAAATTCAAGGAATTCTAGAAGGAGGCATGCAGAATTGCAAAGCCATCCCAAGGATTAGGGCAGGCAGGATTGGTTCTAGGGAGAATCATGAATGCTTGCTCTAATTCATTTTTTAAAGAATCAGGCGCAGCCCGAAGCATCCTGCAACGATGGGTGACTTGCGGTGTCTTGTTGACCGTTCTTGAATAAAACCTGCAGTATAAAATCCCTCCCATATCGGTTATACTGTTATTTGAAATAAACATTACCCAACATTGACAGCGAGGGCGGAGGAATCCAATGATCAAAGCATATCTGGCCGGCATTTCCACCACATACGAAGGGGAGGACATTCAGGTGCAGTACTGTATTCTGGAAGATGAAGCCCTGATCGCCAAGCAAGCGGTTTTTCTGGATTACCGCAAACCGGCCATCGTCGGGCAGGTCGCCCTGCAGACCCTCTTGAATGTACTGAAGGACAAGGCAGATCAGGACATCGTGATTTGCATGAACGACGCCACCATCCACGAGGTCATCAAGGGGACCACCACCACCCGCAACCAGGATGTCCTGAAAATGGCGGTCATCACCCGAAAACGCCTCAGCCGTTTTCCGAAGCTTGTGATCCAGGATGTGGGCAAGGATCCTGAGGCCTTGGCGGAATGGACAGAGATGCTGAAATTCGAACACTGAGCCGGCAATCCATGGCATGCCGCAAGAAAGACGCGAAGGATGGCTTCATGAAAAAAAAGAATCACGCGCCCGGGCGCGGATCAAAGACCGCCGAAAAAACAACACGCCTGCGGGTTTCGGAGCCTGCTGAGCTGATGGCTTTCCTGATGGAAAAATTGCCGGACCACAGCCGCAGCAGCGTCAAGGCCCTATTGACACGAGGACAGGTCACTGTGGACAACGGTGTGGTCACCCAATACAACCACCCGCTGCAGCCGGGCCAGAGCGTGGCAATCGATTGGTCCGGTCCCCGGAAAGCAGAAACGGTGAAGGGCCTGGAGATTCTCTTCGAGGACCCTGATCTGATCGTGATCAGCAAACCATCGGGCCTTCTGACCATCGCTTCCGAAAAAGAGAAGGAAAAAACGGCCTACCATCTGCTGGCAGACCACGTGCGGACAACCGATCCGGGCAAACGGCTTTTTATCGTACACCGTCTGGACCGGGACACCTCCGGCGTCATGCTCTTCGCCAAAAGCGAGGAGGTCAAAAACAAATTGCAGAGCCAATGGAAGCGGCTTGTGACGGAACGGATCTATGTTGCGGTGGTGGAGGGCCTGGTCCGCAAACCGGAGGGCACCATCGCTTCCCGCCTGGCGGAGACCAAGACCAAGCTGATGTATAGCACCACCGCGCCCGGAGAAGGGGTTGAAGCCGTGACCCACTACAAAGTGCTTCAAAGTGCGTCGGCACGGTCCCTTCTGGAGCTCCAACTGGAAACCGGCCGAAAAAACCAGATCCGGGTCCATATGAAGGATATGGGTCACAGCATCGTGGGCGATAAAAAGTACGGCGCCCAAACCAATCCCATTGGCCGTCTGGCCCTGCACGCCCGGATCCTGGCGTTTCGCCACCCGGTCACCGGCCAGCCTTTGCGTTTTGAATCGCCCATTCCAGCTGAATTCCTGCGCCTTGTGCCTTAGGACCGGGGCAGTATGCGTACAAGCCGCCCTGGGAGGCTTTTCGGGAGGATGATATGAAGCTCGCCTCGCTGATGAAGCTGTCTTTTTTCGGACTGACCACCATTTTGTTCCGGCGGGAAGACCCGCTGATCGGGTCCCTGATCCTGACGGACCGCTGCAATCTGTCCTGCCTGCACTGCGCCGTCAGCATGGCCGACGGGGCGGTCTATTCCTATGAAACCGTCCGGAAGGACATGGAGGCCCTTTATTCCCAAGGCGTCCGTATCCTGTTCTTCTATGGCGGCGAGCCCTTCCTCTGGGAGGACGGGGACAGGCGCCTAAGGGATTTGGTGATCGAGGCGAAGGGCATGGGCTTTGATCTGGTCAGCGTGGTGACCAACGGCACCTTTCCTCTGGACTTGCCGGAAGCCGACCTGATTCTGGTCAGCCTGGACGGCAGCCGAGCCAGCCACAATCGGATCCGCGGCGACACCTACGACCGGATTATGGAAAACCTCCGGCAGGCGCCCGCGAACAACCTTTGCCTTTATATGGCCATCAATTCGATCAACCGGGAGGACATTGAGGGCGTCTGCGAAACGGCCCGGACCACACCCCACGTCCAGGCGGTGTCCTTCAATTTTCATACGCCCTATCCCGGCACGGAAGGGCTGCAGCTGAGCCGGGAGGAAACCCTGGAGGCTGTCCGGCGCATCACCGCCTGCATGGCCAAGGGGGACCCTGTGCTGAATCTTCGCAGCGCCCTGCCCTATGCGGCGGCGCACCGTTTTAAAACGCCCTGCCGGCAATGCGTTGTCATGGAGAACGGAAAACGATGGATCTGCGGCCGCTGCATCGACATCGAAGGACTGTGCGGCGCGTGCGGATTCTTATTTGCAGCGGAATTTTCCCTGCTTTTTGGCGGAAATCCCAGGGTAATCCTGGATTTCATAAAAACCTATGGCAGATACCTTTTATAGGGATCATTTTTTAATGGGAGCAAGACCGGAGTAAATAGCCACACGAAGTTTAAAGTTTGAAGATTCAGACAACATCTGATAGAATGAATATGAACGATGGCCTACGATTCGAGAGGAGGATATTTATGAGCTATAAGATCGTTCGGGAGTTCCCCGATGACATCATCTTCCAAGATGCCGGACTATGCATTACACTCTATCAGACAACGCATCGTGGCACTGCAGAAAAGAAGAAGGATATCATAACCTACAAAAATATCCTTGAAAAAATTAAAACTATTCTAAAAGAGAAGTATCCGCAAGAGGAGCCAGATCGGCTGATGGCGCCGCTTTACGAGCTGAATCAGGATCAAGACTTTTGGAATCATACCTTGGATGGGCTGGCTATCTTAGTGAACATAGACCGTTGCATCGTATATAAGTTGGCTCGGCCAGTCAAAGATATGTTTTCTGTTTCCAAAAGCTTTCATCTCAATCCGCTTCTAAGAGCATTTCAGTCAGCGGATGAGTATCAGCTTCTTGGGCTGAGTGGAAAAAATTTCTCGCTTTATGAAGGCAACCGGTATGGTCTTTCAGAAATAGAAATAAATACCGGGATTCCAAGGACGATCGATGAAGTGCTTGGTGAACAGCATACAGAGAAATACCTGACCCATGGATCCTACGGCGGCACAGGCGGCGTTTCAATGTTTCACGGGCATGGGGGGAAAAAAGACGATGTTCTCATCGATTTAGAGAAGTATTTCAGACATGTGGATCAAATAATTCTGGAAAATTATTCAAAGAATTCAAAGCTGCCGCTCCTCCTTGTCTCTTTGGCAGAAAACCAAGCGATATTTCGCAAAATAAGCAACAATCCCTATTTATTGAAAGAGGGGGTCAAGGCTTCCTATGAGGCCTTTGGTTTGGAACAGTTGAAAGAGCAGGCTTGGAAAATCTTTGAACCGTTGTACCTGGAAAAGACTAAAACGCTTGTGGAGGGCTTCATCAACGCAAAAGCAAACGGCCTGGGGTCTGATGAATTGCAGAATGTTGCCAAGGCTGTTTTTGAGAAACGCGTGAAAACATTTTTGCTTGAAGCGGACCGGCGATTGCCAGGCAAATATGACGAAAGCAACGGAAGCGTCCATTCATACAGTACGATGGAGACCGATCAAGGAGATATACTTGATGATTTGATCAAAGCTTTGCTCAAAGACAAAGGGGAGGTCATTGTGCTGCCAAAAGAAAGAATGCCCAGCACCGCAGGGGTAGCTGCAATTTACAGATTTTAATGATTCTGATTAAAATGAATTTCGAAATCACAACAGCATAGACAGTCAAAAATTCATTTTCAGTTGACGCACTGAAAATGAATTTTTGCATGGGTGTATGAATCGGACATTGAATTTATTACTTTGGGATGTTAGAATCATTTAAGCCAATTTCCGGAGAGAGAAGAGGTGCTTTATGATCGAAGAAATCCTGAAATTCAACCGGGCGTTTGTGGAAGGCAAGCAATACGAGCAGTACATCACCGGCAAGCTTCCCAACAAACGAATCGCCATCGTCAGCTGTATGGATACCCGGCTGACGGAGCTGCTGCCGGCAGCCCTTGGGGTCAAAAACGGCGATGTAAAAATGATCAAAAACGCCGGCGCCGTCATTTCGGCCCCTTTCGGCAGCGTCATGCGCAGCCTGATCGTGGCTGTCTACGATCTGGAGGTGGACACCATCCTGGTGGTGGGCCACAAGGACTGCGGCATGCAAAGCATCGACAGCCAGGCTCTTTTAAATAAAATGAAGCAACGGGGCGTCACCCAGGAAACCATCGACATGGTCCGTTTTTGCGGCGTCCATTACGAACAATGGCTGCAGGGGTTTGACTGTGTGGCCTCCTCGGTCAAAGCCACCGTGAAAAACATTGAGGACCATCCGCTGATGCCAAAAGACATCAAGGTCTACGGCCTGATCATGGACCCCGTTACCGGGCAGGCCGATCTGGTGTAAGCTGCCGGGAACCTTGCTGCTCTATTTTCCATACTTTCAAAGCCGTCTGCAACAGATTCAGACGGCTTTTTCCTTTGGGAGGGCATTGTTAGAAATCAGGCGAAGCTCGTTATCACAATAACGAAATAGTCGTTATTGCAAAACAAGTTTGTTAGGGAATCGTGAAAGCAGGTCTAAATAAAAACTATGGTTGAAGCCGGAGGCTCTCTCCTTTATCATTCAAAGCAAGACGAGAAAAGAGGCCCGCTCAGTACCGGAAAGGCCAAGCTGCAAAGCGCACGAACGTGAATGAAGGAGAAAGCGTATGGAAAAAATCATGATCGATTACCTTGCCCATGAATCCGATACAGACGTCACCTTGATGGGGATCCAGTACAAGAACATTGATTTCCATACCGAAATGACCGCGGAAATCCAGGAAGCGGTCAATACACTTTTCGCAACCCTAAACCGGATCAGCGATCAGATCGATGCGGAGTGCTGTCTGGGATAGTCCGATCCTTTTGCCGCAAAAAAAGACTTCACGCGAAGTCTTTTTTTGTTTTAAAGAGGCAGCGCCCTTGAAAACCTATAAAACCTATCTTAAAATGGGGAATATAAGGGGGGCGCAGAATGAAGATTTCAACCAAAGGGCGCTATGCCCTTCGAATCATGGTCGATCTGGCCCAGCACCAGACCGGAGAATATATCCCGCTGAAAGAAATCGCCGAGCGTCAGGAAATCTCGGAAAAGTATTCGGAAATGATCGTTGGGCTTTTGAGCAAGTCCGGTTTTGTCCTCGGCTCCCGGGGCAAAGGCGGCGGATACGTTCTGGCCAAAGGACCGGAAAAGATCACCGTGGCTGAGGTTTTAAAAGCGGTGGAAGGGAGCCTGTCTCCGGTGGCTTGTTTGGGATTGGCGGAGCAAGTCTGTCCAAGGTCCCAGCGGTGCGCCACCCTGCCCATGTGGCGGGAGCTGGACCGGCGGATCGAGGAATATCTGCAGAGCGTGACCCTGGCCGATTTGGCGGAGCATGAATGAAACGTGTTTTTATATTTATCACTATTGTATTATAAGAAAACGTGCTAAAATATTAGCCTAAGGAAACTTACAAACCATATGGAGGCTCATCGATCATGACCGATATGTTTCGAATCACCGCATGGATCATAGGCTTTCTATTGACGATTTTCGCCTCCTATTTCGTATTGGTGGCACTCTTTTCATTGCTGCCCCAGAAACGGAAGGAAAAATTCCCGCCTCAATTCAAGTTCGCGATCCTGGTGGCAGCCCGCAACGAGGAGCTTGTGATCGGCGATCTGATCGACAGCGTTCAGAACCTCAATTATCCCAAGACGCTCTATGATTTGGTGATCATCCCCAACAACTGCTCCGACCGCACCCAAGAGATCGCCCAAGCCAAAGGGGCCAAGATTTTTGAGTGCCAAAGCGTGATCCGGTCCAAAGGGGACGTGCTGAAGGAGTATTTCGACAGCATCCTGCCGCAGGGCGACATCTACGACGCCTTCTGCATCATTGACGCCGACAATCTGGTCCACGAGGACTTCCTCATGGAGATGAACCACGCCATGGGCCGTGGGGCCAAGGTGGGACAGGGTTACCGGGAGAGCAAGAACCCTTACGACAGCATGATTTCCAGCTGTTATACTATTTTTTATTACATGGACGACCGGTTTATGAACACGGCCAGGGAGATCCTGAACCTTTCCGCCCTGATCAACGGGAGCGGCTTTTTTGCCAGCATGGAGGTGATCCGGAAACACCAGGGCTGGCACACCACCGCCATGACGGAGGATGTGGAGTTTACCGCCCAATGCGTACTGTCCGGAGACCGGGTCCATTGGGTGCCCCATGCCATTGTGTATGATGAACAGCCCCTGACCTTTTCCCAGTCCTGGAATCAAAGGATCCGCTGGTCCGCGGGACTGCTGCAATGCATGAAGATGTATTTTACGAAGCTGGTCAAACGGGCCTTCACACAAAGAGACTGTTCCAGCTTTGACCTTGCTATGTTTTTCCTGATCCCCATCATCCAGGTCATTGTCCTGGCTGCGGTTGTGTGGATCATCGCCTACAATCTTCCGATCGTCTGGCATGCCGGTCTGGGCCATCCCATTTTTGTCAGCCGGGTCATCCTGCCCATTGTATACTCCTATATCGTCACCACGGGCATCGCCTTGGCGGTCATTCTGCTGGAACAAAAAAAAGTGCGGAAGATGCTCAAGGGGATCTTCGGCTTCTGGTTTTTTATCGTCAGCTGGCTGCCCATCAATGTGGCCTGCTTCATCCGGAAACAGACGGTCTGGCTGCCCATCAAGCATACCCGGGCGGTCAAGATCGATGATCTGGACATCCATAAGGACTAAATCAAAGGCAGGTTGCTGAAGTGCACCTCACAGGCTAGAAATCGATCGAACGCTTGGAGGTGCACTTTTTGAATATATCAGACAAGGAGGCCTTTCATGAACCGCCCAGGCGACAACCCATATGCAAAGATAGGTTGTCAAAGGTGAAGGCTCATGTTAAAATGCTAGTATACCATTTGCAATCATAAGAATTAAGGAAACATGAAACATACGCATTGATAAGGAACGATCCGTGGTTCACGCAGAGGTCCCAAGGGAAGGCAATTTATTTTCGAAATATTCTGAGCATGCTGCGGATCGATGTCTGCAGCTTTATATTTTTCAAATCGATGGATGGAGGAAAGACGATGCATCAAAACAACCTGATTCGGGTCGGGATCGGTTTTGCAACCGGCAGAAAAAGTTTCCAGAAAGTATTAAGAAGCTATATCCATAATTGGGAGGAATCCGGACTGGTCGACAATAAAAATATATTGTTGAATGTTTTTGTCGCCTACGATCTTGAATACAAAAACACCACGGAAAAAGATTATATCAACATTCATCCTGATATCGCGAAATCCATCGATGGGACTGTTTTTATCGGGAAAAACGAAATCAGCAAGGAAATCGAAGCGCTCAGCCATGCCGGAGGAATCAATCCGGAAGCTGCAAGGAAAATTTTCGGCAAAGGCTATGCGGCCCAGCGCAACGCCATCTTGTACAGTGCCATCAAGCATGGAATGGATTATTTGATCTTTCTCGACGACGATGAATATCCGGTTGCCGTGACCAATACGCATCAACACGCCATCTGGGGCGGCCAGCAGGTTCTGTCGACCCATATCAAGTTCATTGGTGAGGCGGATATCACCCATGGCCATCATTGCGGTTATATCTCTCCGATTCCGTATATCGAATATAATGATAGGATGGCAGAGGCGGATTTCAGGACATTTATTGAAGCGATCAGCAATGACATCTTGAACTGGGATAACATCAAAAATGTGATGCGCAATGGGGGTGTTACCTACGCAGATACCAAGGTGCTGACCAGCCAGGATCCTGTGGAGGTTCAGGAAATCCACCATGCAAAATTCATTTCCGGAGCGAACTTGGGCATCAATCTGACCGACCCGCGCCGCGTATGTCCATTTTACAATCCTCCGGGCGCACGGGGAGAAGATACCTTTTTAAGCACATGCCTCAGTGATCGAAAGGTGCTTAAAATTCCTTGTTACACCTTCCATGACGGGTTTTCGACCTATCATCATTTGCTGGAAGGCGTGCTGCCGATCCAACTGAAGCAAATCAAAGCAGACAACAAAAAAATCATCGACCGCTTTTACAGAGCCTGTTTGGGCTGGGTGCGCTACAAGCCCTTATTGCTCTACATTACTCAAAGAGATGCTTACGAGGAAAAGACCGAAGCGATGCGGCGACAGCTTAAAATGGTGCTGCCTAAAATCTGCGCCTATTTCGATCAGCCGAATTTTGTCGAGGTCCTGCATGAATTTGAAAAGTATCACAGAAATGTACAAAAGCATCATCAGGATTTTATCGAAACGCAGCGCATTTGGTCTGATTTGATGGAATACCTACACAGTCAGCGAGAGAAGGTATTCGATTCCTGAAAGGCGGATGAAGGACCATGACAAAGCGGGCCACATGCATCCGGGGCGGGAAAATCATATTGGAAAAGGGCATCCTGAACGATAAGGTCCTGCTCTTTGATGATAAAATCATCGGCATTCTGGATCCGGAGGAACTGCACAGGATGGCGCCGGATGATGGAATCATGGTCGTCGATGCCCATGGAGACTACGTTTCACCGGGTTTCATCGATCTCCACATCCATGGGTCGGGCGGAAAAGACACCATGGACGGTCAGCTTTCCGACCTGCAGACCATCAGCCAAACCATCGCCGCAAAGGGTGTTTCAAGCTTTTTACCTGCCACCATGACCATGGAAAAACAAAGGATATGGAAGGCCTTGGAAGCCATCCGGCTGGCGATGAAAGGAAATATCAAGGGCGCCAGAGTCTTGGGCGCTTATATGGAAGGCCCTTTCATCAGCGCGCAATATAAAGGAGCCCACCCGGAAGCCTATCTGCAAAAACCGGATTATGAGCTGATCCGGGATTACACCGACGTGATCAAAATCATCACCTTGGCGCCCGAGGAAGATCCGCAATTTCAATTTATTCAGCGTGTTCAAAAAGAAACCGGGATCGTGCTTTCGATTGGCCATACCGGCGCGGACTATGAAACCGCCATGGCCTCGATACGATGCGGCATCGGCCACGCAACCCATCTTTTCAATGCCATGCCGCCCTTTCATCACCGGGCGCCCGGCGCCGTGGGTGCGGTGCTCCACAGCGGCATCCACTTTGAATTGATTGCCGACCTGCAGCATATCCACCCGGCATTTTTTCAAATATTGCTCCATCCTGCGGGAAAGGACCGAATGATTCTGGTCACCGACGCCATGCGGGCAGCTTCCATGGGCGAAGGAAGCTGGGACCTTGGCGGGCAGCAGGTGACCGTCGATCATGGTTCGGCCCGGCTTCCGGATGGAACGCTGGCGGGCAGTATTCTGTCCATGAACCAGGCGGTCCGGAATATCCTGGTGCACACGGATCTGCAAATCCATGAGGCGGTTGCTTTAGCGACCCTGAATCCTGCAAAATTGCTCCGGATGGATCATTGCAAGGGCAGCATTGAGGTTGGGAAAGATGCGGATCTGGCGGTCTTTGATGAAAATTTCAACATCAAGATGACCTTTTCGGAAGGGGATATTATCTATTCAGCAAACCAAGGGGGAAGGCCATGCGCGTTTTAATTGCCGATGATTATCATGAAATGAGCCGCAAAGCGGCCGCCATCGTCAACAGCCAGGTCCTATTGAAGCCGGATTGCGTTCTTGGCCTGGCCACAGGCTCGACGCCGCTGGGTATGTATCGGGAACTGATTCTATTGTATCAAAACCAGGCGGCGGATTTTTCAAAGGTGACCACCTTCAATCTGGATGAGTATTATGGATTGGCTAAGGAGAACAAACAAAGCTACGCCTATTATATGAACACGCACTTTTTCAATCATATCAATATCCAGAGAGAGAATACCCATATCCCCGACGGTCTGTCCGCCGACATCAATGAGGCCTGCAGGCGATACGAACAAAGGATTGCTGAAAAAGGCGGGATCGATCTCATGGTTTTGGGCATTGGCGCCAATGGACACATCGGATTCAATGAGCCGGATACCAACTTTATCGCTGAAACCCATCGGGTGATGCTGAAAAAAGAAACGATCCAGGACAATTCGCGTTTTTTCAAGTCTGCCGAGGAAACCCCGACCATGGCCATCAGCATGGGGATCCGGGCCATCGTCCAATCCAGGATGCTGCTTCTGCTGGCCAACGGAGAAGCCAAGGCCGATGCGATTTACAAAACCCTGAAGGGCACGATCCGTCCGGAGGTGCCGGCCTCCATCATCCAGATTCATCCAAACGTGACCATCCTATTAGACCGGCATGCCGCAAAACTTTTACTCTGATTTTGAATATAAAGAAATGCAAAGGGATGAAGGGGTATGGACTACATTATCGGTGTGGATGCCGGTGGAACCAAAACCGAAGCGGTCGCTTACAATCTGGAGGATGAGGAACTGGGCCGGGCCATTTCCGGCTGCGGGAATCTCCTCCTGGATTTTAACCAGGCGGCCTCTCATATCATGGATGCCATCCGGCAATGCAGAAAAATTGCCGAAGCCCAGGGCGCCGGCGTATGCCTGGGCATTTATGCAGGCATTGCAGGCATCGAGGTCCTGGATTATCCCGCAAAAATCGAAGCCTTGCTGACCGATGCTTTTCACTGCCCGATTGTTGCCCTGCATGATTCGGAATTTGCCCATGCAGCGATTTTCAGGGGTGGGGACGGAATTGTCACCCTGTCCGGCACGGGATCGGTGTGCTTCGGCCTTTACCATGGAAAGCGCGCCATGACCGGCGGCTGGGGCCATGTTCTAGGAGACGAGGGGAGCGGTTATCACATTGCCCTCGAGGCCATGAAAAGGATCGCCCTGGAGGAAGACCTGGGCATGGAACGAAGCATTCTCAGTCAAAGGCTTTTCCAGGCCCTTCACCTGAAGAAAGCCAATGACATCAAAGCCTTCATCCATTCTGCGGACAAGGCGGCCATCGCTTCCTATGCCACCCTCGTCGCAGAATTGGCTGGGACCTCGGAAGTCAACGCGAGCAGCATCCTGAGAAAGGCCGGGAAAGACCTGGCCCGGATGACCGTGAGACTCCATCAAAAACTTGGCATCCATGAGCCCATCCGGGTGGGGATCAGCGGCAGCATCCTGAATCATATCGGGATCGTCCGCGAGACCTTCATCCAATGCCTTGAGCGGGATCTGGGAATAAAAGACTTGGTCATCCAACCGGGCTCCCCCACAAAGGCCGCTTGTTATTTGTATCGAAAGCGCATGGCCGAAGGCCTATCCCGCAAGAAAGGAGAGGACCTATGCTTCTGATCCCGATGCCGCAGCACATCATGCCGGCGGAAGGCCGCTTTTCCATGGATCATCATACGGCCATCGTCCTGGATGCACCCCATGACGACTTTGCCTTTGAAACCGCAAAGTTCCTTCAGGATGAAATCTGGAAAATCATTGCCATCCGGCTGCCCATCAAAATTATGCCGCTGCAGAACAGCCGCTGCGTTCAAAACTGCATTTTTTTTGAGCATGATGCGTCTCAAAAGGAAAATGAATCCTATCGTATTTCGGTCACGCCGGATAGGATCACCCTCGGCGCCTTCAGCAGCCATGATTTTATCTATGCCGTGGGTACGTTGGTCCAGCTGTGCAAGCAATCCGGCGGGGAGATCGACGGGGTTCAGATCACCGACTATCCCTCCTATTCCAACAGGGGTTATCTTCTGGACGTAAGCCGAGGCCGGGTGCCTTCCGTGGAGAGCCTGAAAGCTTTGGTGGATAAACTGGCGCTCTACAAAATCAACCAGCTCCAGCTCTATATGGAAAACAGCCTTCGCATTGACGGCTTTGAGGAAATCTGGTCCCAGACGGATCCCTTTACGCCGGAAGAGATCCTGGAGCTGGACCGGCACTGCATGATCCGCGGGATCGAACTGGTGCCCAGCATCGCCGCCTTTGGGCATTTGTATGACCTGCTCCGCTCGGTCAGCTTCCGGAAATACAGGGAAATCGATTCGGAGCAGGCGGCCGTTTTTACCTGGCCGAACCGCATGCGGCATTATACGATCAACGTTTCCGATCCGGGAAGCCTGACCCTGATCAAAGAGATCCTGGACCAATATCTTCCCTTATTCCGCAGCAGCAAAGTCAACATTTGCTGCGACGAAACCTTTGATTTGGGTAAAGGAAAGAGCGCCGGGCTGGCGGCATCCATGAACTATGGCGATTTGTATTATTATTTTGTCGAGCCCCTGCTCGAATACCTGCAAAGCCAAGGCAAGGTAGTGATGATTTGGGGAGACGTACTGCATAACCATCCGGACTTGATCGACAAGCTCAAGACGAAAGTGACCTGTCTGAACTGGTATTATGAATGCGATGCCAAGGCGGAGACCGTTCAAATCTTTTTTGAAAAAGGGATGAAACAATATGTCTGTCCAAGCACCGCGGGGTATAGCCGGCTGGTCAACGCCTATGACCACAGCTTTGCCAACATCCGGCAGATGGCTTTGCTTGGAATGGAATTCAACGCCGAGGGATTTCTGAATACGGACTGGGGAGACTATGGCGGGATCAATATGCCATCCTTAAGCATTCCCTGCATGATCTACGGCGCGGCACAATGCTGGAACACTCAGGACGACCGGGAAAGCCAGACGATCGACGCCATCGTTTCTTTTCTGGAATTCCGTGACCCCCTTCAAGAATTAGCAGGGATCCTCCGAGAACTTTCCCGTCAGGACCTGGTTGCCATTGAAGACCTGGTCTACTTCAGGGACTATAAAATATACGGGCAGACCTATGAAAACTGTGATTTGTGGATGCATGAAAAAGCGAAGAACAAGATCATTGCGCTGACGGAACATCAGCTGAAGGCCGCCGTTGCCGTCTGCGAAGACCTTATGAAGCGCTTAAAAAAGAACGATTGCGTATCCCAAAAAGGATTTGATCAGGAAATCTCAGAATTCTATCTGTCCGTTCGGGGTGTTGCCTTAGTCCAGAGTCTGGCTTTGATCATCAAACAGAAGGAATACATGCAAGAGGTGCAGCCGTTGGACACCCCGCAGGAAATGGCCAACAAACTGGAACGATGGCTCGCCGATTATTGCCAGGCCTGGCAGAGGGTCAGCCGGGAAAGCGAGCTTTACCGAATCAAGGAATTTATCCGGCATCTCAGCATGATTCTCAGAAACTACGGGGCGTAGCCGGAATGGATGGGCTAAAAAAAGCAGGTCGTACCCTGAAGTACCTCCTGCTTTTTCTTGGAACCATGATTGTGCAAACGTTCACATAGTTGGTTTTGTTCACGATTTTTGGGTTTTCCGCTGGGCAAATAGGCCCATAGCCTCCGCCAGGAACCGGGAAAGGCCCTCTCCGTAGCGGTCGATGTTCTTCGTGAAGCGCGCGTCGGCGACGTACATCTGGCCGAGGCCCGCAAAGGCCTCCGGGGTGTACTGCACGCCAAAGCTTTGGTTGAAATGGCGGAACATGTTTTCCATGGCCATTTGGGCCTTGTCGGAGGCCGGATCCTCGTCCCGGAGGGCCGCCAGTTCGGTGAACAGAGCATCCATGTCCTGGGCGATGGATTCTTTTTCCTCTGCGGTTATGGAACGGATAAACGCATTGCTGTGGTCGACGGCCTCATCGCCCCAGCGCTGACGCGCTTCCGCTTCATAGGGGTTGTGGTTCATGTCGAAGCCTCGGAATTTTTCATTTTGGCTCATGGGAGTGTCTCCTTTCAGGGACCGCAGGCTGATGCCGGCCAGACCGGCGACTTTCTTGGCATTCAAGGGCAAGGCCTCCTTCCTATACACAGAATAATCGATAACATGGTGTGATAGTCAAGGGGGGAGGTGGAATTTCAAACGGATTGACTCAAAATGGCTATGGAAGTCGCACCGAATGCAAGACATAAAGGTCCATTCGCAAAAGACAGAAAATTATGATAAAATAATCCTATGGAATTCCATTCCAGGAGGATATGGCGGGTCACAAGGAGGGGAGGGGGCAACCATGAAGCGTCTTCAATGCCTGATCTTATGCATGGCCTTACTATTGACTCTGGCTGGCTGCGGCCAGGAAAGTGCTGAGCTTTATAAGGAGGAGGACCTGGCCGAGCTGACGAAGGTTGAAATCTATGAGTTTGAAGGCGAGGCCTTGAATTCCATCCTGGACTTCCGGGAAAACTCCATCAAAGGGCCCCAGGCGGTGGATATAGAAAGCTACCGCCTGCTGATCGACGGTCTGGTGGAACAGCCCGCCGAATTGAAATACGAGGAGGTCCTTGCCTTTGATAAGGTTTCCAAGGTGGTGGTGATGCATTGCGTGGAAGGCTGGAGCGTCAAAATCCTTTGGGAGGGCGTGCTGCTGAAGGATCTCCTGGACTCGGTCAAGGTCGGCGCGGACGCCAATACGGTGATCTTTTATGCGGTGGACGGCTATTCAACCTCACTGCCGCTGCAGACCGTCCTTGATAAGAACATGCTCCTGGCCGATAAAATGAACGGCGTGGTCCTGCCGGTCCAGAGAGGCTACCCCTTCCAGCTGGTGGCGGAGGATAAGCTGGGCTACAAATGGATCAAATGGGTCAACCACATTGAACTGTCGGATGATGCGGACTACAGAGGTTTCTGGGAAGAGAGGGGATACAGCAATGAAGCCGATGTCGAGCCTTAACCGGATCTCTGCCTGGATCTTGCTGGTGTGTTTCTGGATTTATATGCTCGCCGGGATCGACACCCTGCGGAGGATCATTGCACCGGAAATATCCTCCCTGATCCACCTAAAATACCTTTTCGTCCCGGCCCAGGCAGCCTTTACATTCCACTCGTCCTATGCCCTTGGCAAGGCGTTGATGCCGAAGGACCGATGCAGTATAAGCGGCGTCATCCTGTTGACCCTCTATGTTTTGCTTAATCTTGCGCTTTTGGGATACTTTATTTTTGGGATCCTTTTTGCCTGACGGCAGATGAATCCACGGCCATAAAACATGACCGGAAAAGATTGACAAATCACGGAAAATATTAGATAATAGTAGAAATACATACGGGAAAGATAGAGGTGCGATCCTTAAGAGTACCTGCTCCGAGCAAGCCAGCGTTGACGAGCAGAGAAAGGAATGATCGCCGAGGTAATGATCCGCTGGCTGGCGGGTCATAGGCCGGTTCTGTGTTTAAGAGATGCAGGACTGTCACCGAATCAGGTGGGGAGCTATCTTGCAGGACCTGGCAAATGCCTTATTCAGGCAATTTACGGTTGGCGAGAAGATTCTCAGCCAGCCGTTCTTTTTTTCCCGGGTGGCCAAATTAAGGAGTGATCCCTATGTCAAGAAAAAACCTGCCCTACAGCCGGGAACAAATCCAAGACCTGATCCAGCACTATGGCTCTCCCTTCCATGTTTATGACGAGAAAGGGATCCGCAAAAATGCCCGCAAACTGGCCGCTGCCTTTGCCTGGGCCCCCGACTTCAAAAACTATTTTGCCGTGAAAGCCACGCCAAATCCATATATCATGAAAATCTTGCAAGAAGAAGGCTGCGGCGCCGACTGCAGCTCCATGGCGGAGCTGCTGCTGGCGGAGCGGACGGGCATGCGGGCGGAGGAGATCCTGTTCACCTCCAACAATACGCCGGCGGAGGAATACATCCAGGCCAGCCGGATGGGGGCCATCATCAACCTGGACGACATCAGCCACATCGATTATCTGGAGCAGCATGCCGGCCTTCCGGAGATGGTCTGCTTCCGCTACAATCCGGGGGCCCTGCGCACCGGCGGCAACGACATCATCGGCAGGCCGGAGGAGGCAAAGTATGGACTGACCAAGGCCCAGCTTTTCCAGGCCTACCGCGTGATGCGGGACAAAGGGGTGAAGCGCTTCGGCCTGCATACCATGGTCATCTCCAATGAGCTGGATCCCTATTATTTCATCGAGACAGCCACCAACATGATGTTTGACCTGGCGGTGGAGCTGTACTATGAATTGGGCATCCGGATCGAGCTGCTGAACCTGGGGGGCGGCATCGGCATTCCCTATCGGCCGGACCAGGAGGAAGTGGATCTGGACCTGATTTCCAGGAGCCTGAAGCAGGCCTATGACGAAAAGATTACAGGCAACGGCCTCCATCCCATGAAAATCGCCATGGAATGTGGCCGTCACATGACCGGCCCCTACGGCGCCCTGGTGACCACAGCCCAGCACAAGAAGGATATTTACAAGCAGTATGTGGGTCTGGATGCCTGCATGGCCAACCTGATGCGGCCGGCTCTGTATGGGGCATACCACCACATCACGGTCCTTGGCAAGGAGGACTGGCCTTTGGACCATGTCTATGATGTGACCGGCGGCCTTTGCGAAAACAACGACAAATTTGCCATCGACCGGGCGCTGCCCCGGATCGACCGGGGGGATATCCTGGTGATCCACGACGCGGGGGCCCACGGCCACGCCATGGGCTTCAACTACAATGGCAAGCTGCGCTCTGCGGAGGTTTTGGTCCATGAGGATGGCAGCCACAGCCTGATCCGACGGGCGGAAACTCTGGAGGATTACTTTGCAACCCTGGATTTCTCACGGCTGTAAGAGGCAGCCTATACAACCATAGAACGAAACAGGAGGCACAACATGGACTTTTTTAGAAACAAAATTGCCCAGCGGCTGGGCGGAGAATCCTTTGGCGAAGACACCGCGATCTACAAATTCGAAAAGATCAAACGGCTGAAAAAGGCGGCGGCTGTGAAATTTCCCGACCTTGCGGCCATCGACATGGGCGTGGGCGAGCCGGACCAGCCGGCGGATGCATCGGTGGTGGCCATTCTGAATGAAGAAAGCGGCAAGGCCTGCAACCGTTTCTATGCGGACAACGGCATCCCGGAATACCAGGTGGCGGCGGCTGAATACATGGAGCGGGTCTACAACGTCAAGGACCTGGACCCCTTCACCCAAATCGTCCACGGCATCGGCACGAAGCCGATCCTGGCCATGCTGCCCCTCTGCCTGATCAATCCGGGGGATATCAGCCTGATGACGGTGCCGGGCTATCCGGTGATGGGCACCTACACCCGCTATCTTGGCGGCGAGACCTACCATCTGCCCCTGACGGAGGAAAATGATTTTTATCCGGATCTGGAAGGGATACCCGATGAGGTCTGCCGGCGCAGCAAGGTGCTCTACATCAACTACCCCAACAACCCTACAGGTCAGGTGGCCACGGAGGACTTTTTTGAGCGGGTCATCTATTTCGCCCGGAAAAACGATGTGGCGGTGGTTCACGATGCAGCCTATGCGGCCCTGACCTACGACGGCACCAAGCCCCTGAGCTTCCTTTCCATTCCCGGGGCCAGCGGTGTGGGCGTGGAGATCCAGTCCATGTCCAAGGCCTTCAATATGACGGGATGGCGTCTTGGGTTCCTGGCAGGCAACACCAAACTGGTGGCCGCCTATGCCAACATCAAGGACAACTCGGATTCGGGGCAGTTCCGGGCGATCCAGAAGGCCGGCGTTTATGCCCTGGCCCATCCGGAGCTGACGGAGCAGATTTGCGAAAAGTATTCCAGACGGTTTGACCTTCTGGTGCCGGCTCTGAACGAGCTGGGCTTTGCGGCGAAAAAGCCGAAGGGCTCCTTTTACTGCTATGTGCCGCGGCCGGCGGGAGCCAAGGATGTGCAGTTCGAGTCCGCCATGGATGCGGCGGAATACCTGATCATGAACGCCAATGTGTCCGTGGTGCCCTGGGATGACTGCGGCGGCTACCTGAGATTCTCCGTAACCTTTGAGGCCGACGGCTTGGAAGAGGAGCGGGCGATCATCGCCGACCTGAAGCAGCGGCTGGGCGGACTGGGACTGAGGTTTTAGATTATTTAAAAATGACGAGGGCTGCCGGCGGATGGGATGATGCCGGCAGCCCTTTTTGCACTTATTTCCAAACCGGAGCCAGGGGAAGGATTTTCATGAGACAAACCGCATCCCCCATTTTGATGCTTTTCAGCAATTCCACCTCCACGTCGCAGCCGAAGGCTTTTTCAAAGAGGACCTTGCTGTAGCCGGTGGTGCACTGGCACCAGGTGCTGGTTTCCAGCCTGTCCACCCCGGCCAAGATGGGACAGGGGCAGAAGGGGAGCCGCAGATAGAGGATGCCGTCGTCGCAGAAGAGGCCCGCCGCCCGTGCCCGATCGGAATGGGCGAATTCCTCCAGGCTGGAGGCCCCGTCCATCAGGTCCCGGACCAGCGCCGGCTTTTCTTCCATGCCGTAACCGCACTGGCAATCCATGCGGATCTGTTTGACCTGCTGGCCATCGAAGGTGTTTTCCAACCGGCCCATAGCAGACTTTACCCATTGGGCATTGTCCTGGCGGGCAGCCGACCCATCAGGCCCGCAGACGATGTCATGGGCGGTTTGGGCATCGCAGTGGTTTTGAACCGCCTGATAGAGGACCTGTTCCTGAAGCTTTCGGATGTCATACATAGACAACCCTCCATTGAATTCATTTTCGTATTGAAGCAGACGCTTTTCCAAAGGAATCGTCGTTCTGTCAGCTTCATTATAGAAAAAAGTCCGGGCGGTGACTTCTGAATTCTTGCCCTATTGGATCGGGATGCACAGATCCATGACGACCTTGCCCTTGGCTTGATCCATCGAATGGTAGATGTTCAAACCGAAGCGTTCGCGCATTTCAAAGCCGCTGGCCGGCAGCCAGACACAATACACGCCTTGCAGGGCGCCGAAGATGTCCTTGATCTCGCCTTCATACCGGTAGACCGCAAAGCGGCCGCCCTGGAGGGTGGTCACATTGTCCAATGTGCAATGCGCCGGCGCCGTGATGCAGACATCGCAGAGGCAGCGGTTTGAGGCGGCAATGGCCGGATCGTCAAAAAACCGTTCGATCATCCGCGTTTCCCCATCGATATAATCTTTGTAGGTTTCCAGGAACCGGGGCCATATCGCTTTGAGGTCGGCGTAATTGCCGATCAGCCGTTCATAGATGACGGGGATTGCCTCAAGGTGCTGAAGGCTGATCCGGGCGTCATACGCCTCAAAGGTCATGAAGGACTCAAGCCGTTCGGGGAGAAAGGGATTGGGGCTGTGGGTGCCGCTGGCGGAGCCGCGAAAGGCCGCCGGCGAACGATGATGGTGCTTGCTGAAGGCAGCGCTGTAATTGGACGGGCTGTATCCGTAATCCAGGCCGATTTCAGTGATGGGTTTTTTCTTCTCCAGCTTCAGGTCGATGGCGCTCTGATCCATTTTCAGGCGCTTGATGAAGGCGTAAACGCTTTCGCCGGTCTCGGCCTTGAAGACCCTGCTGAAATAAAACTCCGAATAGTGATAGCGGGCCGCAATGTCTTTGACCGACAGGGTTTCGTCAAGATGCCGGAGGATGTAGTCGATGCTTTCATTGATCATGCGGCGGTTTGCCATGGCGGACCTCCTGCGGTTCGGGCGGTTATATGTTATTTTTTGTCCATTGGTCAAGCACCGCCAGCTGATCGGCGGTATGAAACCAATGCTCCCCGTTTTCAAAAACCGATACCTTCGAGTGGAAACGCGTGCAAAAAGCATCCACAACCCAACGCTCTGTCAGATTGTCTTTGTCAGCATACAAAATGGAGGTCGGCGAAGGCCATTTTAAAATCGGATGTTCCCTGGTGTAGGCAAGATATTCCCATGACAGCGTTTCACCAAACTCCGTTGGGATTTCTTTTCTCTGCCGAAGGGTTTCTTCCGATACCGAAGACCATTTCATCATAGTGCCAATCAGAAGCTCCATATCAAGAATAGGGGAAACAAACAAGCATTTCTCGAAAACGACCTCTTCAAAAGCCAAAAGACTGAACCAGACACCAAGGCTGTTTGCCCGCAGCCCGATGGTTTTCCATTGGCGTTCAAGAAATTGCATGACGTTTTGCAGTTCAGGGACAGCTTGCCAAGGCTTTAAGGTGTTCTGCTCGATGCTGCGCTGCCCATGTTCCGGCAAGTCGATGCTTAAAACCTGCCAGCCTTTTCCGCAAACCACTTCAGCGAAGCTCTCGGCTTCTTCCTTACAGCCGCCTTTACCGTGAACATAGAGATAGATTTTTTCGGATGCTTCGCCCCATAGGATGGAGGGTATATGCTCGATGTGTAAACAGTTTTTTTTCATGGCGGATCCCTTTCAAAAATTTCATCGATGCAAGATTGCAGGTCAGAGCAGGGCCATCTCATAATCCTTGGCGTGTGCCCCTTCCTTGACCAAGCCGTAAGTGAATTTCTTATTTTCTTTGGCGAGCTGCCCGGGGATGCTATTTCAGAGCATATCGCGTCAATTTCCCGCTGCCGATTTTTTCGATGATCCCGAGGTCGATCATTTCCTTCAGGAGGGTCGTCGTCCTCGTCGTTCCCAGCTTCAGAAGCGTTTCCATTTCTTTTCTGGATGCATTCATATGGTCGCTGAGGTATCCCTCGATCAATTCATAAGCGGGCTGCGCTGTATAAACCCCTTCCTTTTCGGTTGCTGATTCATAATTTCGGTTGGGCAGGATCACACGAAAGGCACCTTCCGCATGTTCGAACTGAGGCTTTTTTTCAAAACCTTTATAGCTGCTCAGGATTTTAATAATCCCTGTGCCGTAGGCTTCAATAAGTTTCATCCTGTAAAAGAGGGCGGCGAGCTTTTCATTCCTCGGTTGGGAGGCGCCCATCATGACCGCTTCCAGGGAAAGGCCTGAAACAAGGCCGCCAAGAGAGATGAACTCCATTCGGTCGGTGTAAACATTGACAAAAATGCTGCTGCTGAAGCTGTAGTCACGATGAACCACGGCGTTGAGCAAGGTTTCACGGATCGCCTCCTCCGGATAATCCCGCTGATCGCTTCGCATCAGTCCCTGGAAGGCAGCCTTGGTTCCGTTGAAAAAATCGATTGCTTTGTATGCTTCATCGAGCTGTTTGAACAAAGAGCCCTCGAACTCTTTACGGTCCTTAAAGACGAGTTTGTCCGTGCCCTGAAAGACGGCGAGCTTGATGGAATGCTTACATTGATCGGAGAGTAAGAGACCCAAATTGGTATATATACCATCGCTCGTCATGATGCCGATGTTGGTTTGCTGAACCGCGCCAAAGCTCATCCGACGGGCGGAAAATTCCTTTTTTGCATAGGAAAAGGATAGCTCCTGGAGCAGGGAACGGTTGTTTTCGTAAGCGTCTCCGTCGGTTTCTTTGATCATTTTCCGGATCGCGTCTTCCGAAGCCGGAACCGATGCCGTCCCCTGACGCACGTAGACACCGGAGGATTTCATGCCTTTTTCGCGAAGATAATAGGGCCGTTTGGTGCCGCGCAGCACTTCGATTTTTACCGCAGTCTTTTCGGCATCGTGTATAAACGACAGCTGCGTAAAAAGCGTAACGTCCGGACTGATGCTGTCCCTTATGGCATTGGAGATCTGCTGCATCACAAAATCGACCTTGTCCAGGCCAATGAATTCACCATCGTCGCGGACACCAATATAGATGGTTCCGCCCTCTGAATTTGCAAAGGCGACGACCTCTTTTTTAATGTCGGGTGTAAATTGTTCCTTCAGTTCAACGTGTTCGGTTTCGTGGAGCATACCGCACACCTCCATGCAGGGTTCTATCTTTCATACTATCATTCTAACACTGATAGTAACACAAGGGGTGAAAGAAAGCAATAGAAGGCTTTTCTTACAAGAGAACTTGTGAAAAGCTTGATCCAAATCGCCCGATATAGGTGTATGATTGATCTTAAGGAACCGTATCATAAGGAATTTGCATTGGAGGCGGGCAAAGACACCCATGAAGGAGGGAGCATCATGAATGCTGAACAAATCTATATTGCCATCGCGATATTGGTCTTGGCTTGTATTGCAGTCCTGGTCTATCTGAAAAGAAAAGGGAAGAAAAGCAAACCCTTGAGCCGTCTGGCTGCTCTAGCCTTCAGCTTTGTGGTTGCAGGAATTGTTTTTGGTGATACGCGCTGGGTTGGATATAGTTTGATGGGGATCGGTGTTGCTCTTGCGGTGGCGGACCTATGGATCCAACGCAAGAAATAGAATCCTTTGAAGCAGAGACCATTCCATAATGATTCAAAGGAAAGGACGCCCCAAAAATGAGACTTGATGATGCACGACTTTCAGTACCCAATCCGGAAATAGTCCAAATACGTTTTGAACTTATCCTGTGCGGTCAGGCAGGTGTCTGTCAGATCGCCCTTCTCCCGGTCCCATTCCTTGAGTCCGCGGTAATAATACAGCTTCAGGGTATCCTCGATGATGAAGGGCACGATGCTGTATTTCAGGCATTCCTTGAGCATGATCAGCCGGCCGACGCGGCCGCTGCCGTCCTGGAAGGGATGGATCCGCTCGAAACGCACATGGAAGTCGAGGAGGTCTTCAAGGGTTTTTGAGGCTTTGGAATGATAGTCAGACAGGAGTGCCTGCATGTCTCTGTGGACATTTTCCGGCAATGTCGTGTCCATGCCCCCGACTTCGTTGGGCATTTTTTTGTATTCCCCGACGGCAAACCAATCCTTTCGGCTGTCGCCGGTGCCGCTTTTCAGAAGAAAAGGGAGTTCCTTGATATACTTTTCACTGAGGACGGTATTTGCCCGGTCGATGATGGAATCGATGCACCGGAAATGGTTGGCGGTCTCAATGATATCGTCCACATTGACCGACTTGTCCGTGATGCCAATGGTGGCGGTTTCAAAGATATGACGTGTTTGCTCATGGGACAGGGTGCTGCCCTCCATATGATTTGAGTTGAAGGTCAGCTCGATTTGCAGTTTATGGTAAATGCCGCCGGACAGCCGGCTCCGCTTTTCGGTTTTCAATCGGTCGAGCAGTGTTACGGGGCCCGTTTGCTTTTTCTTTTTCCTGGCCGGTTTTTGCGCATCCGCAGGGATGTTCCAGGTCTTGCCTGTGAGAAAAGCACCGGGAATTTTCCCTTCAGCACAGTAATTTCGAACGCTGCGTTCGGACAGCTTCCACTTCTCTGCAATCTGCGCAACAGAAAGGTACTGCACACCAATCCCTCCTCAACCTTTGCATTTAATAAATCAATTATATCCCATTATCGGCAAAAAACAAAAATAGGTGGCTGCTGAATCACGGGAATATTGCCGATAACGGCATATCAGGCATGAACCTTCGAATGACATCCCAAAACCATTTCTCTATCATGGCCTTAGGGAGGCGGTGGCTCAAAGCGCACAAACCCCGCATCGCTCCGCACAAAAAGTCACGAGAACCGCGCCCAAACCTTCTATAATGACAATCAACGGAGGGAGGTGAAATGATTTGAACTGGATCGCCGGAATACAGCAGGCCATCGACTACATCGAGGAAAACCTCACCCAGGATCTGGACTATGAGGAAATCGCCAAGCGGGCTTATTCCTCAAGCTTTCATTTTCAGAGGGTGTTCGGTATCCTTTGCGGAACAACCCTGGGCGAGTACATCCGGGCCCGTCGGCTCACCCTGGCGGGGATGGAGCTTGCTTCCGCCGACAGCAAGGTAATCGATGTGGCGATGAAATACGGCTACGACAGCCCGGAAAGCTTCGGGAGGGCATTCTTCAAATTCCACGGCATCACGCCATCCCAGGCCAGGAAGGCCGGGGCCAGGCTCAGATCATTTTCCAGACTGTCCGTGAAACTTGTGATGGAGGGTGGTCATATGATGGATTACCGGATCGAAGAAAAAGAAGCCTTCAAGGTGATCGAGAAGGTCAGGATGTTCCCGACAAAGGATGAGGCAAACCTAAAGGAGATCCCGAAGTTCTGGGCGCAGGCCCACGCCGATGGCACCATTGAGACCCTGTGCGGTTTCTGCGCAGGCTCAGCCTTCGATGGAAGGATTTTAGGCATCTGTTACAGCGACGGCTGCGAAGGAGAGTTCCCATATGCCATCGCCTCCGGCTACAACGGAAAAACACCGGTGCCTGAGGGGTTCCGGATCAGCGAGATCCCGACGCGGACCTGGGCCATCTTCAAGAGCCGGGGCTCGATGCCGGAGGCCATCCAAACCTTATGGCGGCGAATCTATGCCGAGTTTTTCCCGGTCTCGGAATACGTGCCGAAAAACGAGATCGATTTTGAGGTTTACCCGGAGGGGGACATGGCTTCGCCGAATTATGAATGCGAGGTCTGGATCGCGGTGGAAAAACAATAAGTGACACGGGCGCCGCCAACCATCTATGCGCTAAGCGGTGCCCTTTTCCTATCCGGAAAGCGGAAGCCCGAGTCCTGGACGTGCCCGGACGAAGCGGCATTTGCCGGCCGCACCTCGAACAAAGTGCTTGCGAAAAAAATTAGGGATTGCCGATTTTTCAATTCTTGTGTTACAGTATCCGTGAGAAATCAGACTGGAATCTCGAGATACATGTGAAATATTTATCATCTATCCTTGCGTGGATAAAATCAATCGTTTATAATTAAGCAAGTTTTTTTATAATCTATTTGTTAGATTCGGTGTTGCATTCAGGAAAGGGTCGACAGGCAGACTCGGGCTCAAAGGGTCCTGGGCCTGAGTACTAAAATATAGACAGAGGTTGAACGGAATGGAAGAGACAAAAGGACGATATCTTACCCCAATCAAAGCAGCGTCCGTGGTCGATACGGTGGTTTCGCGCATCACCAACGCCATCATGAACGGCGAATTGAAGCCCGGAACCCAGATCCCCACAGAAACCGAGCTTGCGAATGCTTTTGGCGTCGGGCGCAATACCATACGGGAAGCCATACGGATCCTGGTTGCCTACGGCATTCTGGAAATACGTCGAGCAGACGGAACCTATGTGTGCGACGGTTTTTCCCCAAAAGTGCTCGATCCGATGCTGTATGGGATCATCCTGCAAAAGGAGAGCGCCTATAAAGAATTGGTCGGGCTAAGAAAACTGATCGACAACGGGATCCTGCAGCTGCTTTACGAGACAGGAATCAGCGAGGATGAGTGGAAAAAGCTTTATGCGAAGCACAAGGATTTAGTGGATTGCTTTGCACAAGGGGAAAAGGATCCTCAAAAAATCGCGGAAAAAGACATCGCCTTCCACCATGAATTGGCGCTGGCCACCCACAACATTGCGGTGGTGACGACCTATGACACCATCGTTCAGATCACCAAGGATTTTCTCTTGAAAACCATCGAAGACATCCTGAAAGACAGTCCCGAGCATATCATCAAAAGCCATAGCGATATCTTGGAAAAGCTGGCCGGGGATGATCCGGAAGCACTCTATAAAACCATCGAACGCAGCTATTGTTTCTGGTTCGATACACTCGGCAAATATGGCAACGAAAAATAAGCAGCACCCCTGATCGGAAAAAATCAGGGGTGTTTTTTTATACCCATGATTGACAGATAAATTGACCTGTGATAACATTCAACATGTGAACATCCTATGTTGGATGTTGAACCACAGAATAAACAAGGGGGATCGTATGAAGAAGGAAGAACTGATCGAAAAGGCTTATGAAGTTCGAAAAAATGTCCTGAGAATGGCCCAAATCGACAAAAAAGGTTTCATCGCCCAAGGAGTGGGCGCGGCTGACTTTTTAACGGTCTTATACTTTTATGCAATGAATTACCGTCCTGAAGATCCTAAGTGGGAAGGCAGGGACCGTTTCCTGCTGTCTGCCGGTCACAATGCGATTGCTGTGTATGCGGCCATGGCGGAAGCCGGCATCCTTCCGAAGGACGAGTTGGATACCTATGGTTTGGACAACAGCCGTCTGCCCATGTCCAGCATGCCGGCCTATACGCCCGGAATCGAGATTTCCGGCGGATCCATCGGCCTCGGCCTGCCGATTGCAGTTGGCATGGCGTTGGGCCTGAAGAAAAAAGGATCAGACTCACGCGTCTATGTGATGATGGGCGACGGCGAGCTGACCGAAGGCCCGGTTTGGGAAGCGGCCATGTCTGCCGGATACTACAAACTGAACAACATCATCGCCCTGGTGGATGTGAACGGCATCCAGGCAGACGGCAAGACCAGCGCCGTCATGAACACCGAGCCTTTGGACGAGAAGTTCAAGGCATTCAACTTCTATGTTCAGAGAATCGACGGCAACAGCATTTCTGAATTGATGACTGCCATCGACAACGCGAAGGCTTCCGCAGAGGAAAAACCCTGCGTGATCCTTTGCGATACGGTTCCGGGAAAAGGCATCCCTTTCCTGATCGGAGATCCCAAGAGCCACTTTATCAGCTTGAACGATGAAGGCTGGGTGCGCGCATACAAAGAACTGGAAAGGGGAGAGAACTAATGGCAAAGCCCGGCATTCAGAGCGTGATCAGCGATTCGAATATTGAAACCAACCATCCCACCGCCGATGCGCCTTTTGGCAGAACCTTGATTGAACTGGCCCAAGAAAACGATAAAATCGTCGGCTTGAGCGCTGACCTGGCGAAATACACCGACATTCATATTTTCAGAGATGCCTATCCTGACCGTTTTTATAACGTCGGCATGTCTGAGCAGCTGCTGATGTGTGCGGCGGGCGGCCTGGCGAAAGAAGGCTTCATCCCTTTTGCCACCACTTATGCAACCTTTATTGCCCGAAGAGGCTATGATTTTATCTCTCAGGCCATTTGCGAACATCACACCAACGTGAAAATCATCGGCGGCCTGCCTGGCCTGCAGTCCGGTTATGGCCCCAGCCATCAGGCAACGGATGATCTTGCGATCCTCGGCGCGATGCCCAATTTGATGATTATTGACCCCTGCGATGCAGTGGATGTGGCGCAGGCCACCCGGGCGATGGCTGAATACGATGGTCCGGTCTACATGAGACTTTTGCGCGGCAACCGGGTTCCCGTGGTTCTGGACCAATATGATTATAAGTTCGAACTGGGCAAAGCGAAGCTGCTTAGAGACGGCAAGGATGCGCTGATGATATCCACAGGTCTGATGACCATGCGCTGCCTCGACGCCGCCGAAATCCTGGAGCAGGACAACATCCATGTGGCCGTGCTGCATGTGCCCACCATCAAACCGCTGGATCAGGAGACGATCCTGAACGAAGTGAAAAAGGCCGGCCGGCTGGTCATTACAGCGGAGAACCATACCATCGTGGGCGGTTTGGGCAGTTTGGTTGCATCTTTGCTTGTGGATGAAAAGGTCTCCTGCGATTTGAAGAAAATCGCCCTGCCGGATCAATATCTGGCGGCAGGCACTTTGGAAACGCTCCAGGATACCTACGGGGTCTCCACAAAGGCCATCATCCGGCAGGTCAGAGATTGGGTCAAGGAGTGACCCATTGCCAGAATCCAAATTGATGAGGAGAATTCGCAAATGGCAAGGAAAGTTAAACATCCGGGGCCTGTATCGGCAGAAAAAGTGATCAGCAAGGAAGGACCTTTAAGCATAGTCCATGTCCCGGTGAAGAAAGGATGCAAGCTGATCGACGCCGTGTCACAGGTGTTGGAGCCCATGGGGATCCGCGGTGCCGGCATCCGGTTTGAAGGATTGAAGCTCGCGCCGGTCAATTATGTCATGCCGACCTATTCATCGGACGACCAGCATGCGGCCTACTACAGCGAAACCTATACCGTCCCGGAAGGGATCTATATCGATTATGCGAACGCCACCTATGGAATTCGCGAAAATGTCCCGTCCATGCATTTCCACGGACTCTGGAAAGATGGGGAAAAACAAAAGGGAGGGCACATCCTTCCGGCCCTAAGTATTGTGGCAGAGGATGCGGTGGCCACAGCCTATTGCACCAAGTCCGTCGAGATCAATTCAGTCTACGATCCGGAAACAAACTTCACAATATATGATCCCCTGCAAAAGAAGGAAGCAGCTCAGGACGGCAGGAAGTGCATTATTGCCACTGTCAAAGCCAATGAGGATCTGCTGGAAGCCATCGCCTTGATCTGTAAAAAGCACGGGATTACGGACGCGGCCCTTTGGACCGCCATTGGCAGTACGGTGGGCGGCGATTTCCAGGACGGCAGGATCATCGAGGAGATTCCGACGGAGCTGATCGCCCTGGACGGTAAGGTGTGGACTGATCAAGCAGGAGAACTTCAGGTGGATTTTGAAACCGCTTTGATCGACGCAGAGGGCACCATCCATTTCGGCAAACTGCGCAAAGGCGAGAATCCTGTCCTGATCCTGTTTGAATTGGTGATTGCAGCCAACGAATAAAACACAGAAAGAAGTACTCGTCATGATGAAATGTGTGATGAAAACGGCTGCAGGTCCAGGTAATTTGCAGTTTGTACAAAGAGAAATCCCGGAATGCGGCGAGTGGGATGTGCTCATCAGAGTCCTGGCCACCGCGGTGTGCGGCACGGACGTGCACATCCGGGGCTGGAATGACTGGGCAGATCGCTATGTAACCCCTCCGGTGGTGATCGGGCATGAGTTTTCCGGGGAAGTCGTCAAGACCGGCGCAAAGGTCAAGGGTGTCAAGACGGGGGAAATGGTCTCCGCTGAAACGCATATTCCCTGCAACAGCTGCGAAATCTGCCGGATCGGCGAGCGGCATGTTTGCCCTCATAGCGGGCTGATCGGCGTCAACCGGGACGGCTGCTTCGCGGAATATATCTCCCTGCCGTATCAGAACGTGGTGGTTTGCGATCCCAGCGTGAAGCCGGAGTATCTTTGTCTGATGGAACCCCTGGGCGCCGCAGTGCACGGGGTGATGCAGTATCCGGTGGCTGGCAGAAAAGTGGTGGTCAACGGCTGCGGCCCCATCGGCGCCATGGCGGTGGCCGTTGCCAAGCTCTGCGGAGCGGCACGGGTGATCGCAGTCGAACCCAATCCTATCCGGGCCGAGCTGGCCAAGAATATGGGAGCGGATGTGGTGATCGACCCGGCAAAGGAAAATGCGGAGCAGGTCATCAAGGGAATCGCCAAGTACGGTGCCGATATGGTGCTGGAATACTCCGGCAATGCCAAGGCCATTGAAGGCGTGTTCCGCTTTGTGCGGCCGGAAGGAAAAATCGTTCTGGTGGGACTTCCCAGCGACAAGCCCAGTGTGAATTTTTCCGACTTTATTTACCGCGGCATCACGATCAAGGGGATCGCAGGCAGAAAGATCTTCAACACCTGGGAAGACATGAACGGCATGTTCGCTGCCGGCCTTGATCTTGAGCCGATCATTTCCCACACCCTGCCGTTGGAAGACTATGAAAAAGGTTTGGATATGATGCTGAAGGGGGAATGCGTGAAAACGATTCTGAAGCCCTGATCCCAAGCGCATCTTGAACCATCTTCATCCCTTTGGAATCGCGAGTTTTGGTTATCGAAATTAAAACGCAGAAATAGTACAATAGTAAACAAGTAAAATTCCCCGCAAAATGATTAAATTTGGAGGAAATCAAAATGAATAAAAAGGTTGTTTCCATCGTACTTTGCGCCATCATGTGCCTGTCTTTGCTGGCAGGCTGCGGTTCTTCCGGCAGCGCGGCGGCCACGACTTCATCTGCAGCTGCCAGCACTCCGGCGGCGAGCGATAAGACCTACACCATGAAAATGCATCTGAGCATCGGTGAGACCGATCCTGTGTATAAGTCTGCCGAGGTGTTTGCCAAGACCGTCAACGAGAAGACCAATGGCAAGATCACTGTGGAACTCTATCCCAGCTCTTCTCTGGGCAACACCGCAGACTGCCTGGAAGGCTTGAGCATGGGCATCTGCAACATCGTGTATGAATCACTTGCAAACCTTGCTTCTATGTCTCCGATCGCAAACATCGATGCCGCCCCCTATCGTTATTCAAGCGTGGATCACTGGAGAGCGGTTTGGGAAGGCGAGGTCGGAGAAAAAATCCGTGCGGACATCGGCGCTGAGAGCGGAATGGAAATCATGGGTGCTGGACTGCAGGGCATCCGCGTCATGTGCACCAACAAGAAGGTGGAGAGCCCCGCCGATGTGAAGGGCTTAAAGCTGCGCGTTCCCACCATCCCCATGTATCTGGATACCTGGACGTGGCTTGGAGCTTCCCCGACGCCTCTGGGCGGCAGTGAAGTGTTCACAGCGATCCAGCAAGGCACAGTCAATGGGGCAGAAAACGGTTTGACCAACATCGTGAGCCTTTCATGGCATGAAGCCTGCAAATATATCATTGAGACCAATCATGTGTACGCTACCGATGCCTTCATTATGGATAAAGAATATTTTGCTTCCCTGCCTGAGGAATATCAGACCATCATCCGGGATGCCGCGATTGAGTCCGGCAAATACTTAACCGAAGCGGTTCTGATCGCAAAGGATGAAAAGCAGCAAATCTGCATCGATGCCGGCAAAGAATTTGTCGAAACAGATGTCACTTTATGGCAGCAAGCCTTGGATGGTTTCCTGGAAGCAAAGTACCCCGGCCTTGTGGAATATGCCAACGCCATCAAGGCTGCGGATCCTGCAAAATAGTATAGTCGATGTGGTTTTGGCGGCGATTCCGCCGCCAAAACCACATCCTCAGAAGCATTTCAGATGGATGGAGATGAACGTAGTGCTGAAAAAATACTCCGGTTTCCTGGACAGTGTTGAAAAGATCCTAAAGGTCATTGAGATCGGCTTATTGTCCGCAATCACCTTGATCATGTGCTACCAGTGCATCATGCGATATGTCTTTTCGAATGCTCAGCCTTGGTGTGAGGAATTGTCATTATATCTTTGTATATACAGCGTGTTTTTAGGCATTTCCATCGCAGTGCGGCGGGAAAGTCATTTACAGGTGGACTTCCTGCTGAATTTTTTGAAATACAGCAGCCGCTGCCTGATCACTGCGATCAGTTCCTTTGTGGCCATTGTCTTTATGATCATTTTTGGCGTCTACAGCATCAGCCTGATCCAGCATGCAACCGGGGCTTCCACCACACTGCCTATTTTGATTCGTCATGTCTATTATGCCTTCCCGATCGGATCGATTCTCCTGATTATGTTTTCCGTTGAAAACATTGCCAAGAACATCGGGGAGTTTATGAAATCTAAGGGCGGCGCCCTTCAGAAGGGGGCGAACAACGCATGAACGCAGGATTACTCGTCTTTTTATTATTGGTTGTTTTAGCATTTCTCGGTTTGCCGATTTATCTTGCCATTGGTGTTGCCACCATGACGGCGATGATGTATGTGGGCTTTCCGCTGCAGGCGATTGCCCAGAAAGCTTTCCTTGGATTGAATTCAGCATCACTGCTGGCAATCCCCTTGTTCATCCTCGCCGGCAATCTGATGGCTCAGGGGATCACGCAGAAGCTGATTTCCGCTTCTAATGTTGCCCTGGGACGGGTCAGAGGCAGCCTTGGCTCTGTGACCGTCCTTGCTTCCGCACTGTTCGGTGCGATCTCCGGGTCTGCCGTTGCCACGGTGGCGGCGGTGGGCGGCATGACGGTTCCGGCCATGGAAAAAGAGGGCTACGACAACAACTATGCCGTAGCTTGTGCAAGCTGCTCGTCGCTGCTGGGCCCTATGATTCCGCCTTCAATTTCTTTGGTGGTGTATGCCAGCCTGACAGAGACTTCGATCCAGAAACTGTTTATGGCGACAGCCGTCCCGGCGATTCTCTGCACGGCGCTTTTCCTGTTGTATACGCTATATTATGGCTATAAGAAACAATTGCCCAAGCAGCCGCCAACATCCGCAAAAGAAAAACTGGCGATCATGAAGGACAATATCTGGGCACTCTTGATGCCGATTCTGGTGTTGGGACTGATTTTCGGCGGGATTTGCACGGTGACGGAGGCTGCAGCGATTTCTGCAGTTTATGCCGGTCTTGTCGGCATGTTTATTTACAAAACCATCAGCTTCAAAAACCTTTTTGACACGCTATTTGAAACCACAATATCTGTGGCGGCGATCATGATTCTGGTAGGTTTGTCAAAGTCCTCGGCCTATGTTGTGATTTCTTCACAGCTGCCCCGTTTGTTTGCAGGGGCGATTTCGGCGATCGCCAGCTCCAAAGTGGCGGTCATTCTCTTGATCAATGCCATTTATCTGGTGCTGGGCTGCCTGATGGAAGGCAACTGCATCATTGTGATGATGGTGCCGCTGATGCTGAGTCTGGTCAATGCCTTTGAAATCAATTTGATTCAGTTTGGCATCATCACTTGCATCAACATATACATTGGATGCATCACGCCCCCTGTTGGTGTTTCATTGTTGGTGGGAACCAAGATAGGCAATACAACCATGGGGGGATCCTTCAAAGCCTCTTTGCCGTTTTTTGCCATTGCTCTGGTCATTTTGGCACTGATCAGTTTCGTGCCGGCTTTATCCCTCTGGCTGCCCAGTATTTTGAGCCAATAAGCTAAAGAAGAACGGTCCCGTTGGAATCAAAGACATTCAATATGCAAGGAGAGGGATGTATCATGAAAATCGGCTTTTTAGGCCTGGGTGTGATGGGCTTTTACATGGCCCAAAATGTTGCCAACAAAATGGAAGCGGAAGTCCTGGGTTATGATGTAAGCGAAAAGCAGCTCAAAGCATTTAAGGATGAAGGCGGTTTAACGGTAGAAAGCGCTGATGAGATTTATAAAACCTGTGATGTGATCCTTCAGATGCTGCCATCCCATGAAATTATCATCCATTCGGTGGAAGAAGCCATCCGTTATGGCAAACCCGGCAATATCATTGTTGATCTATCCTCTGCATCACCCGATGTCGTTTTGAACCTGTATGCCGAGGCGAAAAAGGCTGGAATGTTTTTGCTGGATTCCCCGGTCAGCGGCGGCAATCCCATGGCCAGAGCAGGCACGCTTTCGATTATGACCGGTGGTGATCGAGAGGCATTTGATGTTGTTGAACCCATCCTAAAATGCATGGGCAATCCGATTTACACTGGCGGTTCGGGCAGCGGCAGTGTTACCAAGCTGGTGAACAATATTGTCGGCGGTGCGATTTTGGTGGCGATTGCTGAGAGCTATGCTTTTGCAGCTAAGGCTGGGATCGATCTTCAAACGACCTTCGAGGCGACCCGTCACGGATTTGCAGGCGGGCCACTTTATGACAATAAGGTGCCTAAAGTTATTCAACGGGATTTTACGCCCGGAGCCCGTGTTGCGGTCCATCGCAAGGATATTCTCAATGCAAAGCACTATGCGCATAAGCTGGGCGTCGATATGCCGCTGACGGATGTGATCCTGCACCTGATGGACTGGATGAACGATAATGGTTATGTGAATGAAGACCAGGCCGCACTGATCCGGTATTATGAGGATAAAATGGGGATCACGGTCGGTGGAGCGCAGTAAATAGCAATACTTACCGACATTTCATATTAGACCCATCACCTAAATGTTGCTCATTCCTCCCTCAAGGATATAGAGACCGCTGGCGGCCGTAAAAAACCTATCGGATCAATTCGGTCCGATAGGTTTTTTATGCTTTGCATGAATCGTCACTAAAGCTTCATAGGTTGCTTAAGCCCAACATTTGAAACACCAACTGCTCTTTATAGAAATTCATACCTTTGATGTCAGAGCAGAGGCTAGATAAACAAGAAAAGGAAACCAACGAACGCAAAGTATAGACACATAGGCAGGTTGAGGATCATGGATTTGACCGGGTTGACTTTTTTGCCCAGGACACCGCCTACCAGTCCAGCAACCACGAAGGTCGTCAGGTCTGCAGGAGGCAGTCCCTGTCCGGACATGGCTAAATGAGAGCCGGCTATGGCTGCATGGACCGGAGCGACGCCGATTTGAACCAAGGCTGGGCCGAAGAAGGAGAAAATCGTATTTTGAGAGGTGGTTTGCGAACCGGTCAGCATCCCAATCGCCATTTCGGCGGTGCCTCCACCGATTTTCAACAGTGTCGTGTTCAGCCCCATTGCGAAAGTCTTGACTGCCTCAATTTGACCAGCGGTGTAAAAAGCACCTAGCATCAAGCCAGCGCAAATCAGAATACTGAAGCTCCCTTTCACATTGCTTAGGCCATCCTTAAAGACGGCACCAGCGTTTTTGTATACCCGAGGATAGAAGAAGCTAATGATCATGGCGATGATGATTGACACCGTGATCAAGTTGGAAAAGCCCTTGATGATTGTCATTGTTGAAAGCCATTTCAGGAAAGGTCCGATGCTCATGGTCAGCAGGTCGATTTTGAAGCCGGTGCGAAGGACGATCAGAATGACGAGGACCGTCAAAGGGATCAATGTACTCCCGTTCTTCTTGATGATTTGCCAAGCCGTTTCTTTGGGGATCAGATCTTCCGGTAAAGATTTGATCTTTATAAATCGGTAAGCCACATAGATGATACAGATGATGACACCGAGCCCGACGGTAAAATAACCTAAGTTGACAACCGGTTCAGGATCAATACCCAGTAAAGCGGCTGATAAAAAAATGGCCTGGGTGATCGGCGGCATAATGGAGCCTAAGCTGGCCCCCATGACAATGGTTGTGCATATCTGCTCCCCATTCATTTGCATTTCAGAGAGAGATTTGATAACCAGAACACCAATGACGGTGGCCGCTGCAATAGCGTCACCTAACAGGGAGCCTGCGATAACCAAAGCAAGAACAACCGCTGCAATCAGACCTTTGGGAGAATGACCGAATATTGCTCTTAAGAAGGCAATGACGGTTTCCATGGTGCCCATTTTAACCTGGGTTTCTGCATAAAGGCTGCCAAATAAAACAAGCCCCAGAACCCAGGCAATGCGATCGATGCCGCTGATCCATGCGGTGATCCAATCCAGCGGATTGTAAAAGCCGCCCATAAGAAGAGAGACAATGCCTGTCAGGATCAAAGCGACCTGAATATTTCCGCCGATATAAGGAATTTTATTGATCAATATGATCGACAGTAAAACGATGATAGGGATAATAACTATGATCATGCTTAATCCTCCTGTCTAAATTCTTTTGCGTAACTGAATGTTCCATGGAAAGCAATCCGATTAGGCCGGTTGACTGGACAGATAAACCATATTACAGACGCCTGAATAATCATTATCCTCTTTGGCCTCACTCCTTTCCGTTTAAATTGAAGGCAATTGAGGGGCCTATGCGCACCGTTGTGTTGTCGCAATGCCCTTGAAAAGCAACAGGAAACGAGTTCTACAGGAAATCCTCGAGATTCATCTCGCTGAAATCCGGCCCTTGTCCAATCATTCCATCGTCAAAAATTAAATAGCACATCGCCAACAGGGATTTTAAATAGGGCGTATCCACACCATATTTTTCTCCAAGCCGCACCATAGGGGCAATGCCATAAGGAACATCCTCGGTAATGAATCGATGATCGAAGGTGATTGGGCCTTTTAATTTGAGATAGCTTTCATTGTTTTTAATTGCTTCATATAACGTGTCGTATTTTTTAATCCAATAACTGTTGATGATGTCCAAACAGGATTCTTCTTTGACACCCATTGCCTTTGCTACGGCAACCCGTTCTTGATCAGCTTTTGAAATGTATTGAAAAACCTTCTGCGTCGCGCCTTGGTCATAGAATCCATAGTCCTCTTGATTATCGATCCGGGTGATGTTAAAAAAAGTGACCGGGACATGCATGATTGGATTGGCGCTGTTGAGTGATGTTTCGATTACATTTTCAGCAGGGACAAATTGAGGGAAAACATCCTTCAATTCGCCGATCAGGCGATGGACACGATGACAAGGGATTGTCCCAAGCGTCACGCTGCTTTTTACTGCAAGCGCACAGCATCTTGAAATTTCCTCAAGCTTCGCAATAAACAGCATCCCGCCGGTTTCAGAAATGATGACGTTCTTTTTTTTAGCCTCTTCACCTAAAACCTGATAGAACTCAACCGCACCCCAGTTGCCATTCAATATGATGATGCGTTGACCTTCTTCAAGAGCGCCTGATAATAATTCTGCAACAGGCCTGTGACCATTGGCCACCGTCATTATGATAATTGCTTCCCTGCCTTTGATAGCCTCTCTGATGTCCGTTGTGGCATTGACGGTAAAGGTGCCGTCTATTTCACCGGCTATTGTGATTCCTCTTTGATTGATGGTGTCCACTTTTTCTTTTGACCGGTCCCAGCAGAGAATATCATGGCCTTGGTTCTTCAAGTATGCGGCCATAACATGACCGGTCTTGCCCATTCCAAGAACTGCAAATCTCACGGATACCACCTCTTTCTTATTTTTGGCTCTTGTTGAAGCAGGCTGTAGAAAATGCTGAAAGATTTAATCCTGAAACTGAATAATGCAAAAATGATGCCAATGTGATTTTAAGTCGATTCGCATTGGGTTTTTAACAGGATACTTGCTCTTTCGTACAAAAGCGAATAAAAACGGATGGATCATATTCAATCCGGGAGGGATACACGGGCGTATTTATCCCGAATATCCCACCCGGATATTGAGACGATAAAAAAAGCATTGGCACCCTATCTTAAATTTCAGAAGGTATACCAATGCTTAATATGCTATTTGCTTTGGTGACAATACTGAAGGAATACTCTTTGAGTCTATGCAAGGTTCCCATTACGTAAAAGGATAGGTTTGCTATAAGGTTTCTATAAGAACAATGTTTTCTCCATCTGGTCCTTTCATATTGATCAGTTCAATGGCTCCCTCAAAGCCCGATTTGATTTCCTCGGATTGGAAAACGATACCAAGATCTTTAAAATCTTTAATGGTCTGTCGAATATCATCCACATCATAGGCAATATGATTCATGACACCTACAGAATTCTTCTCGACTCTTGGCGTAACATGTTGGACCAGTTCAAGAACAAAATCGTTCAGCGTGAGAAGGCAAACGATCATGCCGCTTTCATAAAAATAGGTTTTCTTATGCGTAAAGCCAAACAATTTTGTGTAAAAATCCTTGGAACACTCCACATCCGTCACATCGATATTGCTATGATTTACACCGATTACCATAACACGAACCCCTCCTAATATTTATTAGACGAACATCATATAAGAATATGATGTCTAGTCTCGCATAAATATTAAGCAAGAGTCATGCCAATATATTTAGGAATACTACGTTGGTCAATATTCAAGCAAATTAAACCAGTCAGAGGGTGTTAAATTGGTTTTAACTGCGAACAGTTCATTTAAAAGCTTCAATTCCCGTTTGAGTTATAGAGAAGGAAGAATGGCCTGGTTCTAGATAAATATAGCCTTCTTGTTTCAACTCAGACATGATCATCCTGACCTCATGTTCAGTAATGTTAATGTCGTTTCTATATGCTAAGTTGGAAATTGAGCGTCTGCCGAGCTTCGTATTACGGTTGTTGGCATCGTAAAACAGTTTCAAGACATAAGCGCTTTTTTCATTTAAGCCGCTGTTTTTATTCTGAAGCAGGCTGCGTCTTTGATTGACCATGTGGGAGGGTAAATCGGATAACTTTATCATGCGAGGTCCAAGATTATCGAAATACTCAATTGTGTTTTCAAGTTCTCTGATATTACCATTCCAATCATAGCTATACAAGAAATCTTCAACTTCTTCGGATAAACTAAAAGTACTCTTCATTTTGTTTTTAAAATATTCGACAAATAGCTTTATGTCGGATTTTCTCTCTCTCAGTGGAGGGATATGAATTGGCAAAACATTTAAGCGATAAAATAAATCCGCTCTAAACTCGCCATTCCTTACTCTGGAATATAAATCTTTATTTGTCGCAGCAATAATTCGTACATCGATCTTAATGATCTTGTTTCCCCCCACACGCATAACTTCTTTTTCTTGGATTACCCGCAGCAGCCGTGCTTGCAATGAGGTGGGCATCTCCCCAATTTCATCCAGAAATAATGTCCCTTTGTGCGCAAGCTCGAATATCCCGATTTTACCGCCTTTTGAAGCACCTGTGAACGCACCGCTCTCATATCCGAAGAGTTCGCTTTCGAGCAATTCTGGACAAATGGCGGCACAGTTAATGGCTACGAATTGTTTGCTGCGGATCGGGGATGCATTATGGATGGCTTGTGCGACGAGTTCTTTTCCGGTGCCGGTTTCGCCGGTAATCAAAACGGATGAATGAGAATTACCCATCCTGATTATGGTATCTTTGATTTCGAGGATTTTAGGATTATTGCCAATAATGTTATGAACCGAATGCTTTGCAATATGGCCTTTATTGACCAATTGGAGTCTCAGAAGGTTTTGTTCGTTTTCCTGAGATTCAAAACTTTGAAATATACAATAGGCCCCTTCAACGGCCCCGGTATTGGAAGCATTGTTCATAATAGGGTACATAGAATATACGATAGCCTTATTATTGATTTCAATAATTGAAGCATTAATAACCTTGCCGCTTTGGATAATGTTTTCGAAAGGCAACAAGGGAAATATTCTCTTTGCATTTTGACCTATGTGACCATCCGTTAATCCGAGCGTTTCAATGGCGATGTCGTTACATGTTTCTATCATATAGTTATTGTTTATTCCGATTAGCCCTTTTTCCATGAGTAAAAGCAAGGCGTTTAATCTATTTTTGACTTGATTCGACTCTGACATCAAGTATTCAACGCCCTCATTAAAGGGCACGAGTGTCGATAAATACTCTTTGGTGCGCTTTTGGGATAATACCTCTTCTATTCCGAGGCTGACTGCGATTTCGACGATCGTTGTTTTGCTGAGCAAGCGGTTGCCGATATCGACGATATGTTTTGCATTGCTGGGAACTAAGTGCTTTTGATCCACTGTAATGGCGCAACTTAAATTGGGTATTTCTTCCACGCCGGGGTAAACAGGAATGAGTTTCAAGCCTGTTAAGCCTAGCTGATAAAATAGTGTCATCGTTTCCAGGCACATGTCAAGATTCACGCTGACGATCATTTTAGGATCAAGGGTATCCAGAGCCTTCAGCTTCATGTATGTCTCTAACGAAATCGTCAGCTTTGAGATGATGACTTTCACATTCATGTCTATAAATCTTTTAATAAATTCGTACTGAGATGTTGTGGTGGTTAAAATCACGGAAAAATCTTGAAGCTTATTGGTAATGTCCTCGCCAAATGTCAATGGAACAATTTCAATATGATCTCCCAAAATAGGCTGAAGAATTTTTTCATACTCGGCACCTGCTCGATTTGTAAATGTGATGATTCCCAATTTTTTCTTCATAGTTGTTCTCCCGCAATAAAATACATCTTACGACTAATTTAGATTATTTATGGTTATGTAGTTCTTGGTAGTGAAGCCAAGGATTTTTCAACAAGAAGAAGTATATAGAAGCCCATCAAAAACACATAATTATTATACAGTATCACAAAATAAGAATTTGACAAATTCTTATTCATTCTTTTATTATACCCCGACGCGGGGCGCAGGGTTTCGCCTCATCATTCGCCCAGCAAAATCGAATGGATCTCCAGGCCGTAGCGCCGGACCAGATCCAGCTTGGCCTGCTTGTAAGCCTCCGGCTGCCCCTTCTGGGTGGTGCGGTCCACATACTTGCGGGCCAACTCGTCGGTGATGACGTCCAGCAACAGCTCCGCCAGCAACAGGCGGGCACCATCCTTGAAATGGCCTTGGCCGTTGACGTATAGCCGTACCGTGGGGGCCTCTGTGTTGATGATGATCAGCCTTTCCTCCGGCAGATAGACCGACCGGTCCAGATCGTTGTCCAGATTCCGCAGCTCATAGCCGGCGAAAACGTCGATGGAATTGTCCATGTTCCAGGGGATGCTGGGCTTGCTGGAAACGTTGCCGAAGCCTGTTCCCGAGGCGTTTTCCGCAATGACGATTTCCGTCGAGGCCCGAAAGTCGCCGGAGACCACCTCGATGGTGCCCTTGGCGCCGATCTGGCTGCCGGTGACCGCCCATTCCAGATGGCCGTCCTCCGGCAGATCTGCCACCATCAGCCCGGTGATGAAGGGCTCGATGCGGATGTTGTCCGGCAGCTGATAATGGATGGACAGCAGCTCATGATCCTGGATCTGACTGCGGTCCGCGATCATCCGGACATGGAAGCGATGATCGACCTTCCGGTAATAGAAGGGTGTGGTGAAACGAAGCACCGCAGGCCTGCCGGTATCGTATTGGCCGTACCGTCCGGTACCGGGCCCCGGGGGCATGATGATGCCCAGATCTTCCACGGCGATCTGGTTCATCCGCTGCAGGACCTGTTTGATCATATTGCGGGTGCGCATGGAGGTTTTGGCGTAGTCCACATGGCTGAGGCGAATTTGCTCACTTTTCACAAAGCTGGCGATCATGCTGCTGACCGCTTCGCCGAAGGCCGCCACAAAGGGCTCCTTCATATTGAGGCCTTCCCGTTCATCGCTGATGACGGGTTTGCCGCCGGCCAGCATGGCGGCTAAGCCAGGGCAGTGGACCGCGCCGAAAAGATATTCGGTGCCAAGCTGGTTTTCATAACGGAAAAACTGGCAGTCGAAGACAGCGGTGCCGGAGATGATCAGCAGGCCGTTGGTCCGTTCGTCACCCTTCAGCACCAGATCCGCGTCCAGGGCTTTTTTCAGGGTCAGGTCGAAGGCGTATTGCGTGCCTTGGTACAGGAAGCTGCTGGGGGCATCCGGTCCCAGCAGCATCACGGAGCCGGGTTCCTCATAGGCCAGGGGCAGCGGGGTTTGGCGGCTTTTGGCCTGATTCAGATTGATGATGCTGACTTGGCGTCGCCGCAGGATGTCCCGCAGATAGATGTTGTTGGAGATGGAGAAGACGAGGGAGTTGAAATAGGGGATGGTGGTCTGGGGATTTTCAATGACGATGGTCACCTGGGTGCCGTTGCCTTCAGGCGGGATGCCCAGGCGGGCGTAGTCCTTCTCCTGGGCGGGCCGGTCCTGATCCCCGTCATCAAAGAGATAGGCGCCGTTTTCGTCGGTAAACAGATCCACCCGGCTGAAGCGGCCCTTGTCGATGGTTTCGATCCAGCCGTGGCCCAGGCCGTAGATGGCCTGTTTCAGACCACGACCGAAGTAGCCGCGGCCGCCGGCAATGCCCCGGGCCATTTGGCTGTAGGCCCCGCCATAGGACAGGATGGAATGCAGCTGCTGGAAGGACATGCCCTCGGCCTGGTCGGCTACGATGAGCACGGCACCGCTTTGATGACGTTCATAGCGGATGGTCATGGTACCGCTGACCGGCAGCTCTGCCTGCTCCATGCGGCTGTAGCTGTCGTCGCTGTTGGTGATCAGCTCCACGATGGCTTTTTCCACCGAGGCAAAGCGTCTGGAGTCGATGTCGATGACCCGTTGATCCACCGGCAATTTGAAAATGGCCATGGTTTCATCCTCCTCGCATTGGGGGAATGGGGTTTGGTTTTATTGTAGCATAAAGAATCAGAAGATTCGAATAGATTGCGGCAGTATTTGAAGTGGATGTGGATAGAAAAACGCAAGCCCCTTAGCAGGAGCTTGCGGGAGCGGTCAGCCGGCGATTTCTTTACCTTCCAGCATCCGGTCGTCGTAATAGATTTTGGCCATCATGCACAGTATCTTTTTCTCAAAGACGCAGCGGATGAGGTGCCCCTCATGTTCGGTTTTCAGCTCCATGGACTTGCCCTTGAATTTCAGGTCCTGGCAAGCGTCCACGACGTTGTCGTCCACCACCAGCTCGATTTTTTGGTGGCTGTTGCGAACCTCGATTTTCGTGCCTTTGTACTCCGTTTTCCATGAAATCATTGGTTGATGGCCTCCTCGTTTGGGATTTATTCCTATTGCTTTTGCAGGATGGCGTTGAGCCATTTTTCGTCTTGGCGTCCGGGGCGAACGTCGGTGGTGATGTGGGTTTCGATGATATGGAAGCCCTTGGTTTTCTGGAGCAGCGCCTCAAGCCGGGACTCGTCCAAGTCGGTGAAGTAGCGGCCGTTGCGTTCGCCGGAGAAGGTACCGTATTTGGCCGAGAGATACAGATAGCCCTTGGCCTTGAGGGCGGTGTGCAGTTTGTCCAGGATGGCCGGCAGCTCCTCGTAGGGGACGTGGAGCAGGGAGGAGCAGGCCCAAACGCCGTCGAAGCGGTCCACGTCATCGATGTCCTGGAAAAGCTTGCATTCTACCGGCTGACCGATTTGCGCTGCGGCTATTTTACACAATGCCTCGGAGCCATCGATGGCGCAGACCTGATAGCCCTGGGAAAGGAAATACAGGCTGTCCCGGCCGGAGCCGCAGCCCAGGTCCAGGATGGCGGCGCCGGGCTTGACGTATTTTTGGAAGAAGGCATAGAGGCCGGAAACATCGGCGCTCAGGGTGCCTTCCACAAAGGCTTTGGCGTTGTCGTTGTAGTACCGGAGGGTTTTATCCATATGATGCTCCTCGGAATATTCTTAAAATGCGGTGGGGCCGGTCTGGGACGTTTCCCAGCGGTGGATCAAGAGATCGATGGATATTCTGTCAATGTCTTTTAGGAATTTTATTCTGTCCGGCGAGGTTTGGCCGGTTTGGTTCATGATGGTTTCCCGAAGGGGATGGTGGCTGCTGATCAGGAATTCATTGCGCCGATGAAGGCGTTCCAGGTATTTGAGGGCGGGAATCCGTGCGAATTTTCCGTTGGAGCCGCGGTTGCAGTTGGGACAGCTGAGCACCAGATTCCAGACACCATTGAGATTGATTTGCGGATGAAAGGGCTGCAAGGTATTGGGATAAAAATGATCCACGTCACAGGCGAGATGAGGGGAGCCGTGGATGGCGATGTCGCCGAAGCAATAGAAGCATTTGCCTTTTTGGTAGCCGTTCAAGGCGCTGACGGCTGAGGTGACCTGCTTCCGGCGAAGCTTGTCATCGATGAACAGCAGTTTGTTTTGGCCGTCGTATTGGACATTCAGCAGATGCCTTGAAACGCCAAGCTCCCAGGCGGTTTCCACCAGATTCCAACGGGACTCGGCTTCAAAGGAGAAATCGTCGAAGGCCTGTGATTCACTGAGTTTGAATAGATCATCGGTGAGGATGATTTTTTTGCTGCTGCCTGAGTAGTCCTTGCTATAGAACTGAATCGGTATGGAATCGTCGTTGACAACATGAAAGGCATCAATGACATTATTAAACCCTTTTTTTCGCGTAACATCAAGCAATTCTTCTTTTGAAAGCCTGCCTTCGTTGAAGGCTTGGCAGGAATCCAGGAATTGGCTGGTGCTGCTGGTGGCTTGTTTGGGCGCGGTCTTCAAGTGTTCGCATAGGTTGCGGGAAAAAGGCTCCGCCAAAGCCTCCAGGGATATTTCGGATTGGCCGGAAGAGATGATTTCCAGCAAGGATTTTGCCAAGGCGAATTTGTAGGAGGCCACGTTCCGGCCAAACAGAATGATGGAACGCCAATAGGATTCCAGGGACGGGGATGTGTTTTGGAAGGTGAGGATCTCGTTCATTGCTGCGTGCCCCGCTTATATTGAAATTATGTCAATATAAGTATAGCATCGATTGCTGGGAGAGGTTAGGGAATTACTGAAAATCAGTCAAACGAAGAGAAGATTTCAACAGCTGCGAATTGATAGGAACCGATTCAATATGAGTAAGATTATATTTTGCTTTAATGTTGATATCAGAAGATTTGTGATAAAATAGATAATGTGATTTTAAATTCAAAGAGAAAGAGTTTATACAAACTTTATATCAACGTTATTGACCTCGTTTCATACTTTTCGATTACCATTTTTGGAAGTTTATTTTCTGAATTGGTCGACATTACAATTCGAGTATAGTTTTTTGTATTAAGATATGCAATTTGAAGGGCAATATGAGGAAGAAAGCTGAAGAGGTGTAAGTATGCACGAAATAAAGTGTCCGAATTGCGGTAAGACATTCAATATTGATGAGGCCGGTTACGCGGACATCCTTAGTCAGGTGCGCAACGAGGCTTTTGATAAGGCACTTCACGAGCGGCTAGTGCTTGCTGAGCAAGACAAGAAGATCGCCATCGAACTCGCAGAAACAAAGATCGCCAGCGAAATGGAAAAGAAAGCCGCCAAGAAGGATGTAGAGATTGAACGTCTTAAGGCGGAGCTTAAGTCGAGCGCAGAACTTATCCAGGCAACGGTTACGGGAGAATTAAAGGATGAGGCAGCCAAGAAGGATGCTGAAATAGCTCGCTTGAATGAAGAACTGAAGGCTGCCGATATCGCCAAACAGCTGGCTCTCAAGGAGGCACTCGGTACTGTAGAGAAGGAACGCGACGATCTCAAACGTGATCTTGAAGCAAAAGCTGCTGAACAGAGGTTATTAGAATCATCACTCAAGGAGAAATACGAAACACAGATAAAAGATCGTGATGATGCAATCGAACGCCTAAAGGATATGAAAGCAAAATTATCGACAAAGATGGTCGGGGAAACGCTTGAACAACATTGCGAAATTGAGTTCACCAAAATCCGGTCTGCTGCATTTCCTATGGCATATTTCGAGAAGGATAACAACGTGAAGAATGGCAGTAAGGGTGATTACATTTTTCGCGAAGCTGATCATGCCGGTACTGAGTTTATCTCGATTATGTTTGAAATGAAAAATGAAAATGATGAAACAGCAACCAAGAAAAAGAATGAGGACTTCTTAAAAGAGCTCGACAAAGACCGCAATGAAAAAGGCTGCGAATACGCGGTACTTGTTTCTTTGTTAGAACCAAACAATGAACTTTACAATGGCGGTATCGTTGATGTTTCTCACCGTTACCCCAAAATGTATGTCGTCCGACCGCAGTTCTTTATCCCAATGATCACTTTGCTGCGTAACGCAGCCCAGAATTCGCTGAAATACAAGACGGAGCTTGCGCTAGTAAAGGCGCAGAACATTGATATCGCTAATTTTGAAGACGAGCTCGAAAAGTTCAAGGATGCTTTCGGCAAGAACTATGACTTGGCTTCAAGGCGGTTCCAAACTGCAATCGACGAAATCGACAAGTCTATCGATCACCTTCAGAAGACGAAGGAAGCATTGCTGGGAACAGACCGTAATCTCCGGCTTGCCAACGATAAAGCGCAGGATGTGACAATCAAGAAACTGACGCGCGATAACCCGACTATGGCAGCAAAGTTCGCAGAGTTGCAGAAATAAAACTCCAATGACGATGGGATGGTAAGTTAATGAGGCATATTTTGAATCGTTGGCAAGAATGATTTTAAAAATCAAGTGTAGGGGTATCTTTCCCTGGCTTAATATAAACATTCATATAACCAGACCATCGAATGGGGTGAAGCGTAAAAATGAATGAGTTATTGCTCAATAAACTAAAAAACACATCCGAATTAATCGCAGATGAGCATGATGGCAGCTACGAGTTGATACGGGCAATCATTGATGGGTATCGCGATGTTGATGAGTCAACATTGGATTATAAGGATTTAAATGCCGTATATCTTATGGCTGTAGGCACTTGGAGACATAGCGTTTCAGTAAAAAAACAAGTGATCGATCAAAGCCACCTCCAGCAGGACAAAAAAGCAGAGTTGAAAAGTTTGATCGATCTTATTAAGGACAAATCGGAAGAAGGTAAATATTCGAATCATAAAGCAAGCGATGGCGGTGCGATTGGTATGTTTGGCACGGGCTTTTACTCATTTCAGAACAAAACCGATATAAAATCGCCCAAAGCCTTTATACGGATGTGCATCGATATAAGCGAGATGACAAATGACGACGAGATTTACAATCGGGCTGCACAAGTTCTCACAAGAAAATTCAAAGGCATGAAAGCGGCCTCAGCATCCATGATTCTACATTGTCTGATACCAGAAACGTTTCCCATCCTAAACAGCAATATGGGTAGTGAAAATATATTTGCTGCCCTTGATATACCTCTTAAACGGAAAAGCGATCTTGACACGTATATTGAAAATTGCCGGAAAATAAAAGCGTTTAGGGATGAAAACCTACCATTTAAGAATTACCGGATTCTTGACATGGCGGCATGGGAACTCAATGCAAATCAAAACCCAATTGCGACAATTATCAAAAAATACAAGGATGATTTTTCAAATAGAGATAAAAATGAACGTTACAAGTGGGAAGCAGTTCAATGTTTCCGAGATAATTGGGATATAAATGCTGAAAATTTTCATGATATGCTTAGCCGGTCTCTGGAAAAATCTGCAAACCTACTGTCATCTAGCATGTATTTTGCAAAAGGGCAAATTTTGTTTTTTGCCGAAAAAGAATCGGAAATTGTGCATGATATGTTTCTTGATCTTGCAAATGAGAGTAAAGATTTGATAGAAAGAATTGATAAATTTACCCATTCTTCTGATGCACTTTTAGAAAAATATAAGAATGATAAAATGAAGCAACACTACCAAGGTGCTAATACAATCAGCACGTATCTATTTTTCTTATACCCTGAAAAATACTATATATATAAATACAATAAATTTAAGGAATTTGCCAAAAAAATTGGCTACGAAGCGACAATAATAGCTGGCCATAATCAGAATGTATTGGCTTACTATGACATGTGCGACATGGTGCGTTCTGAGGTAATCAAAGATAGCGAGTTGCTTGCTTTGAGTCAAAAGCGTCTTGATGAGTCTTGTTATAAAGACCCGGAATTCCATCTGCTTACCGATGATATCGTCTATTTTGGCAATTTATCTGATGAAGCCTATTGGCCTTCGTTCGATGAATATGACCCCGGCATTAGCAAAGAACAGTGGACCCAACTGATCAAAGACAAAGGCGTTTTCAATGATACTGCCGTAACCATCATGAAACGTATGTTGGATAATGGCGGTGAAGCATCTTGTACTGAACTCAGTCAAAAATACGGAGAAACAAAAGATTTTTACAATATGGGAGCGATTCGGCTCGCCCAAAGGATTTTTGATGTAACGCAATGCCCAATGTATCTCGATGGTAAAATAAAGGATTCCAAGTGGTGGCCTATTCTTTTTATTGCAAGGAATTCGAAGCCGGATGAAGCCGGTCAATGGATATGGAAACTCAGACCCGAACTTAGAGAAGCCCTTGAGGAAACATTATTTGAAAAAGAGGTGGTCGTACCAATGCAAACTTATTATAAGAATTTGATATTGTACGGACCTCCGGGAACCGGCAAAACATATCACACCGTGAATTATGCCGTTGCCATTATCGAATATAAACCTCTAGATTATATCATGGCTGAGGATTATGCTGAGGTTCTTGCCCGATATAATCAATACAAAGAATCAGGACAGATCGAATTTACAACGTTTCATCAGTCGTTTGGTTATGAGGAATTCATCGAAGGAATCAAACCCAGTTTATTTTCAGGAGAGGATGAAAGTGGAGATATCGTCTATGAAATGACGGATGGCATTTTCAAAGCATTTTGTCATCGAGCTGATATACCTTTAATTAAGAAGGACAACGACTTCGGATTTTCAGAATTTCCGACAGTCTGGAAAGTGTCGCTTGCTGGTACCGGTGACAATGCCGTTCGACAGGATTGTATGTTGAATGACTATATCAGAATCGGATGGGATGAGTACGGCCCAACAATAACAGACGAAACAAATTTCGACTATGGCGGGAAAAACGTTTTAAATGCATTTATTAATCGTATGCAAAAAGGGGATATCATTTTATCCTGTTATTCCGAACGAACCATTGATGCAGTGGGGGTTGTTGAGGGAAACTATGAGTGGAGGGCAGATTTTAAAGACTACATGAGGACGAGAAAAGTTCATTGGCTTGTCAAAGGATTGAATCATTATATTGTCGATCTGAATCAAAACAGGGTCATGACTCTTTCGACAGTATATAAAATCAATGTGACGGTTAGCGATGTCATAAATATTGTAGAAAATTACATAAAAAGTGAATCGCTAGCGTCCGAAACGCCGCTTAAGTACGTTTTCATTATCGACGAAATCAACCGTGGAAATATCTCGAAAATATTTGGCGAACTTATTACGCTCATAGAGTCCTCAAAGCGCATAGGACAAAAAGAAGCGATGAGGGTCAAGCTGCCATATTCGCAAAAACTTTTTGGGGTACCAGACAACGTTTATATCATCGGAACAATGAATACAGCGGATCGATCTATTGCGTTACTAGATACCGCGTTGCGCAGACGCTTTAAATTTATCGAGATGCAGCCTGATGCTGCAGTGTTGAATGGATTAGAGGTTGATGGTGTTTCTATTTCAAGTATGCTTGAGAAGATTAACCGTCGCATAGAAGCTCTGTATGACCGAGAACATACTATTGGCCATGCTTATTTCATGGAACTCAAAGAAAATAATACCATTGAGAAGCTAGCTGACATTTTTGAACATGACATTATTCCTTTGCTACAAGAGTATTTCTACGAGGATTATAAAAAGATCAGGCTTGTATTAGGGGATGCTCATAAAGAGTTGGCTGAGCAGTTTGTTCTGGAAGACCAAAAAGATTATTCAGCTTTATTCAGTGGAGCGGAGTATGACTCAGATGAGGTTTATACCTATCGAATCAATAAAGCGGCATTTATGAACATATACGCATACTCAAAAATATAGGATTTGTGCCATGGAAGAAGGTGGGGATGTGGCTTCCCGAACACATATTACAATTAGCGAATACCAAAGTTTTACCTGCGGGACAAAAAGATATGGTGCTGGTTTTTTTCCACTAGAAGAAAAAGCGTTTAATTATCTTGAAAGTTTCGTACTCGCCAATCGTTCTGCAACGGATACGGATCCGCTTGAACTCATGGTTATATCCAGTAGATGTGGTGTGGGCAAAATTATCTCTGCCAAAAACTATGTCGGATTGATTACCTTAAAAGATGGGACAGAGATTGAAATTCTGCCGAAAATCTATTCCCCACAAGCTGATAATCAAGCGGCTGTTCGTAAGTTATTTATTAAGATGTTGCAATCCGTTAGAGATGTACCCTATAAGGTTTTTGATGTATCAAAGCTAAAAACTGAAAGCATGAATGTTTTTGAGATATTTATTCGAATGTTCATTGATGAAGTGTTTTCCATTGTAAAACGTGGCCTGAAAGCCTCCTACATCACACGATGCGATAATGAAAGGTTTTATAAGGGGAAATTGATTTTTTCACAGCATATTAAGGAAAACTACGTTCATAAAGAAAGAGTTTTCATAGAATATGATATTTTTAGTACCAACCGACCAGAAAATCGATTGATCAAATCGACGCTCGAATTTTTACAGAAACATACAACAAGCATCAGAAATAGAAAAGATTTGTCTGTACTTCTTGCTTCTTTTGATGGTGTTAATTTCTCAAACAATTATGAGCAAGACTTTACACAATACGTAAAAAATAGAAATATGACAGAGTATGATGCAATCATGCGATGGTGCAGAGTCTTTCTTCAAAATAAAAGCTTTACATCGTTTGCTGGCAGTGAAGTAGCCTATGCAATATTATTTCCGATGGAGCAGATTTTTGAGAGTTATGTTGCTGCAAAACTTGGGAAGGCATTAGGCAACAATCAATATTCTATGAAAACACAAGACAAGTCTTATCATCTTTTTGATCATCCATCAAAAAAGTTTGCCCTTCGACCAGATATTGTGGTAACAAAAAAAACATCAAAAAAGGTGACCGTTCTAGATACTAAATGGAAGTTGCTGTCGCCGTCCTATCATAATTATGGCATTGCTCAGTCCGACATGTATCAAATGTATGCCTATCAGAAAAAGTATGAAGCCAGTCAGGTGATTCTTATTTATCCAATGAATGAAAACATCAAAGATCTTTGTAGCGATATTTCATATAAATCAGAAGATGGAGTATCCGTGAAAGCCGTGTTTCTTGACTTGATGGATATGGATTCAAGCATAGCGGCTGTAAAAACGCTCATTGCTTGTTCGTAAAAACTCATAATTCAATCGTAGCAAAGTCACAAAGCACTGTTTGTTGATTTAGCCGGAATCAGAAAACATCGAAAGGCTGTACATCTGTGTTTCAAAAGGAGTGAATGTTTGATGTCGCTCATCGCTTGTCCGGAATGTGGCAATACAATTTCTGACAGGGCTGAAATATGTCCTCATTGCGGACTGCCACGACGATTTTTCGACATTGCCTATAGTGAAACCAATGCAATCCATTCTACAGTTAGTCAATTCTCCGGTGATTACAATAAAATCAAAACTATGCTGATGGCTTTTAGTAACGAATGGCGCAGCATGTTTGGAGCACATAAATATATCTCGAGATCTGAGAGTAAGGCGTTCTTTGATAAATATGCTGAACGCGTGACCTTGCTTAAAGATCCTATCGTGCATGAATACATTAGGATGAATTCTTCCACAATCGGATTTTCGACTGAGCATGTCCAGAAGTTTCTGAATCTGATGGCTCGATTTATATCGGCGATTGATGAACATAATGATAATTTCATCGAGAAAAGGCTGGTTGCTGAAAAAGAATATTTTGACACGATACTTAAATCAGTCGATGCCAATGTTATGTTAGATGATGAACAAAGGCGTGCCGTTGTGATGGACGAAGACTATTGTCTCGTCGTTGCTGGTGCAGGTGCAGGCAAAACAACAACGATGGCAGCAAAGGTAAAATACCTTGTTGAAAAACAGGGTATTGCACCTTCCGACATCATCGTAATTTCCTATACAAATAAAGCAATTGACGAACTGCGTGAGCGAATAAACAAAAAGCTTGGAATCCCCGTCAATATTAGTACATTCCATGCGTTTGGCTATGATATTTTGAGGAAGGGCTCGGATGTTCCTCCAGTCATTAATAATTGGTCATACAAGATTATATTTGAATGCATAGAAAAACAGATTTATTCAAATAAGCGCCTTCTTGAAAACGTTGTTATGTTCCTTGGGTATTATTTCAATATGCCTGATGATGCGCTCAAATTCGAAACGCTCAACGACTTCTGCGAATACCGGGCTGCTCAAGACTACGAAACGCTCAAGAGTCGCGTCGGTGAGTATAATGCCTCTGTTATCAACGAACGAACTAAGCGAGTAAGCACGATTACTGGTGAATACTTACGATCTCAACAAGAAGTCCAAATTGCCAATTTTCTCTATATGTATAATATTGAGTATGAATACGAGAAACCTTATCCTTACCCTATTGCAGGAGCAAGAAAGATTTATACTCCTGATTTTTTAATTCGACAAGGTGAGTTGGAATGCTATATCGAACATTTTGGGATTACTGAACAATATCAAAGCGGCCTATATAATCCGATACAACTTCATAAATACACAAAAGCAATTACAGACAAACGCCATATCCATAAGTATTGTCATACTGAATTGATTGAGACTTATTCTGCATATGGCGATGGTCGTCCATTGCTTGTGCATCTTGAGGAAGAGTTGAAAAAGCATGGGTTCGTCCTCCAAAAGCGATCCGATGAAGAGGTCTATAATAAACTAGCCGAAACATCAAAGGATAAATACGTTACTCGCCTGATTTACTTCACTATTGATTTTATCGAAAAATTTAAGTCAAATGGTTATTGTATTGAGGATTTTGAAAAGCTAAAAAGTAAACAGGATAATGTCAGAACGAATCTGTTTCTTGACATTGCCCAGGAGATATACGTTTTTTATCAGAATCGACTCCGGGAAAACAATCAAATTGATTTTGCCGATATGATCAATGATGCAGAACGGATGCTACGCGAAATTAAAGAGAGTGACTATAAACCATCCTACAAATATATTATCATTGATGAATTTCAGGATATTGCCAGGCAACGTTTTAATCTGACCAAATCGCTTGTTGATGCTACCGGGGCAAAGGTCATCGCTGTGGGTGACGATTGGCAGTCGATTTATGCTTTTGCGGGATCCGATATAACGCTGTTTCAAAAATTCCTTGAGCTCATGGGCGATGGTAAGGAGATGCAAATTACGCACACTTACCGTAATTCTCAAGAACTGATTGATATTGCAGGAAATTTCGTTCAAAAAAATCCAACACAAATCAAAAAGCGACTCATATCGCCTAAATCGCTGCCAAATCCAATTGAAATTATTGGTTTTGATGACGGAAGAGGATACCGTAGAAACTGGTGTGGTGCAATTGAGGAAGCAGTTGGCCGTATTGTTGTGGAGTTTGGAGCGGAATCATCTGTATTGATGATCGGGAGATATAATTTTGATAGGGACTATCTTATCCAGTATGGCAATTTTGAACCCATCAACGAGGAAGATATTCGCTGCAGAACGTATCCAAAAACAAAAATAAAATTTCTCACAGCACATAGTTCAAAAGGACTTGGATTTGACAACGTGATCCTTGTGAACATGATTGACAGTAAGTTCGGTTTCCCGAGTCAATTGGAGGATGATCCCATTATGAAGCTGGTCATCCATTATGATTATTCGCTTCCTTTTGCAGAGGAACGGAGATTGTTCTATGTTGCGATGACTCGTACAAAAAACAAGGTATATATGGTTACTGCACAGAACCGGCCATCGAGATTTGTCCTGGAATTAATCAAAGATTATAATATTCCTCACGATAATAATCTAAGTGATGTCGTGAATGATGTTTCCACTGTGAAGTGTCCTATCTGCGGATCAAAACTGAAATATGAGAACAATAGGAATTATGGGCTGGCGCTCTATATGTGTACAAACGACCCTGAAGTCTGCGATTTCATGACCAATAATAAAAAAATGCTCGCGGACATATATAAATGCCCTGAGTGCTCTGATGGATATATGATTGTGAAATCAGGGAAAGAAGGCGGAAATTATTTCTATGGATGCACAAATTATCGAAAATCTCCTTCTTGTCGAGCGGTTGCACAAATAGACCTTCATACTAACAAGAGCGGATAGATGGAAATATGCAGAAGTCGAAGTGCTTGTTTGCATATTGTGCAGTTTTTTCAGCAGAAAGGGGTTAGTATGAGCCTTTCAGATATTTTTAAAATGCCTAAACCAGTCAGTATATCCGGTCGCACATCAAGTATTACGAATGCTTTTGTAAATGGGATAATACCTTGTATTGTTCCTTCGGAGAAAGAATTGCAGGATGCGCTTAATATATTAGGATTAAACGACAAGGATTTACGTTGTGCATATTGTGGAGATAAGGCGACTGAATGGGATCATTTAAGGCCGTTAGTTAAAGATAAAAAGCCAACTGGTTATATTTCCGAAATACATAATTTGGTACCAGCATGTGGAAAATGTAATCAATCAAAAGGGAATAAATACTGGAGAGAGTGGATTCAAAGCACAGCAGATTTATCCCCTAAAAGTAGAGGCATTACTGAACTAAATGAAAAAATAATTAGATTGGAACAATATGAACAATGGAAGGATGTAAAACCAATTGACTTTGAGGCAATTGCTGGAGCAGATATTTGGAAGCAACACTGGGAGAATCATGAACATCTATTAAAAGATATGAAAGAATACCAGAAGCTATCTGTAAAAATAAAGGAAAGGATACAAAATCATTATAGAAATAATAATACATAATTTTAAAAAGCAACCACTACTAATAATTCGGAGCGCCCTACCATTAACGACGGGTTTTAAATTAATAGAGGGAACTTTATATTTATTAACCAATTTATAAAATATCTTTCGAATTAGGTCTGTATGGATAATGATATTATGATGCGTTGTGGTGAAACAAGGCTGTAAATAAATGTATAATGAATCTGTATAGTGGTCGAATCTTTTGGAAATGTCCAACGTCTCGGCGTGAGTAGAGCCATAATCCAACACTGGATAATAAAAGGTGTTATCCCTTTCCGCCGAACAGGCTAGCAGTTCAAGTCCAGAATTTTGGAGGATAACACTTGGATTGAATGTGACAGAATTGCTGAGACTGAGTACACTATTGCTAGAGGATAACAAGCTCTGGATATAGGTTTAATCGATGACAGTTATGAATATTAATGAAAAATTTAACGAGGCAACTCGTGTTCAAATGCCAGCACTTGTTTGTTAAATTGAATTAGTTATGAATACTTTGAGAAAATGCCCGAAGATGCGACAGGTGTGGTTTATGATTCAGATAAAAACATATTAAAGGACATTTTCAAAAAAAGTATTGTGCTCTTAATCCAGGACAAGAAGTTAAAGGCGGAAGCAATACTTCAAAAATATTTTGAATTACTTTTATATTCTAGTATAAGAAGAAAACGATAATATTAGCTCTTAGAAAAGTATTTTTGATGGTTCCCCCCAAAAAATTCTATACAGTTTTCAAGTAAATTTATTAAATATTTTACAGGAAAAAGGTAAAACAAAAAACGGAACAAACTAGGACTTTAGAGATTTCGAGAAGCTATTATAAAAATTGGAGGTATAGAAATGTCAAGTGCAGCACAACGAGCCGAATTACAATCTCAGATCTGGAAAATAGCGAATGATGTCCGCGGATCTGTAGATGGATGGGATTTTAAACAATATGTTTTAGGAACTCTATTTTACCGCTTTATTAGTGAGAACTTTTCTACTTATATTGAAGCTGGAGACGAAAGTGTCAAGTACGCAGAACTTTCAGATGATATTATAACTAAAGAAATTAAGGACGATGCAATTAAAACAAAAGGGTATTTCATATACCCTACAGTCTGAAGCATCTGCTGAAAAGTTGGCAGATGCTTTTACATAGTCCAATATTTGAAAGGCAAATTCAATAAATGAGATATTGCGGCAACCCAAAATGAAATTAAATGTTAAACTTCACCGCACCTCAATATCTAATAATTTGCAGTAATCAGCAATTTGTTATTCGGTATTCATCTTCCCGTTTAGAAGGAGGCCGTGATTGCGTTCTTATAAATTGTTTCCAACATATCGGAATCCCCAAGTTGAACAATGCCCCAATCCGGCCCCACACATCCTCATTGCCCAGCTCTATTCAATATATTATACAAAGTCTGCAAGGAGATCTTCAATTTCCTTGCAGCTTCCTTTTTCCCGGCATAATGGTGCCCGTACTTCTCCAAAGCCTTCATCACGAGCTTATGCTCAAACTCAGCCATAGGAATCACTTCATCCGGTTCAGCCGGATGATTCAAAAACAGATAGGGCTTCAATAATTCCGGGCTGATGGACGCCTTATCGGCCATAAACACCAGGCGCTCCAGCATATTCTCCATTTCCCGCACATTGCCGGGCCAATCATAACGGCACAGCAGGGCCACCGCCTCATCACTGAAAACACAGGCCTTGGATTGCTTTCGGTTGATGTTTGCCAACAGGGTTTCGGCCAGGACCGGGATGTCGTCGATTCGGCTGCGCAGAGGCGGGATGTTGATGGTGATCACATTCAACCGATAAAACAGATCGGATCTAAACAGCTTGTCATGGATCAGCTGCATTAAATCCCGATTGGTTGCGGCAATGATTTTGACGTCGATCTTGTGGGAGCCACTGCCCCCAAGGCGCTCAACCTCCTTTTCCTGAAGGACCCGCAGCAGCTTGGCTTGCAGGCTTAAGCTCATATCCCCGATCTCATCTAAAAAAATGGTGCCTTTATGTGCCAGTTCAAACTTGCCGATCCGGGTTTTATCAGCCCCGGTGAAGGCCCCTTTTTCATAACCGAACAATTCACTTTCGAGCAAATGGTCCGGGATCGCGGCGCAATTGATTTTAATGAACGAATTGTTTGAGCGGCTGCTGTAGTGATGGATTGCCTGTGCAAACAGCTCCTTGCCGGTGCCGCTCTCTCCTTGGATCAGGACGGTCAAATCCGAATCAGACGCTCGTTTGGCGGTGGCCACGCAATTTAAAAAACTTGATGAGCATCCAATCAGATCATCAAACGTATATGTTGTGGTGGTGAGATTTTTGATCTCTTCTCGCAAATAATCGATGACCTCTTTGCTCTTTTCCAATTTCCTCGCCATTTTGGTCACGTCGGACAGCTCTTTGAAGACGGCGATGGCGCCTTTGTATTCTCCGTCAACGATAATGGGGTATCCGTTTGACAGTCCTTTCACGTCCGTGCTGAGGATTTCATTGATGTTATTGAGAACGGGCTGATGGGTGCGCATAACCTCCACCAAGGCGCCTTTTGGGGAAACCTCAAGGATGTTGTGTCCAAGACGGGATTCGGGCTGCAAACCGGAGATGTCTGTAAAGGCTTTGTTGATATAGATGACCGTGCCTTCCTGATCGATGATCTGGATACCCTCGTTGGTGGCGTTAAAAACCGCCTCCAATTTGATGTTCAGTTCTTTAATGACGGACAATTCGTTCTTGTTCTTGATCAAATGAAATAATATTTGGACGACTTTATCATCCGCGACTATGGTGCCGGGTGCTTTGAGCCGTATGATCGCATTCCGGATCTCCATATCCTGTGTCACATCGATGATCACATCCGCAGGATGGTTTTGGATCAAATCATCGAGGCTGTCCGAAATCATGAGATGATGCGGATCCAGGAAACGCAGGGTTTCATGTTGAGACATCGTGGGCCAAAGACCCACGATGTTTATGGCTTTCAGCGACAGGAAAGCTTTGATCAGGCATAAGCTGACCGGATTGGTGCCGACAAAGATGACTTTTATTTTTTGGCCCATTTCAACACCCCCTGGAATAATGCAAGAATAAATCAAAAATCTGGATTTTGAACTCTAAAAATTGGATTCCGCAAAAAGAGCGCGGGGCTTTGATTTCAGGGAATTCTGAAAAATACACGCATCCAAATATTTGATGAGGAGGTTCTCCGATGCTTGCTATTGTTAATATAAGGCATTGGCACAGTATTTGCAAATGATACAAGGTATGGGTATGTTGATGGTTTTCCAAATCACTGCCCTTGCAAAAGCTTCAGTTCAAGAAAGGGACAGGAAGCCAATCACAAATCGGACTTGGCCAAAGAGGTGAAACACATTGAACGTCATGGAAACCGACATCGCGGTCATTGGGGCTGGGCCTGCCGGATTATCCGCTGCGATTCAAGCTGCCAGGTTCGGCGCAAAAGTCCTCCTGCTGGATGAGAATAAGGCTCCGGGCGGGCAGTTGTTCAAGCAAATCCATAAATTTTTTGGCTCGAAAGAGCATCACGCCGGCGTGAGAGGATTCCACATCGGCCAGGAGCTGCTCAAGGAAGTTCAAAGGCTTGGCGTGAAGGTCATGCTGGATACGGTCGTCTATGGCATCTATGAAGGCTTGACCTTGGGCGTTGTCCATCAAGGCGATCATTATTCAATCAAGGCCAAACGGGTGATTCTTGCCACGGGCGGCCAGGAAAACTATATGGCTTTTCCCGGCAGTGCTCTGCCGGGGGTTATGGGCGCGGGCGCGGCCCAGACCATGATCAATGTTCACCGGGTCTTGCCCGGCAACAAAATATTGATGATCGGATCAGGGAATGTAGGGTTGATCGTTTCGTATCAATTGATGCAGGCCGGGGCCGAGGTGGCGGCCTTGGTTGAAGCCATGCCGCACATCGGCGGCTATGGCGTCCATGCGGCAAAAATACGACGGGCGGGCGTGCCGATTTATACATCCCATACGATTTTAAGGGCTTTGGGAGAGCGGGAGATGGACGGTGCCGTCATCGCCCGGCTTGACCCGCACATGCGGCCCGTTCCCGGAAGCGAGAGGGAGTTGTCCGCCGACACGATCTGCCTGGCGGTTGGGCTCAATCCCATGACGGAGCTGGCCTGGATGGCCGGATGCCAGTTTGAGGTCGTTCCGGCGCTCGGGGGACCGATCCCGCTTCATGACCACAACATGCAGACAACCATGAAGGGAATCTATGTTGCCGGAGACATTGCGGGTGTTGAAGAGGCTTCCTCCGCCATGGAGGAGGGCAATCTTGCCGGTATTGCGGCGGCAGAATCCTTGGGCTGTCTTCGATTCGATGAAGCCAAAGCACAAAAAGACATGTATCTGAACCGACTCATGGCCTTGCGAACCGGACCCTTTGGCGAAAAGAGGCGATTGGCCAAAGAACATGTGTTGGAGTCCATGAAGCACGCAAGCCCTGGCCGGGTATCCGGCTGAATGGGCAAAGCGACTGGCGGCTGGCTGAATTTTATGGATCCGCAGGCCCCGCCGGCACATCAGGGATCAAGGGATTCCGGAAAGGTGAGATCAATGGAAGCGAACACTGCGAAATTTATCTGTCGATGCCAGGAAATCACCGAAGAGGAAATCGAAAAGGCGATCCAGGACGGGGCAACGACGATCAAAGGCATTAAGGACCGCACGGAAGCCACCATGGGTCTATGCCAGGGCAGAACCTGCCGGAGGCTGATTGAGCGAATGCTTCCAGCCTCCGGGGAACTTTCCCGGGAAAGGCACAGCTGCAGGCCGCCGGTGCGGACGGTGAAGATCGGGGACCTGCTGAAGGACGAATCGTCGAAAGGGGAATTCGAATGAATTCGGTTGATGCAGTGGTGATTGGCGGCGGGGTGATTGGCTGCGCGGTGGCCTATAACCTGGTCAAGGCCGGCGTTTCCGTCGCCATCGTTGAACGAGATGACATCTGTGCGGGAACTTCGGCTGCCTGTGACACGGCGATCCACTTACAGTCCAAGAACCCAGGCATCCATCTTCAGATGGCTCAGGAAAGCATCAAGTTATTTCCTGAGCTCCAAAAGGATTTTGATGAAGACATACACTTCAAAAAAACCGGGACCATGATCGCGATTCAAACCTGGGAGCAATTTGAAGTGATGCGTGTTTTTGCAGAGCGGCAAAGAAACCATGGGCTGGATGTGGTGATCCTCGATCGAGCCGCCGCCGTCGAAAGACAGCCCATGATGAAGGGAGATGTGGTTGGGGCCACCTATTGCACGGCCGATGCCACCATCCATCCCCAGTTCCTGACCAAAGGCTATTTTCAGGCCGCAAAAAAATACGGGGCCAAAGCGATGCTGCACACGAAGGTGGAAAACATCGTCCTTAAGGAAGGGCATGTGGCGTCCGTGACCACCAATCGGGGAAACATCCCGTGCAAGTATGTTGTGAATGCTTGCGGGGCTTATGCGCCGTGTATAGGAAAGATGGCGGGACTGGACATACCCATTGCGCCGAGACGGGGGCAAATTGTCGTCACCGAGCCCATGCCTAAGTTTACGCATACCATTGTCAATTGTGCGCGGTATATCGCGGCGAAATTCAGACCAGACCTGCTTGGGACCAGTGAAGCCGACAGGATGGGGGTTGGCCTGTCCCTGACCCAGACGGAAAGAGGCAATTTATTGATCGGCGGAACGAGAGAGTTTGTTGGATACGACACAAGAACCACGCAGAAGGCGTTGTTGTACATTCTTAAGCATGCAACGAACATTCTGCCTGCGCTGAAAGATATCCATATCATCCGCACCTTTGCAGGGCTTAGACCTTTTACCCCCGACGGCTTGCCGATCCTGGGGAATGTGCCGGGAATCGAGGGCTTCGTCATGGCGGCGGGCCATGAAGGCGACGGCCTGGCCCTTTCGGCGATTACCGGAAGGCTCATCGCTGAGATCATTTGTGAAAAACAAAGCGCTTATGATTTTGATTTAACAAAATTATCCCTAGAACGTTATAGAAACATTGACATAAAGGCTTTCGAAGCCCAATACGCGGTTTGTAAATAAACTTGGTTAACCTTACCTTCGGATGCGGAAACACCGAATGAGCCTCGAGCCATGGATTTGAGTGGCTGTCTATATAAAAATTTGGTATACTCAAACCGAGGTGATGGTGATGGAACCCAAAATCGAGGACAGGGACTTAAGGATTCTGGAATATTTCAAGGATATCAACGTTCCGCTGGGGGCTTGGCAAGTCGCAAATCTGATGGCCAATGACGGAATCGAAAGCAGCACGGCAACCATCGGAAGACGTTTGAACAAATTGGAGAATGCAGGATATCTGGCGCAAGACAGCAAGTTTCGAGGCCGGCATATTACCGCTCAAGGCATCAAAGCGTTGGCGCTTAAAAAGCATATGAAGGATATCAGTCTGCAATCCATGCATCTTGAAAAGTATCTGGTTCCTGAGCTTCTGGAAGATTTTAAAACCATCCTTGAGGTTCGACGGATCGTTGAATCAGGAACCGCTCGATTGGCCGCGATGCGGGCCACGGAGCAGGAAATCCTCGACATGGAAGACTTACTGCTCAAAGAGGAACAAAAATACAAGTATTTCTGGATCAACAGGCTCGATGTGGAATTCCATATTTCGATTGCCAAAGCGGCAAAAAATGCGATCCTGGAATCGTTGTATTCGCAAATTCTGGGGATGGGTCAGCAATCCACGGCCTTCGAATATTTAAGAAAGCGGATCAAAGCCGGATTTGTGTCGAACCATCGAAAGGTCTTGGACGCCATAAAGAAACGAGATGCCGAAGCCGCTGAAGCCGCGATGCAGGAGCACATCGACGCGCTGATTGGCGACCTCAAGACCTATTATGATACATATATTTTTGAAGAGGCACAACAGGGCGGCGGGGAAGCACGAAAGGAATCGTGAGTCCGCTTTCTTAGCCATAGCTGTCCACACGCGATGACGGGTTGACAAAACGACGCAAAGGGAGCATATTAACATTAGCTGCTCATAAAATGATGAGCAGGCAGAAGCAATCAACGAACCGAAGGCTCCTTCAGCCGGAGCGCAGGATGAGAAGCGCATTAAAGAGTTTTTTATAAAGAAGCCTTGAGAAGGAGGTGCCGATCTTAAAAAACCAAAGTGAGGGCCTTGGTTGTGGTACAGGCTGGTGAAAAACTGCAAAAAATGTTTAGGAGGATGATCCAATGATCCAAGTTGTTATGAGCGGTGCACTCGGCCGCATGGGTCGAGCCATTGCGGAAAATGTAAAGCTGGAAGAAAACATGAGAATTGTGGCGGGGGTCGACAAAGCTGAAGGCACCGCCGACTTTCCCATTTATCACGACATTCGTGATGTAAAGGAAGCTGCGGATGTGATCGTTGATTTCTCAAACCCGGAAAATCTCCAGAATATTTGCCAATATGCCGAAGAACACAATATCGCTTTGGTGGTTGGGACCACGGGCATCCTTGAAGAGGATCGGAAAAAACTGCACGCGGCGGCACAGAAGGTTCCGGTCATTGCAAGCCACAATGTTCATGTGGGAACCTATGTGTTTATCAATTTGGTCAAACAGGCTGCAAAACTTTTGCCTGACTTTGATGTTGAAATCGTGGAACGGCATCATAACCAGAAAATCGATGCGCCAAGCGGTACAGCCCTCATGATCGCCGACGCCATTCGGGAAGTCCGGAATGATGCTGAATATGTCTATCAGCGGGCGGATAAAATTCAGAAAAGAGCGAAAAATGAGATAGGGATCTATTCGGTCAGAGCGGGCAATATTATTGGACAACACACCGTCATCTTTGCGGGAGACGATGAGGTGATTGAATTAAACTCAAATATTACATCAAGGAAGGTTTTGTCCGCAGGCGCGGTGCAGTGCGCTAAATTTATTGTGGAAAAAGCGCCTGGATATTACACATTGTTTGATGTTGTAAACTATCTGGAAAACAAAGGGGATATTTAGTCCATTAAGATGGCGGATAAAGAAAATATGCAGAAAACAGGAGGGATAACCATGAAAAAACAATGGATATTCGTATTGGCAAGTCTTTTGACCGCGTGCATGCTTTTAGCAAGCTGTGGTACACAAGCGAATATTGCCTCCAATGCCCCCGTGGTGGCTGCGCCGATCAAGACGGACATTGTGATTGCGCTGCAAGGTGAGCCCAGTTCTTTAGACGTCCATTATCCCGATGATGGGAATATGTATTTTGTGACCTATAATGTTTATGAATCGTTGTACAAGATGAATGGTGAAACGCTGAAGCCCGACCCATGTCTTGCGACCGGCTCTAAGAAAATCAATGATACAACCTGGGAATTTACCCTTCGGGAAGGTGTCAAGTGGCACGACAACACCGATTTTACGGCTGAAGACGCGGCTTTCTCCATCAACCGGATCATTGATCCGGATTTCGGTTCCCAGAATTTATCCGATGTGAACACCATCGAAAAAGCCGAAGTCATTGATTCAAAAACGATCCGGGTCACAACGGTGGGACCTGATCCGATCCTGCTCAAACGCTTGACCAAGCTGGATATTCTGCAAAAAGCCTTCTATGAAGGCAAAACCACCGATGAGGTGACCAGAGTGGCGATGGGCACGGGCCCGTACAAGCTTGATGAGTGGAAAACGGGAGAGTATATCAAGGTCTCCGCTTTTGACAACTATTGGGGTGAGAAGCCATCCATCAAAAACGCCACGTTCCGGTTTATTGAAGAACCCATTACGCGTCTTTCCGCGCTGAAGACCAAGGAAATCGACTTTGCGGTCAATATGTATCCGGAATACGCTGCTGAATTGCCAAAGGTTTTCAGCGCTGTGGGAATGGAAACCTATTGGATCCGTTTCAACCAGATCAATGGCGTTATGAAAGATAAAAAAATTCGTTTGGCTGCGAATTATGCCATTGACCTGCAAGGCTTGGCCGACAGCCTGTTTTTAGGCTATGCTGCGCCTGCCCAGGGGCAAATGGGCCGCGAAGGCTATTTCGGATACGCTGAGAACGTTAAAGGCTATGGCTATGATCCGGAAAAGGCCAAGACTTTGCTGAAAGAGGCCGGGTACAACGGAGAGGTGGTCCAGATCATTTCCGAACGTGGCAGGTGGCTGAAAGATGGAGAACTTTCTGAACTTGTTGCGACGCAGATGACGGAGGCCGGCTTCAACGTGGAGCTTAAATTTATCAGCTGGAATGAATATCTCGAAACCATGTTTAATAAGGACAAGATGCCCCATATGCAATACAGCTCGAATTCCAATGAGTTTTTCGATATGGATAAAACTTACAGTGCGTTGGTGCATAGCGCAGGGACTCAGGCGGGCATGAAAAATGCCGAGTACGACCAGCTGATCGAAGCGGCGCGGGTCGAGATGGACGAGGCAAAACGCGAGACGATGTATGCGGAGCTTACTCAAAAGCTGCACGAGGATCCCTTCGCACTCTTTCTTCTGACCTTGAACGACCTGCATGGGGGTGCTGAAAATCTGAATTGGATCCCGAGACAGGATTCCAAAATTTATATCAGTGAAATGTCCTTCTCCTGATACGAGAATGGCAAGGGACTAAAAGCTTCGCAATTTGGGTATGGATTCTATCTGAATCGACTCTGAAAGGAGGCATTGCTGATATGTCGCCGGCGGCATGCATCACGCCTGTATCTGTAAGGATGAGCGGGCGTGATGCATGAGGCGCTAAGCGCCTTTTTCCGCGGTTTTCGTTGCCTTTCTATGGGGGTCCTTCATGGTTAGAAAAACATATGAACAGGAGGATTTGTATCATGAGTCTTGGCACACAGCTTTGGCTTGCAACGGCAGTCCTTGGCCTCTTTTTCCTTTGGATTTCTTTCAGGGTCAGTCACAAAGCCAGCGAGAGCTTTTCCAATTACTCGATTGCCGGAGGCACTCTTCCTTTCTTTCTGATTTTTTTCACTGAATTTGCGAATATCATGGGTGTCGGCAATTTTGTCGGCCATGCGGCGAAAGGATATCTCAATGGCCTGCCCTGGCTTTTCTTCATTCTGGGCGAGCAGGGATCGAAAATAATATTTGCCCTCTTTATTGCTGGATTTGCAGGTAAATTCACATACAATACGTTCATCGAAATGATCAACGACCTGATTGTCAAAGATAAAGTGACACGGGTCATCGCAGCGGTCCTGGCCTGCAGCATCATGATCGCCTGGACCGGCGGCCAAGCCAAGGGTTTTGGAACCATCTTCCAGGTCATCACCGGCGCCAATCCCATTCCTATCATTTTCCTGTTTACTGCGATTTACATCATTTACACTACGGTCGGCGGATATTATTCCCTGGTTTGGATGGACGTGGTGCTGGGCGTTATGGTCCTTGTTTTTGGCACGATTTTTTATTCCTATGCTTTCAAAATCGTAAATTTCAGCTTTGCTGAAATCGGTATCCGGCTCACGGCCATGGGCAAAGCAAACATGTGGAGCTTCGGCGGCGCCAGCTACGGCGTCGCGCTCACCAACTTTATCACAGGCTGCGTCGGCATTCTGGCTGCCCAGCTGTACTGGCAAAGCTGCTTTGCTGCCAAAGACCAAAAAACAGCCCGCAACGGCCTGCTGACCAGCGGCGCCATCGCCATCATCATGGTTCTCCTGACGGCGATGGTCGGCATGATCATCTTTACGGTCAATCCCAACCTGTCCGGCGAAGAACCGATGCCCTGGTTTATGATGAACATGGTGCCTCAATTCGTTGCCGTCGGTATCTTTCTTTGCATCATGGCCGCCGGCATGTCCTCCGCAGACTCTACGCTGAATTCTGCCACGGTTCTGATCACCAACGACGTCATTTCAGTTTTCAAGCCGGGCCTTACCGACAAACAACTGTTGACCATCGTGCGGACGTTGACGGTGGTCATCGGCATTTCGGCAGCCTTGGTTGCCCTCTATGCCCAGTCGATCTTAAGCCTCTTTTCCAGAGCGTATTCCATGGCCGGCGGCGGTCTAGTGCCGCTTCTGGTGGTCGGTCTGCTTTGGAAAGAACGGTCCGATGAAGAGTTCGTTACCGGCAAAACCAACAGCAAGGTCACCCCGTGGGGCGCCCGGATCGGCATGATCGCCGGGGCTGTTCTCTCCCAGATCAATTCGCTGGGGACCTACAAGATCCTGATCGCATTGGGCATTTCCGCCATTTTGATCATCGTGGTTTCCATGATGACCCCCAACAGTAAAAAAGCCGCTGCCTAAGCGACCGGATGATTTCAAAAAGGTGCCGCCGATTGATATTGGCGGAGGTATTTTTGGAGACCATGCATTACCGATTTCGGATACCACGGCCATGTCTTCGGCCACGACCAACTGTGATCCAATGAAGCATATCAAAACCCAGCTGCCCTATTGTCTTGCGTTTGCTGCAGCGACGGTGATTTTGTATTTAGTTTTAGGAATCATGATGTAGGCCTTTTCAGGCGAAAATATTTCTGGATGGATGACACGACGAAGAGAGCCCCGGTCATTTTGATCGGGGTTTTTGTTGATCAAATTAATTTACGTGGCTTCTAATGGGCTGTTTCGAGTTATAAAGCCATTGACAACACGGGTCTAATGCAGTAGACTCTAGATGGGGTTTATCGAAATAGACCCAAGGAGGCTTCGCCTATGGAAAAGTTCAAGCTCTATGACGCCGAGTATAAATTCGCCTGTTTGATCTGGGACAACGAGCCCATCAATTCCACAGACCTCGTACGGCTCTGTGCAGAAAAACTCGGCTGGAAGAAATCCACCACCTACACCGTATTAAAAAAGCTCTGCGATCGCGGCATCCTGCAAAACCAGGATGCAGTCGTCACCGCCCGCGTCAAACGGGAGGATGTGCAAAAGTTTGAAAGTACAACCCTGGTCGAGAAATCCTTTGACGGCTCCCTCCCCAAATTTCTGACCGCTTTCCTTGGCGAGCGCAAGATCACCCAGCAGGAAGCCGAGGAGCTGAAGCAGATCATTGAGGAGGCGACCCAATGAGCAGCCTGCAAGACATATTCACAGCCATTCTCAACATGAGCATCACCGCGTCCTATGTGGCCATCGCAGTGATGCTCGTTCGCGTCCTTCTGAGAAAAGCCCCGAAGCTGTTCTCCTATGCCTTATGGGCGGCGGTCCTGTTCCGGCTGGTCTGCCCATTAACCTTTTCCACCGGCTTCAGCATCCTGGGACTGCTGAATGTAGATCCTCAAAACCATGCCCGCATGCTGGAATACGTGCCCCAGGACATTGGCTTCATGCAGACCCCGGCGGTCCAATTCGGCATCGGCAGCCTGGACGGCGCGGTGAATGCATCCCTGCCCCTGGCCACGCCCATTGCCAGTGTCAATCCGATGCAGATTTGGATGGCCCTTTTGAGCCTGATCTGGATCGCGGGCATTGCGGTGCTGCTCACCTATAGTGTGATCTCCTATCTCAAAATAAAAAGGCGGCTTCTCACCGCCACCTCGGTTCAGGACAATGTGTACGCGTCGGATCAGATCGGCACAGCCTTTGTCTGCGGCTTCCTACATCCGAAAATCTACATCCCGGTTGGCGTCGGCGAGGCTGACCTGCCCTATATCCTGGAGCACGAACGCACCCACATCCGCCGAAGGGACCATCTCCTCAAGCCCGTTGCCTTTCTCGCCCTCATCCTCCACTGGTTCAATCCGTTGATGTGGCTGTCCTTCGCCCTCATGAGCCGGGATATGGAAATGTCCTGCGATGAGAGCGTTCTGCAAAGGATGAGCCAGGATGCCCGGCGCGGCTATTCCAGTTCTCTGCTGTCGCTTTCGGTCAAACGCAGCGGGATTTTTGCGGCCAATCCGCTGGCCTTTGGCGAAAGCCATGTGAAGGCGCGGATTTGCAACGTATTGAATTATAAAAAACCGGCCTTCTGGATCCTGGTTCTGGCCGTGATGGCCTTGGTGGTTTCGATGGTAGCGTTTTCAACAAATCCCCCCAACGGTCCAACGGCCGCAGATTCTTATTCAGGATATTCCATCGATGCCCTGTTGGCCAACAAAACACCCTATGTGGGCGATAATAGCAAAGTGGTTGGGCTGATCGACGCCATGCCGTTGCCTAAGGGCATGATCCGCGACACGGTGGCGCTCCAGACCAGCCAAGTGCCCTATGAAATCACCATCCACTACCTCATAAAGGATGCTTCTGATGCTATGGTGAACGGCAACCTCCGCGGAGACGCCTTTCAGCGCAATGCGGTGATGCTCTTCGCTTTGATCGACAATGTGGATGTGATCCATTGCAGGATCGCAGATCAAACCGGCCAGCATGACGGTGCATTCTATGGCTTTTCCTATTCAAGGGATGTGGCTGAACAATGGCTGGGTGAGGATATGCGGCCCTACAGCGCCAGCGCCGAAACCCTGAAAAAGCTCATCGACCGGATTGGCAATACGCCCATCGAGGCAAACCTTGCTTCAACCGCAACAGTGGAGGCTCAGATCGAAGCTTATCTTGAAACGATCATGTCCTCCCCGATGGAATCCTCCAACTCGCAGGACTATATCGACGCGCATCCCGCTGAGTATGCCAGCATCCTGAACCTAGGGGATGAGGCGCTGACTTACCTGCTGGCGCAGTTTGAAAAGGGCGGACAAAATGGTCTAAAGGGGCACATCATGATGGCACTGTGCAAAGAACTTTTGGGTGACAGGAACAATGTGACGGAAGTGTATAGGTCGCCGCAGGAATGGTACCAAGCTCTGTCCTACGCCGGTCAATAGGGTCTATGGATCATGGATAAGGAGGCCGTCATAAGCACCTAAATAAAGCAAGGCAATCGGCAGAACTGGACGTCGGTTGCCTTGCTTTTTGATTGCTCTGCTGCCCGATTCACACCGAGCTTTGAGTGGAGCATTGAATCAAAATCACCCCTTGAAGTATATTTTTTATTATGCCAGAATGGCATAGGAAACATAATATATAAAGGATTAGGAGGGAGTTATGGAGCATTTGGTCATCCAAGGGCTTGCGCAAAATAACTTAAAGAATGTCTCCCTGGCAATTCCGAAAAACAGGATCGTCGCATTTACCGGCGTATCAGGCTCCGGCAAATCCAGCATTGTTTTTGATGCGATTGCAGCGGAGGCGGCGCGTCAAATGAACGAAACCTATCCAGCGTTTGTGCGCAATCGCCTGCCAAAATATGAAAAGCCCCAGGTGGAGCTCATGCAAGGGCTCTCTCCGGCGGTCATCGTCGATCAGTCGGCGCTGGGCGGCAACGCCCGCTCCACCGTCGGCACCGCATCGGAACTCTACACGGGCCTCCGGCTGTTGTTCTCTCGTATTGGAGAGCCTTATGTGGGCACGGCATCCTGTTTTTCCTTTAACGATCCAAATGGCATGTGTCCGGAGTGCGGCGGACTCGGAAAGGTCTTAGACATCGATGTGGATGCGATTCTCGACAGAAATTTATCCCTTGCAGCCGGTGCGGTCACCGACACGACCTTCAGGGTCGGTTCGTGGTATTGGCGTCAGTATGCGCAGTCGGGGCTGTTCGATACAGACAAGCCGCTCTGTGATTACACTGCCGGGGAGATGAATCTGTTGCTGTACGGCTCACGCACCGGCATGGGGGTGTGCGAGAACGAGAAGATCGAGGGTCTCTACAACCTTTATAAACGCCGTTACCTTACCCGTGACCTGACGGTATTGAGCGAACATCAGAAGTGCAAATCAGCAAGGCTTGTTTCCCATAAACCCTGTCCCATCTGCCATGGAAAGCGGTTGAGCCGCGAAGCGCTGAGCTGCCGCATCAACGGCTGGAGTATCGCGGATCTTTGTGACCTGGAATTGCCCGAACTGCGGCAAGCTCTTGGCGGAATTTCAGACAGCCGGGTGGGGACGCTTTTAGACAGCCTTGCCGCGGGACTGACCCGCATGATCGACATCGGGCTGCCCTATCTGAGCCTGAATCGAGATACCCCCTCGCTTTCCGGCGGCGAGGCGCAGCGGCTGAAGCTGGTTCGTTATCTGGGCTCCAGTCTTACGGATTTGATGTATATCTTTGACGAGCCCAGCACGGGCATGCACCCTAGGGATGTCTACCGTATGAACAAGCTGCTCCTCAATCTGCGTGACCGGGGCAATACGGTGCTTGTAGTGGAGCATGACCGGGATGTGATATCTATTGCGGATGAGGTGATCGATGTGGGTCCGCTGGCAGGAAAACTGGGCGGCGAGATCGTGTTTCAGGGCAGCTATGATGAGCTCCTTGACGCCGACACGCTGACGGCAAAGGCAATGCGGAGCCAATTTTCGTTAAAAGAAAAGCCGCGCCAGCCGGCGGGATTCTTACCGATTCGCGGAGCGTCCCTTCACAATCTGAAAAGTGTTGATGTGGATATTCCTACAGGTGTGGTTTGTGTTGTAACGGGCGTTGCCGGAAGCGGCAAAAGCTCGCTCATCTCAGGGGTATTCGCTGAGCAGTATGCTGACCGTGCCATTCGGATCGATCAGGCGCCCATTACAGCCACAGGGCGTTCCACGCCGGCGTCATTTCTCGGCTTTTTCGACGAAATCAGGCGAATGTTTGCAAAAGAAAATACCGTTTCCGACGGTTTGTTCAGTTATAACTCTACCGGCGCATGTCCGGCTTGTGCCGGCAAAGGCGTTCAGGTTACAGAGCTCGTTTACATGGATCCGATCGTCACGGAATGCGAGGTTTGCGGCGGCAGCAGATACAGTCAGGAAGCGCTTTCGTACACCTGCAAGGGAAAGAACATTCTTGAGGTGCTGTCCATGACCGCCGCTGAAGCGGGGGAGTTTTTCAAAGAACCAAAGATTGCGAAGGGTGTCCGGGCGCTGTGCCAGGTGGGATTGTCCTATCTCACGCTTGGGCAGCCTCTTTCCACTCTGTCCGGTGGTGAGCGTCAGCGGATCAAGCTGGCGAAGCACTTGGGCAAAAAAGGCAATATCTATATTCTGGATGAGCCCACCACCGGTTTGCATCCCTCCGACAGCGACAGGCTGATGGCATTGTTCGATTCCTTTGCAGCGAAGGGAAATACAGTCCTTATCATCGAGCACAATCTGGACGTGATGAAACAGGCCGACTACCTGATTGATGTCGGCCCGGACGGAGGAAAATTCGGCGGCGAGGTCGTGTTTGCCGGAACGCCAGCCGAAATGATTGCCAGCACCGACACCATCACTGCAACGTGCTTGCGAGCGGCTGTTGAGGGAAGAGTGCTTTCGGATACGGAGCGGGACGAACTGACCTTTGCTTGAGCTTATTGCGTCATCACCAAACTTGTGCTGCATCTGCTTCCGGCAGCTTAGCCTTGACCTTCGGTTCTCTCAGGAACAGGAGGAACAGCAGGGCGGTTAGCACTGCGAGCCCATCGGCCACAGGGGTCGCAAGCCAAACGCCGTCAAGTGGATAAGCTTTTGGTAAAACAAGAATGGCTGGGATAAGAAAGACGAACTGTCTGGCAAGCCCCAAGAGAAGCGCCTTGCCGCCCTGTGCCGTGGCTTGAAAATATGAAACGCTGAGGAAGGTTATGCTGATCACCGGCAGGGAAGCGATGTAGAGGCGCAGTCCATGAACGGCAATCGCCATGGTGGCGGAATCATAACGTATAAAGAGTGACAAGAATGGCGCAGGAAAAAGCTCGAGGATCATGAAACACAAGGTTGAGAACCCGCAGGCGATGCCGATGCCGGCAAGCAGAGCCTGATGGACCCTTGTTTTAAGCTTGGCCCCGTCGTTGTATCCGATGATGGGGCTAAGCCCCTGCTGGATGCCATTCACCGGCATGATAACCATGGCAAAGAGACTGTTGATGGCGCCAAGGGCGGTGATTGCGGCATCGCCGCCGTACATGACCAGCGACGCATTTAAAAACGAAAGCGACAGACTTGCGCCAAGGTGCAGCATAAATGAAGCCGAGCCCACGCTGCAGATTTCTTTAACAAGGGAAAGCTTCAGCCTGAAATAGTCCTTTTTGATCTTCAATATGCTTTGGCCCGAGAAAAAATATCGAATAAGAATCGTAAACCCTGCAGCTTGTCCGAGGATGGTTGCCACCGCAGCCCCTTGAACGCCGAGCTGCAGCGTTACAATAAATACATAGTCCAGGACAATGTTGGTTGAAGCCGACACGATCATGGCCAGCATGGCCAGGTTGGGACGGCCCTCCGATCTCATGATGCCGTTTAAAGAAAATGCTGCCAGCTGGAAAAACAAGCCGAAGAATATGATAGATAAATAAGCTTTTGCATAACGGGTCACGTCCGGGGCGGTTCTGAAAAGCCCGAGAAGAAAGTCAAGATTCAGCAGCAGCAGGGTTATGGCCATGATACTCGTTAAAAGGATCAGCGTTAAAATATTTCCGAAAATCCGGTTGGCTTCCTCATATTGTTTTTTTCCGAAATTGATTGCGATCAGGGAAGCACCGCCGACACCAACCAGGACGGCCATGGCATGGAAAAGCATCATGATGGGGAATGAGAGGGTCAATCCGGCCATGGCATGTTCGCCGACGAACCTGCCGATAAACATTCGGTCTACAATGTTGTAAACGGCGTTGACGATCATGCCGATGGTGGATGGGATCGAATAGGAAAAGATCAATTTTACGATGGATTCGGTACCCAGTTGTTCAGTCTGCTTCATCATCGTGTTCTCCTTCAAAAAATGATGTCGAAAGTCAAAATGGACATGCAGCACCGGCAGATTGCCGATTCTTGCATGTCCATTTTATCGGGTTGTATCCATTAAAAGTGTATCATATGATACTTCAATGTGGCCGTTTGGATTACTCGGAAACCAAAGATTTTCATGGGGTGTATTTTGTCTGGTTATAAGGAGACAACCTTCCCCAGTCGGTCGATGTCTCTGATCCGGATCGTTCTTTTTTCAAAAGAGAGGATTCCTTCTTGTTCAAGCTTTCTTAACTCGCGTGACAAGGAGGTTCTTGAGACATTCATATACTCAGCCCAGGCTTTCTTGGAGAAAGGCAGTTCCACCATCTTCTCATGGCCGGAAGGTATTTCATGTTGAACGGCATGGATCAGATATCCGGCTATTTTTTCCTGAATGGTGTCCAGAGACAAGATCCCGATTTTATGCTTCAACAGCAGCGTTGAATTGGAGGTGGCTTCCAAAAAATTCAGCATAAACCCGGTATCCTGAACAAATAGCTTGAGCAGGTCAGCTTTCTGGATGAACAGTATGTCACAGGGCTTGCATGCGCAGACATGATCCGGATAATTCGTGTGCTTGGAAAAAATGGAGGCTTCACCGATCACCTCGGAAACCTGCTTCCTTTCAATGATCACGATTTTGCCGTTGGGGAAGATCTTTTGAACATCCACAGCGCCCGAAAGAAGGATGCCGATTCGGTCAGCCGGCTGGATCGGCGAGAAGATGGTCTCATTGTCTTTATAATGCTCGATTTTGGGACTGATGCTGGAAAGCAGATGACGGATCTCATCTGCATTTTTATGCTTAAACAAGGTGCACTTCTGAAGTGCCGAGATGATCTTATCCATAGAAATTCCTTTCTTCAAGCCTAATCGTATCAAGAGATACGCTTTCTTCTGCGCTCATTGTATTACAATCGGATCGACAAGTAAACCAAAGCAGGGAGTGACCCGTTGATGGAAGCCTATAGCAATTGCAAACATGAACACAACCGGCGCAGCGGCGCGCATCGCCGCATCCGCGGTCCGAGCTCTTTCCACATGCATGATCCGGAGATCGTTTTTGATGATTTGGCGCTGAAACCCGGGGATGTTTTCCTGGACCTGGGTTGCGGGCCAAGGTCGGCGACATCTGCCGGCGGTTGGATCTAGAGGATGATCGTGTCGATGTGTGTTTTATCTCAACGGTTCTTCATGCCCAGGATTTTGAGCAAGCCGGGGAAAGCCTTTTTAATGAAATCCACCGCGTGCTGAGGCCGGGCGGCCGGTTGTCGGTGATTGAATGCAAGAAAATCGAAGCGCCCTTCGGACCGCCGATGCACCTGCGGTTGTCTGCGGAGGAGCTGGAGGCTTATGCGGTGCGGTGCGGCTTTGAAAAGTACGGTTATACAGACCTGGGATCCAATTATATGGTTCAGTTCATTGCCCTTTGAATGAGACCGGCTGAAGAACATCAAGCCATTATTTTCATAATATGCTTGATTTATCCGACTTCCTATGCCATAATAAACCAAACCCTAGCAAAGGAGCACGCAACATGTTCTTAGCCATGATCAGCAGCATCGCGATTATTATTAGCATTACCATGATTGGTAGTGCCATTTTGCGTTGTGCTGGATAAGGGTAAAGGGTATCGACATGACACCCCCTTGCGGCTGACGCTGCAAGGGGTTTTTTATTTTAGACGAGGAGGGCATTCCATGGATCCGCTGAACTGCTCCAACTGCACAAGCCATACCGGCCGCATCGCCGCCATCGATATTATTATTATTAGCATTACCATCATTGGTAGTGCGTTTTGGCGTTGCGCTGACCGCGGCAGTTAGAGGTTCTTCGGAGCTTTTAAAGGATCCGTCAGCTGACGCTGATGGATCCTTTTTTATTTTGCATAATGACGACATTGAAGGAGGAACCCCTATGAAACGAACAGGAGCGCAGATCATCATCGACCAGCTATGCGCCCAGGGCGTCAACACCGTCTTTGGCTATCCCGGCGGCGCGGTGCTGCCGCTCTACGACGAGCTTTATCGAAATGCCCATCGGATCCACCATGTCATCACCGCCCATGAGCAGGGCGCCGCCCACGCTGCCGACGGCTATGCCCGGGTATCCGGCAAAACGGGAGTGGTTATCGCCACCAGTGGTCCCGGCGCCACCAACCTGGTCACCGGCATTGCCAACGCCTACCTGGACAGCGTCCCCATGGTGGCCATCACGGGCAATGTGGCCGTCCCCTTACTGGGCAGGGACAGCTTTCAGGAGGTGGACATCGCCGGCATCACCCAGCCGGTGGCCAAGCATAATTTTGTGGTGCGGGAGGTGGAGGAGCTGGAGCACATTCTGCAGGAAGCCTTTCGCATTGCCAACAGCGGCCGCAAAGGTCCGGTTTTGGTGGACGTTCCCAAAAGTGTGCAGACGGATGCCTGTGAATTCGTGGCCAGCCTGCCAAAGAAAATGGCTGATCTGAAGCCCCTGCCGGATCTGACGGAAGCCCTCCGTGCCATCCGCAAGAGCAAAAAGCCTTACATCTATGCAGGGGGCGGGGTGATCGCCGCCGGGGCGGAGACGGAGCTGCGGGCCTTGTCGGAGCGGCTGTCGGCGCCGGTGGGCTTAAGCATGATGGGCCTTACCGCATTGCCCGGGAAATATGAGCTTAACCTGGGCATGTGCGGCATGCACGGCACCTACGCCGCCACCGTAGCCCAGGCGGAATGCGACCTGATGATCGCCCTGGGTGTCCGGTTCTCCGACCGGGCCACGGGAAATGTGAAGGAATACCGCAAGGGCTGCACCATCATCCATGTGGACATCGATTGGGCGGAAATGGGCAAAAACGTGGCTTCCCCCATCGAGCTATGCGGCGATGTGAAGGCGGTGCTGGCTTCCTTGCTGCAAGCCCTGCCCCCCATGGGCAACGATGCCTGGCTGGCCCGGATCGAGGAATTGAAGCAGCAGGACGTCTTCCCGGCCAGCCGGGATTTTGCGCCGCAGAACATCATCGAAACCGTCAACCGCTTTTGCCAGGAGGACACCGTCGTCGCCACCGACGTGGGCCAGCATCAGATGTGGACCATGCTCTACTACCGCTTCATGCAGCCCCGGACACTGCTGACCTCGGGCGGCCTGGGCACCATGGGCTACGGTCTGGGCGCGGCCATCGGCGGTTCCATGGCCAGAGGCGGGCAACGAACGGTGCTGATCACCAGCGAAGGCAGCTTCGGCATGAATCTCAACGAGCTGGCCACCGCCGTGTCCCAGGAGCTGCCCATCCTCATCGTCTTGCTCAACAACGGCGTCCTGGGCATGGTGCGCCAATGGCAGACCATGTTCTTCGGGGAGCGGCATTCCCAATCAACCTTGAACCGCAAAACGGATTTTGTGGCCCTGGCCAAGGCTTTCGGAGCGGAAGGCGTTGCCGCAGCCGACCTGAAAGAGCTGGAGGCGGCGCTGCAGCAGCTGCCAGAAAAAGGGCCAGTGGTCATCGATTGCCGGATCGATGCCGATGAAATGGTGTTTCCCATGGTGCCCCCCGGCGGTACCGCCCACAACATTTTGACAAGGAGGAATCCTCATGCATAAGTTTACGATCGAATTGCTGGTGGCCAACCGTTACGGGGTCCTCAACCGGATCACCGGCCTGTACACCCGCCGATGCTTCAACATCGACAGCATCCACTCCTATGAAACTGCCCATCCCGGTCAGACCCGGGTGCTGATCTCCTCCACAGGGGACGAATACATCCGTACCCAGATGGTCCGCCAGCTGGCCAAGCTCTACGACGTGATCGAGGTGACGGTGCACGCTTCGGAGACAAAGCCTGCCATGGCCCAGGCGGAGTATAGGAGGCGATGATAGGATGCTGACCCTTGACCGGATCTACCAGGCGGCCCACACGCTGAAGGGCACCGTGCGGCGTACCGATGTGATTTTATGCACCAACCTCGTCCCGGATTGTGCCCTCTATCTGAAAACGGAGAATCTGCAAAACACCGGCTCCTTCAAGGTGCGGGGTGCTGCCTTTAAGATGGCCATGCTGTCAGAAGAGGAACAAACGAAGGGCGTCATCGCCTGTTCCGCCGGCAACCACGCCCAGGGGGTGGCCCTGGCCGCGCAAAAGGCGGGCATCCAAGCCACGATTTTTGTGCCCAGCATCGCCCCCCTGTCGAAAATCGAAGCCACCCGGCGCATGGGGGCGGAGGTGCGGCTCATCGATGGAGTCTATGACGACGCTTACGAGGCGGCCATAGCTTGGCAGCAGGAACAGGGAGGGGTCTTCATCCATCCCTTTGACGATGCGGATGTGATCGCCGGGCAAGGAACCATCGGTCTGGAGCTTCTGGAGCAGATCGAGGGCCTGGAGGCGGTGGTGGTGCCCATTGGCGGCGGGGGCCTGATTTCCGGCGTGGCCTTTGCCGTCAAAAAGCTGAATCCGGCCTGCAAGGTCTACGGCGTGCAGGCTGCGGGAGCGGGCAGCATGGCCAGTGCCATCAAGGAGCAAAAGCGCTGCGCCCTGCAAAAGGTGTCCACCTTTGCCGACGGCATCGCCGTCAAGTCTCCCGGGGAAACCACCTACGACCTGTGCCGGCACTATGTGGACGAGATCGTCACCGTCACCGATGATGAGATCGCCACGGCGATCCTCACCTTGATGGAAAAGCAGAAGCTGGTGACAGAGGGCGCCGGCGCGGTGGGGGCGGCGGCGCTGATGTTTGACAAGCTGCCCATCCGCGGCAAAAAAGTGTGCGCCATCCTGTCGGGAGGCAACATCGATGTGAACATTTTATCCCGGGTGATCCATCGGGGGCTGCTGACCACGGGCCGACGGTCGGAATTGACCATCCGGATGCTGGACAAGCCGGGCCAGCTGAAGGAGGTCTCGGCGATCATTGCCGGGCTGGGTGCCAATGTGACCAAGGTGCTCCACGACCCGGGCGGTGAGAACACGGATATTGTCGGATGTTCGCTGCATATTTCCATGGAGACGAAGCACAAACAGCATTTTGAGGAGATCCGGCAGGCGATCCGGGCGGCGGGGTATGGCGTGACGGAGGGATAAAATTAAATAGGAATAGGCCTAAGAGAACAGCCAAGGACCGTCCGGAACAGGACGACCTTGGCTGTTTTTGCATGGATGGCGTGTAATTGCCATTCCGGGCAGATAAGGTTGCAGGTCATAACCGCGGCTGCTGAAGATCCTGCAGATATAAGGACATGAGATAACTGCCTTTGGATATGACGTCAAACTGGGTATCGCACAGGTACCAGTTGAAAAAAACGCCTCTCATGATCATCATAATGTTGGAAGCAATATCTTTAGCATTTGACCCGGAGGGGATTTCGCCCTTTTGGATCGCTTCATCCACCAAACCGGTAAAGAGGACGAACATGTAGCGGTCTTCATTCAGGACAAATTTATCGTTGCTGACCAGCTGAGTATGGTAGACCTGTTTTGCGTTGGCGAGACTGATGGTTGTGTTGTTGATTTGATAGAGCTCGAAAATATATTGAACGATCCGCCTGATTTTTTCGAGGGCGGCGATGTCCTTCGGCAGAGTGCGCACATACTTCTTGATGGCGTCGTCATAAACATCGAGAACATAAACCAGCAATTCATCCTTGGTTTTGAAGTAATGGTAAAAGGTGCCTTTGGAGGTCTGGGTGTCTTCGATGATCTGATTCACGGTGACGTTTTCGAAGCCGTATTTGTTGAACAGCCGTGTAGAGGACGCTATGATTTTCTTTTTGTTGTTTGTTTTGTTCATAGTCCTAACCTTCCCATTCGTTAATACCTGAAATACCTATCCTAAAAATAGCACACAATGTTCAAATCAACAAGGAAAAACTTCGATAAAAATAGATAAAAAAACAAGACGAAAAATCCATATTGACAAGGAATACCAAGGGTGTTAGTATTAGACCAAGGTCTAGACCACGGTTTATTCATGGCGCATTATGAGAAAATAAGGAGGGTTCGGCTATGGGTATTCTCGGGATCATTTTGGGATTTGGCATTCTTTTATTCGGTGTTTGGAAAAGGTATAATCTGATTCTTGTCACTGTGGTGGTTTCCGCCATCATTGGCTTGACCAATGGCTTGGGAATCATCAAGGCGTGGCAGGGACCCTACGTGGAAGGGTTTGCGGGATTTGCGGCGCCCTTTTTCCTCATATTTTGTTTCGGGGCCTTGTTTGGCAAATTGATGGAAGACAGCGGCGCGATGCAGCGGATCGGCATCTCCATCCTGGGTGTTTTTGGAGAAAAGTATGCAATTTTTGCTTACATGCTGGTTACGGCACTCATGACCTACGGTGGGGTGAACGGTTTTGTGGTTATTTTCGTCCTGCTTCCCTTTGCCAGGGTTTTATTTGCCAAGGGGAAAATACCCTGGTACCTGTTCCCGGCGGCCACCTATACCGCCATGTACCCTGCGGTTGGCATGCTGCCCGGCAGCCTTCAGACGCAAAACATCATCCCGACAAAATATTTGGGAACGACCTTGATGGCAGCGCCCTTGCTGGGCATCATTATCTCTGTTCTGTATTATGCGGTTGCGGTTTCTTATATATGGTATTCTGTTAATGCAGGCCGAAAGAACCCTGATGCGCTGGATTTTTCTGTTCCACTGAAGGAATCGGACCAAGCCCTCAGCAACGCGGAGGATCTGCCCGGCTTTGGAATATCGATCCTGCCTATTGTGGTCGCCCTGATTTCGATCAATGTGCTGAAGATCCAGATCGTCTATGGAATGATCCTGGCTTGCCTGGCCTGTCTCGGCCTTTTCTGGAATAGGTACGAGAAAAAGCTGGACACTTTGAATGCCGGGATCAGCAACGGCGTGATGCCGACGATCCTGGTCAGTGTGGTGATCGGTGTCGCCCGTGTGGTGGCTGCAACGCCGACCTTCGCGGCATTTAAGGAATGGCTGGTCGGTATTCCCGTCAATGGACTGATGAAGTTATTTGTGGTTACCAACTCGGTTGCTTTCATCACGGGTTCAGGCAGCGGTGCGGAGTCCACCTGTTTAGAGCTGTTCAGCAAATATTTTCTTGAGTTGGGCATCCATCCGGAAGTGATCCATAAAATGGCCATCATATCGGCTTCAGGTTTTGACACCATGCCTTGGAACAGTCTGGTGGTACTCTTCCTGACGATGGCGGGACTGAACTACAAATCCAGCTACAAACATATCTTTGTCACCTGTGTTTTGATGACGGTTGCCATCGGGCTGATCACCGTCTTCCTGGCAGGCTTGATGTATTAAAAAGGAGGCTGTTAGCTATGACCAAGCGTATTGAAGACAAAATCCTCAGATGTGAAGGCTATTTCCGGCGTGTTTACGGTGAGGACAAGGCCAGAAAAATCATAGAGCGAAGCCTTGAAATATATCGCTCGGATGCAGATCAGATGCCTGTATTGAAAAGCAGAAGCAATATGGCCTTTATGGAACTCATGGACTACATGATTTTTGTATACAAGGCTTTGAAGGAAATAGAGGGGATTGAAAAGGCAGGAGAAATCGCAGAAGACTGTTTTAATGATTCGCTGGATCTGGATTTCCAGCCTGAAGCGATCCGGGAGGCCTACAAAAATGTGGACGGGCTCAGGGAAAAAAGAAAAATGATCATTCAGGACGTGAATGCGGCGGATGAAGAATATGGCTGGATCTATGATGACTTCCAGGTTGCGGATGACACGCTCTACAGCTTCAACGTGAAACGTTGCGGCATGCTGAACCTGTGTCAAAAATTGGGCGTGCCGGAATTGATGCCCCACATTTGCCAGGGCGACTTTTACTTAATGAAATATTTCCCGGACGGCTATGATTTTTCCCGCAAAGGCACGCTCGCGGATGGAAGCGATTGCTGCGACTTCTATTATCCGAAACGAGGATGAGATCGACCCCATCCACGACAGAATCCAACAAAGCAGGTGAGAAACAGATGTTTGATCTTATCTTGAAAAATGCACAGATATTGGACGGAAATCGGAGCCCTGCTTTTCAGGGCGACATTGGCATCAAGGATGGAAGGATCCAGGTCGTGGGAAGGATCGATACCAGTGAGGCTGGAACGGTGATCGATTGCTCAGGCCGTTATGCGGCACCCGGCTTTATCGACAGCCATGCCCACGATGATTTCACCCATGGGAAAGCGTATTCGGAGCTGGGTAAAATATCCCAGGGAATCACCAGCACGGTGGTCGGACAGTGCGGCTTCAGCTTATTTCCCACAAGTACCGACACATTGGAACTGCTGCAACAGAAGCTTCAGGCTTTCGGTATTTGTATCGATGCCGCGGATTTGGTCAAGAATGCGACGTACCGGTCTTATCTGGCTGCCATCACCCCCGGCGGCAGCCGGATGAATTACCGCCATTTCATTGGCCACAGCACAGTCCGGACTGCTGTGATGGGCGATGAGAGAAGGGAGCCGACCCAGGATGAAATGCAGAAAATGAAAGCCTTTATCCGGGAAGCGATGGAAAACGGTGCGGGCGGCATGTCGGCAGGGCTGATCTATACGCCGGGAGCCTATGCTTCCGCGGATGAGCTTGTGGAATTGCTGAAGACAGTTGCTGAGTATCATGGCATTTATGCCGTACATATGCGCAATGAGTCGGACGACGTGGTTCAGGCGGTCCGGGAGTCGATCGAGATTGCCAAAAGCGCCGGTGTGGCCTTGCGGATCTCGCATCACAAGATTGCGGGGCGTCAGAACTGGGGCAAATCCGAAGAGACTTTGGCCATGATTCAGCGCGGCATCGATGAGGGCTTGGATGTTATGCTGGATGCCTATCCTTATGATTGCGCAGCCTCCTTCCTGTCGGTGATGCTGCCCCCCCATGTTTTGGAAGGGGGGATCGGTCATGCGGTGGAGCTGATCAAGGATGCCGGGGAGCGGGAAAAAATCAAGGAGGAGATCCTTTCCCCCACCTATATCTGGGACAATTTCTATAAAAATGCCGGTGGTTTCGGCGGTGTCTACATCATTGAAGCCTCCGTGGACAAGGATGCCCAGGGAAAATCCATTGCGCAATATGCCAAAGCGCAGGGCAAAGAGGAATTCGACATGCTGTTCGATATGTACATCCGCAATCAGGGAGAGGTCACGGCAGTCTTTCAGATGATGGGTGAGGAGGATGTCCGGAGGATCCTGACGTTCCCCCTTGCGACCATTGGAACGGATGGCATTTCCTTCACGCAAGGGGTCCCGGCACATCCAAGGGGCTTCGGCTCGTTTCCCAGAGTCATTGCCAAATACGTTCTTGAAGAGAAGCTCATGACCTTGGAGGAAGCCGTTTATAAGATGACCGGCCTGCCGGCCAAGACCTTGAACTTGAGAAATAAAGGCATCATTCAAGAGGGATATGACGCTGACATCACGGTTTTCGATGTTGATGCGATCCGTGACCATGCGACCTATCTGGATTCCAGTGCCTTGAGTGACGGGATAGACTGTGTGATCGTCAACGGGAAGATCGCGTATCGCCATAAAGCGCTGACCGGGGTTTTGGCCGGCAAGATTATTTAGGCTTCCTTTAGGAACATATCGCATGTCCGCGGATCCCGTCGATGCCGGACTTTTCGCATCGACGGAATCCGCCGGATGGGAGGGGATTTTATGGCTGATCAGGTCGTGGACTTCCAAGAGTACAATCAGTTGTCTCAAAAAGTGGCGGAGGCGATTGAAGCCGTACTTGGAATCGATGTGACCATCATGAATGAGGACATGTGCCGGATCGGCGGAACCGGATTATACAGCCAAAGTGTCGGGGAACGGATCGAGCTGAATACCGTATTTGACTGGTGCTTGAAAAAGGGCGCCTACTACATCGTGAAAGAAACGAAACAAAGCGAGATTTGCTATGATTGCCCTCGTCTGAAATATTGTTTGGAAAAAGCGGAGATCTGCGTCCCGATCAAGCATGGGGAGGAGACGGTTGGCGTGATCGGGATCATCGCCTCCACGGATATCCAGCGGGAAAGTATATTCGCCCACGAGGCGAGTTATCTGAATTTCTTGATGAAGATGTCGTCTCTGCTGGAAGCCAAATACAGGGAAATTGTCATCGCCCAGGAAAATCGGCTGCTGGAAAAGCGCATTGGCTTGATCATCAATAATGTCAGTGAAGGGCTCATCCTATTTGATGACCACGGCAAGGCCCTTTTCTGGAACCAAACCCTGGACAAGCTGATTTGCGAGGAAGAGATTACAGATCAGGAAGGCTTTGTCCAATCCATTCATGCCCAGCTGAGATTGCCTCAGCAGGACCTCTGTGAAGCGGATTGCGGGCCGGGAGAAATCTTTGTCAGCCACCGGGGAAAGCAATTTTCCTTTCTCGCCTCGATTTCGCCTTTGAAAATGTTCGAGGGTAGAAATGAATATGTGGTGCTGCTGCAAAATCTTAAAAAAATCCAAAAACAGGTGATCCAGTCGGCAGCTAAAAACCAGGTGCAGATCAGTTTCGGCAATATCATCGGTGCATCTCGCAAAATGACGTCGCTCAAAGAATACGCGGATCAGGCTGCGCAAAGCGACTCCAGCGTCTTGATTACGGGAGAGAGCGGTACCGGGAAGGAACTGTTTGCCCGGGCGATCCATAATCGCAGCACCCGCGGCAAGCAACCCTTTGTGGCGATCAATTGCGGCGCGATCCCCGATGAATTGCTGGAAAGCGAGTTGTTCGGCTATGAAAAAGGTGCCTTCACAGGAGCCCACAGCACGAAGTACGGCAAGTTTGAGGTGGCGAATCATGGGACGATTTTCCTCGATGAAATCGGTGAATTACCCTTCCACCTGCAGGTCAAGCTCCTGCGAGTCCTGCAGGAGCGGGAGATCTGCCGTATCGGCAGCAATGAGGTCAGGAAAATCAATATCCGGGTGATTGCAGCCACCAATGCGGAACTGTCAACGCAGATCAGCAACGGTGTCTTCAGGAAGGATCTATACTACCGGCTGAACATCATCCCTTTGCAGATCCCGCCCTTACGGGAACGGCCGGAGGATATCCTTTGCATCGCAAAGTATTTTTTATGCCACTATAATCAGCTTTTAGGAAAAGACATTGAGGGCTTTTCAAAAGAGGCCAGCAAAGCATTGCTGAAATATCCCTGGCCCGGCAATGTGAGGGAGCTGCAGAACGTTGTGGAATATGCTGTAAACTTTGAAACAGCACCTTTCGTCAGAAAAGAATGCCTTGAAAAGCGGTTGAACATCGGGGATTCTGGATTTGGATCATTCCTCTGCGCGGAGGGAACCGGTACGATGGGCGTTTCCCTGGATTCGTGCCTGAAAGGTGTTGAGAAAAAAGTATTGATGGGAAGAATTGATAAGTATCATGCCCATCCGGAGCTTGTCCAAATGATCTGCAGAGACTTGGTGATCAGCAAAGCGACCCTTTATCGAAAATTGAAAGAGCATCAGCTGCGTCTCAGCGATGAGACCGACTCAGAAATGAGACAGCCCCCAATATAAGGTGTTTAATCACGAAAGAATCTCCGGCGCTGAGTGTGAGCCCCGGAGATTCCTTGTAAAATGGCGGTTTTTTATGGAGTAAGCTGCGTTGCATCCGTCGGACGTGATCCACCTGATGATGGCCAGGATCAAAAATAAGACGAAAACAGGCATCCATCGGAAAGGGGCCAGCGGTGATATTGTAGGAAGCGTCTTCAATTTCCTTTATTCCATGCGGCATTTGAGGTTTTGCAATGAACCGGAGGGATTTGGCACGGGAGTTGCTATTCAATAAGGCGTAAACGTTTACGGGTCTTAAATTCATGGGTTTCATTTTTGAATCAACGAAAATCTGAATCAAGGAGGTCGAACATATGAGCGTGAGCAAGGCGGTCGATTGGATCGGCAATCATGAAGCAAAGCTCATTGATGTGGCACACAACCTTTGGAATTTTGCGGAAATTGCCTTGGAGGAACATCAATCGGCATTGCTGATGCAAGACATTCTTCAAGAAAACGGGTTTGCGATACAAACCGGGCTGGCCGACATGCCCACAGCGTTCAAGGCAGTATGGGGCAAGGGGAGTCCTGTGATCGGATTCCTGGCGGAGTATGATGCGTTGCCGGGTTTGAGCCAAAGGGTGTCCACAGCTTATGAACCCATTGTCGAAGGCGGGCCGGGTCACGGCTGCCAGCATCATTTGCTTGGCACTGCGGCCTTGGGTGCGGCGTTGGGGCTGAAAAATGAGCTTGAAACGGAAGGCTTGTCCGGAACTGTGGTCCTTTATGGATGTCCCGCGGAAGAAATCATGACCGGAAAAATATTTATGGCAAGAGCCGGCTACTTCCGTGATCTGGATGTCGCTCTGACCTGGCACCCGATGAGTGCCAATGGGGTGATCGAGCATAGCTTTTTTGCCATGAACTCTGTGAAGTTCGGATTTTACGGCAAGACGTCCCATGCCTCTGCAGCCCCTGAACAGGGGCGAAGCGCACTGGATGCCGTTGAACTGATGAACACAGGGGTGAATTACCTCAGGGAGCATGTTCCCTCCGATGTCCGTATTCATTATACGATCACCCACGGCGGCGGCGAGCCGAATGTGGTCCCCCGATATGCCCAGTCCTGGTATTTTATCCGCGCCCCGCGACGGGATACGGTGATTTCCGTTTATGAGCGGATCATCAACATTGCCAAAGGCGCCGGACTGATGACTGACACCCAGTTGGAAATCGATTTCCAGTCTGGCTGCTATCATTCCTTGATCAACGGCACGCTGAATGAACTGCTGCATGAATGTCTAATGGAGCTGCCACCCCCAGTCTGGAGTGATGAAGAGCTGGATTTTGCGAAGAAGCTGACGGAGACCTTCCTTCCTGCACAGAAAGAGGCCCAGCTATCGCTCATGGGTGCGGATGCTCATTATCATGAGTATCTGCATGAGGGTGTGCTGCCTCTGACCGGAAACAGCCGGCAGATGCCCTTTTCCAGCGATGTATCCGATGTGAGCTGGATCACACCGACGGCGCAGCTGATGACCTGCTGCCAACCCTTAGGGACCGCGGCCCATACCTGGCAGACCGTGGCGGCCGGCGGCATGGGTATCGGGCATAAAGGGATGCTGTATGCCGCCCGTGCCTTGGCCCTGGCGGGAAGCAAGCTGGTGAGAGATCCGGCGCTGCTTCAGAAAACACGGGCTGAATTTGATGTAAAAACGGCCGGGAAAACGTATCAATGTGCGGTTCCGGATGGGGTGAAGCCGGGCGGCCGGAAGGCGTGACAGCACCTTGCCAGAGAAAAGCTCAAAGGATGTTTTATCGAATATTTAATTGAATCATTGCGACGAAATGATATTGGAAGTGAGGGTTGAATCATGGATTATTTAAAAATTGCAAACAGCGCACTCATGTGGCTTGGCGTCATTCCGGCTGTGTTATGGGTTATGTTCCAATCGTACATTTTTGCGCATAAAAGCTATACCGACGGGAAAAAGCTGGGCCTGACCAATTCGCACTTTACAAGGGCTGCCCGCAGCACCATCATTGCCTCGGTTGGGCCCTGTCTCGTGATGTTCAGCGGCATGGTGGCGCTGATGGTCAACATTGGCGCGCCCATGGCCTGGCTGAGAATGAATTT
>ENA-OSEO01000429-OSEO01000429.1-sediment-metagenome-genome-assembly--contig:-NODE-429-length-108337-cov-6.812923_pt1 | contig 108337 bp, 84 predicted proteins | sample MGYA00237883_ERZ534232 | MGnify/ENA metagenome assembly ERZ534232
AGATGCCCTTTTCATGGGCAGCCCAACCCCATGGTTTGCTATTGTCTGATGTCGAGTAAACAAGTTTCGCTTTAGTATGATTTACTTTGGAGGGACAGCTTTCATGCCTGGAAAAATTCGAATCGGAACCCGCCGCAGTACCCTTGCCATGTGGCAGGCCCGTTTGGTTGCCGAGCTCCTGGAAAAGGGTGGGCTTGCAACCGAAATTGTTGGGATAGAGACCCGGGGCGACAGGGTTCTCGATGTTGCCATCGCCAAAATCGGGGACAAAGGGGTTTTTACCGGGGAACTTGAGGATCAGCTCCGGACCGGCGATATCGATATTGCCGTGCACAGCGCCAAGGACCTGCCTTCGGAGCTTTCGCCGGGCTTTGAGCTGATCGGCTTCAGCTGCCGGGAAAAGGCGAATGATGTCTTTGTCAGCCGTCGCTCGGGTTGTGATCTGGACAATACCGAAGTCCGTTTGCGGGTCGGGTCCTCCTCGGTCCGCCGCAGGGCTTTTTTGCGGCGTTATTATCCTCACCTCGAAATTGTCGACATGCGCGGCAATCTTCAGACCCGGATGGGAAAAATGCAGGCCGGCGTCTGCGATTTTCTGGTGTTGGCCTGGGCCGGGGTCCGGCGCATGGGGCTCGAGCGCTTTATTGTCAGGGAGTTGAAGACAGACCTTTTTGTTCCTCCGGTGGGGCAGGGTACACTGGCCGTGGAAGCCTCCATCCACCTTGACCCGAAAAAGATGAGCCGCGTCCGATTATGTGTCAATCACCCGGCCACGGAAACGGTAATCCTCGCGGAACGCGCTTTTTTGAAGACGCTGAAAGGCGGTTGCAGCATTCCGGCTTTTGCCCATGCCGTTATTGAAAAAGACCGCCTGTTTCTGACCGGCGGCCTGATCAGCCTCGACGGAAAAGAGTTGATCAGAGAATGCCGATACGCATTGCCGCAAGAATCACTAAGTCTCGGGAAATCAGTGGCGGAACAAGTCCTGGAAAGAGGGGGGCGTCGTTTGCTTGAGGAAATCCGCCTGGAGCTGAAGGATAATAAAGATGGCTGATGGGATGAGAGCGAAAATTTCAGAACGCGAAAAACGGTTTTTTCAATATGGGGGCGCGATATTCTGTGCTTTTCTATCTCTTTTTGTTTCGGCCGGCCCGGGGGTGGCATCAGACATTTCCGAGCGGATTCGTGCTGAGGTCGAGCAGATCAGGTATGCCGGCGAGTATTTCGTCGGCGAGGACCGTATCGGTTCCAGCGAAGCCCTTTCCGCTTTTTATGAAAGGCGTAATTTCGAGCCCGCCTGGAAGGACCTCCGCCAGGCGGACGGTCTCATTGGTTTTGTCCGGCAGGTGGCTGGGGAGGGGCTGAATCCGCGAGACTATCACCTGGATAGCCTTGATCACTTGAGAACCCGGCTTACCTTCCAACAGGCCCGGGATGCACGACTCATGGCCACCTTCGAACTGCTTCTGACCGACAGCCTTCTCAGTCTTACCAAAGACCTCGCTTTCGGCAAGCTCGACCCGGCGTCCCAGCATCCCAGCTGGAACTTTTCCTGGAGGGTGGGGAATGCCGACCTGGCAGCTTTGGGTCAGAAAGGGATCGAGTCGGGAAACATCGAAGGTTTTTTAGTCTCGGTCATACCCGATTTGCCGATTTATACGCGCCTCAGGGCCGCGCTTGCCATTTATCGGCGCTTGGAGGAAAACGGCGGTTGGCAGCCGATTGCCGACGGGGAAACCCTGAAGCCGGGAATGAAAGGATTCCGTGTCCGGGCATTGGCTCGGCGCCTGGCCGTTACCGGCGATCTTGAATACCACCATGGCGACCCTGAAGGGTTCGATTCCGCTCTTGAAAATGCGGTCAGGAGATTCCAGCATCGGCACGGTCTGGAAAGCGACGGTTCTGTGGGAAGACAGACGCTGGAAGCTCTGAATGTTCCTGTCGGGGACCGAATCGACCAGATACGCATCAACCTGGAACGGATGCGATGGTTCCTTCATGACTTGCCCTCGACCTTCCTGGTGGTGGATATTGCCGGTTTTCATGCCTATTACATTAAGGACGGGGAAGTGTTGTGGGATGCCAAAGCCCAGGTCGGAACCCCTTTTCGGCAGACGCCGTCGTTTCGCTCAGAGATCAAATATCTGGTCTTCAATCCCACCTGGACGGTGCCACCGAACATTCTTGCGGAGGATACCCTGCCGACGATTAAAAAAGACCCCGCCTACCTGTCCAGGATGAATATGACCGTTCTTGACCGAGATGGTAAGGTCGTCGACCCGATCACCATAACCTGGGACAAATATTCCGGGAGGAATTTTCCTTATATGCTAAGGCAGGAGCCGGGTCCCACCAATGTCCTGGGCCGGATAAAGTTCATTTTCCCCAATCGTTTTTCGGTCTATCTCCATGACACCCCGAGCAAAAATCTTTTCGGGAAAAGCGGGCGGGCTTTCAGCTCCGGCTGCATCCGCATTGAACGTCCTTTGGAACTTGCCGAGCTGTTTCTGAAAAAATCCCCCAAAGGGGCTCGGACCGACATAGTGAAGACCCTTGAATCCCTGAAGCCGACGACCGTTTTTCTGCCCGAACATCAGGCCATCATGCTCCTTTATTTAACCGCCCATGCGGATGAGTACGGAAACGTGTTTTTTAAAAAGGATGTTTATAGCCGGGACAAGCCTCTGCTGAAAGCTTTGGGGGCCAGGCCCGGAAGCATGGAGGCGGAGGGGATGAGAAACCCTGAAAAAAGCAGGGAGGCTACTTTCAGCCCTTTTCAGCGGGAACCGGACCGTTGACGATCCGGCTGATGGTCGAGTAGTGGAGGCCAAGATGGCGGGCGATGGCCGCCAGGGAATAGCCGTTGTCGAGATGGGCCTTGCGGATGAGGTGGTTGCGTTCGTCTTTGTTTGTGTTTTGCCCTGAAGAGGGAAAAATCTCGGTCAATGGCGGCCGGAAAGCGAGGCGCTGCTCTTTGGGAATTTCCGTCAGTCCGGTTTTGTCTTTCAGGGCCGGTTTGAGTTTCTCGAGGAAATCCCGGCTGCCCAGAATACACTGGGCTTTGAGTTCCTTCCAGGGGGATTCGGCATGGATACCGGCCTTGACAAAGTCCCGGTATTTCTTCTGGCTTTCCTCCCGGTTGCTGCCGAACTGATTGAGAATCCAGTCAACCTTCAGGAAGGCAGGACGCTTCTCAATGCCGGCCGTTGCCAGGAAACTGCTCCAATAGTATTTTTCCGGTTCCCTGACCAGCCCCGAGCCCACCGGGTTGAGAACCACGTAGCGACACAGGGGGAGAAGATAATGATCCCGCTCTACCAGAATGGCTTTGTACCTGCCCTGGAATATGTGCCCACCCTGGTTGTGACGGCGATTGAAATTCTGGGTATAAACGCCGTTCAACTGGCGCATGCCCTGCGAGAGATTGTCCTCCGTGGTTTCCACCACCAGATGATAGTGGTCGTTCATCAGGCAGTAGGCGTGGCAGCGCCATTTGAAGCGCTTAACTACCCCCTCCAGAACATCCAGAAACTGATTCCGGTCGGTGATGTCCTCAAAGATGGGAAGTTTTGCATTGCCCCGTGAGGTGATATGGTAAATCGCTCCGGGGAATTCTATTCTCAGTGGGCGTGCCATGTCCCGGAATATAGCATATTCAGAATGAAAGTCAAGACCTGTCCCTTTGTTATTTTCTGCTCTTTTGAGAAGCAAGAAAGTTTTTAAGAAAGGCCAAACGATGAACAGAACAAAAATGATCGATGCTGTAAAAGGCTTCGGGGAAGCTTGGGATGTGGTGGTAATCGGCGGCGGTGCGACGGGTCTTGGGACCGCCCTTGATGCGGCAAGCCGCGGTTACCGGACTTTGCTTCTCGAACAGCATGATTTTTCCAAGGGCACATCCAGCCGCAGCACCAAACTTATCCACGGCGGAGTTCGCTATCTCAAACAGGGGAATATCAGTCTGGTCCTGGAGGCACTTCACGAACGGGGTCTGTTGATGCAGAACGCCCCCCACCTGGTGAGAAACCAGGCTTTTGTCGTCCCGGCCTATTCCTGGTGGGACGGCCCTTTTTACGGGGTGGGAATGAAGGTATATGACCTCATGGCGGGAAAACTGGGACTCGGACATTCCCGCCTTCTCTCCCTCGAGGAGACCCTCAAACATATTCCCACCGTTGAAACCCAAGGTCTTCATGGCGGTGTCATGTACTTTGACGGCCAGTTCGATGATTCGCGTTTGGCCATCAATCTCGCCCAGACGGTTGTCGATCACGGCGGCACACCTGTCAATTACATGAAAGTGATCGGGCTGATGAAAGTCCGCAATTTGATGGTGGGGGTGATTGCCGAGGATGTGGAGACGGGTGAGACTTTTGAAATACAGGCCCGGGTGGTTATCAACGCCACCGGCGTATTTGCCGACCGCATTTTGAGGATGGACGATCCGGGTGCGGAAAATCTCATTACTCCCAGCCAGGGCGTGCATCTGGTTTTGGACCGGAAATTTCTGCCCGGTGATTCGGCCATCATGGTCCCCCATACGGACGATGGCCGGGTGCTGTTCGCGGTGCCCTGGCACGACAAGGTAGTGGTTGGAACCACGGACACACCGGTCCCGGAAGCAGTTCTGGAGCCTCGTCCCATGGCCGCCGAGATCGACTTTATTCTTAAGAACGCGGCCAGATATCTGGAGAAGGATCCTGCTCCGGAAAATGTGCTGAGCGTCTTCGCCGGTTTGCGGCCCCTGGTAAATCCCGGCGGTAACGCTCCTACGGCGCAGATTTCGCGGGACCATCATCTGGCTGTTGCGCCGTCAGGTCTGGTTTCCATTACCGGCGGCAAGTGGACTACTTATCGCAAAATGGCGGAAGATACGATCAACCAGGCCATACTTGTGGGCGGGCTGGAGGAACGGGAATGCAGAACGAAAAATCTCCGGATTCACGGTTCCCAGAGTGATTTCGATTCTGAGGATCCTTTTTGCTGGTATGGCTCAGAGGGGGATGCCATTAAAAGCTTGATCAGGGAGGACCCGGCCTTGGGTGCGCGTCTGCATCAAGACCTGGTTTATACCCGGGCCGAAGTAATTCATGGCGTGCGACGCGAGATGGCGCGCACGGTGGAGGATATCCTGGCGCGCAGAACTCGGGCGTTGATCCTGGATGCCAGGGCCAGCCTGGAGATGGCTCCGGAAGTGATTCGCCTGATGGCGGATGAGTTGGGTCATGATAAAGACTGGCAGCGAACCCAGCTTGCGGCTTACACAGATTTGGCCGGGAATTATTTTCTGAGCTGAGGTTTTGGTTTGATAAACAGGGTTTTCAGAATAAAAAAAATTTAGGATTGGAATTTTTCGTCAAAGGTCTGTCGAAGCCGGGTGTGCTGATCAATTAATTGCGGCATCAGAATTTCCAGCTGAGCGCTCCGGCCCTCCCGGGCTGCGGTTTCCATAAAAAAGGCAATATTTTCCAAGGCCTTGGCGCCGACATTTCCGGCCGCACCTTTTATCAAGTGAGCCTGCCTGCCTGCTTCATCGTTTTTTTTCTCTTCAATCTGCTTTTCGAGGGTTCTGATCTGAGCGGGGAGATCCTGGAGGAAACGGGACATGATTTTCCCGGCCAGTTGTTCATCCCCCATGAGACGATCCACCAGTTCATGAAAATTCAAAACGGCCGGGACTTCGGCGGACATTCCTCCGGCGTTTTCAGGGGGCGGAGGCTCATCAGTATTGATACCCTGGTTTTCTGGGAAGATTTCGTTTTCCGGCGTTTTTCCCGACCCAGGTTCGAGGAAGTTTCCCCTGAATAACCAGCGTTCGATGGTTGCTTTTAAGATTTTGGGGTCCACCGGTTTCGCCAGGTAGTCGTCCATGCCGGCCGCGAGGCATTTTTCGTGATCTCCGTTCATGGCATTGGCGGTCATTGCAATAATGGGAATGGGGCTAAAAGAGTTCGCAGATTTTCGAATGGCGCGGGTTGCTTCATAGCCGTCCATTCCCGGCATCTGAACATCCATTAAAATCAGGTCGTAAGGCCTGAGATTCAAGGCCTGAAGTGCTTCTGTGCCGTTACCGACAGCCTGAGCCTGATAACCAAATTTTCTCAGCAGATGGAGAGCCACTTTCTGGTTGGCTGCATTGTCTTCGACAAGAAGAATTTGTGCTTTTACCAGTGCTTCCCGATTATAGCTCTCCCGGTTGACGGAAGGCTTATCGGGCCGCTCTGAAGGGTTAGCTATTTCTGTTTCACAAACCGAAAGGATGGCATTATACAGGAGGGACTGCCTGACCGGCTTGGTCAGGCAGGCGTCGAAATCGGCCTTCCGGGCTAGGCCTGCTTCGTCACGCATGGCACGGGAGGTCAGGAGAAGGAGACGGGTTTTTACCAGGCGGGGGTCCTTTTTAATCGCCTCTGCCAGTTCGTGGCCATCCATTTCCGGCATCATAAAATCGGTGATAACCAGTTGGAAAGGGCTACCCTTTGCCGCTTCCCGCTTCAAAATTTCCAAGGCTGTTTTTCCATCTTCTGCCAAAGTGGTATCACAACCCCAGGACTGCAGATAGGAACTGACAACGTTGCGATTTGTAAAGCTGTCATCAACGACCAAAATCCGCATGCTGCGGATTTCTTGCGGCAGCATCGAGGGCAGATGGACGGCTCTCGCCTGCGGTTGTTTGCCCAGGCTGACTGTAAACCAGAAAGTGGAGCCATATCCTTCCCGCGAGTCCACGCCGATTTTTCCGTTCATCAATTCCACCAGGCGTTTGCAGATGGCCAGGCCGAGGCCGGTGCCGCCGAATTTGCGGGTCGTAGAACTGTCGATTTGTGAAAAGGATTGGAACAGGCGGTCAAGCCGGTCGGACGGTATCCCGATTCCGCTATCCTGAACAGCACAATAAATTTCAACCCGGTTTTGGGTTTCCTTCTGCAATTTGACCTGGATCGATACCTCGCCGCTGGAGGTGAATTTAACCGCATTCGATCCCAGGTTGAGGAGAACCTGACGCAGCCGGCCGGGGTCGCCGATTAGCAGGCGAGGCAGGTCAGGGTCTATATGGCACGTCAGTTCCAGCCTTTTTTCTTCGGCTTTCAAACCCAGCAACTCGACGGTATCCTCAATGGTGCTTCGGAGATCGAAATCGATAGCTTCCAGATCGAGTTTTCCGGCTTCAACTTTCGAAAAATCGAGAATGTCGTTGATGACGGTCAGGAGCGATTCGGCACTCGACTGGACGGTCCGGGCGTAGTCACGCTGCTCGGGGCTTAAAGATGTTCCCAAGAGCAATTCGGTCATTCCGATGACGCCGTTCATGGGGGTACGTATCTCGTGGCTCATGTTGGCCAGGAATTCGCTTTTGGCCGTGCTTGCCGATTCGGCTTCTTCCTTGGCGGCGGTCAATTCGAAGGTCCGCTTTTCCACCAGGCTTTCCAGGTGATGACGATATTCCTGCAATTCCTTCTCGGTCTGTTTGCGGTCGCTGATGTCGCGACCAACGGCGAGGATTCTTTTCTGACCGTCGATTGTCGTTTTTCGCAGGGTATTTTCGAGCCAGAAAAACTCTCCGTTGCGGCGCCTGGCCAGCCATTCGAAAAGCGGGGTCAGACCGCTTCGGGCCTGCGACAGGTATGTCAGGGCATCGGCATAGGTGTACGGGGCGGTCCCCATGCTCAAGTCTCCGAAGTCCAGACGGATCATTTCCTCAGCAGTGTAGCCGAACATCTCGCAGGCCTTGCAATTTGCGCTGACAACCCGGGCGGTGTCGGCATCGAGGAGATATATGGCGTCGTTGACCCCGTCAAAAATAGTGCGGAATTTCTCTTCGTTTTCCTCCAGTTCGGCAATTTTCTGATGAATCTGGTTTTCCAGATTGACCAGGACATTCAACAGGGGCCGGAACTCCCGAAAACTTTTCGGAGTGGTGCCGGGTTCCCGGCTGGAGCCGGAGCCGAAGGATTTGGCGATGGAGCTGAGCTGTTCGACAGGACGCTTAAGAAACAGGCGAATGAGAAAGAAGCTGCCCAGGACAATACCTACCAGTACAGCCACGAGAATAACCCCGCTGGCCTTAAGAAGGGTCTCGGTTTTCTCCCGCAACGCTTTTGACGAAAGATGAATTTCGACCGTGCCGATTTTTTCTTTATCAAGAAAAATTTCCATGGTTCGGGAGAGTGCGGTCTCATCGCCTGTTTTTTGGCTGAAGATGATGCGATTATCGGATCCGCGGATGGTAACGGCGTTAAAGGCCTGATCTTCCATCAAGGTCGAACCGATTCTGGCGACCGTCATTTCGTCGAGGTTCCAGAGGGGCAGACTCAAAACGCCCTGCAGGTATCTTCCGACCTGGTCAGCTTTTTGTTCAATACCCGACTTGGCCCGGCTCACGGCATCAAAGTAAAACCATCCCCCTGCCAGTAAGGTGACACCAACGACAACGCCTGTCATCGCCCACATCAGCCTGCCGGCCAGGGAAGGGGAGGACTGCTTCGGGGGTTCGGTCAATTTCCTCTGAAAATTTGAGTTTTTCGAGTTCAATTTCGACAATTTGAAAGGGCTTCCTTTGGGAAGCGCGGGTTAATCAGGCCGTCAATGCCTTCTTGCGAGAGTTGGGCCAATTCGCTAACTCTGCAGTTTTTAAAAAAGATAGACAAAGTTTTTTCATTGAGTAGAAAACTTTCAAATGTCGAAAATCGATTGTACCGTCCCCTGGTATAAACCTGAAGTTTGGAAAAAAATGTCACTACATTAATAACTTTTGACCATGCAATTCCCAAAAATTTATTTCTGAAAAGATCAAACGGTCAAGTTTTTCAATAAAAATTCTCACCAAGGAGTGAGAATTTTTATTTGCAAGTAATTTTCTGGCCAAATTGCCTCTTCCCGGAAAGGCCTTTTCCAATCAGTGGGAAAGCCCTTTGGACTTTCTTTTCGTCATTTTCGCACACAGGAGACATGCGACCTGGCAATCCTGCCTGGTTTTTCCAGAAGGAAGTTTGTTTTTAAAATCAATAGATAAGAGGTTGGATTTCAAAATGGCCGGTGACTCAGCCGAAAAAGGGTGAATCAAGGAAAGATTCGACATATGGAGGACCAGGCTTAGGTGATAAACGTTATCTATTTTTTCTTATGGTTTAAAAAATGGAAATGAAAAATTTCTGCGGAAAATTTAAATTAATTCTCATGAAGCGGCTTTTTTCTTGCTGTCTTTTCAAGTGCTTAGAAAATGGAGCTGAATGGTTTTTTACCGTTTTCCCGGATTGGAATGATTATGTCTGGAAAGATCCAAAAGCCTGAATATAAGATTATTCTCTGCGCTTTGGTAATGGGATTATTTTTCTGGTTGGCGGACACGGCTCTTGATTGGTGCCTTTTCCATGGAGGGAGCTTGCGCGAACTTGTAGAGGCCCCCGTTCTGGGCGTAGAAAGGTGGGTGAGGTTTGGAGCCCTGGCGGCTTTTCTGGTTTTTTGCGGCAGTCTGGCGGTATTGCTGTCTCAGCGTGTTCGTGCCGGGAAAAAGATCCGTCATCTAACCCTGGTCCTGAGCGCCATCCGCGATGTGAACCGGTTGATCACCGAGGAAACAGACTCGGAGCGCATGATTCAGGGGGCTTGTGAAATCCTGACAAGACCCCCGGGATATTTCAGTGCCAGAATTGTTTTGACTCAACCTGAGAATGAAAAAATCATGGCCTTGGGGCAGTTTTCCGGGGGAATTGGTTCCTTTTGCCAGAATGGATCTGAAAAGCGGGAGCTTTCGTCCTGTTTCAGCGAGGTACCGGCGGATGACCAGGTGCGTGTTGTTGAAGAGAAAACCAAGGATTGTCCCGGATGCTTTTTGGCTGCTCAGGCAACCAGGGCGAGTTGTCTGAGCGCCCGTCTCGCCCATAAGGGCGAGACCTTCGGCGTGCTGACCGTCTCGGTTCAAAAAGATTTTGCCGGGGATGCGGAAGAGTTAAAGCTTTTCAGGGAATTGGCTGATGATATCGCTTTTGCCCTGCACAAAATTTCCAGTGAGGAGCGGCAGCGGCTCCAGGCCTTGATTCTGGATGAGATTCGCGATCAGGTGGCGGTTACCGATCTCAAGGGGCGGATTGTGTATGTCAACCAGCAAAATTCCCGGACGCTGGGGATTAATCCGGAAGATATGCTGGGCCGGTCGGTGGAAGTCTTTGGCGATGACCCCTCGCGCGGTGCAACCCAGAAAGAGATTGTCGGAAAGACGATCCGGGATGGGGAGTGGCAGGGGGAAGTGGTGAATTTCGCGGCTGACGGTTCAGAGCTGATCATGGACTGTAGAACCTGGGTCATTCATGATCGGGATGGCCGGCCCAAGTACCTTGGTGGTGTTTCCCGCAATATTACCGAACGCAAGCAAATGGAAGTGGCCCTGCAGGAAAGGGAGGCATCCCTCAGGCGGGCTCAGAAGATTGCCCGAATGGGAAGCTGGGAGCTGGATTTCAACAACCAGAAAGTCATTGTTTCCGATGAGACCCGCAAGATATATGGGTTCGGAACAAAGGATTGGAGTATTGAAGAGTCGAAAAAAATTCCTCTCCCCGAGTATCGGAAAATGCTTGATAAGGCTATGGAGGACCTGATTGCGGGAAGGCGTTCCTATGAAGTCGATTTTCAGATCCGCAGACCGACGGACGGGAAAATCATCGATATCCACTCCATTGCCGAATACGATGCCGAACGCAATGTCATGATGGGAACCATGCAGGATGTCACCGAACAGAAAAAACTCCAGGAAAAGATGGCTTTTTTCGCCTGTCACGATCCCCTGACCGGCCTGGCCAATCGCTCCTGGCTGGAGGAGCGTTTTAAGGAAGAGGCGTCCCGTGCCGAGCGCAACGCCACCAAGCTGGCCATTATTCTCATCGATATCGACCGTTTTCAACTGGTCAACGATACGCTCGGCCATCCCAGTGGTGATCGCTTATTGCTTCAGGTGGCTGTGCGGCTGAAAAATATCGTTCGAAAAAGCGATTTTGTTTGCCGCCCCGGCGGCGACGAGTTTCTGGTCATGCTGAGTGATTTGAAAAATCTTAATCGTATCGGCACCTTGGTCAAAAAAATTCAGTCGCTTTTTCATGAGCCGTTTCAACTTGAAGGCCAGTTTTTCAAACTAACCGCCACCATGGGGATCAGCATCTTTCCCGATGACGGTGGCGACATTCATCAGCTTTTTAAAAATTCCGAAAATGCTATGTATCATGCCAAAGGTATGGGCCGCAACACCTTCAAATTTTTCAAAGAGGAGATGAATGTCAAGGTTCAGAACCGTCTTGAACTGGAAAATGGTCTCCGTGATGCTCTGTCCAAAGAAGAATTATCCCTGGCCTACCAACCTCAGATCGATCTCTTGACGGGACGGATTGTCGGGGCAGAGGCCTTGCTGCGCTGGTCAAATCCAAAGCTCGGGCTGGTTTCTCCCACCCAGTTCATCCCTGTGGCCGAGGAAACCGGCCTGATTGTTCCCATCGGCGATTGGGTCATGGAGGAGGCCTGTCGGCAGCTAAGCGCCTGGCGGCTGAAGGGTATGGAAAAGTTGGCCTTAGCGGTGAATCTGTCGGGGGCTCAACTTTTCGAAAACAATTTTCTCCAGAGCGTATCTCGGAAAATGGACACTTACGGCATCGACAGAAACAGCCTAGCTTTCGAGCTCACCGAGACGGTGTTTCTGGAAGACCATGAGGTGCTTCAAGGACGACTCTTCGCTCTCAAAGACCTGGGGGTGGAGTTCGTTCTGGATGATTTTGGGACCGGATACTCGAGTCTCAGCTATCTGAAAAGGTTTCGGATCGACAAGCTCAAAATCGACAAATCCTTTGTCCGCGACATTTGCCGCGATCCCAACGACCAGGTTTTGGTCAAAACCATGATTCAAATGGCTCATAACCTGGGCATCAAGGTTGTGGCCGAGGGCGTCGAAACCAAGGAACAGATGGTCTTCCTGGCCCGGGAAGGCTGCGAATCCTACCAGGGCTATCTGTGCAGCCAAGCCCTTGCAGCAGAGGACTTCGAGACCTTTTATTGGACTATGTGCGGTTGTTCCCAGCCGGATTTGAGAGGGTTTTGAGCGGGCGGCGAGGGTTGACGGTGCCATCCGCAAATGTTTGGGAAGGCAGATGCTCTCTGTCTTCCGGCTCTTGGAAGGCCCGGCCCTAATTGGGCACTGTTGTTAGGGGATAGATCGCCTCCATTCTGTCCGGTATGTTCCGGAGCACAAGCCTCCCCACCCTGGTATCTCGTCATCCCAAAATTGATATAAGGCTCGAAATGGGGGCTGCAGGAGTGATTCCGGTCTCCCCAAACCCGTAAGCCAGCTGAGTTTCTCCCCTTGGGCCTTGGAAGTTGCCCCTGCCGCTCACGGTGATAAACTAAAACATGAGAGAAATTTTAAAAACTTACCGTTTGCATATTGAATACTTGAGGTGGCTATGGAATTTCTTCAGAAGCTGGGAATTGAAAAAAGTAATTTCGGGGCTTGTACGGGCAGGAAATGGTATATGCCGAAGACCGGTGAGCTGTTCGCCGTCTCCTCTCCCACCGACGGCAAGCTCATTGCCTTTGTCCGGCCGGTCTCCGGAGAAGAGTATGAAACCGTGGTTCAGACTGCGCAGGCGGCTTTTTCCCAGTGGCGCCTGGTGCCTGCACCGAAGCGGGGTGAAATTGTCCGTCAGATCGGCCTCCGGCTGCGCGACCACAAAGAGGACCTCGGTCGGCTGGTTTCCTATGAGATGGGAAAATCTCTTCAGGAGGGGTTGGGCGAAGTGCAGGAAATGATCGATATCTGCGATTTTGCTGTCGGTCAGTCGCGGATGCTCCACGGTTTCACCATGCCGTCAGAGCGCGAGCATCACCGCATGTATGAGCAGTACCACCCTCTAGGCATTGTCGGAATTATTACCTCCTTTAATTTCCCGGTCGCGGTCTGGGCCTGGAATGCCATGATCGCCGCAGTTTGCGGCAACGTCTCGATCTGGAAGCCTGCGACCCAGGTGCCCCTTTCGGCTATCGCCACCCAGAAGATTATTGGCAGGGTCCTGGGAGAAAATGATCTGCCCGAAGGAATCTTTTCCCTGCTCACGGGGGAGGGTTCGGTGATCGGCGAAAAGCTCCTCGATGACCGGCGTATTCCTCTTATCTCGTTTACCGGGTCGGTGCCGGTCGGCCGTCATGCCGCAGAGGTCGTGGCCAAACGCCTGGGCAGATCCATTCTTGAACTGAGCGGCAACAACGCCATTATTGTGACCGACCATGCCGACCTCAAGCTGGCCTTGCCGGCGGTGGTTTTTGGGGCCGTGGGTACGGCCGGACAGCGCTGTACCACCACCCGCCGGCTTATTGTTCATGACGCGGTTTTCGACAAGGTTAAATCGGCACTGATCAAAGCCTACGAAGGGTTGCGTATCGGCAACCCCCTGGATGAGGCCAACCATGTTGGACCGCTCATCAGCATGGCTGCGGTGACCGCTTTCAACAAGGCTCTCGATGCTGTTCAGGAGCAGGGCGGCCGGGTCCTGTTCGGCGGCGAAAACCTTTCCGGACCGGGTTATGAATCAGGCTGCTATGTCGTTCCCGCCTTGGTCGAGGGGGAAAACAGTTTTCCCATTGTTCAGGCCGAAACTTTCGGCCCGATTCTTTATCTCATCCGTTACAAAGGGCCGGTCTCAAATGCCATTACCCTTCAGAATGATGTAAAACAGGGGCTTTCTTCGGCCATTTTCACCACCGATATGCGTCAGGCTGAAGAGTTCCTTTCGCCTGCCGGGTCCGACTGTGGCATTGCCAACGTCAATATCGGCACTTCAGGAGCGGAAATCGGCGGTGCGTTCGGCGGCGAGAAGGAAACCGGAGGCGGGCGGGAATCAGGCTCCGATGCCTGGAAAGCTTACATGCGGCGCCAGACCGTGACCATAAATTACGGGACGGAGATGCCTTTAGCCCAGGGCATCCGATTTGAGCTGGATTCCTGAGGGGGAAATCCGGGGGCTGGTGGATTGAAAAAAGCGCTGGAGTTTTGAGCGGAACTTAACCTTTCTATTTGAGGAGGTAGCTGTGATTGAACCTCAGAACGTCAAGAAATCGCTCTCCCGCCATATTCTGGCCGAAGGTTTTGACATGATCCTCGATGTGGACAAATCCCAGGGATCATGGTTTGTGGATCAGCGCAATGGCAACCGTTATCTCGATTTTTTCAGCATGTACGCGAGCATGGCGGTCGGCTACAATCATCCTGCCCTGGTGGCGGCGCGCGGCGAACTCGGCCGCCTCGCCGTCAACAAGCCTTCAAATTCCGATGTCTACACCCAGGCCATGGCAGAGTTTGTTGACACCTTTTCCCGGGTCGGAATTCCCGACTACCTCCCCCACGCCTTTTTTGTCGAAGGGGGCGCTTTGGCAGTGGAAAATGCCCTCAAGGTGGCTTTTGACTGGAAAGTCAGAAAGAATCTTAAGACCGGCAACAGGGACATCGTCGGTAGCCGGGTTATCCATTTTCGCCAGGCATTTCACGGCCGCAGTGGTTACACGCTTTCCCTGACCAACACCTTCGATGCCCGCAAGACCAAGTATTTCCCCAAATTCGGCTGGCCTCTGGTTATCAACCCTAAAATCGTCTTCCCCCTCGACCAGCACAACCTTGAAAGGGTCCAGGCCCTGGAGCATGAAGCCCTGCGGGAAATCGAGGAGATAATCGATCAGGAGGGGCCGGATATCGCCGCCATCATTATCGAGCCGATTCAGGGGGAAGGGGGGGATAATCATTTTCGTGGCGAGTTTCTTTGTGCGTTGCGCAGAATTTGTGACGAATTCGGCATCCTTTTCATCCTTGACGAGGTTCAAACCGGGGTCGGCCTGACGGGAAAATTCTGGGCACATGAACATTTCGAAGTTCAGCCCGATATTCTGGCCTTCGGCAAAAAAACCCAGGTTTGCGGCATCCTGGCCTCGAAGCGCATTGACGAAATCGAAAATAACGTTTTCCGGGAAAAAAGCCGCATCAACTCCACCTTCGGTGGCGGTCTCATCGATATGGTTCGCAGTACCTATATCCTGCGCATTATCGAAGAGGAAAATCTGGTCGAGAATGCCCGCATCCAGGGCGAGATTCTTCTATCCGGGATTCAGGAACTGGCCCGTGATTTTCCGGCCCTGGTTTCCAACCCCCGGGGCCGCGGTCTGATGTGCGCTTTTGACGCGCCGGACAGCGATATCCGGGACCAGATGATCAGGGCTTTTGTGCAGGAGAAGCTTCTCATAGCCGGCTGTGGAATGCGGGGGGTCCGTTTTCGTCCTCACCTGATCATCACGGCCGATGAAATCAGCCAGGGTCTGGACATCATCCGCGGGGTCCTGAAACGGGGCGCCTTTGAAGGCTGACCCAGGAGTTCCGGCAGTGAGAACCAGAGCCCGAAAAAGATTGCTGGTTGCGGAGAAACTGCGGAAAATAGGGGCCGGAAAAGTCATTCAAAACGACCGTGAGCTGGGCCAATTCTCCTGCGACCAGAGTATCTATGAGATTGAACCTCTGGTTGCGGTTTTCCCTTCTGACTTGGAGGCGCTTCAAAAAGTAATCGGGTTTGGCGCCGAGGAAGGGATTTCCATCACGCCCCGGGGTGGAGGGTCCGGGACGGCCGGCGGCGCGTTGGGCGAGGGCATTGTCGTTGTTCTGGCGAACGACGGCTTGTTCGGAGCGATCGGGACTCTCGCCGCCGCCGGACCAGCGGCCAGAGCCCGGGTCGGCGCAGGGGTTTTTCACCGCGATTTTCAGAAGTACCTTGGAGAAAGGGGTTTTTTTCTCCCTGCCGATGTCTCAAGCGCCGAGATCAGCCGGATCGGCGGCAACCTCGCCACCAAAGCCAGCGGCCCGCACGCCCTGAGGTATGGAGCCATCGACCGCTTTACCGAGGAGGTGGAGTTTTTCACGGCCCAGGGCGAACTGGTCAACACTTCGGACCCCGGCACCATCCCGCATCGTTTTCGCAGCGGGTTGGAAGGTATGAAGGCCCGTCTGCTTGCGGACGAAGCTGCGCGGAAATTCTTGAAAGAGCGCCGCAAGATGAAAATTGCCAGCGGCTACAACCTCTTTGCCTTTATCAGGGAACTGCCGTTGGAAAAGCTGGTGGCCCAGCTTCTGGTCGGGAGCAACGGCACGCTCGGCCTGGTAACCGGGGCGACCCTGCGGGCTGAGCCTCATGATTCCCGGCTGGCCGTCATGCTTCTGGCTTTTGACGATCTCCGGGAGGCGGGCAGGGCAGTCTGTGCCTTAAAGGATGCAGGCGTTGCAGCCATTGAAATCATGAACCGGGAGACGGTCCGTATCCTGCGCTCGAAGACCGCGGCGGGCAAGGAGCTGGTCCGCGATGCCCATACCCTTCTGCTGGAATTTTCCGGCCCCGGCCGTCATGACGCGATGGATGATGTCCGGAGAATTCTTGCGTCCGGCAATTTTCACCTGGAAGGGCCACCCGTTATCGGCCTGGAAAAGGCAGAGATTGAAAAACTCTGGACGGCGCGCAAGCAGATCCTCTGGCTGATCCGCAATCCGGCCCCGCATCTGAAGGCGCTCTCCGTGGTCAATGATGTGGGGGTTCCCCCCTCCAATCTGACGGATTTTATTTCGGCAGTTGAAAAGGTCTTTGAAAAACACCAGCTGGAAACCTTGATTTACGGTCATGCCGGAAACGGCAATCTGCATCTCCGCCCCCTGTTTGATGTGACCCGCCCTGATCTCAAAGACACCATTGGACGGTTGTCGAACGATGTCTATGAGATCGTACTTAAACTCGGCGGGACGGTTTCCGCTGAGCACGGCACCGGCCGGCTGAGAGTTAGTTTTCTTCGCAAGGAGTGGGGCGATACTCTCTACGGGTTCATGCGGGACCTGAAGTCGCTGTTCGACCCTCAGGGGTTGTTCAATCCGGGAGTCATGTTCGGGGAACAGGCCCTTACCGATCACCTGCGCTCCGAGATCGCCAAACCATGAAGACGGGTAGTTAGTCGGCTTATCGGCAAATGTCTCGTATCGCCGATCCCAAGGGCCCCATGGATGGGCAATACGAGTCCTTGTGCTGAATAGTTAAGAAGGAGGCAGGATTATGGAAAACAGCAAGGCTTTCTACTGGGAGCGTCATCTCGAAGTTGAAGCACTTTTCCTCCACTATTTAGACAGCTATAAAGCTAAAAACAGTTTTCTGGCGGATTACGAAAAAAAACTGCTTTTCCAGACCAGCTCCCGAATGCTCGATTGGGTCGATCATATTCTGGTGTGGGATTCGAAAGAAATCAGGGAAAATCTCGCCGGTCTCGGTTTCAAACGGAAGGACGATACCGAGGCTGAGGCCTATTGGCATCCGGGGGTTTTGTTGCCTGCGGTAATTTTGGTCGGAGATTCTCCCAACCAGAAACCGGGCATTGCCCTGCGGGTGGAAAGCCTGGAAAATTTTCTCCAGGCGAATGAGCTTGCCGTCGATATCGAAGGGCCGGCACTCAGTCCTTTCCGCCGGGCCCTCGTTTGCGTCAAAGACGGAGTGGCTCTGTGGGTTGTTGAGCGCCGCGGGACATCGGGTTTTGACCCCATTTTTCCGGAAGATGGATATTTTCAGGATTATGCGCAAAGTATGGCTGTTTGGAAAAACCTGCCCCGCGATGGGGAGGATGAGGAGCGGACATTTGCCGAAATGGGCCGGGTCGCCGGGGAGCTGGTTGGCAAATTGGGTGTCGGCTTGGCCGCCCACATTATCTGCAAATGCGAACGCGACTACTGGCTGTCCAGGAATCTTGCCGGGCGGGTTCAGAAAAAGCGCCAAAACACCCTCGGGTTGGGATGGGCGAATCATGATCACCATACCTTCCGCAGTTCCCGGCGCCACTTTTCGAAACTCATTAACCTGTTCCTGCAGCTTGGCTTTCGAAAACGGGAACGTTTTTACGCTGGCAAAGAGGCCGGCTGGGGTGCCCAGGTCATGGAACATCCGGAAGCCGGTCTGGCACTTTTTCTCGATGTCGATCTGGCGCCCGAGGAGGTGAATATCGACTTCTCGACCCAGGAGCTGGAAGAGCGCGAGACCCTCGGGACCGTCGGGTTGTGGTGTGCGCTTCACGGGGATTCCATCCGCAAGGCGGGAATGCATCATCTGGCGGCGCGTTTCGATTTCGGGCGGCTCATCGAGGATATCGCGAAACAGGATGTCGCCTTCATGGCGCCCTTCAGTCATTTTCCATACCTCAAACAGGCTTTCAGCGTGGCGGAGATATGGAAGGTGGATCCTGACCGGGCGAGGAGGCTTCGCCGGGAGAATCGCATCAGCGATGAACAGTTGGAGAAATTCCTCATGCGGGGATCGCTCGGCAGTCACCTCGAAAACATTGAGCGGCGGGAAGGGTATAAGGGTTTCAACAAGAAGAATGTGAGTGCCATCATTCAGGAAACCGACCCGAGGAAATCCTGATACGGCTTGATTTTTGGTTTTTTATGAACAAGCAGAGGCCCCCCGGCAGCCATACCCAGGGGCCTCTTGGTGTGTTGATCCTCAAAAGGAGAACGGACCGGGTTAGAGCTGCTCGTGGTATTGTTGCAGCGACCAGACCTCCGGTTCCGCCTCAAGCCGCTCTTCGATGCCGTTGACGGTGGCTTCGGCGGCGGCCAGGGTCGTTACGTAGGCTATCCCATGCTTGATGGCGGCTTTACGCAGGTAGGAATCGTCCTCCGTTCCGAGCTTGCCGATGGGGGTGTTGATAATTAACTGGATCTCCCCGTTCTCGATGGCGTCGACGATATGCGGCCGTCCTTCGTGGAGTTTGAGAATCGGTTTTGCCTCGACTCCTGCACGGGCAAAAAACTGCTGTGTTGCCGCGGTCGCCAGGAGGGAAAAACCGCGCTCCTGCAGGCGCCTGGCCAGTTCGGCCGCTTTCGGTTTTTCTGCATCGATCACCGAGAACAGGGCCGTGCCCGAGGTGGGCAGGGTCTGTTTGGCGGCATCCTGGGCCTTGTAGAAGGCCAGACCGGGGGTACGTGCCAAGCCGAGGACCTCTCCCGTGGAGCGCATTTCGGGACCGAGGACCGGATCGACCTCGGGGAACATGTTGAACGGGAAGACCGACTCCTTGACCCCGTAATAGGGCGGTTTGACCTCGGTGAGGTTTTCGTCCCTGAGCTTTTTCCCGAGCATGATGCGGGTGGCGACGCGGGCCATGGAGAAGCCGCACACCTTGGAAACCAGGGGGACGGTCCTGGAGGCGCGGGGATTGGCCTCGAGAACGTAAACCGTGTCGTTGCAGATGGCGTACTGGATGTTCATGAGGCCGACCACGTTCATGGTTTTGGCGATCCGCTGGGTATAGTCGCGAATGGTTTCAATGTGTTTTTCAGGGATATTGACCGATGGCAGGACGCAGGCCGAATCCCCCGAGTGGATGCCGGCCAGCTCGATGTGTTCCATGACGGCGGGAACGAAGGCGTCGGTGCCGTCGGCAATGGCGTCGGCTTCACATTCCAGGGCGTTCTCGAGGAAGCGGTCCACCAGGATCGGCCGGTCGGGAGTGACCCCGACGGCAGCGGCCATGTACTGGCGGAGCATGGCCTCGTCATGGACGATTTCCATGCCCCGGCCGCCGAGCACATAAGAAGGGCGCACCATGAGGGGGTAGCCGAGACGTCCGGCGATGGCTACGGCATCCTCGGTCGTTACCGCCATGTCCGAGGCCGGCATGGGAATCCCCAATGAATCCATGATGGAGCGGAAGCGGTCGCGGTCCTCGGCCAGGTCGATGGTTTCGGGGTTCGTTCCGAGAATCGGGACGCCGGCCGCTTCGAGTTCGCGGGCGATATTCAAAGGTGTCTGGCCGCCGAACTGGCAGATCACCCCTTGCGGTTTTTCCTTTTCATAGATGCTCAGAACGTCTTCCACGGTGAGCGGTTCGAAATAGAGCTTGTCGGAGGTGTCGTAGTCGGTGGAAACGGTCTCCGGGTTGCAGTTGACCATGATGGTTTCAAAGCCTTCGTCCCGCAGGGCAAAGGCCGCGTGCACGCAACAGTAGTCGAACTCGATGCCCTGGCCAATGCGGTTGGGGCCGCCGCCGAGGACCATGACTTTGCGCTTGGAGGTGGCGGTGGTTTTATCGGGAGCGTTGTAGGTGGAGTAGTAGTAGGCGGCGTTCTCGACGCCGCTGACCGGAACCGGCTCCCAGCATTCGGCCATCCCGAGGGCCAGGCGCCGTGAGCGGATTTCAGCTTCGGGCAGTCCCAGAAGCTGGGCCAGGTAGCGGTCGGCAAAGCCGTCTTTCTTGGCCTGGCTGAAGAGTCCGTCCGGCAGCCACCGGCCTTTGAAGCCGAGTATCTGTTCCTCCACTTCAACCAGTTCCTTCATCTGTTCGATGAACCAGCGTTTAATCTTGGTCTTTTCAAAAAGCTCATCGACCGTCGCCCCCTTGCGCAGGGCTTCGTACATGATGAACTGGCGCTCGCTGGTCGGCGTGGCCAGGAGGACCATCAGCTCTTCCCTGCTTTTGCGGTTGAAGTCCCTGGCGAAGCCGAGTCCGTAGCGTCCCTGCTCCAGGGAGCGGATGGCCTTCTGGAAGGCTTCCTTGTAATTTTTGCCGATGCTCATGACCTCGCCGACGGCCCGCATCTGGGTGCCGAGCTTGTCCTCCACCCCTTTGAATTTTTCAAAGGCCCAGCGGGCGAACTTGACAACCACGTAATCGCCGGAAGGGGTATATTTTTCCAGCGTGCCGTCGCGCCAGTAGGGGATCTGCTTCATGGTCAGGCCGCCGGCCAGTTTGGCGGAAATCAGGGCGATGGGGAAACCGGTTGCTTTCGAGGCAAGCGCTGAGGAGCGGGAAGTCCGGGGGTTGATTTCAATGATGACGACGCGGCCGGTCTCTGGGTCGTGAGCGAACTGGATGTTGGTTCCGCCGATCACACCGATGGCGTCGACGACGCGATAGGAATAATCCTGCAGCCGGGCCTGGAGTTCTTCACTGATGGTCAGCATGGGGGCTGTACAGAAGGAGTCGCCGGTGTGAACGCCCATGGGGTCGACGTTTTCGATGAAACAGACCGTGATTTTGTTGTTGTCGGCGTCGCGGACCACTTCGAGCTCGAGTTCCTCCCAGCCCAGTACCGACTCTTCAACCAGGACCTGGTGCACCATGCTGGCCGCCAGGCCGCGGTTGACGATATCCCGGAATTCTTCCAGGTTGAAGACCAGCCCGCCGCCGGTTCCACCCATGGTGTAGGCCGGGCGGATGACGCAGGGCAAGCCGATGTCGGCAACCAGCGCCTCGGCTTCGCCGAGACTGTTGGCGATCCCGCTGCGGGCCATTTCGATGCCGAGCGCGTCCATGGTTTTCTTGAATTCCATACGGTCTTCACCGCGTTCGATGGCATCGAGTTCGACGCCGATGACCCTGACACCGAACTTTTCCAGGACGCCGGCCTTGTGAAGTTCGGAAGAGAGGTTCAACCCGGTCTGTCCGCCGAGGTTGGGAAGAAGGGCATCGGGACGTTCCTTTTCGATTATCTTGGTAAGGGTCGCGACGTTGAGAGGCTCGATATAAGTGATATCAGCCATTCCCGGGTCTGTCATGATGGTGGCGGGGTTGGAATTCACCAGCAATATTTTGTAACCCAGTTCACGCAGGGCCTTACAGGCCTGGGTGCCGCTGTAATCGAACTCGCAGGCCTGGCCGATGATGATGGGGCCGGAGCCGATGATCATGACTTTGTCAATATCAGGATGTTTGGGCATACGCTTTTTCCTCCCTTGAAATCATTTGAATAACAAGACAAATTCAGACGTCCGCGCCGGATGCCTTCACTGGCAAAAGGCCTGTCGCTAAACTTCTGGGATGCTACCAGATTTTCGGCAAGTTTGTGACAAATATTTCCGGAAAAATTTGAATTTGCTCATCAGCTTTTGGGGAAAGAGGTCGCTTGGGGCCGGCTGCATAGAACCATGCCAATCGAGGAAGATAATGCGGGTTAGGAAATTGGTGTGCAGAAGGATTGAAGCTTTTGCCGGGCGTGGGGTGGCGGCTAAATCTGGTCTCTCAGCCCGGCCCAGAGAAGGCCCAGAGACTCATAAAAGGCCCTTTCCGATTTTTGGAGATGGGCCGAAGCGGGGAACCAGTTGCCGAAGCTGGAGCTGTCCATGTTTTTAACCAGATGGTCGGTCGGACCCGCAACTGGGTTCGTCCCGGCTTTTTTAAAGAGGGCCATGGCCCGGGGCATGTGCGAGGCTGATGTGACCAGAACGAAAGGCATATCTCCGACCAGAGGCCTGATCAGCCTGGCTTCATCTTTGGTGTCCCGGGATTCAAGTTCCAGAATTATGTCTTCCCGGTTTACGCCAAGCTCCACGGCAAGCTCTGCCATGAGCTTTGCATTGGGACTGGGATCCTGACTGCCGCCCCCGGCCCCGCCGGAAAGGATCAATTTCGTTCCGGGATGCTGCCGGTGTAGACGTATCCCCTCGACCAGGCGAACAATGACCGGTTCGTTGAGTTGACTTGTGAAGGGAAGGGTTGGAGAGGTCACGTGCCCCCCGCCGAGAACCACAACATATTTGATGGCGGGCTTTCCCGGTATTTCCGTTTTATACATCGGGAATCGGTTTTCCAAAGGATAAAGAAGACGGTTGGCAGCAAAGTTGTTGCTGAAAAGAAAAACCAACACAACTCCTGCGGAAACCAGGAGTTTGCCTGTTTTCTGCTTTTTGGTGAACCATAAAAAATACAGGCCGGCAAGGGTCAGCAGAAAACAGAGGGGCAGGGGAAAAAGAAATTTTGAAAATATTTTTTTAAATAGAAACATCGGCGTCTTCCTGTCCGGGGAAAAAGCGGCCGGGAGGGGGGCGTTGTCTCAAAAGAAAAGACAGGGGTCTGGAACACCCTGCCAATCTCGTGTATTAATGAAAATTTGTCGCCAATCGGCCAACGGCGCGTCAGGCCAGGGGCATGGTGCCCCTCCCTGGGTGCATTCGCGTCAGGCCGGAAAGAGGATACAAACCTCAGGTTAGAGGGCCTGCCCTGGCCGCTGCCGATAAAATTCCAATGATAACCCGAGCTAGCCTTTATAGGGAGCAATCTCGATATCCACGTTCATGTTGTCGCCGATGATTTCCAGATCGTCCTCCAGGTCGTGAAAGGAGAGCTGTGGCGGAACGAGAACGATGGCGCTCATGGTGAAGAGAGGGGTTCCGCTCATGGGTGCCTTGACCGTGTTGGTGTCCATGGTTTCGATGTTGATGCCATGCTCGGCCAGGTGAAAAGCGATGTTGTGGACAATCCCTTCGTGGTCGGCTCCGCTCACCTGCACCTGGTAGGGCATCCAGCCGACAAATTTTTCCGGGTCGGTGACTACGGTCGGACTGATGGTTATGGTGAAACCGTCGTTGCGAAGATCATTGAGGCTTTGATTCAACTCTTCATATTGGTTGTCGGATAAGGAAACGAGCATGAGCATGGCGAATTCGCCGCCGAGGCGGGCCATACGGCTCGAGTCCACGTTCCCGCCCGCGTTGAGAACCAGTTTGGTGACCCGTTCGACAATTCCGATCCGGTCATGGCCGGTCAGTGTTAATACCAGATTTTTTCGCATGGGGAGTTCTCCTGAGTCTTGAAAATTTTAAATGAGCCGCATTCGTTCTGGGTAAATTAAAAAGGGAAGAGCTGCATTTGTCAATGATTTCAGAGCTCCCTGCCCATCCTGAAAGTCATACGGATGATCAGGCCGCTGGGACTGTTGTTCACGGCTTCGACCCGGCCGCCCATGCCGAGCACAAGTTTTCTGACCAGGGCCAGACCGATGCCGGTTCCCTTGGTTTTGCGGGTCAGTGAGTCGTCGACGCGGTAAAAGTCGTCGAAGAGACTTTTCAAGGCAAGGCGGGGAACCCCCGGGCCGTGGTCGACAATCTCCACAAGGACATTCCCCCCCTGCTGTTCGGCCCGCATGAGAATCTCCTTTTGCACCGCCTCCTTCCCGAACTTGACACTGTTTTCCACGCAGTTGATGAGGATCTGGATCATCCCTTCGCGGTCGAAAGGAAAGCCGAGCCCGGCCGGGATATCGGTTTTGAGTGTAAAGCCCTCCTGCCGGAGCTGGGCATCGAGAACCGCAAGGACCTCCTCCGCCGCGCCGGCCAGGGGCTGATCGCGCATCTCGAAAACCCGGCTGTGATTTTCAAGCCGGGAGAACTCCAGTACATTGCTGATCAGGCGCGACAGACGCCGGCTCTCCGAAGAGATGGTGCGCAGATACCTGCTCTGTTTTTCAGGCGTAGTGGCGATCCCTTCCTGGAGCATATCGGCGTACATGCGGATGTTGGTCAGCGGTGTCTTCAACTCATGGGTAACGGAAGAGACAAAACCCGTGCGGCGCCGGGAAAGCTCATGAATGCTTTTGGCGCTGCGGTAGATGAGAAACAGGCCGGCAAGGAGGATGGCTCCCAGCACCGGAACCAGCAGATTAAGAAGGTTCCGGCCCGGCGAGGCGGGCAGCTTAGTCGCGGCGAGGCTGGCCTGTACGGCATCAAAAGGGCGCGGAAAGCGGCGTTCGACAACCGCCGTGGGGGTCTTTGCCGCGACTCCGGCCTGCTTGGAAAGCGTTCCGTCGAGGGTGTCGGCGGACAGCTCCAGGCGGGCGAATCCGGACACCGGTTCGCCGTTGAAATATTTTTCCTCGAGGTGAGCCAGGAATTGGTTGAGATCGAGAACCAGGCCCTGGCTGACCGTGCGGTTGCCATAGAGGACGCGACGGAAAATGAAAACCCTGCCGTTGGCGAGGGGGACGGCCTCCATGGGAGTGAGAATAGGGCGGGTAGTCTCAGGTGCAAAGGCAAAGTCCCGCGGCAGGTCATTCGGGACCATGGCCTGGGGGGCGGGGGCCGACTGGGCGATGAAATCGGCAGCCTCTTCGGCCGCCAGAACCCGGCCCCGTTCCTCTTTTTCGAGATAGCTCTGTTTGCTCAGGCTGCGCTGGAAATATTTGCCGGCCAGGGAGCCGGACTCTTCGGATTTCTTTTCATGGATGTCTTTGGTTTTTTTCTCCTCGACGGTCTTCAGCTTTGCCCTGGCCGGGCCCTTGCGGCTCAGAAGCGGTGCGGCCCCCTTGAGCTCCCGGGTAGCTTCCTGGAGGGGTTCGGGGAGTGAGGCCGAATCGGTTGCCAGCGGGAACTGCAGTGATCCGTCGGCGTTGATCTGGAGGTAGCCGAGAACGAAGGGCTCTGGCGACTGGTCGGCCAGGGGCGGGGTTTTTCCCCCTTGAAGCGGCCCGTAATCGGTGACGGGGCGCGCTTCCTCACGGCGGATGATGGCCGCCATCTCGTCCTCCATGCGGTCAAAAAGGGCTTCGCCGAAAAACCTGAACTCGGCCCGTTCCTCCTGTCCGAGGCTTTCGTAGGCACGCGTCACGACCCAACCCAGGGGTACGGCGAGCAGGAACGTGAAAAGCGCCATCAGTAAAGAGAGTTTTTTCATGAAAAACAATCCACTTTATTGGGTGATGGGCTCGGAACGCCCATTCCAAGGGCCGCATGAACCCATCCATGGGAGAAGCCTGGCCCACTCATAAAGCCTTTTGCTGCAACCGTCAATTTGTACGCCATCTCCAGCCGTGCTCGATCCTTGCTCTTCGACGTACTGTTAGTACGCCTGCAGGGCGCGTCCCTGCGCTTGGCTTGATCTGACGCAAACTTGCCGGTTTCACGACGAAGCCTTATGAATGTACCAAGCTTGATTGTCGCCATCCAGGCGCCAGATGCCCTTTCCATGGGCCTTCCAAGCCCATTTTGCGGAGAAGTTACTTTCATTGTTTGTTTCCATTGTTGTCAACAGCCAACTGGTAGCCTTTGCCGCGAACCGTGCGCAGGAAGGATTTACCGTCCGTTGCGGCGGGATCGTACTCGGGTGCCACGGCCGCGATCTTTCTGCGCAGCTTGGCCATGTGAATATCCACGGTCCGGGTTTCGATAGCCGGGTCGGTATATTGCCAGACCTCGGTAAGGAGTTCCTGCTGGGATATGGTGCGTCCCCGGTTGCGCTCCAGGTAGGTGATGATGTCCATCTCGCGGCAGGTCAGGGCTGTCTGAGTTTCACCGTTTATCAGAATCAGGTTCTCCCCGTCGAAGACCAGGCCGCCGATCTTCAGGATCTCCGGTTTCGGCGCCTTGCCGGTGCGGCGCAGGAGGGCCTCGACCCGGACCAGCAGTTCGCTCAGGGAAAAGGGCTTGCGCACGTAGTCATCCGCCCCGGTGCGGAAGCCGGTGACCACGTCGCTTTCGGCGCCTTTGGCGGTGAGCATGAGAATCGCCTGGTTCGGCTTTCTGGCGCGCAACTCCCGGCAGATGGAAAAGCCGTCCATCCCCGGCAGCATGACGTCAAGGATCACCAGGTCGAAATTGCCTGTTAGGGCCGCATTCAACCCCTCACGACCGTCCGCAACCCCTTCCGGCGCGTAGCCGTGAAAAGCCAGGAGGTCAAGCAGCCCTTCTTGGATGGCAGGGTCGTCTTCTACGACCAGGATGTGGATTTTTTTTGCGGGCATGGAGAGTTTCCATCATATAGCTGAATGGTTTCCGTAATTTTCCATTCAACAGACAGGTCTTGAAGTTTTTTTGCCTCGCGGACTATCTGCTGTAGCCCGTTTTTCAGGATCGGGGTTGCGTCCCCGGACGACGCCCTACTCTTTTTGCTTGCCCAAAAATAGTAGGCAGAAAAAGGGCACCCCGGCACCTTGCCCTTCGGGTTCCCGTTGAGGCGCGGGCCTTTTGAGGCCGGGCAGAAACTCGCACAAACCGCTCAAACAGTCTGCCCGGCTTGATCTCAAAAGCCCCTCCCCTCAACGGCTGCGATGCAATGGGGAAAAACCTATCTGCGACCCCGTGAGGCTTTCCTGCACGTTACCTGTTTTTACCGTGTTTGGGCAAGAGGCGAAGGTAAAAAGTAGGTAAATTTTCAGCGCAAATGTTTTACAGAACATTGCATGGTGTTTCTTTTTGGCCTCTGTCAGGCTTGCGGAAAAGCACAATTTATTTTTCATCAGCCATTCGGAAACCAAAAGGAGGACCCATGAAAAACAGAGTGATGAGATTACTGAGCGTTTTACTTTTTTCCGGCTTTATCCTGCAGGCATTTACCGTCAGAGCCGCGGATTCGGTTTCGCCGCGGGTAGAGCTCGAAAACCCCTATCTTCTGGCCGACAAAGAGCAGACCATTCATCTGCTTATCCGTTTTGCCGTTGACGGCGAGCGGGATGGGGACCGGCGGCGGGAAAATCTCAATCTCGGGCTGGTCATCGACCGTTCCGGCTCCATGGCCGACCGGAACAAACTGACCTACGCCAAACGAGCCGCCCAGGACCTGATTGGACATTTGAAGGCCGATGATATCATCGGCATCGTCGAATATGACGACCGCATTTCGGTGTTGTGGCCGTCTTCGCCGGTGGATGATCCCAATGCCATTCGCAGGGCCATATCCCGTCTCACCCCTGGCGGCAGCACCAACCTTGCGGGGGGGATGATGGAAGGTTGCCGTGAGGTTTTGCGCAACGGCCTGGGCGGCATCCGGCGGGTCTTTCTCATGTCCGACGGCCTCGCCAATGTCGGCGTCACCGACCGTTACGCCATTGCCCGCCTGGCCTCCTCCATGCGCCGCAACGGGGTGCGCATCTCGACCATGGGCCTGGGCCTCGATTATGACGAAGACCTGATGCAGCTCGTGGCCGAAAGCGGCGGCGGCAGCTATTATTTCATTGAACATCCCAACCAGATCGCGCGGATCTTCTCCGAGGAGATGGGCCGCCTCGATCGTCTCGTCAGTCGCGACGCGACCCTGGAATTCAGTTGGGGGGATGCGGTCAAAAGTGCGGAAGTCGTCGGTTATCCCTCCACCCGGAAAGGACGGGGAACCCGGGTCAGCCTGACCGACTTCTACCAGGGTGAAAACCGTACGGTCCTGGTCAAGCTCCAGCTTGCTCCCTGCCCGAAGGGCCGGGTTGATCTCGGAAGCATGACCCTCGGCTATCAGGACCTGGTTGACGGCCGGACTAAAAAGATTTCCCGCCCGGTCAAGGCGGTATGCACCCGTGACGTCGCCGAAGTCAAAGAAAAAGAAAACACAAAGGTGGCCGTGGAGTCGCGTCTGATCGTGGCCGACCAGGTGCATGAAGAAGCGGTCCGGCTTTACGAGGCCGGCAAAGCTCCGGAGGCAAAGCAGGCCATGGCGGCTTTGAGCCAGGACTTGAGCAAGGATATGGATCATTACCAGGACCCGCAGCTTCAGAAGAAGATCGACGCTCTGGCCATGGAAAAAAGCGAAATCGCGCAAGCCGAATCGGATGAATCCTATCGCAAGAGCTATCTGAAAAAGCGCAAGTCGGCTTTCTACAGCTCGCAGAAAGGGGACAGGGGCGGTTACCTGCTTCAGGAAGGGACCCGGGGTTACCAGGTCAAGGATCTCCAGCAGGCCCTTAAAAAGGAAGGCTATTATCAGGGCCCGGAAGACGGCGTGTTTGACGATGAGGTTCGTGTGGCGGTGGAGGAGTATCAGAAGGCCAAGGGGCTGCCGGCGGACGGCATCGCCGGGCCGAAAACCCTCAAAGGATTGGGGTTGTACTAAGAGGCTAAAAAAAGATTAATCATCTTAAACCGGGGGCGGGGTATCATACCGTCCCCGGTGTAGTTTTGGGGGTATTGCATAAATCAAAGGGAAAGCAGGAGGTAAGATAAGATTTTCACTTGTTTTTTATAGAAAATACTAATAACTTAAGGAGGGATTAAAAAATTTACATGAAAGTTGCAACAGTTCCGCTTAATTCCCCAAATGGAGGTGCCCATGAAGTTTTCGCAAACTCCCGCGGTCATTGCTCTTTTTATTATTTCCCTCCTTATTGCAGCATGCGGTGGATCGGGAGGCGGTGGATCTGTAAGCGGTGGGTCGGATGGCGGTGGGGATGGGGACCTTGTCCCGTCAGCCAATTTTGTGATGCTTCAGAGTGCTATCGGAGACTATATCGGCGCAGGTCAAAAATACGAATACACCCAGGCGGATGCGCAAATATCACTGAATCCTTCGGGTGGGCTCCTTACCGTGACGATCACCGGGGACGAAAGCTGGTCGGGAGATTTCAAGGTTCCGGAAAGCATGAGCCAGCTTGAGCCCGGTTTTTATGGCGAGCTGCAGCGCTACCCGTTTCACAATCCCGTCGAAGGCGGGCTGTCCTGGTCGGGGGAGGGGCGCTGCTGCAACACCCTGACGGGCTGGTTTGAAATAGAGAGTGTCACCTATGAGAACGGCTTCCTGACAGCCGTCGACCTGAATTTCGAGCAACACTGCGAGGATGCCGTCCCCGCTCTTTACGGCCAGATCCACTGGCGGGCCGATGATCCTACCGAGCCGCCCGGGCCGGTCGATCCGCCGCCTGCCGGGTTATGGCAGCCGGAACCGGGCTCCACGCCGGCCTCCGGCAATTACGTGTACCTGGAGAGCGAGCCCGGTGACTATATCGGGATTGGCCTGACCTATACCTATACCCCGGCCGATGCCCAGATATCAGTGAATCCTTCAGAAGGTCTAATTAATGTGGGTATTACCGGGGACGAAAGATGGTCGGGAAGCTTCAAGGCCATGACCGGCCTGAGTCAATTGGAACCCGGCTACTACGGCGACCTGCAGCGCTATCCGTTTCACAACCCGGTCAAAGGCGGCCTGTCCTGGTCGGGGGAGGGGCGCGGCTGCAACACCCTGACAGGATGGTTCGCCGTGGACAATGTCAGCTATGAGAACGGTGTCATGACAGCGGTCGACCTGCGTTTCGAGCAGCACTGCGAGGGTGGGCCTCCGGCGCTTTACGGTCAGATCCACTGGCGGGCCGATGACCCTGCCGAGCCGCCCGGGCCGGTCGATCCGCCGCCTGCCGGGTCATGGCAGCCGGAACCGGGCTCCACGCCAGCCTCGGGGAATTATGTGTATCTGGAAAGCGAGCCCGGTGACTATATCGGCGCTGGTTTGACCTATACCTATATCCCGGCCGATGCCCTGATATCTCTGAATCCTTCGGGGGGTCTCCTTAATGTAGGTATTTCCGGGGACGAAAGCTGGACGGGAAATTTCCAGGTTCCGGAAAGCTTGAGCCAGCTTGAGCCCGGCTACTACGGCGACCTGCAGCGCTATCCCTTTCACAATCCCGTCAAAGGCGGGCTGTCTTGGTCTGGGGAGGGGCGCGGCTGCAACACTCTGACGGGCTGGTTCGCCGTGGACAGTGTCACCTATGAGAACGGTGTTTTGACAGCGGTCGACCTGCGTTTCGAGCAGCACTGTGAGGGTGGGCCTCCCGCCCTTTACGGCCAGATCCACTGGCAGGCCGGTGATCCCGCCGAGCCGCCCGGGCCCGTCGATCCTCCTCCTGCCGGGTTATGGGAGCCGGAACCGGGCTCCACGCCGGTCTCCGGCAATTACGTGTATCTTGAGAGCGAGCCCGGCGATTATATCGGCGCTGGCCTGACCTATACCTATACACCGGCCGATGCCCTGATATCTCTTAATCCTTCGGTGGGTCTCCTGAATGTGAGCATCGCCGGGGACGAGAGCTGGACGGGGAGCTTCAAGGCCATGACCGGCCTGAGTCAGCTGGAGCCCGGCTACTATGGCGACCTGCAGCGCTATCCGTTTCACAATCCGGTCAAAGGGGGCCTGTCCTGGTCGGGAGAGCATCGTGGCTGCAACACCCTGACGGGCTGGTTCGCCGTGGACAGTGTCACCTATGAGAACGGCGTTCTGACAGCGGTCGACCTGCGTTTCGAGCAGCACTGCGAGGGTGGGCCTCCGGCGCTTTACGGCCAGATTCACTGGGTTCATTAGAAGAAAAGGGCATAACGGTTTAGAAAAATTTGAAAGGACGGGGGTTGTACTGAAAACCGTTAATAGCATTGAAAACCGGGGGCAGAATAAAAACTATGCCCCCGGTTTTATATTGGGAGGTGGTACTGGAACTGAAAGGGAGGTAAGGAAGATTTAATTTGCAAGTGCACGATGAATAACCTGATGAATAACCTGATGAAAAACTTTCTGAGGTGTTCCAATGCGCTAACGCCGCCGAAGGACATTGTTCGCCAAGTTGAAACACTACATTCGGGCGACACACCCACGGTCACCGAGACCCGCTTCATCCACGGACCCGGCATTGACGAGCCGCTTGCGATGGTCAGAAACGGGCAGAACTACTTCTACCATGCCGATGGCCTGGGCAGTATTGTCGCCATCACCGACCAGAGCCGGAATATTGTCCAGAAATACAGCTACGAGACCTTCGGCCTGCCGACACCCACAGACCCCACATTCCGGCAGCCCTATGCCTTCACAGCCAGGGAGTGGGACCGGGAGACCGGGCTTTACTTCTACCGCGCCCGCTATTACGATCCTATGGAGGGACGGTTTATCTCCAAGGACCCGATTGGGTTTGCGGGGGGGGATGTGAATCTGTATGGGTATGTGTGGAATAATTCTGTTAATTTTCTAGACTCAATGGGCCTATTTGGAAACCATAATGAATTACCAGGAGGGTTAAACGATAAAACTGATCCAAGATTCGATTATGATAAAGAGGATAGAGGGTGGAGTAATCCTATTTTTCCATTCACATATAGGCATTTTCGCAAGATAACCTCTGTTGAGGCCGACTTAAAGGGTGCAATTGCAAAATGCGATCTTGGTGCTTTTGAAAGGTACATGCACCAAGGTCAAGATTTTTTCTCGCATTATCAAAACGGTTATAGATGGTGGTGGTTTCATGGGTTGCACCCAAAACATTGGGTATATGGCCACGGCGGTGCTAAATTTTTCGGCGACGACCCTGACAAAAAATATACACAACACCACACCCCCACAAATGCCAATTTAGGTGCAACGGTGTGGACCCGCAGGTGGGTTGGTGAATGGGACAAAAATAAATGTAAACCATGCCCTTGATAGGCTACGAGGACATTTATGATTTTAAGATTATGTTTTATTCTTTTTGTAGGTTTTTTTATCTCTTCCTGTATTGGGATACCAACCGGATCTTCGGTTGATTCTGTGCAAAAAATTGGTGAAAGGTATGATGGTAATGGCTCAATGGTATCCTTTATTGAAAGAAGAAAGATCAAAAACAAATGGTTTTTTATTTTATCTTCAGAGGGTTCAGGTACAATTCCATTATTTTCGGAAAAATTTTATATCTATAAAGAAGGAAGATACTACGAGATTAAGCATATTGATCGTAGCTTTGAAGAAGAAAATTTTTTATCCAATATAATTCCATTAAATTCATCAAATCAATGGATTGCTTTCAAATTAAAAAAAATAGTTAGTAGGTATGAAGCTGATATTGACATAATAGTTTTTAATGAATCCGATATCATTTATAATACAACTATTCAAGGATGTATTAGATCACCGAATTGCGAAGAGAATCATTCAACTCCATATTACTCGCTTCAAGCATTCTCAATATATCAAATTGATAATTTCAACTTTTTAATAAAAACGAAAGAAGGTAATTACAATTTTAATGCAATTGACAAAAAATTAACAAAGAAAGGGAAACGGTAATGCGGGCGGGACTTCCAGGGACGTTGTTAAATTGTTCACTAACTTTTGTTTGAGACTTGTGGTCTTTGATTCCACATTATTGTTTTACATTATTCCAATTTTTATCAACAAGGAGGAAAACATGAAAAAACTATTGGTAGTGGCTGTTGCTTTGATTCTGGTGGCCCCAGGTGTTGCTTTTTCCGGGGAAATAGAGACTTCCGCAACGAAAATTGTAGATGTAACGAGTGGGTACGACTATGGGACCACTACCTTCACGACCACCTCCCAGATTAACCCTGCGAGCTGTTCGAATACCGCTTATTTGTTGCATCCAAACCTCGCCGACACGGAAAAAGGCCTTGCCATGGTGCTTTTGGCTCAAACCACCCAGAAGGATGTCAAGGTTACGCTCCGGACGGATCTTTGCTATGCTAATTACCCGGTAGTAACCAAGGTGACAATTCTTGGAAATTAAGACAGGTTTCCATGGTGCCGGAAAAAACCGGGTTCTCTTTTTTCCAAAACGCAAAAGGGGCAACCCCTTTTAGTTTCCGGCCGTTACATAATTTTTTCCGGTTCCTTTGGAGGGGCTCTTCAATACGGGCATTGCCGGACCAAAAACCCTGAAGGGATTGGGGTTGTACTAACAGAAGATAAATTCATGGAGCATCGGGGGCGGAGTTCTTACTCCGTCCCCGGTTTTATTTGGGGAGGGTGCAGGAACTTAAGGAGAAATAAAGCTTTTGATGAGATTTCAGCCTGTGTTTGATAATATGATTTTATGTCCTATAAAAAACAAAAAGATTGAATAGAAACAGCGCCTGCCAATTCAAAAGAGAACAACCGAGAACAGAACCCGCCGCCTCAAATCCGCCACCCCCTCAAATAAGGGAGATTAGAGATGAACTTAGAGCAACTCACGGAATTTTTTAGATGGATGACAGTAATTAATGTGAGCCTTTTGTTATTAAGCTCTGGCCTGGTTATATTGCTTAAGGGAATTATGTGCAGACTTCACGGTCAGTTATTCGGGATTAAGGAAGAAAGCGTTGCTGTTACTGCCTATGGCTATTTGGGCCTGTATAAAATCCTGGTGATCGTGTTCTGCATAGTTCCATATATTTCATGCCTGCTGATTTAATAGATCCAGAGCAGACGGATGCATGATCCAAAAAAACATCGGGGCACAAGCCTGAACAAAAGAGGTTTTCCCAAACAAACGGGGGAGGATGGTCATGAAAAGAGGAATCGGTTTTGTTGTAGTCGTTGCATTGGCAGTAGCCATGTGCTGGGGGGCGACCTTTTTCTCCCCGTCTGAAGCTCTGGCTCGTGAAGTGGTGGTTGTCGAGGGTGCCAAGTTTGATACTTCTAATTCCCTGGCCGATAACCTCAAAAATTATATGGGCAAAGACGTTTTCGTCCATTTGAAGTCGGGGGAGGTCTTGCAGGGCTATGTAAAAGCCGTGGGCAATAATCTAATTCACCTGGAAAAACTGAAAGGCAAGGATTTTTACGACGCCCTGATCCGCCTCGAAGAGATCACCGCCATGGAAGCGAGATTCCGGGAGATGAAATAGCCGGGTGGCGGTATCAGAGGCAGGACAGCCCAAATGAGAGTTGCAAAGGGCTTGGCAAGCTACCCATAAAGAAGATATTTTTCCGGTCTGGCTGACCGGCGTTCATCGGTTCGCTTGGCGTTTTGGGGAATAATTGGCATAATGCTAATTATTCCCCAAAATTTTTTAGAGATATTGGTTTTTATGTCAGACCTAACCCCCCCCAAAAAACAACCGCCTCACCATGACGTTTCCCAGGAGGAGATCGAGCAGGCTATAACTCGGGGCGCACAGCGCTATTTTGACGAATGCCGAGAGGGTGTGCCGGCCTTTATTGATCGCCACTTCTGCTACCCGGGTGCGGTGGCGACAAATCGGGTGGCCTTGGGCTGGGATATGCTGCGTGCCCCTCTCAATCTGTTCTGGGCGCCTGTTTATGCGTTGTTGAGCCTGGTGAAATATCTTGTAAGGAAACAAGCCGGCTTGGCTTGGCTTTATGGTCTGCTTGAGCGAGTTCCGGCCGGCTTTACCACCCGGGTACAGCAGCGTATTTCCGAGCTGATCCTGCTCGATCTACTGAAAATGGGTCGGCCAGCCAACCTTCTGGAAGATCGTATCGTTGAATCTTTGCAGGAAGTGTATGAAGGTTATACGGATGTCCCTGTCAGCAGCCGGCAGTTCCACGAGCTGATGGAGCCGCTGGTGGACCAGGCCCTGGTGCAGTACCGGGTCACTCGGAACGCTTCGGCGGATATCACCAACTGTCTGTCGTGTTCCATTGTCGGGGCCTTTGCCTTTCAGAAATTTACGCCCGGGGGGGTCGGGATCGCGGTTTTGCTGGCATCCATGACGGCCAAAACCATGGCCGCCCGGGATTTTATTTTGGGAGAAACCCTGGGAAAGGTCTATTACAGTTGGTTCCCGCCGGAGACTTCCCTGGCATTGACGGTGGGCATATGGGCTGGAATTATGGCTCTGCTGGCAGCTGTTGCAGCGCTGTCGGGTATGATTACCGACCCGGTTCAGGCAGCGACAGGCTTGCATCGGCGCCGCTTGTATAAGATGTTGGATCACCTTCAGCTGGATTTTCTCAACCGGACCCGCAACAGTTTTCGCCCCAAAGATCAGTTCATGGCCCGAATTTTGGAAGCTTTCGACATGATCAGGTCGGGTTTGTTGAAGCAGCTGCAATGACAGAAGGTCTTGTTCAAGAAAGCCTTCAACGGAGCTGCCTATTACCCAAAAAACAACTTTTACCGTGCGTTGGAAATTCCCGGTTTGGAACTCATCATTCATTCTTTATAAGCAACACGAGATCGATGAACAGAAGAACCTTTCTGAAATATGCCCTTTTTGGTGGAACTGCGGCTCTGGTGGGCGGTTATCCGGTGGTTGTTGAGAGAAATCTTGTCCAGGTTAATCACTACAGAATTCCCCTCGCCGATTTGCCCCCTGCGTTCAACGGCTTCACTATTGCCCACCTGACCGACCTGCATCTGGGATTCCTGGTCTCCGAAGCCTTTATCGAAAGTGTTGTGCAGAAAACCAATAAGCTGCGAACGGACATTATCGTTTGCACCGGCGACCTGGTGCATTCAAGGAACACCATCAGGGAAATTGAAAAGGTCTGGCCGATTTTAGCCAAACTCGAAGCGCGGGACGGGGTCTATTCGGTTCTGGGGAATCATGACCACTGGGCCGATACAAACAGGTCGCAATACTGGCTGGAAAGAACGGGACAGAATATCCGACATACCTGCAGGCCTGTTTACAGGGGCAAGGAAAGGATTCTGGTCGGTGGCGCCGGAGACTACTGGGAAGATGAATTGCAGATCGATAAGTCGTTTTCCGGCTCGGACGAGAAGGAATGCCGAATTCTTCTTTGTCACAATCCGGACTCCATTGACACGGAATATAAAACTCCGCTTTCTCTTGTCCTGAGCGGCCACACCCACGGAGGTCAGGTCGTCATACCCTTTTACGGTGCTCCGCTGCTTCCGGTAAAGAACAAGAAATATTCGAGCGGCTTGATTGCCACTCCCAGGACCCGGCTGTTTATCAGCCGGGGAATCGGTTGGTCCATGTGCCCGGTAAGATTCAATTGCTACCCGGAAATCGCCGTATTGGAGCTGGTATGCTCCGGAACGGCAGTTTAAACATCAATCCCGGCAGGTCCATGGTATGCCGGCAACTTCAGGTGGAGAGAACAATATGAGAAGGACCATCGCCCTGATCGGCTGCTTATTTCTGGTGGCCAGTATTAGCCTTGCATCTCAACCGCCGGCCCAGCGTTCCGCCTCCTGGGCTCAGCCCGTCAGGCTTGAGGGCGTGCCTAATCTGCACAAGGTCAGCGACAACCTGTACCGCAGTGCGCAGCCCACGGCTGAGGGGATGAAGAGGCTGAAAAAGCTTGGCATTGTAACGGTTGTGAATCTTCGCTCCTTCCATTCCGACAGGGATGAGATCGGGGACACCGGCTTGGACTATGAGCACATTCGCATGAAAGCCTGGAACCCGGACAGGCAAGAGGTTGTCCGTTTTTTGCAGATTGTCACCAATTCGAAGCGTACGCCGGTTCTGGTCCATTGCCTGCACGGAGCCGATCGCACCGGAACCGTGTGCGCCGTCTACCGGATTGCCGTTCAGGGCTGGACGAAAGAGGAGGCCATCAGGGAAATGACCGAAGGCGGTTTCAATTTTCATTCGGTCTTCGACAATCTCCCGGAGTGGATCAGGAAGCTGGATATCGAATCCATCAGGAGGGATGCGGGTATCAAGAAATACAGAGAAAAGAAGGTCCCTGAGAGCGACTCCCTGGTGATAGCGCAAAGGTGACAGCGCAAAGGTGACAGCTGACAGCTATGTGTTTTCAGAAAGGCGGGCAGGACAAATTTCTGAAAAGATTTCCCTGCCGTAATTGATGATAAGAGAGAAATGGCCCTCGTCCGGGATGAAATGGGTTTCCGTCCGGGGCACGACTCCGGCCTGATAGCGGGCCACAGCAATGGGGACGGTGGCATCCTTTTCGCCGTGCCAGAAGCTGACCGGTACCCTGATGTCCTTTAATTCAAAATCCCAGTATCGGGAATAAAGACACAGGTCGTGAAACACCCCTTCAATGCCGCAACCAACCGATTCTCTTGTAGCCTGCAAAAGCACCTGCTTTTTCTCTTCGTCTCTCAATACCTTCTTATCGTTTTCAGGCCCGAAAATATTCAGGTAATGAAGCATGAGTTCGGGTCGGTCGCGGATAACTTTCCCTATGACAGTCCGGTAAAGCCGCTCCATAATAGTGGGGGAAAAGGCGGCCAGGCTGAAACTGAGGTGTAAAGGCCAGTGCATCATTTTTCTCAATTCACCGGTATATAAGGGGCCCAGCCCGCAGACCACGCTAACCTTATTCAATCTTTCCGGTATCTTATAAGCGCAGGCAAGGGCGTAAGGCCCCCCTCCCGAAACGCCGACCACATTGAACTGGTCCAAACCGAGGATGCCGGCGCACTCCTGAACGTCGTCCGGCCACTCCAGGAGCTGTCTTCCGGGCACAAAATCAGAAAGCCCGTAGCCAGGGCGGTCCAAGGCTATCAGCCGGATATTCAACCCGGAAATATAGGGCTCCATGAGCGAGGCTTCCAGCCTGGAGCTGGGGTAACCATGGAAATAAAAGACCGGTATCCCAGCCTTCGCCCCATATTGGGTTATTCCCAGTCTGCGTCCGTCCCTTAAAAAAAAGGTGTTATTTTGTTCCATTATTTTCAGGGATCAGTGGAAAAGGCCGGCGGCCGGTTGCCAGAATTGGGGCAAGACAGGCTTCCGGCCGGAATCAAGGCTTGGTCCTATGGGAGCTCTCGGAGAAGACTCGAACTCCGCGCCAGAGGTAATGGAAAAAGGCGATGGCTGTGGCCAGGCCGGTAATCACAAAAAGCCCGTTCAGGAGGCTGGAGCCCAAAGGATTAATGGCAAAAAGCAGAACGAATCCTACCGTGAGGATCTGCAGCAGGGTCGACAGTTTGCCCCAGAGGCTTGGAATCGCAATATCAAGATTTTCGGAAAAATAGAGGACGCCGGTCCCGATGGCAACATAGATGTCTTTGGCAACAACCGTCACCGCCAGCCAGGGGGGCAGGAGCCCCAGGAGACAGAGCGAGATGAAAGCTACGCTAGTGAGAAGCTTGTCACCCAACGGGTCGAGCAGGGTGCCGAGTAATGATTGTTGGTTCAGGCGGCGGGCCAGATAACCATCAAGAAAATCCGAGATTCCCGCCAAGGCAAAGATAAGAAGGGCCAGGGAGAACTGACGATAAATGACCGCCATGAGAAACGGCGTCACCAAAAAGATCCGCAACAGGCTCAACGCATTTGGGAGATTCACCCGACTCCTCCGGAAAACATGGCTTTAGCGACCCCTTTGGCAGACGATACAGTTCAATTATGCCTGGTTTTCCCTTCAAAACAAGAACGCACAGTTCAGAGTTCCAAGCTGATTGGGTCATGGAAGTATCAGAGATTTCCGGTATTTTTTATTTCAAGGTAGGTATTGACAAGGGCAGCGGGCAGTTGCTGGGCCGTGACATCAAGGGCGTAAATACCGAGATGCTGCAGTTGTATGTGCAGTTTATGACGTTTGGCAAGATAATGTTGCAGGGCCTGATAACGGGCCGCATCAGTGAAGCCCTTAATCGGGGCGGAGAGGGTTTCGTCGAGAATGTTTTCCCGCAGATTGGCGATGACCACCAGATGTTTGCGGCGCAGCTGCCTGGTCATGGTCAGCAGGTCTTCGTGGTCCTCGGCCCGGCTGTTGGTGATGATAAGCATGAGTGAGCGGCGGTTCTGGAGCTTGAGAAGATCCCGGGTGGCCCGCAGGTAATCCGAGGCATTGGTCGAGGATTCAATATCATACATGTCCAGCATCAGGGAGCGGACCGAGTTCTCCTGTTTGCGGGGCGGCAGCCATTTTTCAGTGCCGCCGAAGGAATAGAGGCCGACACCGTCCCCCTGCCCGGCCGCGACATAAGCCAGCAGCAGAACACTGTTGAGGGTCTGGTCGAGCTGGCTTTTTCCGCTTTCCATGTGACGCATGCGTCGGCCGCAATCGAGTACGAAGACGACCTGCTGATCCCTTTCATCCTGGTATTCCTTGGAAATCAGGCGCCGGTAGCGGGAGGTGGCCTTCCAGTCGATCTTCTGCAGTTCGTCCCCCTTGCGGTACTCCCGCAACTGGTGAAACTCCTTGCCTTCGCCCCGCTTGGCCAGCTTGCGGATGCCCATCGTGCTGAGATGGTGATGGGTGGCGAGAAGGACGTAATGGCTGATTTCCCGAAAGTTGGGAAAGACTTTGGTCTCGTCGATGCAGGGGAAGAACCACTTTTTCTGCCACAGGCGCAGCGGGCTGTGAACCAGGATATCGGCCCCGGGGAAGGTGTAGTGGCCCCGCCTGGTGGGGAATACCCGGTAGACGACCGAAGCTGAATTCCCCCCTGCCAGGGAAAAGGAATTGGGCTGGCCCTGGACCTGAAAATCAGGGTTGCAATGATCATGAAGCTGCAGAGAAAGGGAGAAGCGGGCTTCGCTGGTTATCTTCAGTTTGACCTTGCTCCAGGCCGTCACCGGCAGGCTGTGATGAACCGTTCGTCGGAGCTTGAGTAACGGGCGCCGCAAACTCAGCAAGCCGTCCAGCAGGGAAACCCCGACCAGCACGGCAACCAGGATCTGCCAGACCGAAGCGGTGCCCGGCAGAAAGAAGTCCAGCAGCCCGATCGCCGTCAGGAGCGCCCAAAGGGCGATATGCAAGGTGGTCGGATAGATCATGGATGTCTTTTTTTCTTGGCGCCAGATGCCCTTTTCAAGGGCGCAGCAAGGCCATTTCCCCCCAAAAATACGCTCATAGTCGGTTACATCCGCGGCGCCTCGACACTGTCGAGGAGATTGACCAGCACCTGGTCCGCGTTATAGCCTTCGATTTCCATGTCAGGCGAAAGTTTGATGCGGTGGCGCAAAACCGGGAGGGCGACAGCCTTGACGTCGTCCGGCGTCACAAAGCCCCTCTCGTTTAAAAGGGCGCTGCCGCGTGCCGCTCGCAGCATATTGATCGCCCCGCGGGGACCGGCACCGTAGTCGATACCGTTCCATTTGCGGGTGGTGCGGATGATCTTCACAATGTAGGCGACTATCTGATCGTCAATGGTCATGCGGGTCAGCATCTTCTGCAGGGCCGACACCTCGGCCGGAGTCAGAACAGTGGTCACCCTGCTGCTGTCCAGGCCATCCCCGACGGCGTTGCGGGTAGCATAACTGACGATGCGCTGTTCATCCTCGTCATCCGGGTAATCGATAAAAATCTTGAACATGAAGCGGTCGGTCTGGGCTTGCGGCAGGGGGTAGGTGCCTTCCTGTTCGATGGGGTTCTGGGTCGCCATGACCAGGAAAGGGTGGGCCAAGGGCAGGGATTTGCCTTCGATGGTGACCTGCTGCTCCTGCATGGCCTCAAGAAGGGCCGCCTGGGTTTTGGCGGGAGCCCGGTTGATCTCGTCGGCGAGCAGAAAATGGGTGAAAACTGGGCCTTTTCTGATTTTGAACTGGTTATCCTGCATGTCGAACATACCGTGGCCGGTAATATCGCTGGGCATCAGGTCCGGGGTGAACTGGATACGATTAAAGTGAGAACCGGCAGCCTTGGCCATGGTTCGGGCCAGAAGGGTTTTGCCCAGGCCGGGTATCCCTTCGATGAGAATGTGCCCGGCGCCGAGGAGCCCGATGACCATCTCCCTCACAACCCGGTCCTGGCCGACGACGCTCTTTCGTATTTCCTGTTCAAGAGCTTTTATTTTCTGTACGCCCTCGCTGAATGTCATTCCGTTTGCTGAAGCCTTATCTGTCATGTTTACCGCCTTGGATGAGGTTTTCGATCTTTTGTAATGTCTGGCTGGTTTGAATCAGGTCTTGCTCGTTGGCAACCCTGCTCCGGAAAGCAATGAGGAGTTCATGTTCCGTCATGCCGGTTTTAGCCGCCAGTTTGGATAAAACCAGGTTTTCTCCTTCCTGGTTCTGGTGCAAGCCGAGTTGGCGTTTGGCCAGGCGCTGGAGGATGGTTTTACGGTTTTCCGCAATCATTGCCCCCGCTTTGCCCATGCGCCAGTTGAAAAGCCCGGTGGCGTCAATGTGGGCGAGGATGTTTCTCCGGTCGTCAAGGGGAGGGGACAAGAGGCCGCCGCTTCGCTTCTGCATTTTCCACAGGGTGAGAAGAATCAGTACTGCGAAGGAAATCCAGAAATAGGGCAGATGGTTCCAGAGGATGCTCCCGAGGGGATCGGCGCTGAGAGCATAAAGAAGCCACACCTGCTTGCTGTCCCGCAACAGCCAGGCGAGGAAAAAGGCATGGTCGTACTCTCCGATCGCGTTGTTTCTAAAGAGCCACATCTCGCTCATGACCGTTATTTTACCGGCCCCGATGTCGTACTGCAGGAGCCAGGCACCGTCTTTTTCCATCACCTTGTTGTGGAATTTCTTCTGCCGGTCAGCCGCTTGCCGGTAGTCCCTGCGGTAGCTCCCAGCTATCCGATAAACCGCTTTTTTTGATGAATCCTTGAGCAGGGTTGAATTGAAATATTGGAGGTGAACAGGAAAACCATCGACCGTCAGGTCGAGAAGGGAGTCGTAGGGATGATAGCCGGAATCCCACTTTTCCATCATTTCTTCAGCGCTGAATTTCTGGTTTTTTTCCCCAGCTTGCTCCGCACCGGGTCCGGTCTGGGCATCAGGCATCTTCTTTGGGGAAGGGCAGTCGCAATCCTTGCCCTTCTCTTTATTGAGCTCCACGCCAATTTCTTTCAAGATGTCGCCGGTCCCCGGATGATTGCTGGTGCTCCCGTTAGGCACCAGGAGCAGATGTCCCCCGCCCTCGACCCAGGAGAACAGGTTGGCGCTCATAGGCTTGCTCATGCCCGAAGGCATGCGGGGGAGAATGATGGTACCCCCGGCGGGAGGCAGGTCAGTTAACAGCCCCATGCCCTTGTGGCTGGAAACCTTTTTTCCCAAAGCCCGGAGGTAACCCTGTGCCGCCAGGAATTGATTGTCGCGGGCGGCCGGCGATTCTCCCTGGTGTACCTCGAAGGATCTTCTTTCATAGTTGTGCAAAAACCAAAGAGTGCCAAGGACTCCCAGCAGAAGTATAAGAACGGGAACGATTATTCGAGGATTGCGGAGCCGGGTTGTCATACTTGCACCCCGTAGAGCTTGTTCCACTCCGACACCAGGCGGCGGCAGTCCTCGCCGGCGGGGTTGCGGTGGGCGTACGCCAAACAAGCCCAGAGTCCAGTCAGGGCGCTAAAAAAGGTGCCTTCCGTTTCCGGCCGGTGGTTGCGCACGGTGTCGCAACATTCGGCTTCTGTGAAGGAGGCGTGAATCTCCAGGCTGTGGAGGTTGACTAGGCGGGACAGGGTCCCCCGGTAGAGCAGACTCAGGGCTTCCCGCTTCCGGCCTTTCTCGATGAGTGCCAGGCATGAGGCGCCGATATCCTCGGGAAGGCTTTCCGGCCGGAGGTCCATGCCGAACATGACCGCCGGCGGGGTGTAGGTTTTTGGCCGGGCACTGAAACGGCCGTTCAGCCACTCCCGCAATCTGGAATACTTCAGTAACAGGTAGGCGATAATGATTCCGGTGCAGCACCACAGAAGGATTTTCCCGTATTTGGCCAGAAATGGCGCTGCTTCCTCCAAAAATTGGATGAGAGCTTTAATGGCCTTGCCCCACAGTTTTGCCCAGGCCGAGTCCTTTTCTACGGGCTCATTCTTTTTGGGAACCCAGTAATACTTTTTGACCTTCTGGCCGAAGTCCTTTCCTTTCAAGACCTTGGCAATTGTCTCTTTGGCGACACTCGGATCGGGTGTCTCAGCACAGGCAAAGCCCGAAAGGCTTGAAAGCGAGATTGCAAACAACAGAACAGCAACCGTGGCGTTGCGGATGATGCCCTTTTTCAACCGGCTCAGGCGTTGTCCCATCCGCTTGAAGCCGATTTCGATATTCCATGCCTCGAGTTCCACCCGGCGGGATATGTACATCAAAAATCCCGAACATGTATAAAACGGAGCGAAGATGGCACAACTGATAATGTAGGACATCAAAAGGATCCAGTTGCCGGACTTGAAAACAAAGCGGCCGAAGTCCATCTGCCGCAAACTTTCCGGAAGAAGCCAGAAAAGTATCACTATAAATGAAAAGGTCATTAACAACTCAATGCAGAAACCGCCGCCAGTCAGAAAGAATGCGGTCTCCGAATTTTTGGCAAGCAACGACAGTCGCTCTTTGCGTGGTTTTCCGACCAGCCCTTCCAAATGCAGGACCGGCATGGAAAAGGACCGCAAGTGGCTGAAACGGGAAATAAACAGAGTAAAAAACTGGCGAAAGCTGAGCTTTTTTCTGACCTCTCCAAGCGTGCATCGGACCGAAGCCTGCTCACCGAACAAAGCTTTGCTGACCCAGTTGAGGATGGGGAGCTCGTACAGTGGCTTAAAGAGCCAGAACAAGAGCACAAACCACTTGATCATCTCCGTGGGTAAAAAAAATGAGCAACCGAAAAGCAGCAGCAGAAAAGGGGATGCTGCCAGCAGCCACAGGAGGCAAAGTTTTCCGTACCAGTGCCTGGCCAGCATAAACCCTGCATCGATGGCTTCCCACGAGTTGCGCGGACGGATATTTACCGTGACTGCATCAAGGTCCATGGCGTTCTTTTCCTGCAAAGCCAAGATAGAGAAAAACAACTGTCCAATTGCAGGCTGCCATCGCGTATTTGATGGCAGGGGACAAAAAGGAGGAAGACCAGAAGGCTTCGATAAACGCCGCAAAAAGTAGAAAAACTGCCGCGCCCATAACCAGTTTCAGTGCCGCGGGTGCCTGAATCCGCAAAGCATCCGCCCGTTTGTAGCGCCCCGGGCGAAGGAGGCTGAAGCCCAGGAGAAGACCGGCTGCACCGCTGATCACAATAGCCGTCAATTCGAATGCCCCGTGTCCCGAAACAAAGGGCCAGAACATACTGCTGAAGGGCGGATGCGAGAGATGCCCGGCCACCCCACCGATCATCACACCGTTGAAAACCAGCAGGAAAATCGATCCTAGGCCGAAGACAATGCCTCCGGCAAAGGTACGGAAGCCGATGGAAATGTTGTTGAGGATATAGTGGCCGAACATGGCGAGATCGGTTTCAGAGTCCCGTGTTGCCGACCGCCCGATTTTTTTGTTATCCGGGTCGTACATTGACTCCATTTGGACAACCTGCCGTTCATCCATAACAGAGTAGATCAGGGTCGGATTTCTGTAGGTTGCGATCCCGATAAAAGCAGCGGGACCATAAAAGAGCAGGAAAGCCAGCCAGAATGCCAACCAGTGCCGGCGGACGGTTTGGGGGAAATCCCGGCCCAGGAAATTGAGAGAGGTCCAGATCAGGGCGGTTTTTTTCTTGTAAAGCTGGCGGTGCCCGCGAAGGACCAGGTTGTGCAGCCTATCCACCAGGGCGGGGCTGTAATGTCTGGCCTGGGCCAGGCCGTAATGATTGCAAAGCTGCCGATAGTGGGTGGGGAGGTCGGTCGCCGAAACATCTTTAACACCAACGGATTTGTTTTCCAGGGCTTCCAGCAGGCGTTGAAAACCATGCCATTGTTCCTGGTGGAGTTCCTCAAACTGACTTTGATTCATGAGCGCCTTTGCCTCGCTGGAACCAGTTGCCAAAAGCCAACAGGCGGTTTTCAGGAACCTCTTCACCGGTAATTTCGGACAGCAACAGCGCCAGTTCATGGCGGCGTTGGTCAGACAGGTTGCCGGCCCGTTCGCAAAAATCGAGAACCAGCCGTTGTTCTTCCAACCGCAGGGGTACCGGCGCCGGTGACGCTGGATAGTCGGGGATGCTGAATCCTTTGGTTTCGTCTTTGTGGTAGACCACCAGGGTTCCGGCTGCAAGGTCGCCGAGCCGTTTAAAGCGGGAGTTCAGAAGCATGGCGAAAAAACCGGTCATGTTGAAAAGCGGCAAGAAATCGATACTGCGAATCAGGTTCCTGATCAGGGAAGATGTCCAGGAAACGGGGGTCCCGTCCTCATGGACAACCTGTAGGCCCATGACTTTTTTACCCGGTGTCATGCCGGTATGGACCTCGAAGAGAACCGGGTAAAACCATTCGATTATAAACAGACCGATGAGGATGATGGCGGTGCCCAGGCCGCCCAGCATACCGACGATGGTTCCGAGGAGGATATAGAGTATGATCCGGATGGCAAAATCGATAAACCAGGCCAATCCGCGGACCATGGGGCCGGCTACGGACAGGCTGAGCTCAATCCCTTCAGGGGTCTGATAGTGGTAAATTGTATCGAGTCTGGTAGCCAAGAGCTGTCGCTTTCCGCCATGGTCCTTCATTCAAGACATGGGTGAGGGGCCCGGCCCCTCAGGCCTCGCGGTAAAAAATATCCCGGAAGCTCGTGTAGACGGAGAGCCCTCCGATGATGAAGAGCGGCAGGCCGATGAGGAGCATGATGATTATAGGCACAAAGGCAAAGAGCATGGTGTTGTCACCCGCCAGGAAAATGCCTACAAGGCTGCTGACAATGGAAAATCCGATCATGATAAAGACACCGATGACGAGAAAAACCAGACTATATACGAGGAAGGCCAGCCAGTTTTTCAGGCAACCTTTAAAGCTGAGTTTGTAGGACAGCCATGCCTTCCGGTCGGAGAGTGCCACCAAGGGCGTGGTGAACCAGTAGGCCATCATAAACGGAATGGAGAGCGCCACACATACCAGGATGAAAACCAAAAAGAGGCCCATATTGTTCTGCATTGCCATAGCGACGGCGGCCGGGTCGTCCCCACCTATGCCGAACATGGTCAGGGAACCTGCTCCTAAAACCAAGACCGCTCCAATTCCCAAGAGAAAAAAGAAGGCCAGATAAATCACGCCGATCATGAGAAGTTGATTCCGATTGTGCTTGAACCCCTTGAAAAGATAACTAAAAGTCAGATCCCCACCTTCCGCCAGGTCATGGGCACCCATCAACATGCCCCCACCTAAAAGCAAGCCGAGAAAGATGTTGAAGAGTTGACCGACAAAGGGAATAAGACTCAAGGGAATTGTAATTAATGCAGCGACGAAACACATTCCCAGCCATTTCCAGGGTGCTGCCAGAAACAATCCGGTTGCGTCCTTGACCCAATGCCAGCCATGGGAACCTGGAACCTTTTGCGGCTGATCCAGCCAGTCGCCGGGCATTTCTTTTTTCTCGACCTGCAGGTCGGCCTTGGGTGCGGCGTAAGGATTATCCGCCAACGAGGCTGCGGATGCCTGGTTCGAGGCCACCTGACTCATGGAGGTTGCCTGAGTGATTGACCCTGGAGAGGATTCTTCCGGGACCGCTTGCGGGTTTTGAAAGACGTTTTTTTCCGTCGACTGGGAGCCAGGCCCGAGCAGTTGAATTTGAAGCCCTGCTTTGGTCAAACCGGACCGGTATTTCTCGGCGGTTTCCCGGTCCACATCTTTTCGGATCAGGACCGGCTTGGCCGAAGAAAGAAATTTTTTGGCTTTCTCAGCCTCCATTTTGGTGAGGGTAATGAAGTTTGCGAGAACTTCATCGAAATTGAAGCCGGAACAGAGTTCGCCGGTGAACATAACGGTGTATTTTGTATCCATGATGTCTCCCTCTCAGGGTTATTTGGCTGAGGAAACTGCCTTTTTTCCAACCTGGTCTGAAATGAAACTGATTTAAACTAAACCTAAGTGATCTTTTATATTCCTGTGATTTGAATAGATCATTCCGGATGTGAGACGTGGACATGATCCTTTTTTCATTGGCCCGAAGGGCTCCTTACTACCCAAATTTTCAAGCTTTTGCGATAGAAACGGGGTCTTCCCATGCAAGTCCAATTCCCAACAATTTTGCTTCTCTGCCTTTTTTGCGGATTCAGATTGCTGATTTTTTGAATTTAATGCGGCGATTTTTTTGATGAAGGTGTTTCCTGGCCATCATGGCCTCCCAAAGAGGCCTTGTTGCCCGTCTGTCCCCCTGGGAGTAACAGATGAAAATGCCGCTGAAAGAAGTAAACTTTGAGTAGATGCATTACTTTCTTTGTCAGGCCGTATCCCATGTCTTTTTGGTTTGATTTTAAGCTGGGATTTCAAAGTTTTTTACGATATTCATTAGCCGGGAAAATGGTTATTCTCCGCGCTACCAGGCGGGTTCATGAATCTTTGATATATTTGTTTTTTAGTTTTTGGCTGTTTATATATGGCCTTATTGCGGGTTCCGGGAAAAAGGCTGCTCTTTGAAACCTGCCCGATGGCCTGGAAAAATCTTTTAAAAACATGGAATTTTCTCTGCTGAAAGTGAGTTTTATGAAAAGAAAAAGCACATCCTTAGGGTTACTTTGTCTCCTGGCTACTCTGGTGGTTTCCTGCTCTCAGGAGCAAAGCCCGAAACCCTGGATTCCCGCTCTGGAAGAGACCACCTTCATTTATCTCACCGATACGGTGGACAAGGCACTACAGACAGCCGCAGACACCCAAAAGGGGGTCAAGGCTGGAGACTCCTCCAGAGCTTTGGAGTTTCTGGAAAAAACCAGACACTCTTTGCTGAAACTTAAACTTTATGATGTCCCCCTGACTGAATTCAGGCAGATTGTTTACGATGCCGACCGCTTGTTTTACCTGGGACGCAAGGATCAGGCAAAGAGCAATTTGAAAAAAGGGAAAGAGATCCTCCTCAAAATGGTTGATATGCTCGGCACCCCGGCCAGGGAATCCATCGATGAACTCATCCAGTATGTTGAAGAACTGGAGGTTGCTCTTGATCACGCACCGGAAAAGGTTGGAACGGTTCTCAAAACTCTCGGGGAACGGGTCAATCTGATGCTTCTCAAAGGTGATCTGGTTCTGGCCGGAACGAGCTTCAGGCCTGAGCACTGAAAGACCAGGCGCTCCGGTCGTTCATTGACGGGGGGGGGTGTTTGTTCCGTTTTTTCCGGGTCCGGTTTTGGAGTGGTTGGGATTCAAGTTTATCCCTCTCATTTCGGTCAGAAGTTCCATCTGCACCTCCTGGATCTCGACCAGACGCTCCCATTGGTGGGAAAGCAGATGGTCGAGCTTCTGATGCAATTGGCGAATTTCGAGCTCAGCCTTGAGATTGACCTGATAGTCGTGCATGGCCCGAAGCCGGTCTTTTTCCTCCTGGCGATTCTGGCTCATCATGATGATGGGCGCCTGGAGGGCGGCAAGGCAGGACAGAATCAGGTTCAGGAGAATGAAGGGATAGGGGTCGAAGGGTTTGAACAACAGGGCGATGGTGTTGATGAGAACCCAGACTGCAAGTACTCCCGCAAAAATAAGAATAAATCTCCAGCTGCCCCCGAAGCGGGCGAGGCGATCCGAGAGGCGCTGGCCGAAGCTGAGTGTGGTTTCGTATTCCTGATCCGTATGGGTGGCAAGGATTTCGTGCCGGGTGATACTCTCGAGGACCTCTTGTTCCAGATCAGACAGTTCGCCCTTTTCAGCCTCGATAAGCGAGAGAACATACTGATTGCGGAAGCGGTTCAGGTCGTCCAGGCAGATGAACCCGTCGTCGGACCATTCGGGGCAGGACTGCCTGATGATATCCGTAACGACGGGCCGCACCAAAGCTCCTGCCAGGATTTCGGCTTCATCTTCTCCCCGCCCGCAGATCTGGCATTGATGCCCCTTCTCTTGGGGGTTGCCTTCCATGCCTTCTTCCCTTTTATCTGGTGATTTTTCACCTGTAGTTTGCCGTTAATTTTCTTTTCGACTATTTCAACTCCCTATGCATATTTTTTTTCGGAATTACCCACCAATCCATGGGCGGTTGCAGGATCGGACGGTATGTCTGGTTCGCCATTTCCGTTTGTCCGGTTCAAAAAGCATATCACCAATGCCGTAACATGCCTTGGCGCCGCTTCTTCACATCGGCTTAAACTTTATCCCCGCTCCAGCGCTCTTTCCCCCCTTTTCCTGCCTACTTGGTCAAGGTAATCAGTACTACCCCCAAAAGCATCAGAATCGTTCCGAGGGGGCGTTCCCGAAGTCCTTTCTCCTTGAAAAGCAGATGGCCGTAGAACACCCCGATCAAAAGGCTCAGGCGTTTGACGGATATCATGTAGGCGACCTCGGCCATGCTGATGGCAAACATGTGAGAAATGAGCATGAGACCGTAAAAAAGGGCGGGAAGAAGAGCCGATCTGAAAACTCCGTTTCCAACCATCCCTTTCCATTCCCCTTTGCCAAAAGAAACAGCGAACGGGGTCAGCATGAGAACCACGGCGGGATAGTAGCAAGCTGCGAAGAACAGGGGGGATGATGCGGCAATGGCCTTTTTGCTGAGGGTGGAGGTGATACTGTAGAGAAAAGCCACCATGATCATATAGATGGCGCCCCGTTCGCGGCGGATGGCGCGAAACGGCGCCAGAATACCTTTGCGCGCCTCACCGAGATTGAGGGTGTAGCTTCCCGCGGCAATGAGAAGAATGCCGATGCCTCCGGTCAGGGAAATTTTCTCGCCCAGAAGAAGAAAAGGGATGACCAGAAGAAAAACCGGGGTGAAAGCCAGAAACGGCAGGGTCAGGCTTAAGGGGGAAATCTTGAGGGCGCGGATATAGAAAAGCGTAGCGGCCGTTTCGAGGGGGAGGGCGATAAGAACGGCGGGATAAAAGTCCCTGCCCGGGGCCGGGACGGAAATGAAGGCCAGGGGGGCCAGAAGGAAGGGCAGGGCCAGGGCCAGCCGCAGCCAGGCAATCAGGTATTCATTGTGGTTGGCAAGAGCCTTTTTGGTCAGGGCGTCGCTGGTGGCCAGGGAAAAGGCACAGAAAAGGGTCAGGGGGAGCCACAGGTCGATCATTGCAAAAACGCTGAAAACACCCTCAGCCCTCCCCGGAATTTCGTGCTTGTCGTGCCCTCCCAAGCGGGAGGAGCGGCCCCAAGTTGAAATTCAGCCATAACCTCAGGTTACCAGATAAACAACGGCCAGGATAATGACCAGGGCCAGAAACAAGGCGCGGATCAGGCCACTCCCTTTTTTGAGGGCGATCCTTGCCCCGAAAGTGGAGCCCAGGGCGGTACAGACGGTGAGGGGGATTCCAATGCTCCATATGACGTATCCGTTGCCGATAAAAGCTGGAAGTGACGCGGCGGTGACAAGGATATTCGGTATTTTGGAATTGGCAACCGCTTGCAAAAAAGAATTCCCGGACAAGTATACCAGGAGAAAAATAATGAAAATATTGGTTCCGCCACCGAATATCCCGGTATAAAAACCGATCAGGGTTCCGCAGGCGATGTTAATGAGGTCATGACGAAAAGTGAAGGCGACAGGGGTTTCTTCAATTCCGGTGTTCTTTTTTAGAAGGGCGATCAAGGACATTATGGCCATGGAAGCGCCCACTATTTTTCTGAGAACCTCTCCATCAAGGTTAACCGCGAGAAGTGCTCCCAGATGGGCACTGACGATTAAGCTGAGGCACAGGGGGACAACCAGCCTGGCAGTGATTTTTCCGCTCCGCCCAAAAACAAAAATCGGCATAATTTCCCGGCCCACGATGGAGAGCTTTGCCGTACCGATAGCCGCATGAATGGGGAGCCCCAGGTAGTTCAACAGAGGAACGAGAACGAACATGGTGCTGCCGAGGATGGCCCCCCAGATGCCCATGACAAAACCGACCAGACAAACAAGGCTGATTTGAAATAGAGAGAAATCAAAGGCCATTCAGTGGAAACCTGCTGAGACGGGGAAAAGATTTTTTCACCTGCCGATAGTGTCCCCTTTGTCCCTTTGTGTCAATAACGATGTACCGGAAAGCAGGAGCCTGCGGAGAGGACAGGGTAAGACGGGATAGTTTTCTTGCCAGAAAAAAGCATCCGGCGTGTCAGGCGCGGGCCTTTTTTTCGTGCAGGAGTTTTTCGACCATCGAAAAGAGTTCTGTTGTTTTGAAGGGTTTGGTCAGGCAGTCATCCATGCCGGCCTCCAGGCAGAGTTCCTTTTCCTCTTTTCTGGCATGGGCGGTCAGGGCGACAATGGGGATCCGTTTTCCGGCTTCGGTTTCGAGGGAGCGTATGGCTTTTGTGGCTTCCAGACCGTCCATTTCCGGCATCTGAACATCCATGAGAACCAGTTCGAAATGACCCTCTTTCCACTTTTCCACCGCTTCTTTGCCGGTTTTTACCGCCTCGGTTTTCCAGGGGGTCTGGAGGAAAAGGATTTGAATCAATTTCCGCAAAGTCGGTTCATCTTCGGCGATAAGAATTTCGGCCGGATGGGCAAGAGATGCCAGACGATCCGGTTGGCCGGCAAAATCTTTTTGGGAAGGCCGGTGGACTTTTTCAGCAGGTTTTCCGATGGCAAAAGAGGTGGTGAAAGAAAATTGGCTTCCTTCCCCGGGCTTGCTGGTCACTTCGATTTCCCCTCCCATGCGGCGAACGATTTCTCTGGAAATGGCCAGCCCCAGGCCCATACCGCCGAATTTGCGGGTCAGGGATTGATCCAACTGCTGGAACGGGTTGAACAGTTGGTGAATATTTTTCGGAGAAATGCCGATGCCGGTGTCGCGAACCGAAAAGCGGATGGTTTGACCGGCAGCGCACTTCCCGCAAGATTCCACCACCAGGCTGACCTCACCCCGACTGGTGAACTTGATGGCGTTGTCGAGGAGGTTGATCAGGACCTGCTTCAGGCGCTGGGCATCGCCGACAATATGTTTCGGCATTCTTTCGCCGATTTTCAGGCTGAAGCCGAGGCCTTTTTCCCGGGCTTTGTGGGAGAGGAGTTCCATGACCTGGTTCAGGGTCTGCCACAGCTCGAAAGACTCTTTCACCAGTTCAAACCTTTTCGCCTCAATACGCGTCAGGTCGAGGAGATCGTTGATCAGGTAGAGTAAGGAATCCGCAGCCTCCCTGGCTGCCTCAAGATTGCGCCGCTGTGGGGTAGAAATCCGGTCGTTTAAGGTCAGATCCAGCATTCCCAGGATACTGGTCAAGGGCGTGCGCAACTCGTGGCTCATGTTGGCCAGAAACTGACTCTTGACCCGGTTGGCTTCCTCCGCCTGGCGTTTGGCTTCCAGGGTTTCGGTTATATCGGTTATGGTCTGGATGGCGCCGATAGTTTTCCCGTCACAAAGTATGATTGGCGCAGCACTGGAAAGGAGATGAACAGGGGTATCGCTCCCTTTCGGGTAAACCAGAAATTCTTCGTTAATGATGATTTCTCCCTGGGAGGCCCGGTAGCCCGGAAGTTCCTCCTTTTTGGGGATCTGGCCTTTTTTGGAGCGCATTCGAAACAGGCGAATGCGCTCTTCAGTGCATTTTTTCACCTCTTCCATATTGAAGCCGAGGATTTTTTGAGCTGCGGAGTTCATATGAGTGATCCTATGATCGTTGTCATAAAAGATCACACCTTCCGCCAGGCTCTCAAGAGCGGCTGAGAGTTCACTGGAACGCTGCTCGGCTTCATGCTTGGCCGCCGCCAGATCATCGGTCAGCTGTTTGGCTTCCGTGATGTCCTGGATGGTGGCTACCGAACGCAAGGGTTTGCCTTCCGTATCGCGAACGAGTCCGGCATTTAACTGCACCCAGATAATCGCCCCGTCTTTGCGGATATAGCGTTTTTCGAGGCTGTGCACCGACCTTCTGCCCTCCATAAGAGCGGTAAGGCCGTCTTTTTCTTTTTGAAGGTCATCGGGGTGAGTGATGTCCATAGGACTCATTTGCAGCAGCTCTTCCCGCTCATAGCCGGTAATCTCACACATCCGGTCGTTGACCCGGATGAATTGTCCCGCCATATCAATTTGAGCGTGACCTACCGCCCCATGGTCAAAAAAAGCCCTGAATTCTCGCTCGCTTTCCCGCAGGGCATGTTCGGTTTGTTTACGCTCGGTAATGTCCTGGATGGAAATGATGGCGAGTTTGGGTTTGTCGTTTTTATCGAATACGGTAGCGCCGGAGAAAGACCAGAACTTCTCCCATCCCAGGTCCTTGCGGTGAACAATCAACTCAAGATCGGAAAACGACTCCCCGCGCAGGACCCGGGAAAACGGCCACCGGTCTCTGGAAAGGGGCTGCCCGCCGGGATTGTGTAATTCAAACAGGGAAAAGAGTTTGCTCAAGGAATTTTGCACGTCCCGGAGGTTTTTCAGGCCGTGCATCCTCAAGGCGGCGGGATTCAGAGAAAAGGTTTTTCTTTGAATGTCAAAAATGAAAACTCCCTCATGCAGGGTGTTGAAAACGCTTTCCATGGAAAAAGAAGAAGATTCCGGTTTGCGTGCGGGAATTTTGTATCCCAGGGAAATTTTTCCCGCTGTAGGTTTCATGGCTGTCCCCAAAAATCAACTCTCTGGATTTAAGGCGAAGTTTTAAATGCTCGAAAGCCTGACCAAAGATGTTTATTCCATCATCACCAATTAACATAAGCTTTAGCTGGACAACTTGAAATTTCGCCTGAACGTGTTTTCAAATAACGCATTAAATTTATAAAAGGGATTGTTGAATTTGGAACAATTAAAAAACCAAAAAGGCAAAAAAGCCTTTCAATGAAAAATCTCCCTGACCTTTTACTGGAATTTTACTAAAAAATAACAATTATTCAATTTTCCGGAAGAACCTATTTGGCGGTGAAAGCTGATTATTGCCGGGAAAATACTGATTTTTTGGGAGGTGCACAGACATGAAACCTGCTGAATCAACTGTCCTGATCAGGCAGGTCCTGGTCGCTTGCGGCCAGACAGTTCTGAAAGTAATATTTCATGGCCAGGCGAGCATAGCGGCTGGCGCGGATGCCGATATATTCCTGGTGGGCCACCATTACGGCAACCGCCAGCTTGGTTTTTTTCTTAGGGTTTCTGGCGAAACCGACAAACCAGTCGAAGCGCTGGTCGTGACTGCGGTTGTCAATGGAGCCGGTCTTGCCCCCGATCTGGAGCTGCGACAGGACCCTGTCCCGTTTATAGCCGCGGAAGGATTTGCGGCTGGTTCCGGATGAAATAGTGGTCTGCATCAGCTGACTCAGAACTGAAGAGGCTTCGGAAGACATGGCCTGTTGCTCCAAAACGGGGTGCCATTGATAGAGTATCTGACCTTCCGGATTCAAAATACGGTCGACGATGGAAGGTTCCACCATACGGCCTTCGTTGATTACGGCTGAAGCTATCATGGCTCCGTGAAGGGGGGACAAGGTGGTGTCGTTGTTGAAGCCGCTCGCCAGCTCGGCCCAGTAGTAGGGACGGTCCTCAATCCTGAAATGGCTGGGAGTGTGAGGGAGTTCAAAATCCAAAGGTGTGTTGAAGCCGAAGGCATCGGCAAATTTTTCCAATTGTGTCCCGCCCAGATGGAGTTTCCCGATTTTCCCGAAGACCGGATTAACCGACTGGGCAAAAGCGTTTTTCAATGAAATGGTATTGGTGTAACGGTTCGTTTTCTCTTTCAGCTGGCTTTTGTACAAGGTGTGTTTGTAGCCGTTGAAGTGCATTTTGGAATCGGCGGTTAGACCACAATGGTCGACGGCTGCGGCGGCGGTGATAATTTTGAAGATACTGGCGGCAGGAAACTCACTGCGCAGGCAGGGATTTGCGTTCGGATCATCCTTGTCGAAACCAGCCAGCGCCAGGATGCGGCCGGTGTCTGCTTCCATAACGACGATGCCGATATAGCGCGAGTTTTTGCGGTCCATTTTTTCGAGCAGGTAATTCTGGAGTTCGGGATCGAGGCTGGTCTCCACCTGGAGAACCTGTTGGTTGACGGGTAGTTCAAAGGTTTTGGCGCCCAGATTATTTAAACCACGCTCACTAAAAAGCTCCCGGAGGTCTTTTTTGCTGCCGAACTGGAGGGCTTGCAGCGGCGGCGGGGAGGCCTCGGCCACGGTTGCAGATTTCTGTGCTGAATTGTCCCAGGGCAAGGCGACCAGCCCGCAAAAAGTGAAAATTGCCAGGAGAGACAGGATGGTAAAGCGGAGGCCGGCAATGCCCGGCAGGCCCCGCCCTTGGTTTTTTCGTTTGAGTTCGGCTTGGAAAACACGCCAATCGGCGTTTCTATGACGGTTTGGGTTCTGTTTCAGAGGGTTTCGCATAGAATCAGGTTCAGAAAAGTTTTAATGTTGGCGATCCGCTATCCGGAGGCAAGGTAAAATAATTCGTTTCCCACGGGTTGGGAGCCGCTCGGTCGGTTTTTTTAAGAGTCGCCGAGCCTTGTCAAAAAAATAATGGGTGGAAATTTCCCCTTACCTAACCTTGATTGTGTCTTTTTGTCAACAAACTTATCGTTGATTTTCAAGGTTTTTCCAAGTCGTTTCACTTTAATATTAACAAGTTGTGAATTTTCGCCAAGTGTTCCAGGCCTTGGATAAAGGCCTCGGAGCCTGGCGCGGAGCTGCAGCCGGGTCTCCGGGCATTTTTCCCCGCTGGGGAAAAAGTTCGGATTGCAGGATTGATGCCTGTCTCTGAGCCGTGCCATTTTTAATTTTCTGGTGCTGCCGGCATATCACGCCAGGTGGGATCGGTGAAAAAATCCATTATCTCCAGGAGGGATTCTCCGGATTTGCGGGCTTCGGGATTTTCAAAGGCGGGGCTGGGGCCGGTGAAGGCGGTTCGGCCAATGAGGATGCGTTTCGATTTCGCGCCGCAAAATCCTTGGTAAGGAATTCCCCACAACGCATGGAACAGAACCGGTTCATCCTTATACGTGCCGACATAGAGGGTCACATGTCCTTTGCGGCCGAGAAGGTGCAGAAAAGGAATACCTTTTTCCAGGATCAGGGCTTTTTTTTCTTTCAAGCCCAGTCCCGCCAGATCGTGACTTTTTCCGGTCCGGACCTGGGCCAAAGAGTTGCGGGGGAGCCAGACGCCGAAAACGGTGAAGTAATCCCTGAGCACCGAAGAGCAGTCGCGGTTTTCGTAGAGCCCGCCCCAGCCGTAGGGCTGCCCGTTCAGCTCATCGATAATCGAGGCGGCATTGGAGCGGGTCATGGCCAGGGGAAAGCCGCTATGGGAATCTGCGGGAAGCTGGATGGCCTCGAGGCGGGCGCCGGTTCCGGTGTCTATCGGAAAGAGGACTTGCCCTCTCCCGGTTGGCAGTATCATCCCGATACGGCCTTGGGCCAGGAACTCTCCACGGTTCGAAAGCAGAGGCGCGTGGTCTCGGCTGATGACGGCTGGAGGATTTCGGATGAAACTATCGACCAGCTTTTCATCCACGGCGGCAAAATCCCTGGCCGCCATCCAGCCGGCAACGAAACCTGCTTGGACAAAAGCCCATTGGCCATCGTAGCTGTAATGCCTGAGAATCAGAGGCGTGCCCGGCCACAGGACCGATTCCTGAAAGCGGTCAAAAGGGTAGCCGTCTGGACCGCATTTTTCCAGAAAACGGGGCCTTTGCGTGGGCAGGACCCGGAGATTAACGGCTCGGGTGGTAATGCCGCGAATATCTTTGGAAGGATAGCCGGCGAGGGCGGTATTGTGAATCAGTTCCTGAAGGAAATCCGGTGAGAGGGGCAGGAGATTTTCACCCAAACCCCCGTTTTTCAGGATATTGACATATCGTGCAGCCAGCTTCTCCTTTTCAATCGGGGTTTTCACCCCGGTCCAGGGAGAAAAGAAGAGCGTGAGGAATTCGGCGGCAAGCTCTTCCTGTTTATCCGGCGGGATGAGGACTTGATCTTCGCGGACATAGGCCAAGGCCTGCTGGGGATAAGTGTCCAGGTCCCTGACGGAAAGCTGCCTGTGGCCGCAGGCCGTGAGGAGCAGCAGAAGAAGGACAGGCCCTGTGAATATGCGGATGCTTTTCAACCTGCGCCTCAATTTGTCATGCGGGTTCATCCCCGGCGCCGCGCCCGGTGACGGCTGAAAATCCCTCACGGTCCCGGGAAGCGGTCAGGAGAGGGCATTTGTCTCTCTGGCATTCGTGGTTCTGGTGTTGTTGCCGGCAGAGGATGGCACCTGCTGCCATGAGGGTCACCGGCAGGATTTCCGCTGAAAGCTCGGCCGCTTTTTTCAAGGCCAGCCAGCAATCCCGCTGGCAGCAGCGGGCCGCGTGGAGTGCGGCAACCTCCACCAGCACTGCCTGGACCGCCTGCTGAACTTTCTGGCGTTCTCCCGGCTTAAGGGGATTGGCATCGAGAATGAGGCTGAAGGCGGTCCCAACCCCCACCGCCGCACCGCAGACCCCCATGAAGGCACAATAGCCTCCGGCCACGGAGCTCCCTCTTTTGATTCCGGTTTCAATGGCCGCGGCGGAGATCGCGCCGCCCAGGTTGCGATAGGTGGCGAGGATGATGCCCGGCACCAGGGCATGGTGTTCGGGCCCGTTGACCGGGATCGCCGGATGGCTGCGGACCTGCTCGAAAAGCCGCAGCATATCCGTCTCTTCCGTGTGGAGGCAGATGTGGCGGATGATTTCGAGGCCGTCCTCCTCGTGGCAGGCATCGCAGACGAAATGCCCTTTTTCGCAGCAGGCATTTGCGAAATAAGTTTTCCGACAGTAGGAACAGCTCTGTTCCTTTTCCATGGAAAAATATTCGATGGCGGCGCCGCAGACCATACACCCGGAGGTCCGCCGCGGGAAGTGGGTCACTTTCCCGGCAACCGCTTCACCGGTGTCCCGTTGTTCGGGGGGAAGATAGCAGGCGCAGGTATTTTCGGCCTCGACATTGGTGACGAAGCCGGCATCGTCGAGGATAAAGATCCGGTCTTCCAGAAGGTCCGCATCCTGGCTGGAAATGGTTTGTACACTTCCGGGGAGCAGCCGGGCTCCGCTTGGCGTGACCAGTTCCGGCGATGGGCCGCGATAGAGGACCCGGACCGGGTTGGAAGCTGCCGGTTTACAGGCCGAGTAGGTGAGAGAGAAGAACGGATGGCCCTGAACGGTCCGGTAGGGAAAGCGTTTGATAAAGAGGGTACCGACGAATCCCGTTTCTTCCAGGAGGGCGCTCAAATGGCTCTGGGTCATGGCTCCGGCGATGCATTCCCCCCGCAAGGTTTCATCGTTGCGGATAGCCGGGTCGGGATCGCTTTCACAGACCACGTCCGAAATGACCAGCCGCCCTCCGGGACGCAGAACGCGGAAGATCTCCCCGTAGGAGCGGCGCTTGTCCACCGACAGGTTCATGACACAATTGGAAAGCATCACGTCCGCGGAAGCGTCTTCGAGGGGAAGTTTTTCCAGGTAGCTTTTTTTGAATTCGACATTCCGGTAGCCCAAATTCTCCGTCACTCCGGCAAGCCCTTTCTCAGCCAGTTCGAGCATCGGATCCAGCATGTCGACACCGGTCACCTGTCCTGAAGCACCGGTAAGGCGGGCGGCGACGAAACACTCCACCCCGCTGCCGCAGCCCAGGTCGACAACGTGTTCCCCCGGCTCGATGGCTGCGTCCAGAACGGGGCTGCCACAGCCATAACCCCGAAATCTGAATTCCTTCGGGATGTGCTGAATCAGTTCCTCCTCGTAGCAGACCGGATTGAGGATGTCTTCGTTTTTATCACCCACCGCTTCCGAATAGAAAGACTTCACCACGGTCAGGCTGTTTTCCTGGGCGGTGGCCAGCAGGCAGTTGGAATGAACCAGGGCCACCTTGCCGTGGGCACCGCAGCTTTCCAGGATTTCCCCCATGCGCAGACGCATGCGGGGCGGTCCGCTTTCGGGCTGGCGGGCCGCCTCCCCGGCAATAAGCCGGAGAGCGAGCTTCTCATGCAGGGGCAGATAGGGGTCGTCCCCCATGAAAGTGCGGTTGTGGATGTAGCTGTGGTCGATATCGCCGCCCCCAAGAAAAAAACGGAAGGATGAGTCGAGATCCGCGGCAGTCCGACTGCGGATCCGGGCCAGGACCGGGCTGTTGCGCCAGGCCGGCTCGAGCCCGCCCTCCATTTCGGTAGACAATTCCGGCAGGCCGATCAGGGCTGCCGAGGGATAGAACTTGAAGTCCGGGCCGACGGCCAGGGATTCCCAGCCGGCGGTGGTGCCGTCATGGATGGTACCCGGCGGTGCGAAAATCTGGGTTTTGAGGGCTTCGATATTGTCAATGCGGATACCGGCTTTTTCCGCCCGGCCGGTTGCCGCAATCAGGTTTTCATAGATTTCGTCAAGCGTGGGGAATTCCGCTCCGCCGCCCCTTCCGCGAATGAAATACCACATGAAATGAACATTCCCGGCGCCGAGAACGGCTGCCAGGTCGACGATTCCGGGCATGTCCCGGACGTTTTCACGGGTCACGCACATGGAGAGGGTATAGGGAAGCTTTTTATCTTTGAGCCACAGGAGGTTTTTCCTCAACACCCGGAAGGTTCCCCGGCCGCGAACGGCGTCATGCTTGTCCTCCAGGCCGTCCATGCTGATCTGCAGGTGGAGGCGCTCGGGGTCGAAGTCGTTCCGATGGAGAATTTCCGGCAGGTTCATGCCATTGCTGAGGACGACGACATGGCTCTCGGGCAGAGCCAGGAGGCCAGTGAGTATTTCCCGTATCTCCGGATGAATGAAGGGCTCCCCGCCGGTCAGGGCGAAGACCCGGCAGCCGAGCCTGCTCCCCTCGGTTGCCGTCTCGAGTACCTGGTGCTGACTCAATTCAGCGCTTTCCTGTGGCGAAGAGCAGAACAGGCAGTGAGTGCAGGAAAGGTTGCAGCGATTGGTCAGGTGAAACCACAGCTCATTCAGATGATCCAGCTTCAGGTCGGCCGCCCGGCCGCAGTATGTCGCCCTTTTGCCCACAGGAAGGCGAGCCAGAAAGCGGGAGTCATCCGAACCGTAAACTGTGGCATCACGAATCAGTTCACATAGCAGCCGGTCCCCTTGCCGGTTGGGCACAAACCAGTTTGGGGTCTCGGGGTTCAGGTAAATCGGCAGCCCCTCGAATTCCAGGCGCTGCCATTGGCTGATTTCAAATTTCAACTTCTTCCCTTTCAGGGTTTTCGGGCGGAGAGGAGCAGGCGATGATTCATGCAGCCCACATCATCCCGGCTTTCAAAGATGGCGCAATCCGTGTGCACCCGGACGTCGGCAAAGCCTGCTTCGGAGGCAAGCCTGGCCAGAGGTTCAGGCGCATAAAGGCGGATGCAATAGTTTTTGTCCCGGATCAGGCCGCTGTTTTTGCACAGCACCATCTCCCGGGCGCGGATAAAGCCGTCCATAATTTCTCTCTGACGGCAAACTACAATGTTATCCCCTATCTCATGCCAGGCAAGGGGGGCAAGTTTTTCGCGGACACTTTTGCCGTCGGTCACATCCAACAACAGCCAGCCGCCCGGCTTGAGGATTCGCAGCGCTTCCTGAAGGATCTGGAAGTCGGCATGTTCCTCCGGAATATAACCGAGGGAATTGCCGAGGATCATGACATGGTCGAATTCATTCGCACCCAGTTTGGTGTCACGGGCGTCCCCCTGGACAAAGCGGACCGGGCGGTTGTGCCGCCGGGCGTCTTCTTCGCCCTTTGCCAGAAGGATGCTGGAATAATCGAAAACCGTACAATGGGAAAAGCCCCGCCGGGAAAGTTCCAGAGCATGGCGGCCGTGACCCCCGCAGAGATCAAGGATGCGGTTCTGGGGCTTTAGGGGCACGACCCTGCCGAAAATGTCGATTTCCCGTTGTGTGATGTCGTCATTACATACCGTCCGGGCATCGGTCAGCAGGTAAACTTCATCGAAGAGGTATTTCCACCAGTCGGGATCAACCTTCAGGCTCATGAGGCCCCCTGGTGGGAGCCGAAACTGAACAGCCCGTCGGAAGCGAAGATGGCCGGCCCTCCCTGCCAGGGCTGCAGGCGGGCGATTTCAAGCTCTTCCTGTTCGATGTCGATATACTCATCCAACGTACCGGCATGCCACATTTTTTCCAGCATCAGGCTGTCCGACCAGACGGTTGCGCAGTATTTCTCCAGCTCGGCCAGTTGCGCCAGGGTAATGATGCGGGGCCGCAGGGCGATTTTGATCGGCCCCAGCAGGTAGGTGAATTTTTCTTCCACGGCCAGGGCTTTCTGCAGGTCCTCGATTTCGAGAAGATCCTCGTATTTCATTTCCAGAATGGAGCGGTTGATCCGGGTGGCGGCCTCCGGGACGCTCATGGAAGATTTGAGGATGGTCAGGGGCTGGACCCCGCCGCCGCTGCCGACGTTGGTGGGAACGCCGCCGTAGCGGCAGAGAAACCCGAAAACCTGATCCGGCCCCATGAGGCAGCGGAAATCGGTTTGCCGGGAGGCCAGGACGATCCGGCTCCTCTCTCTGTCGACCTCCGGGATTTCCTCGGCCCAGAGCTCCAGCGGCACCTTTTCCTGAACGATGTAGCTCCCCTTCTGCAGGGCCAGCTCAATGGCCTCGTCCCAGTTCGGATCGACCTCCCCGACCCGCACGCCGATACCGGAATAGCCGCGCTCCGGCTTGAGTACGAGGTTGAACTGGTTTTTACGCGTCCATTCCAGGAGGTCCGAAATCGATTCTTCACCCGGGCCGCTGGCTTTGCGCGGGAAAAAACGTCTTGTCCAGGGGGTGCGCCGCACCGTTTCCGGATGAAAATGGCCGGCGAGGGGCCCGGTGATAACCTCGAACATGCTTTTGACATTGATCGGTTCGGTCCCCCGCGGGTTGAGAACCCGGTTTTCACGAATAGCCTGGATCAGGGGATCGAGATTATGGCGGCGGTGGAGCTTCAGGAACACGTCGTTGTTGAAATCCATGAAGATAATGGATACCGGCCGTCCCTGGTGGCAGACCCGGCCGTTTTTCAACTCAAATTCATGGGGTGCCGCGAGAATGCCGGTAATGCCGTCGACGCTGTCCAGCCGCCGGGCCAGGTTGATATTCTCGGTGACGTCGGCGAGGGTCTCCTCTTCGGCGACAACCGCGATAAGGCCGGGATTAGGGCCTTCCCTGCGGCGGTGGGTTTCGATCAGCATGCGGGCAAAACCGACGACCGGATGCAGCATGGGGTGATCGAAATCGAGTTCGACTCCGGTCGGCTGGATGGCATTGATTCTCTGCCACACGACTTTGGAAATTTCCTGGGTGACCCGCATGTAATCCCAGCCGCCGGGACTGCCCAGGTTCCATTCCGAGTGACAGCCGAGAAAAGTTGTCACGAACAATCTCCTTCCAATAGCAGTTTCTCAAGATGATCAAGGCCGATCTCGCCCTGGGAAAGAACCCTACGGGCAAAGGCAACCGGATCGGGGCTCCTTTCCAGGAACTTGTCATAGAGACGGCGGAAACGGCGCCGGCCGATGGTGTAGGCCAGTTGGTAACCCGGTTTCTGGATATAGCGTCTGACCATGGCGGTCGCCCTTTCTCTCGCCATTCCCTGGCTGCTGAGAAAAGCCGCCGCTTCATCCGGGTTGCGCCTGCGGGTATGAATGTCGAGATCGACCCGGCCGCGCATCGCCCGCCAGAACCTTCTCTTTGCCAGTAGTATACGCTCTATCGTTCCTGAAAAAAAACCCGTATCGAAAAGAAGTTCTTCCGAGAAGCTCGCCCAGCCTTCGTAAAAGATGGGAAATTCCAGCGGTCGCCGCAGGGGTCGGGCCAGGTTCCAGCGCCGTCCGTCGAGAAGATGGTGGCCGGGATAGGTTTCATGGGCGCTGAGGAGGCGATAGTCGGGAGAGACCGCAATCGCTCCGGCCGCTTCCATGATGAAAAAGGTCCCGCCCCGGGATGGGTGCCCCGGCGGCATGCTGTAAGCCGCATTGCTGCGGACCGGGAGCATATAATCGGGGATGCGTTCCACCTGCACCGGGCAGTTTTCAGTGAATTCGTCTGTCGTCAGGCCTATCTGTCCGCAATGATCCGCCAGTTCCTGAATCACGCCCAGGTAAAGCTGTTTAACGCCGCCAGGCGGCAATGACGGCGATGGAATGCCGGCGACAAACTCCTGCCAGGAAACGCCCGGCGCGACCCCGCTGACGCTCATTTCGAGGAAATCCCGGGTTTCGGCGATTTCCCGGTCCAGCTCCAGAGCGATCTCCCCGGTCGACATGCCGCACCCCATGTGTCGGGAGGCGATTCGCTCATAGAGTTCCACCGGCGGCAGGAATTCCTCCACAACCGTGACCCTCTCCAGGTGCCGATGGAGTCGGTCCAAGGCACTGCATGCTTTGCTCAGGAGTTCAGCCGGGGCCTGCAGGGAGCTTATCCAGGGAGCGAGCCCGGCAAGCATTTCAAGACCCTGGTCCCGGAATATGCCGGGAATCCGGCGCAGGTTTTCTTGCGCCTGGCGGAGAAAGCCCGGGAGCGAATTGAGCCGGGCACTTAGAGCCGGCAGGCCGTTTTCGGCCGCTTCCGCAAGGCCGATGCCGACAATGGTGAGATGAAAAGTCGGCTGGCGATGCTGGGGCGACACTTCGGTAAACTGTTCATTGATGGTGCGGAGAATCCGCCGCAGGAGTTCGGCATCGATCTGCACATTCAATGGCTTGTCCGGATTCGAAAACCTTTGTAGAGTCCGCTGCCACCGTGATGTATGTTCTCCCAGTTTCCCGATTGCCGGGGGGGAGAAGTCGTCCCAGCGGCTCCAGTCGGGAAACTGGGCCCGGAACTGGGGAAAGAAATGGAATTCGTCACTGGACAGGCAGACGGGAAACCGTCGAGCCAGCTCCTGAAAAATTTCATCGGCCAGTAAAGTGAGATCCGGAGAGGATTTTTGGCTGGGGTCTTCGGTCATATGGTTTTTGAAAAAATTGTTTTTTTAAATCCTACAATTTTTCGCCCTGTTCAGGGGGTTTTCTTTCTTCGAAACCATAACAAACGAATTTAAAGGAGTTTTAAAGCCAAGGTAAAGATCAGGTAAAAAAGCCAACAAAGGATGACTGCGATCCGTCCGTCGGGTACTCATGGTTGCTTTGAGGACAGTGCAAACACATTTCACAAAAACATCCGCTTTTCTCCCTTGACCCGTCTACGGCTTCACAGTTTATGCTTCGTTTTGTCATGGCCATGACCCAAATTCAACACAAATAAAAGGAGCTGAACAATGAAAAAAAAGGAATGGGTGGAACTGTTTCGGGAGACCGGTCTGGATGACGCCATGATGGCCAAGTGGCACAGGCTATTCGAGGCGAAATACCCTGAAGATCATGAGAGTTTCCTGACCTGGCTGGGTCTTTCTGGAGAAGAAATCAAGAGTATCCGCGGAGCGGGACATTAGAAGATGAAAAAAAGGGCGATGACATAAATCATCGTCCTTTTTTCATATTTTTGGAAAAACAAGAGTCAGCGTCACGGGTTGTTCAGGTTATTTTCTGCCCGGCAATCCTTCGCAGGCTGCTTCGTCCCCCTGTTCGCAGCGCTTCATCAAAAAACCCACCATCATTTCGTCCCGGGCACGTTCCATAGCCAGTTGTTGTTCCCGATGAGCCTTCTTTTCCGCGGCGGTCAGGCCCTGGGGAAACAATTTATGTTTTGCAGTGGATTCAGTCCAGCTTATCATTCCGAATCTCGCACATTGAAACACCACCATTAGGCAGACCGCCAGTATGAAAACGGTCTTTCCGGAGCCCGGTATTGTCTCTGGTTCTTCAACCGTTCGGGTCCCCGAAAGCAGGTCCGGCAAGGGTTTTCTGTCCTGCCGGAAGTACGGTATCAATAATGCCAGCCCTACGGTGAAATACGCCAGGGCATGGGCCAGGAAGCGCAGCAGCAGGGCCCGGGAGGTCTTTTCCGACTTATTTTCATGGTCCACCACTCGAAGCCCGAATTGGCTCTGCCCCCAGGTCTGCCCCTGCTGGGACGGAAGAACAATCAGGGCGTAAACGACAACCCCGATGAAAAGAATTGCCGTGCCTGCTTTTTCTACCCCGCTGAAAAAATGCAGCATATCCATCAGTTCATTTTTATTGCCCAGGTGTATTTTCCAGTTCAGCGTCAGGATGAGAACAGTCAAGATTGGAAGCCAGATTCCAATATACAGGATCAATCCTTTTGCAATGGTATAAAGGCCGGCTTCAGCTCTGATTTTGAGGCCTGCAGCGGGTAGCTCTCGGGAGGGAAAATCGGAATTTCCAGCCGTCATTTCGTCGGCTGTCGCTGTTTCCGGCTCGGGAACGGGCGGTGCTTCATGGCCGGGAGCGTTTTCAGTCAGCTGTTTTTGGCGTTCCAGGTATTTTTTGACAATGATTCCGCAACGGGGGCATTCACCAAGGCCGTTGCCGCCAGTTATCAGTGGGTCGTCCTCGGTCTGGGCCTGATAGGCGCATTTGGGGCAGCGGACAGGCTCCATGGTTGCATTGACCAAGGCGTGTGCTTCCTCGATTTTTTGGAGGCGGCATATGGCGCCGGTTTTTTCGATAGCCTCCCGGTATTTTTCGGCTTCTTCCAGGCTTGTTCTGCTTTTGATAATCATCGCATGACCGGCAAGGAAGTTTTCCATCATATCGGTTGATGTCTTGAAAAGCGCGGCCAGACCTGCGCGGACTTCCCGGCTTTCAAATCCTTCCCGGGGGTGAGCTTCAATGATTACTTTGTATGCTGTCATGATCACCTCTTCAAAACGGGTTTAGCACAGAAATACATGATCCCGGGAAATGAGGCCCGGAGGGTTACGAAAAAAAACCTCAAGCGTCAGGCAAAGCATAAACTGGGGGGGTAAGCTTCCATATATTGCTCCCAACATGAGAAAAAATCATAAAGCCGGAAACATTTCTTTGCTGGCCGGGGAGTTTTTGTTCCAAAAGGAAGCTGTCTTTTTGGATTAATTTAGACAAAAATGGTGTCAGCCCCCTTGCTTTGCCGGTGGCTTTGAAATCCGCCTGAAAATTAATGCGGCAGATTTCATTATCCTGATCGATCTCTTTAACCTCAAACTTTACGAGCCGGTACTCTCCGTGAAGGTTTTCAACCAAATACTTTTTCAGACTCCACTGGGCAAATTCAGGCTCCGGCGGTTTCGGCCCACAGGCAGCCAAAGTCAGGGTGAGAAAAGATATAAAAAGAAGCCAAAACCGGTTTTGCATGACGTTTCCCCGTATTTTATGCGAAATGCGATGCTGATGACCCTTCTGCATGAACAAATTTAGGCACTTTGGCCCCCTTTTGCCTGGTAAGAAAATATTAATCCAAGATATTTGCAAAAGTTGTGCTCGAAAAAGGCCTTTTTATTAATTTCTATGGAAAAGGCGAAATTTGATAGCCCGGGTCTCCTTTCGAGGGTTTGTCACAACTTTTAGCTGTCATCCCCTTTCTGCGGGATTGACAACCTCCTCACCTTAATTTGATAATGGCACTCTCTTTACCGTCATTTTTCATCCATTTCGAAAGGTTATCAGTGATGAAGAAATCCACTTTTTTGTTCATGGTTCTGCTCGTGAGTTGTTTGTCCCTGACCGTCGGCGCCAATGCCGCTCCTCCCCGGGAAAAGGTCAAGGCCGGTTTTATCTATGTCGGTCCGGTGGGGGATGCGGGTTGGTCCTACGCCCATAATCAGGGGCGCCTGGAAATGGAAAAACTCCCTTTTGTCGAGCCCTCGACGTATATCGAGTCGGTGCCCGAGGGGGCCGAGTCGACCCGCGTCATCATGGGTCTGGTGAATAAGGGGCACAATCTCATCTTTACCACCAGCTTCGGTTACATGGATGCCACCATCGACGTGGCCAAGCGTTTCAAGGACGTGGTGTTCATGCACTGCTCCGGCTACAAGACCGCCGACAATGTCGGAACCTATTTCGGCCGCATGTACGAACCCCGCTATCTCGCCGGCATGGTGGCCGGAAAGATGACGAAAAAGAATCAGGTCGGTTATGTCGCCGCCTTTCCCATCCCCGAAGTGGTTCGCGGGATCAACGCTTTCACCCTGGGGGTTCGCAGCGTCAACCCCGAGGCCAAGGTTAAAGTTGTCTGGACCCAGACCTGGCTTGACCCCGGCATCGAACGGGTGGCTGCCGACAGTCTTCTCGATGTGGGTTGCGATGTGCTGGCCATGCATCAGGACACGCCGGCTACGCTGCAGGCTGCTGAAGCCCGTGGCGCCTATGTCATCGGCTACAATTCCGACATGCGTTCTTTCGCTCCCAAGGCGTTCCTGACTGCGCCGGTCTGGAACTGGGCTTCCGTTTACACCGAGGTGGCCCAGGCCGTTCATGACGGCACCTGGAAGAGTGAACAACTCTGGTGGGGGTTGGACAAGGGGTTGGTGAAGCTGGCTCCCCTCGCCGATGCGGTACCTGCCGAAGTGCGCAGCCAGGTCGAAAAAAAGACCGCCGCGATTGTCGCCGGCAAGTTTCATCCTTTCCAGGGGCCGATCAAGGACCAGCAGGGTGCTGAAAAAGTGGCTGCCGGCGCGACCTTGGCTGATGGCGAATTGCTCGGCATGAACTGGTTTGTCGAGGGTGTCCAGGGGACAATTCCCAAATAAAAGAAAAAAGGCGGCTATTTACTTCGTGTGTTGAATAACGGCCACCGTCCTTTCCATAAGCGCCGCGAGCCCCTTGTGCTGAACGGTTGCGAATAAAAAACAGTTTCGACAACCTGACCGGAGAGAATAAAAACATTTTTCTCTCCGGTTCGTTTTCCGGTCTTTTCCGGGGGAACATGACTGAAATGCTGCGGGTCGAGCGTGTTCGCAAAACATTTCCCGGTGTGGTTGCCCTCGACGAAGTCTCTTTTGAGGTCCTCCCCGGAGAAATTCATACCCTGCTTGGAGAAAACGGGGCCGGGAAAAGCACCCTCATGAACGTCCTGACGGGGCTTTACCATCCCGACAGCGGCCGGGTTCTGATGGCCGGCAAGCCGGTTTGCCTGGCAAGCCCCGGTGATTCCCTGGCGCTGGGTATCGGAATGGTGCACCAGCATTTTATGCTGGTGCCGGCTCACAGCGTATTCGAAAACATTCTCCTCGCTCTTGACCGGGTTCCGCCCTTTTTTTCGCGCAAAAAATTTCGCGCCGAAATTCTCCGCATGATGGAGGTCTTCGAACTTGATCTTGATCTGGAAAGTCCGATCTGGAAGTTGTCCATCGGCGCTCAGCAGTGGATCGAGCTGATCAAGCTGCTGATGCGGGATTGCCGGCTCCTGATCCTCGACGAGCCGACGGCGGTTCTCACCCCGCAGGAGTCGGAGCGGCTTTTCCGTGTCCTGCAGCGGATCAGGGAGCAGGGCAAAAGCATCATCTTCATTTCCCATAAGATGCGTGAGGTCATGGCCGTCTCAGACCGGGTGACGGTTCTGAAAAAAGGCCGCTCTCTTGCCACCCTCAAGCGCGGGGAGTTCGATGAGCAAAGCCTTGCCGGCCTGATGATCGGTGCCGACCGCATTCCGGAATGGGAAAAAAGGTCCTGCTCCCGTCCGGAGGTGGTGCTCCGGGTGGCGGAGCTCTCGGTGCACAACGAGCGCGGCCTGCCCGATCTCGACCGTATCGATCTCGATATCCACCGGGGGGAAATCCTCGGCATCGCCGGGGTTGCCGGCAACGGCCAGAACGCCCTGGCGGAAGTCCTGACCGGCCTGCGCCAGGCGGCGGGAGGACGGATTTTGGCCGGTGATGAGGACATCACCCACGGCGACGCCCGGCGCTCATACATTGCCGGCATCGCCCACGTTCCGGAGGACCGCAAGAGCATGGGCATTGCCCCCGACCTGAGTGTGGACGACAACCTGATCCTGAAGAGCTATAAAAATCCGCCGTTCCGCAGCGGCGTTTTTCAGGACCGCGACGCCATCCGCCGCAATGCCCGGGAAAAGATCGCCCGGTTCGCCATTCAGAGCGGCCCCAGCGGCACGCCGGTCCGGCACCTCTCGGGGGGTAACATCCAGAAGGTGATTATTGCCCGCGAGCTGTCCGAAAACCCCCGGGTCCTGGTGGCCCTTTATCCCAGTCGAGGCCTGGATATGGGTTCGGCCGAGTATGTCCACAAGGTGATGGTTGACGGGGCGGCAGAAGGAATGGCAACCCTGCTGATATCCGAGGACCTGGATGAGCTCCTCAAGCTCAGCGACCGCATCGCGGTCATGTTTCGCGGCCGGGTGGTCGGCTATGCGGACCCCCGCGATACGACCCGTGAGAAGATCGGTCTCATGATGAGCGGGGAGAAAGTGCCATGATTCTTCTCAGCGAGCGTCGGGAATTGTCTTCTCCCTGGGTCCGTTCGGCGGCCCCGCTGGTTTCGATCCTGGTCGCCCTCGCGGTTGCCGGGATCATGCTCCTGGCCGCGGGAATCAACCCGCTGGCGGCCTATGGAAACATTCTGCACGAATCCCTGGGTTCTTTTTACGGTTTTTCCGAAACGCTGGTAAAAACCACGCCCCTGATCCTCGCCGGACTGGGCGTTTCCCTCGCCTTCCGCATGCAGCTCTGGAATATCGGCGCCGAAGGGCAGATCGTCATGGGCGCGGTCGGCGCCACCTGGGCAGCGCTCTTCTCGGGGGTCGGGAGCCACTGGGCGATGATGGTTCTCATGTTCACCGCGGCAGCGCTGTGCGGTGGTTTGTGGGCGGCGGTGGCCGGGTTTCTCCGGGCTCGCTGGCAGGTCAACGAGGTCATTGTCACCCTGCTCATGAATTACATCGCCATCTTCTGGGCCGATCATTTGGTCTACGGCCCCTGGAAAGATCCCGGGGGCTTCAATTTCCCATTGACGGCTCAGTTTTCGGAGGCAGCCCGCCTGAGCGACTATTTCAACACCCGTCTGCATAGCGGCTTCTTCCTCGCCCTGGTCCTGGCGTTTCTGCTCCACCTGTTCATGGAACGGACGATCTGGGGTTATGAAATCCGCGTCATCGGCAACAATCCCCAAGCGGCCCGTTTTGCCGGCATGAAGACCGGAACGGTCATCGTCCTGGTTTTGGCTCTCAGCGGCGCCATTGCCGGAGTTGCCGGTTTCAGCGAGGCGGCCGGGCTCCAGTTCCGGCTCCAGCACGGCATCTCCGCGGGGTACGGCTATACGGCCATCATTATCGCCTGGCTGGCCCGGCGCAGCGCCCTGGGGGTCGTTATCGTCTCGTTTTTGATGGGGATTCTGCTGGTCGGAGGGGAAAGTCTGCAGCTTTTCTGGCAGCTCCCGGTGGCCTTTGTCTACGCTTTCCAGGGTCTGATTCTATTTTTTCTGCTGGCGTCGGACTTTTTCGTGCACTACCGGCTGAAACTGGTGCGGGGGGCGGCTCATGATTGAAATGCTGCTCGACGCCACGGTCCGTGCCAGCACCCCCATTCTTCTGGCCACCCTCGGCGCCCTTATAAATGAGCGGGCAGGAATAATCAACCTGGGCATCGAGGGCCTGATGCTCATGGGCGCCCTGGCCGGTTTTGCCGCGGCCCTGGGGAGCGGCAGCCTGTTCGTCGGTATTCTGGCCGCCTTTTTTGCCGCCATGCTGGGTGGTGCGATACATGCCCTTATCACCGTTCCTTTGAAAGGCAACCAGATCGTCAGCGGCCTGGCCCTGACCATGTTCGGCATCGGTGTCACCTCCCTTTTCGGCCGCGATCTGGTCGGCCGCACTCTCGACGGTTTCCAGCGCCTGGCCATTCCGGGCTTGAGCCGCCTGCCGGTGGTCGGCAAGCCGTTTTTCAATCAGGATATTCTCATCTACCTCTCATTTCTGCTCGTCGCGGCTATCGCCATTTTCCTTTTTCACACCCGCTGGGGCCTGGCCCTGCGGACTATCGGTGAATTCCCGGCGGTGGCCGATACCAGCGGCATTCCGGTCAGCCGCTATCGCTTTCTGGCGGTCATGATCGGTTCCGGCATTGTCGGTCTCGGCGGCGCCTATCTGTCCCTCGCTTACACCCCTATGTGGATGGAGAATATGGCCGCCGGACGGGGCTGGATCGCCGTGGCGCTGGTGATCTTCGCGTCGTGGAAAAGCGGGCGGGCTCTTTTCGGGGCTTACCTGTTCGGCGGGATAACCGCTTTGCAGCTGCGATTCCAGGCCATGGGAACCACGGTCTCCGCTCATATTCTGCAGATGATGCCCTATCTTTTTACTATTCTGGTGCTGGTTGTATCGACCATGCGCCTTAAAAAAGGGGCGGCCCGTCAGCCGGCCAGCCTGGGCCTCCCTTATGATCGGGAGGACCGCACATGACCGATATCGCCAAAGAACTTCTTGCGCGGATCAGGACCGAGGGGAGGATCGAAGGTGAAGTCGTCAAGGTCGACCGCTTCCTCAACCATATGGTCGATCCCCGCCTTATGCAGAGGCTGGCCGTTTATCTTGCCGGACTTTTTCGGGAGCGCCACATCAGCAAGGTGATAACCGCCGAAACCAGCGGCATCCCCCTGGCCCAAGCCGTGGCCCTGGAACTGGGTGTTTCCTATGTCTACGCCAAAAAAAAGAAGCCTTTGACCATGAAGGATTTTTTTGCTGCGGCCAGTTTTTCCTTCACCAAGCAGGAGACCACCACCCTCTATGTTTCGCGTGAGATGCTGGAGGAGGGTGAACGCCTGCTGTTCGTCGACGATTTTCTGGCCAAGGGGTCGACCCTGAAGGCGATTGAGGATATCGTCGCCCAGGCTGGCGCCGTTCTCGAAGGACGGGCCTTTATTATCAACAAGTCGAAGCGCCGTGATGTCAAGGCGATCCTTTCCAAAAAGGATCTTTTGGCGTTGTAAATACAATAATCCGCCGCCATGGAGAAATTCGGCTACAATTGGAACAGGTTTCGGCCGGACCAACAGCAGCAGGAGTGGTTAAGATGAATATGATAAAGCTGGGGAAAACCGGCTTGACCGTTTCCGAAGTGGGCTTCGGGGCCATTCCCATCATTCGGCTTAAGCGGCAGGAAGCAGTGCGGGTTTTGCGGCACGCCTTTGGCCGGGGAATCAACTTCTTCGACACGGCCAACGCCTATTTCGACAGCGAAGAAAAGATCGGTCTGGCTTTTGAGGGAATGCGCGATAGGATCATCCTGGCCAGCAAAACGTTGCGGCGTGACGGCGAAGGGGTCCGGGAGCATCTGGACCGCAGCCTGCGAGTGCTTAAAACCGAGTATCTCGACCTCTACCAGCTGCATCAGGTCGCCCATGACAAGGACTGGGAGGCGCTTGCGGGTCCCGGTGGAGGGTTGGAGGAGGCTACCCGGGCTCAAGCCGCGGGCAAGATCCGGCACCTGGGCGTGACCTCCCACAGCCTGCCGATGGCCCTTAAGCTGATCCGCACCGGCCTTTTCAGCACCATCCAGTTCCCGTTCAACTTTATCGAGGAAGGTGCCCGGGACGAGCTTATCCCTGCCGCTTTGCGGCAGAAAATGGGGCTTATTGCCATGAAACCCTTTGCCGGTGGGGTTATCGACCATGCCGAGGTTGCCTTCAAGTATCTTCGCGACCATCCGGAGGTGGTGCCGATCCCCGGTTTTGAATCAGTGGCGCAGGTTGATGAGGTCCTCTCCTTTTATAATGCTCCCAACCGGGTCACGGACCACGACTTGGCGGTCATGGAGCGTTATCGCCGGGAGTTGGGCAAACGTTTCTGCCGGCGCTGCGAGTACTGCCAGCCCTGCCCCCAGGGGGTGATGATCACAATGGCCATGGGCTACCGGATTGTTCTGGCCCGAACCACCCCCGAAGTAGCAGCCAAGTTCTGCAAGGCGGCCATGGAAAGCGTAACGCTTTGTAATGAATGCGGCGCCTGCATCGAACGCTGTCCTTACGAGCTGCCGATTCCTGAGATGCTCAAGAGCAATTATGAAATTTATCTCCGGAACATCCCCGGAGAAAACACCTGAAAAGCTCTTTTTGGCCCCGAGTTTCAGCCTGTCCATAACCCGGACAAACTATTATTTTTTAAAGGTTTGACTACATCTAGTGGCATGTCTATAGATATTTTCCAAAAGACCCATTCTTTTTAAAAATTACCTGATATATATTGTTATCGAAAAGTCGTAAAAACTCGGGGGGATTAGCCCCGAAACTAATCCGAAGGAGGTGAGTAAGCTTGTCGCCATACGCAAAATAAAGGAGGTGATGAACCGTTGGTCAGACCAGGCGACGAGATGAGATCCGATAATATAATTTTCTTCTGAGCAAAAGATTAATGGCACCTGTTTGAAAAAACAGAAAAATTAAAAACGCTAACTTAAGGGTGTTGTTATGAAGGAAGAAAATAATCTTAAAAAAGAAGTATCTCTTCTGAACATTGAAGAGATCGACAAACTTGAACCCCCGAGTATGGATGTGGGGTCGATGCTTAAACATTTCGGCCCCGGCATGATTCTCATGATGACCGGTATCGGGACCAGCCACCTGGTCACCGCCCCCACCGCAGGCGGCCGCTTTGCCTACGCTCTCTTGTGGACCATCCCCTTCTGCTACATTTTCAAATACTACGGCTTCGAGATGGCCTTCCGTTTCACCAACGCCACCGGCCGCAGTATCATGGACGCCTACGGCACCGCCCCCGGCAAATGGCCCCTCTGGTACACCATGATCGTCACCCTGGTGCAGTGCGCCGTCGGTTCCGCCGGCCGTACCATCGCCGCCGCCGCCGTCATGTACTACCTGTTCACGGTCCATATGGGACTGCCGCTGCCCCTCTGGGTCTACGGCTGTATCATCGCCGCCGGTTCCTGCTGGATCATCCTCTACGGCAACTATGCCTACGTTGAAAAGGTTACCAAGATCTGCGCCGGCGCCCTGGTTTTCTCCGCCATCTTCGCCTACATTTATGCCCCGGCCCCCATGGACAAGATGAAATATTTCTTCATCTTCGACATGCCTAAAGGTTCGTGGCTGATCGTGGCCGGCTTCTTCGGCCTGCTCCCCACCGGTATCGATGTCTCTCTGCAGGCTTCCGAATGGGGCAAGGCCAAGAAAAAAGGCCTGGGCTATGTCCGCACCATCCTGGAAGACAAAGGCCGGATACCCAAGTTCGACGCCTTCAGTTCGGGCAAGGCCGACCTGGCTTTCAACCTGAACATCCTGCCGGCCAAAACCCAGGAATACTGCCGCCGCTGGTTCCGCATCGGCACCTGGGACTTTGCCGTAGGGCACTGGATTTCCGCCGTCGTCGCCGCCATCTACCTCCTTCTGGCTGCCGTCTGGGTCTATCCCAGTGAAGTCAAGGGCACCAAGGTCATGGGTGAAATCGCCAAGATCTTCACCGAAAGTATCGGCGACTGGATGATGTGGGTCTTCATCATCGGCGCCTTCGCCGCCTGCTTCTCCACCGCCTTCAACTACTACGACGGCTGGCCCCGTGTCATCGGCGCCTGCGCCCGCAACATCTTCAAGGGCACCAACAGCCTGCAGGGCGTTGACCGCGTTGACCTGAATGAGCAAAAAAGGAAAACCTGGTACTCCGAGTACAACGTCTACCGCATGAGCATGATGTGGTCCCTGGTCGCCTCCTGCGCCATCATCATCGGTCTGCCGAAACCGGTTTACCTGGTCCTGATTGCCTCGGCCCTGGCCTACTTCATCGCTCCGGTGATCTTCTTCCTCAACCTCTGGTACTGCTTCACGGTCATCGACAAGAACGACAAGGTTTTCTATCCGAGTGCTTTCGCCACCTGGTTCGGCTGGGCAAGCTGCATCATCTTCGCTCTCATGACCGGCGTCATGATCTCTGCCCGTGTTTTCAATATTCAACTTTTCGGGTAGGCCGTGGTTTTGAGAGAGTTTTCCGCTGGGCCTTGATCCGAAAAGAACCGACCCGGCAGGGAAACACCAGCGGAAGCCGGGGACTTTTTGGGGGCATCACTTACGACTTTTTAAAGCAGAAGCCATTTTCTGAGGGATTAATTTGATAAAAAAATTTGCGGCCACCTTGAATTGAAAAGGTGGCCGCTGTTTTTTCTTATAAAGGTGGGGAATAAAAAATTTCTTGCGGTTTCTTCTGGATTAAAAACTAAAAAGTTTTCTTTCCAGGTATGAATTGAGCCGCGCAGGAAGAATCAGCCAAAAAAAACAAAGCTTCCCTGGGTAGGGGATTGAAAGGCTGTTTTTCAAACCGTTATCAGACTGGGGTTGATTTTCTTCTGTTTAATGTGCACCTTTTTCAGATGATTGAAAATGGCCTTGGGCATCCCTTCGGGCAGTTCCACAGTGCTGTGGTCGTCAAAAAGTTTAATGCGTCCGATAAAGCGGCTGTCGAGGTCGACTTCGTTGGCAATGGCACCGACGATATCGGCGGGTTTGATATCGTGCTGTTTCCCCACCTCCAGACGGTAGCAGTCGAATTTGGACTCCTGGTTTGGTTTCCTTCCCTTCTTTTCCCGGGGGACAGCTTTAGGAGGGTCCACCTTCCTGATGGGATTTTTCTGCTCCCATTTTCCCTGGGAGCGGTTCTTCTCAACCGGTTTTACATCGAGGGAGTTTTTCCGCACCTGCAGGGGCTCACCTTTCTGGGCGAGGAAAAGCAGGGCAGGGGCCAGGTCTTTCATGGAAATCCCGAGTTCCTGCTGCAATTCTTCCAGATAGCCGCTGAAAAAATCGAGAGACCGGGTCTCCAGGGTTTTCCGGACCCGCTCCTTAAAAATATCGCACCGTTTGCGCTCCAGGTCACGATTTGTCGGGATGCTCCCTGTTTCAATCCGTTGCTTGGTGGTGTTTTCAATGGCTTTGAGGTAACGCTTTTCACGGGGGGTGACGAAAAGCATGGCCTTGCCGGCCCGTCCTGCCCTGCCGGTACGGCCTATGCGGTGGACATAGGGTTCCGGATCCTGGGGGATATCGTAATTGATGACCAGGCTAAGGCAGTCCACATCAAGCCCCCTGGCCGCAACATCCGTTGCTACGACGATTTTCAATTGGCCGCTTTTCAGGCGCTTGAGGGTGCTTTCGCGCAGGGTCTGATTCATGTCGCCGTTCAGGGCGGCCACCGGGAAGCCGGCAGCTTCCAGTTTATCCGCGACCTCGACGGTCGCGGCCCGGGTGCGTACGAAGATCAGAACGCCGTCATAATCCTCAACTTCGAGAAGGCGGATCAGGGCCTCAGGTTTTTGCTCTTCCTTGAGAAGCAGGTAGCGCTGCTCAATAGTTTCTACCGTGGCAGTCCGGGACGCGATCCTGATTTCGGCCGGCTCATGAAGATAGTTGCGGGCGATGCGCTTGACCGGTTCCGGCAGGGTGGCGGAGAACAGGGCTTTCTGGCAGGTCACCGGCGCGCTGGCGATAATTCTCTCGACATCTTCGATAAAGCCCATGTGGAGCATTTCGTCCCCTTCATCGAGAACCAGGGCGCGAAGTTCGTTGAGCCTGAGGGTGCCGCGCTCGAGGTGATCGAGAAGCCGACCGGGGGTGCCGACCACCACCTGTGCACCCTTTCGCAGTCCCTTGAGCTGCTCAGTGTAGCCCTGGCCGCCGTAGATGGTCAGGATGTGGATGCCGCTCAGGTACTTTCCGTAGCTTCGGAAGGAATCCGCGACCTGGATAGCCAGTTCACGGGTCGGGGCCAGAACCAGCACCTGAGGGACGGTCCGTCGCGGGTCGATATGGGTGAGCAGGGGGAGGGCAAAAGCGGCGGTTTTCCCGGTCCCGGTCTGAGCCTGGCCAAAAAGGTCGCGCCGTTCCATAAGAACGGGAATAGCCTCCATCTGAATGGGGGTCGGTTTTTCATAGCCGAGTTCCGCCAGGGAGTTCAGAAGGGCTGCCGGGAGTGACAAATCGGAAAATGTTTTTTCATTGGACATAGGTGAACCTGTCGTTATTGAGTTCGAACGTCGCAACACGGCCATCGTCCTGCAACATGTCTGGGTAAACTAAAAAATGTCTGACCGGAACTTAATGCTTTGGGAATGGACTTCGGTCGACCGGATAAGAAGAACCGGTGTTCGGGAAGTACTCAGGAAGGCAAAGTTGAGCCAGGGTGAATTGTTCAGGTTTCAAAAGAAAAACATATACCTTGTAATATAGTGGTAGTCAACATGTTTTATTAAAAAATCACATCAACCTATCCGAAAGGCTCCTGGCCAGCAGGTCCTGCACCCGTTTCCATTGTTCCTCAGGGCTGTTTACCAGGGCCTGGTTGACCTCGAGTTCAAACGCCAGATAAACCCGGTCATCGTATATTCGACGGTAAGTCGTCTGATGACAGTCGCTGCTGCCCCGGTAGGGATAATTGCGGCGAACCCGAAGGTCCGGCGCCAGCTCCTCAAGGCGTTTCTTCCAGGAATGGGCAAAGGTCCTCTCGGAGCCGCGCCCAGGGTCGTAAAGGAGGCCGATATCGGCCTGGCGGGTCCGGCCTTTCAGGACAGGGGTAAAGGAGTGGACGGAGATGTGAACCACGGTCGATCCTTTTTTTCTTTGCCCGGCGAGCCATCCGCCGACGGCGCTGCGGTAGGGCTGGTAGTAATCATCCAGCAGGCGTTTCTTTTCCTTTTCTGCAAGCTCTCGGCTGAACTCCGACCACCGGTGGCGGTTTTTGGGGGAGCGGTTGTGGTCGATCAGGAGCCGTGTCATTTCCGCTTTGAAACAGGGGGCGGACAAAAAGTCTGCCAGGGTATGCGCCAGTTCTGCGGCACCCGGGTCAAAGGCTCGATGGGTTTCGAGTATGTCCTCGTGTCCGGCGAACAGGTGGCGCCATGGCCCGGGCACGTGGTTAACGGCGTGTTCGCAACTGATCAGAAAGGCCGGGTCAGGCATTGAACATAGACCCTTCCCTGAGGCATTGGCACAACTTCCGGTAGACCATCTCCAGGCGTTCCCGGTCAGGGTCGCTGCCCAGGGCGGCCACGATCCGACGGGCCAGGGGACCCTCGTCGAAAATGACCCGCAGGGGCGTCCAGACCGGGTCACTTGCGGGGAGCAGGTGCTCGGCAAGAGTTCGCCAGAGGGTGCCGGTGGTCATGGCTTCTTCTTTCACGCCGAACAGGGCGAGAAAGCGCGGGTCGGTTATGAGCGCTTCGGGCCCCTCGCGGAGGACGGCCAGAAACAGTTCGTACAGCGCATTTTCGCTCCATTCCCGCTGCTCGCGCCCCGAAGTCCAGGTTTCCGCAGTCAACTCCTTCAGAATTGCGACGATGAGGCGGATTATAGCCAGGTCCGCGGCAGGGCATTCCTGAATGTCGAGAAGGCGGATTTCAATGGTATTGCGCTCGAAGCGGGCGATGGCGCCCCGCGAGTTGAGCCATTCCTCCTGGAGGGTCTTGTCCGGATCGTGGGGCGCAATGTCGCGGTACATGGTTTCGAGGATTATCTGCCGGTAAGCCTCTTCGCTGAAGACTGCCTCGGGAATGACCCTGCCGATAATGGAAGGGATGCGGCGCTGATTGAGACGATAGACCTCGAGACGGTTGTCGAGGTGGCCGTTAACCTTGCCGTCCATGACCGGGCTGGCGGCGGCCATAGCCGGCAACAACGGCAGAACCAGGCGGATGGCGGCGTGCAGGCGCCCGAACTCCTCGTCATCAGCGAAGGGGAGATTGAGATGGGTACTCTGCAGGTTGCTCCAGCCGTGGCCACGGCAGCCGAAAACCCGGTCGTAGGTTGCATAGATGCTGCGGTCGCCGTGAGGCCAGAGGCAGGTTTCTCTGTCCGGGTCCATCCACGGATGCATGGCGCCGGGCATAAGCATGCCCCCCTCCATTCCAAGCAGGCGGTTGACCTCTCCGACCTGGGAACTGAAGATCGCATCCAGACCCTCCAGTGAGGCGGCCGGGCCGTTGGTCTTCAGTTCCACGACATGAAGAACCAGTTCATTCGACCAGCGCAGTGGGCCCCGCTTGACTTCGTTGACGTTGCTTCCGGCCACTGAATATAGCAGTTTATCGGCAACGGGAAGAACCGCAAGGCTGTCCTCAGCCACGATCATGTATTCGAGTTCGACTCCGAAGCCCTGGAAAAGACCTAATACGCGTTTTCGGTTCATAATCGGCTTTTCCGCTGTTCGACACGCCGCAGCATGGTTCTCATAATGATATCGTAGAGCTGGTTTTTGATGATTTTATCTTCGACCCCGGCATCGATGTTCGGATTGTCGTTGACTTCGATGATGTAGGTCTGGTTGCCGACCTGTTTCAGGTCGACGCCGTAGAGGCCGTCACCGATGAGGTTGGCGGCCTTGAGAGCCGTGCGCAGGACGGTGTTCGGCAAGTGTTCCACGGGAACGGTCTCATAGCGCCCTTCATCCATCTTGGCGCCTCCGCCGTCGCGTTTGTAAATCTGCCAATGGCTTTTGGCCATGAAGTAGCGGCAGGCGTACAGGGGTTGGCGGTCGAAAATGCCGATTCGCCAGTCAAAGGCGGTGGGCAGAAACTCCTGGGCAATGACCAGATCGGAGCGGTTCAACAGGCGGTCAAGGGCTTCCTTCAGATCTGCTTCCTGTTCAACCTTGATCACCCCTTGGGAGAAGGAGGAGTCCGGCTGCTTGAGGACCATGGGGAAACCGAGTTTTTCGGGTAGGGTTTTGCGGTTTTCGCGGTGAACGATCAGGGTGCGAGGCGTGGGAATCTTGTGGGCGTCGAGGATTTCCGCAAGAAACACCTTGTTGGTGCATTTGAGGATCGATTTCGGATCGTCCACCACCACCAGACCTTCCGCCGCGGCGCGGCGGGCAAAGCGGTAGGTATGATGATTGACGCTGGTGGTCTCGCGGATGAACAGGGCGTCGAACTCGGCAAGGCGCCCGTAGTCATCGCGGCCGATGCGCTCGATGGCGAAGCCGGCTCGTTCCGCAGCCCTTTCGAAACGCTGCAGCGCTTTTTCATTGGAGGGCGGCTCCGTTTCCTTGGGGTCGACGAGGATGGCCAGGTCGTAGCGCGAATGTCTGCGCGTTTTTGGCGAGACCTGACGCCCGGCAAAAAAGGAACTGGCGGCCTCGAGGAGAAACTCCCAATGGTCGTCGGCTATGTCGCTGACCGCCACAGCCCCGATATTCTGCACTTGCCACTTGGACTGACGGGAACTCCAGGCAAACTGGACGCGCATGAGGGGTGCCTGGAAAAGGCCGAACAGCTTGTGGGACAGGCGTTCGTAGCGTTTGGCCACATTCTTTCCGAAATAGATGCTCAGGGTAAAGTCACGGCTCTGCAGATGGGAGAGACTTTTCTGAACGAGGTTGTCGAGTTCGTCGGAAATGGTCCGGACGATTTCGACGGATTTCAGGTCCTGGATGGTCTGGACGCCCGGAAGAGGCCGGTGGCCCCTGGCCGCGGCCAGCAGCGACACGTAGTAACCGGTGCTCTGATAGCGGTAGGAGCGGCACAGGTTGTAGACCTTGAGGCCGCGCCGGGCCGTGTACTGGGTATCGGTCAGGTAGCTCGAAGCGGCAACGACTTCCACGTCGGAGATGACGTGGGGCCAGTCGCCGGGATCATCGACGACAATCAGGCTGGGCATGATTTCTCTTTCCAAAGTGTTTGGGTTCCAGGATGATCAGGTTGCCGTCGTAGGTCAGGACCCCGAGGAGGATGGCGTTGATGACCCTGGAAATGGGGCTGCTGTATTTTTGGCCGCTGGCGATGGGGTTGGTGTGCAGCGGGTCGGCAATCAACACTTCGCGCTTCTCGCGGTCGTAGCCGCAAAGAACGACGAAGTGCCCGGAGGGCTCCCCCTTTATGTCGTCATAGTCGCATTTAGGGCCGAATTCGCGCTGACTTTGATAGAGATACGTAGCGCTCAGGCCGGTGATGATCGGCCGGTTGCGTTTCAGAAAGCGGCGGATCAGGGCCGGGGTCAGGTCCTCCAGGTAGAGCCGTCCTCCAAGACGGAAATACTCCAGGTAGGCCTTGCTGGCGGTATGCAGCTTGGGATCTTTTTTGACCCTCATCTGGGCACGGAGGCGCTCAACCGGGTCTGGACCACCGGGCGTCAGCCAGGTGGGGTCGAAAAGCTGGAGCTTGAAAGTGTAGATGGTGGCACGGTAACCGCGCCGCAGAGCGTGGCAGGCCAGCCAGACACCGAGGGTTCCGCCCCCTTCAAGCATCGGGACCTCATCAATGACCTGCTCGAGGGGAAGATTATCGCCGAAATAAGCATAGACGGCCTGCAGGCAGGTCGGCCCGCAGGTGATTTCATCCGGTTGGCGGAGAATGTTGAGTGACAGGCTTCTGTCCATTAACGATTTTTTCGGGGCATTATTCAAAGCCGGAACAAATTATAATCTCTTCTTTGATTGTGGCAATATGAAAAATACAAAATTCTTTTTATCCCCAAAGAACTTGCCTCGGCGTCACAGGGACGGGTGATCAGAGGTACATTTCTTTGCCGTCGTTGAGATTGAGCCAGCCCTTGACAATGCGATAGATAAACCAGACCGAGTTGGCGACAAGGATGAAAAAACCGAACCCGAGGCCGAGGGTCAGGACACCCAGGACGCCCCACAAGAAAGCGAACCAGAAAGTCCGGATCTGCCAGTCGAAATGGGACTCGAGCCAGGTGTTCCTGACATCGTCCCGTTTGACGTAGTTGACAATCACGGCAACCAGGAAGGTGACGCCGACGAGAATGGAGGCCGCCTGCAGGGCGTAGACGAGGGTGGTGACGTTCTGAGCGGATTTCAGCTGTTCTTCGGAGACCGGCTTGACGACCTCGGGCTCGACACTTTTTCCTCTGTTCGTTTCAGTATCCTGATTCGGGTTCTGTTTCCCGGGATTTGGGTCCATATCGGTATTATACCCGGAAATATTGACTAAGAAAAAATTTCATAATAGTGAAAAGAGTGTTTCAGGTTTTAGCTGATTTGAGTTGGTTTTTTCTGGACTCTATCCAAAATCCCGTTCTTTTCCGGCAGAGGCACGAAAATGAGTGTTACGTTTTGGCGGGCATTATTTTTTCAAAAAAGATCGAACCTCCTGGCGGAAAGTTGATGTGTCGCTGAGCTGTCAGATGAAATTTTGGAAGCTTTCTATTCCTCTTCCCCGATAGGTTCCCTGCTGGTCGACAGGTAGCCGTGGTCGGTGCCGTTGAAGAAAATATAAACAGGCTTTTCATTCCTCAGCAGGTCAATTACCTGCGGATACTCATTGATATGAAAACTGAAAATGAAGTAGCCGTATGGTGTATCGTTGGGTGGGTTGTCGACACTGTCGCTGGTGGGCGAGAAGAACCTCAGCTGGGCCACCAGCTTGATGTCTTTGTCGTAAAGGGCAATCAGGGCCATGTAGCTTGACGGATGGTTGTGCTTGCCCGGATTCAGGTAGGTTCTGTATTCCGCCACTTCTCCATAATATCTCGGCATCTTTTTCTCTCCTTTCCGCTTGATTGGCTGGCAATAGCCTGTTCTTAATAACCAGATATACAGCAATACTATTTTGTCAATTGGAAAAACAGGTTTTTGCCCCCGAAAATGAAAAATTCATGAAAAGCCATCCGGAAACATTTGGCAGTGGGGGCGGCTGGCTCCTGCAGGTTTGAAACCAATGTTTTGAGTTGGGCGGGGGAGAAGATGTTGCGCTTGCCCTGTTTTTGGATGACGTCGTAATTGAAAAGGATAACCCCGCCCAGACCGTAGTCCTGGATATCGCGGATGATGAGGTGGTTCCCGTCTACCGCCGTGCCCCGGAACCCGACCATCAGCATCTGGTCGATTTTTTGTTCGAGAGTGGGCCTGGAAGGGGTTTCAAATGCCCACCCAGCAAGCAGGGATAGGGTAAGCAAAAGGCCGGTCAGTCTTCCACTTTATTTTAGAGATTTTGGTTGACCGTCCAGAAGGGGTAACGCGAAGTCTCTCATCATCCGTTATAAATCGGAAAACAATGACCTTTTTTCAGCCGCCATGAAAAATTTCTCCTTTTTCTTTTCCACCGGACTTGGACACTTTATTTCTATAGTAAAATAAAAATAAAGGTCCCATTTTGAAAATATTTCGAGATGCAAGAAAAAGTCTTGTGCCGACCAAGGGTGCAGGATGGCGGCCGGTCGGAGCCTGGTCATCCATTTTAAAACCTTGAACAGCGACGTGAAAACGATGAAACTCAAGACCTATTCGAGGGCCAATTTCCGCAAGATTCCCCAGATCGCCACGCTGAACGAAGCCGAAAGGTTTGACATCGAAGTGGTCAGCCGCGTGCTTCCCTTCAAGGTCAACAATTTTGTAATCAAGAATCTGATTGACTGGGATGCGGTTCCGGACGACCCGATGTTCACTCTGCTCTTTCCGCGCCGGGAGATGCTTCAACCCGGTCATTATGAAGAAATTGCCGGGTTGCTCAAAAAAGGGAAAGACCCTCAGGTTGTCCAGGAAGCCGTGGAGCGCATCCGTCTGCAGCTCAACCCGCAACCCGCGGGACAGCTCCTCCACAACGTCGTCTATCTGGATGGGGAGGTGGTGCCGGGCATCCAGCACAAGTACCGGGAGACGGCCCTGTTTTTCCCCAGTCATGGCCAGACCTGCCACGCCTACTGCACTTTCTGCTTCCGGTGGCCGCAATTCACCGGCATGACGGAATTTCGTTTTTCCAGCCGGGAGGTCGGTCTTCTCATCTCCTATGTTCGGGAACACCCGGAGATCAGTGATCTCCTTTTTACCGGAGGTGACCCCCTGGTTATGTCGACCAAGGACCTGGCCGGGTACATCAAGCCCCTGCTGGCGGAAAAATTGCCCAACCTGCGGCGTATCAGGATCGGCACCAAGGCCCTCAGCTACTGGCCCTACCGATTTTTGAAGGATGCCGACGCCGACCAGCTTCTTCAGCTTTTTGAGAAAATCGGGAAGAGCGGTATACACTTGGCAATCATGGCGCATTTCAACCACCCACGCGAGTTGGCGCCTCCCGAGGTAGGAAAGGCCATCCAGCGCGTCCGCAATACCGGAGCGGAAATCCGCACCCAATCCCCGATCCTCAATCACATCAACAACGATCCCGATCTGTGGGCGGAGTTATGGGACAAGCAGGCCGATATGGGTTGCATTCCCTACTATATGTTCATCCCTCGCGATACCGGGGCCAGGCACTATTTCAGTGTGCCCCTGGTGCGGGCCTGGGAAGTGTTTCAGCAGGCCTATCAGAAGGTCAGCGGACTGAGCCGCACCGTGCGGGGGCCGAGCATGTCCGCCGGGGCGGGCAAAATCCAGGTTCTGGGTGTAACGGAAATGAAGGGGCAGAAAGTCATTGCCCTGCGTTTTCTCCAGGGGCGCGACCCGGACTGGGTGCATCGCCCCTTTTTTGCCGAGTACGACGCGCGGGCCATCTGGATCAATGAGCTGAGGCCGGTTTTCGGAGAGAAGCGGTTTTTCTTCGAGGAAAAGCTGGAAGCGTTGTTTCAGGAAGACCTGAACGCCCCTACTGATCTCGATTTTGAATGAGGGAAGGGACAAAAAAAGAAAAGGGGGCAAGCTTATGCCCCCTCGAAGGAAAAAATTCGTCCCCTTTTGATTTTTTCGTTTTATCTAAAAAGAGAAACGCAGCCCCAGCATCAGGGCGTGGTTCTTATAGTTGAGCTTGCCTTTCACTCCGGATTCAAACTTTACCTCGGGTTTTGCGGTGGAAAAATATCGGTATCCGAGGTCGAGAGCCAGCTTTTCAGTCAGATTGAAACCGCAGCCGACACCGTACTGATAGGCGAGAACCGTGTCGTCATCATCCAGGAACGTGATACCGCCTGATTCAAGATCATTAAAAGAAACATTCGCAGCACCCAGCCCCGCCATGACATACGGAGTGAATGCCGTCTTGTTGACAAAATCCACAGCGGCGTTGAACATCAGAGCCGAGGATGAGATATCCCCATCCACATCGGACTGCTGGAACTCGTCCGCTTCGTTATAGCGATAAGCCAGTTCAGCTTCCAGGCGGACATCCGCCCCTTCAAGGTTTTTCATGGTGTAGCCCGCGACTGCACCTACGGCCAGGCCGGGTTCCACCAGGAGTTTGTTGGGCAGGTCCTCATTGATATCCTGTACGTAGGTTCCCCCTCCCTGAACACCAAAATAAAATGAACCTTGTTCAGCCTGGGCTGGTGAGCCGATCAAGGTGAGTAAACATAGAGCCGGAAACCAGGAAAAAAATCTTTTTTGCATAAAACCTCCTCTATTTATAGGGGAATATGAACTTTAGGGATTTGATTTTTGGGGTCAATTATTTGTCGCTTTGTATCGGATTTGTGATGGAAGCCCTGTTCCCACGGGTCGTATGTAGATTTGGTTGCCAATTTTTTGATTTCCCTCTCAACCCAGGGGAAGTTTTCAGGTTACGCAAGAAAACGTTTTAGGCTTTTTGTTCCAGCTTTCTAGCAAGAAAAGTACCAGATTCAGGATAGGTGCGCGCAACAGTTATTCCCAAGTCGATAAGTTCTGGGTGGGGTTATGCCAGGGTGTTAAATGCCGGGAAGTTAAATAAACCGGCCCACCCCGGTTTGCTTTTGTTGAGATTCGATGGCGGGAGTCAAGGGAGGAGCTGAGGCAGGAAAATAGCGGCACGCCGAATGCCGGGCCAATGTCCCCCGAGTTGTCGGAGCAACACCCTATATTTTGACCTGAACGCCCAGCTCAACGACGCGATTGGGGGGCAGGCCGAAGAAACTGGTAGCAGTGCGGGCGTTGCGTGACATCAGCATGAAAAGTCGCTCGCGCCAGAGCGCCATCCCGGGTTTATCCGATGGGATGATCGTCTCGCGGCCGAGGAAGAAAGTGGTCTTCATCATCTCGAAAGGTTGGTCGTCCGGTTCAATTTTTGTGAGGGCCTCAGGGACATCCGGCTCATCCATGAAACCGTAGTGCAGCACGATCAGATATATCCCTTCCCCGACAGATTCCAACTCGACCCGTTGAGTTTCCGGAACATGAGGCACATCTTCAGTTACCACCGAAAGTATCACGACCCGTTGGTGCAGCACGCCGTTGTGCTTGAGATTGTGGAGAAGCGCCGAAGGGGCTATGCGCAGGTTTCCGGACATGAAGATGGAAGTCCCTTCGACCCGGTGCGGCATGGAGTAGCGGATTGATTCCAAAAAACTGTCGATCGACAGCGACCCTTCGCGCAGCTGTTTGGCCAAAAGCCGTCGTCCTGTTTTCCAGGTGGACATCAGGGTGAATACCAGGGCGGCCACCATCAGGGGGAACCAGCCCCCATGTAAAATCTTAGCGGAATTGGCTCCGAAGAAAGCAAGATCAAAAGTCAGAAAACCACCGCACAGGAACAGCGTACCCCACAGCGGCCAACGAAAACGTTCGCGGGCAACAAAGAAAAACAGCAGGGTGGTGATGACCATGTCGGTGGTGACCGAAAAACCATAAGCGGCGGCCAGATTGCTCGAAGAACCAAAACCGATGACCAAGCCGATACAGCTGACCATCAGCAGCCAGTTGATTCCCGGGACGTAGATCTGACCACGTTCCTTGGCGGAGGTGTGGGAGACCATGAGGCGGGGGCTGAAACCGAGCTGCACGGCCTGGGTCGTGATGGAGAAGGAGCCTGAAATGACAGCCTGGGAAGCGATGATGGTGGCAGTGGTGGCAAGCGCCACGAGAGGAATCAGGGCCCATTGGGGAGCAAGGTAATAAAAAGGATTCTGGAGGGCCTTCGGGTTTGCCAGGATCAGGGCGCCCTGTCCGAAATAGTTGATGACCAGGGCCGGCAGCACCAGGTAGAACCAGACCAGACGGATGGGGCGTACCCCGAAGTGTCCCATGTCTGCGTAGAGAGCTTCGCCGCCGGTTACAACCAGAAAGACCGAGCTCAGGACCAGAAAGGCGATCCAGCCGTTGTTATAAAAAAAACTGACCGCGTAATGGGGGCTGATGGCTGCCAGAACCCCGGGGTGTGCAAAAATTTGTCTCAGGCCCAGGACGGTCAGGACCAGAAACCAGACAAGCGTCAAAGGTCCGAAGACCGCACCGACCTTGCCGGTCCCACGGTGCTGAAAAAGAAAGAGGGCGACCAGTATCACCACGGTTATGGGGATGATATAGGGGGAGACCGCCGGGGTGACAACCTCCAGACCTTCTATTGCCGAAAGAACCGAGATCGCCGGGGTGATCATGCCGTCGCCATAGAGCAGGGCGGCACCGAAAAGTCCAAGAATGACAAGATGGTTGCGCCGGGTACTCTGTTCGCGGGCCTGGCGCGGCAAAACCAGGGCCGTAAGCGCCATGATGCCGCCTTCACCCTGGTTGTCGGCGCGCAAAATGAAACTGAGGTATTTGATGGAAATAACCAGTATCAGTGCCCAGAAGATCAGGGAGAGGATGCCATAGACATTATCCGGATTTAGAGAAAGGCCATGGGCGACGTGGAAACATTCTTTAATAGCGTAAAGCGGGCTGGTGCCGATATCACCGAAAACGACCCCGAGTGCGGTCAGGGCCAAAATGCCCAAGGAGCTCCGCTGGTGTTGAGCAGGTGGGTCAGAATCGGCGCTGTTGGTTGAAAAATTGGAACTGTTTGTCCGGCTCACAAGCTTTAAATCCTATTCATCCCACAAACAACGGCGGAATGATTCATTCCCCTTGTGAGAGAAGATAAATTGCCTGATTGCAGAAGAGTGCCTGAAAAAAGTATGCGATTAGACCACAATAGCGTTCAATTTACAACCGGTTTTCGAATTTCAGTCACTGGGTACAAGGGTTGGATTTTTAGGTTCCCTTTTGAAAGCCAGTCTCATGGTTCAGCAGGAAATCAACGAAAGCCTGATTGGCTTTTGAAAGGGAAGCGCCTTTTTTCCAGGCGATGGCGAGTTCAAAGGCAATAGGCGGCGCAAACGGAATTCCGACGAGATCGGATTCCTCCTCAATGACCCTGCGCAATAAGGTGGTGATACCGACCCCCTTGCGGACCAGGAATTTGATCAGCGGTATGAGGTTGGTTTCAAACGCGATGGACGGCATCGTTCCGCTGTGCTCGCTGGTCTGGGTGATTACCTCGCGGTGGAAATAGTTCTTTTCGAACAAGACCAGCGGTTGGGCGGCGAACTCCCGGTAGTTGACCGTCGACTGGCGGGCGAAGGGGTGCCCCACGGGAACACAGGCTACCATCTCCTCCTTGAGGAAAGGGTGAACCTCCAGGTTCGCGGGGGCGGTGGAGGTGGTGACGATGCCCAGTTCCAATGCCCCCCTGGAAAGAAGTTCGCCGATGCGCCGGGTCCCGTATTCGTAAACCCCGCAACGCAGCCCGGGATAGCGCTCCTTGAAGGCCAACAGCAAGGGGGGAAAGTAGTAGGAGCCGAGTTGGGCCGGAACCCCGATGCGTACCTGCCCCATCTCAAGGCCGTGCATTTCCCCCATCTCCTGTTCGGCATTTTGCACCTTTGCCAGTATTTTCCGGGCGTGGCCGAGAAATATTTCCCCTTCGGCCGTCAAGCCAACTTTTTTTCCTTTGCGGCTGAACAGTGACAAGCCGAATTGTTCCTCCAGGTTGCGGATGGCGACGCTTACGGCCGGCTGGGCAATGTGGAGCTTTTCGGCGGCCCGGGTAAAATTTTTCTCCTCCGCTATGGCGACAAAAAAACGCAATTGACGCAGGTCCATGACTTACTCCATTTATATCGAAATAATATCACAATAATAAAAACAATATATTTTTTTTATTATAGAATCATTGATAAACTCCTCATTAATCGTCCACCTATCCGATTCTGATGGAGTCAATCATGATTGCCCCGGCCACATCCGATTTCCGTCGCACCTGCGCCGCCCTCGGCATGGGCGCTTTTGTGGCTTTTGCCAACCTTTATATCACCCAGCCTCTTCTGCCTCTCTTCTCAAAGGAATTTGGGACGTCGGCGCTTTTTTCGGGGTTGTCGGTGTCGCTGGTCATCTTTTCCCTGGGGCTTTCCCTGCTTCTCTATGCCCCCCTTTCCGATGCCTTGGGGCGGCGCTGGATCATGCGGCTGTCGCTGGCAGCCACGGTATTCCTGACCTTCGCCCTGGCTTTGGTCCCCGGCTTTACCTCCCTCCTGATGATTCGCATGCTGCAGGGTTTCTTCATCGGCGGCCTGCCGGCTTTGGCGCTGGCATTTGTGGGGGAGGAGTTCGCTCCCCAGGCCTATTCGTCGGCCATGGCCATTTATATTGCCGCTACCAGCCTGAGCGGCATCTCGGGGCGCCTCATCAGCGGCCTGGCAGCTGATTTCGGCGGCTGGCGCCTGTCGTTTCTGGTCATGGGCATGGTCAGCCTGATCTTCATTATCTGCTTTTTCCAATATCTTCCGCCTTCCCGCCATTTCCGACCCAGGCCATTGTGTCTGCACAGCCTGAAGGAGAGCTTCTCCTGTCATTTTAAAAACCCCGTCCTGGTTCCGGCCTTCCTGGCCGGAGGAATCAATTTTTTCCTGTTCGTCGGCCTTTTCAACAACGTCTCCTTCCTGCTGGTTGCCCCCCCTTTCCGGCTGGCGCCGGGGGTGGTCGCCCTTCTGTTTCTGACCTTTCTGGCCGGAACGCTCAGTTCAGCTCTCTCCGACCGCATTACCCGGGGGCGGCTCCGCTCGACGGGAATGGCGTGGGGCTTCCTGGCCGTTCTGTGCGGGATCGGTCTGACCCTGATTCCCCGTCTGGCGGCAGTGGTGGCCGGGTTGCTGCTGATCAGCTTCGGGTTTTTCCTGGTCCACTCCCTGGCCAGTGCCTGGGTGGGGCGTGAGGTGCGCTGCTTCCGCGCCGGGGCTTCGGCCCTCTACCTGATGTTTTACTACCTCGGTGGGAGCCTCGGGAGTCTCTATTTCGGTTTTTTCTGGGATCACTACGCCTGGAACGGGGTGGCTTTCGCGGCCCTGCCGGTGATGTTGATGGCAGCCGTCTGCGTCCATCGCATGGGTCGGATTGAAAGGAACCCCGGTGAAGAAAAAGCAACGAGCGAGCTGCCGCCGACGATTGCAATGATACCCGAAAAATCCCCATTCAAACCAATTTAGCTGAATTTTTAAAAACAGCGCCGGGTCTGCCGGCATGCCCCCGTGCGACCGGAGGCGTCTTTTTATCCCTTCCCCGGCCGTTTCCTGTTTACCCCTCTCCATTAAAAAATTTTTGGTATTTTTATTGCTAATGCAGACAAAAGAAAATCTCTATCATTGACATTATGAAATAGCGATTTCTTTGCGTTCGAAGCCGGCGCCGGGACTCCCAATAAAAAACAGATCGGCTATAAGATCCGGGATGGCGATTAATGCAGGCCGATTTGCCCCTTTCCCGCAGGGGCGGATTGCGGCTGGATTAAAAAAGGAGATCTGATGAGCGAAAAACAATACCGCATCGTTTTCAGGGGCGAGCTTGCCTATGGATTTGAAATGGAAGAGGCCCGTGCCAACCTGAAACGTCTCTGCCAATATAATGACTCAACGCTCGACAAGCTTTTTTCCTCCGGCTCCTCGGTGTTGAAGACAAAACTGTCGTATGAGACGGCAAAAAAATACAAAGCGGCCCTCGACGGGACAGGTGCCGTCTGTGTAATTGAAGATGACGTCGCAAGCGCCGGCAATCCGGTTTCCGGAGGAAGGAGCGAAACGCTCGAATGCCCGAAGTGCTTCAAAAAACAACCCGTCGGGATGACCTGCATTTACTGCGGGATTGTCTTTTCCAAATTTCAAATGGCGCAGGAACGGCAGGCTGCTCTTGAAAGGGGGGAATACCCTCCCGCCTCTTTATCCTGTGCCTCCGATGCGGCCCCTGAAACCGTGCCCTATTTTGTCAGACATCAGGAACAGGCCTTCATCCTCAAGGCCTTTCTCGTTATCGCGGCCATTATTTTCGTCACCGAGTACTTAAGCGGTTTTATTACTCTGCTGATTATTCTCTTTCCGGTTCTTTTCCTTATTGGCGTCCGCCTTCATGCTGCCGCCACTGGCGAATCCCCGACCCAAGTGCTGGCCCAGCACATCACCTTCATGCCCGTCATGTATGCGGAGGGTGAGCGCAAAAGGGAGGGCGTCGCCTGGGTGACCTACGGTATCATCCTCATCAATATCCTGGTTTTCTATGGTTTCGAGCTGAATGTGGATCCGAGGTTAATTTTTAACAATCTGATTTTCATTCCCATGGAACCGAATGCCGTCAATGTGCCGCTCAGCCTTTTCACGTCAATGTTCCTGCATGGCAGCGGCATGCACCTGTGGGGCAACATGCTGTTTCTCTGGGCTATCGGAACGGTTGTCGAGAAGCGCATCGGCTGGAAAAGGTTTCTGGCCTTTTATATTTTCGCCGGAATTGCCGCCGACCTCATGTCGGCCTTGGTGGATTACCTGTTTTTCCATAGCGCGACGCATGGTCTGGGGGCCTCGGGCGCCATTGCCGGGGCGATGGGCCTGTTCGCCGTACGTTGTTATTTCAAAAGCATGGTCTTTCCTTTGCCCATCCTGGGGATATTTTCCCTGATTCTGCCGGTCAGCCTTAAGGTCCGGCTGAACTCGCTCGTCATTATCGGTCTGTTTTTCCTGGCGGACCTTTCCGGCGGGATCGGTCAGCTGACCGGACAGGGAAGTTCCAACATTGGCCATTGGGCCCATATCGGCGGTATGGTTTGCGGGATCATACTCGGCATGATGTTCAATTTGGGTGAGGAGGCCGTCGAGGAACGGCATCAGGAAATCGGCAGTCAGGCTTTGAGTAAAGGGGGCAATCTTTTCGAGGCGGAAGATTCTCTGCGGCTCGCTTTGAAGAAAAATCCCGACAACGGCGATACCATGATCCTCCTGGCCCGTCTGCTGTCAAAATTCCACCCGACCGAGGAAGCGGAGAACCTCTACCGGAAGGGAATGGACATTTTGAGCAAGACCCGGATGAAGGAGGTCGCGGAGACCTTCAAGGAATATTACGGGCGTTACCTCAAAGGGATAAACCCGGACACCCTTTACCGCCTTTCCTCCTATTACCAACAGCAAAAGGATTTTGACTGGGCGGTACGCTGCCTGGGGCTTTTGGCGGATGATGCATCAACCCCGCCCGCTCTTCGGGAGCGGGCCATGTTTCAGTGTGCCCGGCAGATGGAAGCCGGCGGTGAATTCGATATTGCCATGCATTATTATCAGCAGCTTACGAACCTGTTTCCCCAGTCCCCTTTATGTGAAAAGGCTATCGCCAAGCTCAAAGCCTCTTGAAAAGTAAGGAAACATGGAGGTGTACACCTCAGGCGTGGCAGACCGTCTGCACCAGGATATAGGGTTGTACGATCAGCATGCGGAAGGGCTTGTCCATTTGTTTCTCCCAGGCCCGGATCTGCTCTACCGAAGGCTTGCCGAGCCGGCCGGAGTCAATCCACTCCCCGATCCGCTCGCTGTCGTCCCGGGCGACGGCAATTGCAGCCTCCACCAGGTCGAGTTCAGGCGCCAGAGTGATAATCGTATCTCTCTGAACATGTTCCCGCAGATCCCGCCAGCAGACCTCGGCCAGTTCCTCTCTGAAGCGTTCCATCATTTCAGACATGCGCATATCTTCTTTCCGTATCCTTGGAGGATACCGGCCGCCGGCCACAGGGTCAAGGTCTCCTTCGAACGGATTGTCAGCCGCCTTTATATCTTCATTTATTCTTGAAGTTGATTAAAAATTTCTTGGTATTTTTATTGCTAATGCCAAGAAAAGCAAGGTTCGATTTGATTGGATTTGGGACGTTTTTTGAATCCCCCCATCAAGCGCCAGATGCCCTTGGAACAAAGGGTTAGAGGCGGAATCGAAGGTCAGGTCAATAATGCAAAAAATTGCCGTGACAAGGTTCCGAAAATAATTTGCGGCGGGATTTTGACAAAATAACGGGTAAGCCGGGGTTCCGGGAAATTTTTCCCGACACAAACAACAGGAGGGTTATCTACATGCGGAAAAAAGTTTTTAATTGTCTGATGGTAATGTGCCTTTTTCTTTTTATCGGTGTTTCAGCCCATGCGGAAAAAGGCTCCGTTTATGTCGGCCTGCATGGCGGCTTTAACGTGATGCAGGATATCGCTTCAGGTGTGGTCGATGAGGTTGGAATGAAATCCGGTTACGCCTGCGGAGCGTCGCTGGGCTACATGTTCAAAAATGTCGAAGGGGCCAATCTCCGCCTGGAAATTGAAGCGGCCTACCGCAAGAACGATACGGATACCTGGCGGGAATTTGATATGGATGGAGAGGTCACGTCCCAGGCGCTGATGCTCAATGCCGGCGTGGACTTCGTCAACAAGACCAGGTTTACCCCCGTTGTTTTGATTGGTGTTGGCCGTGCCAAGGTAACTTTCAATGATTTCAGTATCTATGGTATGCAGGTTCTTGACGATGAGGACTCGGTTTTTGCCTACCAGGCGGGTATCGGTTGTGCTGTCAATCTGACCGAAAGGCTGGTCCTCGATCTGGGTTACCGGTACTTTGCCACCAGTAAGGTGACAATGACCGATGATGCCGGAGTGACCGGCAAAAACAATTACCAGAATCACAACCTGATGCTGGGCATGCGTTTTCACTTTTAAAGATAAAGTTTTTCCGAACAGGGCCGCGCCTGATGACGCGGCCCTGTTGTTTCACGGTACTCCGGCAATCGATTCTATCCATCATCAGCTTGCCCAAATGGCTTTCCAATCAGCTTGTTTCCTGAATTTTCCGTTCTGCCCTGGTCAAAACCGCTGAAAAATTCTGTCCAAGGGAAACCGCCAGGATCTGATTTTCAGATCCTGGCGGCGTGTGCAGGTGAGAGTAGGAAAGCACCCCTTAGGATAAAAAAAGCCACCCCTGGAAAAAATCAGGCTTCAGAAAAAGAACAGTTTTTCTCATAAGGCGGAATTCGCATGCGTAAAAATATGACGATTCTTTCCGGTTGAAGATTTTTTCTCAGGTATAATGATCAGAAACCGTTGGGTTAGCCCGGTTGGGAATTCGAACCTAAGGCCTTTTTCAATGGATTTCGAACTTGCAATTTCAGAAAAGGAAACCTTCCTTATTGTCAGACCCCACGCAGACATTACAAGCCGTCTCGCCATAGATTTTACAAAAGCTGCCGTTGAGATGGGCCTGAAGAATAAAATCTACAAGCATCTTCTCGATGCTCGCGGTTTTTCTTCTGTGTCGGGAATCGTGGGAAAGTGGGAATTTGCCAACATTGAGGTGAAGAAACTCGGTTTGCCGCGTTTCTGGAAAATTGCCGCCCTCTATGATGAGGGCGACGCAAAGGTCCCTTTCATAGAAATTGCGATGCAGAATGCCGGTTATAACTATCGGGTCTTCACCGATGAAAAAGAAGCCGTCGCCTGGTTGGAAAATGATTAAGTGGGGATGTCTCTGACAAAATGAACGTTTATTCTGCTGGCGGCGATTGGCTCAAAGCTCAGGATAGTTTATTTCCGGCCCTGAGACTCAGCCCCGGCAGTGCTTCATTGCTGGAGCTCATGGAGCAGGTGCTGGGAACACCGCCTTGAAAGCAGACAGGATTTTTAATGGCAAAGTTCGAAACCGTGGTTGGCTACACACCCGGAGTCATAGGCCGAGTCTCCGAGCTGCATGCCGAATACTACGCCCAGCACTGGAACTTCGGCTGTTTCTTCGAAGGGAAGGTGGCATCCGAGCTATCCACCTTTCTCATGAACTACGATCCGTCCAAAGACCGCATCTGGTCGCTGGTCGTGGACGGCCGCATCGAAGCATCGCTGACCATCGACGGCACTTCCGAAAAAGAGAATTGGGGACATCTGCGCTGGTTCATTACCTCTGACAGGTTGCGAGGGAAGGGCGGCGGCAACTATCTGATGGAGAAGGCGGTTTCTTTCTGCAAAGAGACCGGGTACGACAGCGTCTACCTGTGGACCTTCAAAGGTCTGGCTCCGGCCCGGCATCTTTATGAGAAGTTTGGTTTCAAGCTGGTTGAGGAGTTTCCCGGAGAGCAGTGGGGGACGACCGTTATTGAGCAGCGGTTCGATCTGGATTTAAGGCCTTCAGATCGGTAGGGCGGTTTTAAATGGTCAATCTTCCCCGTCTGCTTTTTGGCCTGGAGGGGTTTTCCGGCGGCATTTTCGGCCATTTTGAAGGTTGGGTTGAGGAATATGCGTGCCTTTTTTTCGGTTTGCCTGGCGTTACTGATGGGCGGATGCCTTGGAATTCCGGAAGGTGTCCGTCCCGTCGACGATTTCGACCTGAACAGCTATCTGGGCAGATGGTACGAGATTGCCCGCCTGGATCATTCTTTCGAGCGCGGACTGAGCAACGTTACGGCCGATTATGCCTTGCGGGAGGATGGCGGGGTGAAGGTCGTGAACAGGGGGTTTTCGCCCTCGGAAAATCGCTGGAAAAAAGTCGAAGGCAAAGCCTATTTTGCCGACGGCACGCATGAGGGCTATCTGAAAGTCTCTTTTTTCGGTCCGTTCTACGGGTCCTATGTGGTTTTTGACCTGGATAAGGAAAATTATCAATATGCTTTTGTGTCAGGCTACAATCAATCCTATCTCTGGCTTCTGGCCAGGACACCTACGGTCGACAGGGAATTAATTGACCGTTTCATCGAAAGGTCGAAGAAGCTTGGTTTTGACACGGATGAACTGATATTCGTCGAGCATGATCGGCCACCCTTTTAAGCTGGAAACTTTCACAATCCTGATCTGTAATAGTCACTACTTGATCTGACAGCTAGTGAAAGATTTGATTGCATCCGAAATAAGTTTTGGCATGCTATCCGTCCAACTTTTCAGGATTTTTTGGAATGCTTCTTTTACACCCCATTTGGACTGACCCACCTAATACAGCACAATTTCTAAGACGAATTACCCAACCCTTACAAACAAATCGTAAAAATTGCATCGGTCCCTACCTTTGAAGTTGAATGTTTGAAGCTTCATGGGAATTTTTAAATTTGACCAATCTTATTAAATTAATCCCACTGAATTTTGACATGTAAATTTTTCCGAATGATTAAAAAATTTAAAGAAGTGGTTTTTATGGGGTTGTAACTTCCTGAAAATATTTGACCTTAAATAGCACTAAATAAGTATTGAAAAAGCTTTTAGTTGGATGAAAAAACGGCCCTGCCCAACCCAGAGTGTCGAAATTCTTTACAGATCAGGGTGGTTTTATTAAGAAATTATTTCATTAAAAAAGCTACATGCAGCAAAAATTTTGTAAATACATTGTTTTAAGGCATTGCATTAGGACAACGTGCTTGTCGGAAACCCTTACATGTTTGAATAATTTAACATTATTTTTTTAAATGTTATGTTATTTCAATATATTGTAATTTGGTACGAGTTAAGCACGGTTAAATACTCAAGGTAAAATGCTGAAATAATGAAAATTTTCAAATCAATTCAAATCTGCTGAGTTATTCAATTTCCCCTTCTTTCCTTTGCAGTAATTCTGGTTTGCCTTTCAGAGCGTAATTTCTAAAAAATCGATATTTAACCGTTTGCCAAAAGAATTCTTGCAGGACGTTTCTCATGGATATGTTCCTGTCAGCCTTTCTTTTTGAAGCCGCATCCCGGGTTACCGGGGAGCGGAAACCTACGGGTTCTGAACACACGGGCACGCCGACCTACCGATCAGGGCAAGTCGGCGTTTTTATTGGTGGACCTTGCTTGCCCGAACCGGGGGGAGAAGTCCTCAACGGTTCGGGGAACTTTCAACCAATCTGAATTATTCCCATTCAGATACAACGAGAAAGGGAGGGAAAAATGAAGCAGCGAAGTTGGATAACGTCGTTGTTGTTGGCTGTTTTTCTCCTCTTGCCGGCTGCAGCTCTGGCATTGAGTGAGGGCGATTTCAAGCCGCTTGCCACAGGGGGGTTCGGTGACTCCGCCAACAGCTACTCCTGGGGACTTGCCGAATTTAACGGCGACGTTTACGTATCGACGGGTCGCCATCATCTCTGGAGCGTGATGTTGGCCGTGGGAAGTATGCTTGGCGGGGGCATTGATATCGGAGATTATATTGTGGGGCCTCCTGGAAACTGGGGAGAGCCGGCATGGGCCGATGCCCACCGTGCGGAAATCTGGCGGCTCAGAAATGGCGAATGGCAGCGAGTCTACCGATCCGGAACTTATTTCATTCCACAAGACCAGGCCATCGTGAACCCTTCATTGCCGTTTCCGCTGTGGGGATTTTATCCCAATGCCTACAGCTACCGGACCCTGGGGACATTCGGAGGCCACATCTACGCTTTGGGCGTTGGTACCTGGATGCCGCCCATTGCAAATACCACCGTTTTGCGTTCAGCTGATGGGGACACTTGGCAAGATGTCTCCGGGAATCTGGCGTACACTACCAATATTAGAAGTTTTGTCCAATGGAGGGACCACGTCTATGTCGCAGTAGCCGTACCAGGAGATGGTGTGCTGGCAGGCGGTTGTGTCGTGTACAGAAAAAGCAACGATGAGTTAGCCGGCGTATACTGGGAACCAGTCAGTGAAGTCGGCTTTGGTGACCTCAGGAACGAGGAGATCAATTACCTTCAGGTCTTCAACGACTGCCTATATGCCTCCACCGTAAACTACGTCAATGGCTTCGAGGTCTGGAAAACCAACGGCACGATGGTTAATGGGAAGTTCGTGTGGACGCAGGTTATCAAGGACGGTTTCGGCGACACCTGGTGCCAGAGTGGATTGCACATGGAGCCTTTCGGGGAGTATTTATACGTCGGCACCGCAGTCCCCATCGGAATGGTCCTGAAAGATCAGCAGCCGGTGGGGAGCCGGGGCATCGATATCATCAGAATTGATAAAAACGACAATGCCGAGCTGGTTGTCGGCGCTTACTCTCCGTCGGATCCACCTCCCGGATGGCCGACCTCCCGCGTCCCCTTGAGCATGCTGCCGGCGGGATTTGGAAACCCCTTGAATGTCTATTCCTGGCATATGGGTGTGTATAAGGATTCGCTCATTGTCGGAACCTTCGACATGACCGGCATCGCACTATTTGCCATCAAAGATCAGATCCTGTCCGATCCTGCGGCAGCAATGGCGGCGATTCAAGATCTCTTGCCTTCCAGTAACTCCATTCCGCCGGAGCAGCTTGAAGCTCTCCAGAATCTTGATCTGACCAATATCGTAGATGCCGAAACGGCAGGCCAGATCCTTGATTATCTCATAGCGAATTTCGGTGGAGGGGATTTGTGGCAAACCAAGGACGGAATCAACTGGACTCCTATCACCTTGAGCGGTTTTAAAAACTGGTACAACTACGGATTCCGCAGAGTTGTTCCGGTTCAGATGAACGGTGAAGAGGTTCTTTTCCTTGGAACGGCCAATCCATTTACCGGCGTTGAAGGCGGGGGCTGTGAAGTCTGGGCCAACCTGAAGGCTCCAGCACCGGATGGAGATATCAATGGCGATGGGATAATCGACATCAACGATGTGAATGTAATCAAAACATATCTTAATCAGCCCGCCTCGGCCTATCCCGATTGCGATATAGACGGCGATGGAATGATCACCATTCTGGATGCCCGAAAGTTGATGACGATGTGCACCTATCCCAGATGTGCAGCGCCATAAACCGATAAGTTAAGAAAGGAGGAGGGACATGAAAAAACTAGTGTTATGCTTCAGTTTGTTATTGGCCATAACTTTTGGGGCCGAGGCCTGGGCAGCCTCGATTTGGTTCGAACCGTTTGCATCATCCATTTATGTCGGTGAATCTGTGGACGTGGATGTGGTTATTGGAGGTTTAGGAGAGGATGATGATGTGGGTGCATTCGATTTTAGTGTCCTCTTCAATGATACTGTTCTGGTTTTTGACTCCTATAGCCTGACGGACAATCTTGGCGATATCTCTGCAGGCGATGCAAGTGACTGGAGTTTTGGAGATTTGGGTGGCGGCGCTGTCAACCTGGTCGAGTTGTCCTGGTTTTGGGACTTGAGTTCCCAGCCAGACACCTTTGCTCTGGCGACACTTTCTTTCACCGGAATCGGTGCGGGAACCAGCCTGCTGTCGTTTGATTCTGTCCTGATCAGTGATGCATGGGGAGAAGGAATTTACACCCTTCCTGGTATAGGTGCCGTATGTGTTGCACCCGTGCCGGAACCAGGAACCTTTCTTCTCCTGGGAGCAGGCATTCTCGGTCTTGTGGCCGTGAGGTTTAGAGGAAACAGAAAAAGTTGACGGCCTGAAAGTAAATCCAGATAAAAAAAGACGGGGCCATTATTTGGGGCGCCGTCTTTTTTTGGAAATGTTGGCCATCCCACTCATCTCCCTTCTTTGGCAGGAGGTTATCTCATATATTCCGATTAATTGAACGTTAAAAAAGCCCACCCGAAGGCAGGTGGGCTTTCCTTTCTCAAACTGGTTTCCCTGCGATTATTTTTCCTTCAGGGATGTAGATTCTTATATGTTGTTTTATAATTGATTCCTGAATTACCTTTGGATTAATCAGACCCTGTTTGGCGGATCGAATTTGAATTTTGATCTCTTGTCCGCCGCCTTGTAACAGCCACAGAATTTAACCTTTTGCATAAAAAGGATAACAACTCATGGGAAAACACATCCTCTGCCTCAACAGCGGCTCGTCGTCCATTAAGTTCGCTCTCTATGAGCTGGAGACCGGCGAAAATCTGGTGGCCAAGGGTGCCATCGAGCGTATCGGCATGGCGGGCAGCTGGCTCTGGCTGCAGGACGCCAGCGGGCAACGGCTCATGGACCGAATCGAGGAGTTTCCAACCCACGGCGCGGCGGTCAAAACCCTCTTCACCTCGGTCATGGAAAACAATCATCTGCCCCTGCCGGACGGCGTCGGGCACCGGGTTGTTCACGGCGGACCGCACCACACCGGCCATGAAATCGTAACCCCTGATCTCATCCTGACTCTGCGCCGTCTGATTCCTTTCGCCCCATTGCACCTCCCCCCCGAAATTCTCGGCATCGATGCCGTCACCGAGCAGTTTCCGGAACTGGGTCAGGTGGTCTGCTTCGATACCGCTTTTCATCGTTCGATTCCCGAGGTCGCCCGGCGCTTCCCCCTTCCCCGCAGCCTCTGGCATGAAGGGGTCTATCGCTACGGTTTCCACGGCCTGTCCTACGAATACATCGTTCACAAGCTCGGGGACGAGGCTGCGGGACGCCTTGTCGTGGCCCACCTCGGCAACGGCGCCAGCATGACGGCCCTGCGCGACGGCTGCTCGGTGGATACGACCATGGGTTTCACCCCGACCGCAGGTCTCATGATGGGCACCCGCAGCGGCGACCTCGATCCCGGGCTCCTGGTCTACCTCATCGAGGAGAAAGGCTACGATGCCCGCCAGTTGAGCAAGCTCCTGAATCACCGCAGTGGCCTCATCGGTGTTTCCGGCATCAGCTCCGACATGAAGACCCTGCTGGAAAAAAGGGGGACCGAGGAACACGCCGCCATGGCTGTCGAGATGTTCTGCTACCAGGCCCGCAAATGGGTGGGGGCGCTGGCGGCGGTGCTCGGCGGACTCGATGGCCTGGTATTTACCGGCGGCATCGGCGAGCGGGCCGCTCCGGTCCGGGAAATGATCTGCAACGGCCTCGACTATCTCGGCATCCGCCTGGATCCGGAGCGCAATGCCGGCCATGGCCCCCTGGTTTCGGCAGACCACAGCCCTTGCCCGGTGCGGGTCATTCCCACAAACGAGGACCTGGTCATTGCCCGCCATACCCGCCGGCTGCTGTTTGGAAAGACGACAGCTTAGGCACCCTCGCCGGTCACTTTCCCCTGACTCAGGTTAACGCAGCGGGGCCGTGGCCGGAACTGCATGGGCCTGGTTTCAGGTCACGGGCTTTTCATCGGTCCGGGTTTCATCCGGCCCCTCATACCTTCTATCTTTTTGCTTATTGGCCGTGAGCACGGCAAGGCTCTGGACAGGGAGTCCCGGGTGTCTGCGGCAGCGGCAAAAATTTCGGGCCTTGAATGAGAAAAGGCTCAACACCGGGCATGAAAAAACCCAAACGGTTTGGTTGCCGTTTGGGTTTTTTGACGTAACTTGCCGGGGTTGTAGGGTTAGATTTTTTTGAAGTTGCTTTTGTTGAGACCACAGACCGGGCAGACCCAACCGCCGGGAAGCCTGTCAAAAGGAGTCCCGGGGGGGATGTCGGCTTTGGGATCGCCTTTGGCCGGATCGTAAACATATCCGCAGACACATTTATAACGGTCCATTTATTTGCTCCTGATGATGTGCCTTTTCACCCTGTCAAGCGATGACTCCGCGACGTCTCTTCAAACCGTCGCATGCCGTGGCCCCCAGGCCGGTGTCATCCGGACGGGGCGACAGTCGAATTTTCACTGCCTCAGATTTTGGTGAAGTTGCTTTTGTCAAGGCCGCAGACCGGGCAGACCCAGTCATCGGGAAGGTCTTCAAAAGCGGTTCCGGGGGGGATTTTCCCTTTGGGGTCACCTTCCGCCGGGTCATAAACATAACTGCAGATGCATTGATACTTGCTCATTCCTTGCCTCCTTTTAAAAAGGGTTATTTGGTTTTGATTAATACAATTCAAGAAATCATAACTAAAAAAGTTATAAATGCAACCCGTTCACGTGGAATTTTATTCTTACAAAACATACCAGATTGTGTGAGTGTTTCAATTGGGTGGTGACAGATCCCTTGACTTTTCAAGGCTGGAATGAAATGGGAAAATTTCGGATGAATAACCTGCCTGCGATGGTTTAACGGAGACAAGCGAATGGCGAAACATAATTGTGAAAGTTGTCGCTTCAGAGCCATTTACGACAGCAGACCGGAATCCTGGCTGGGACGTCTATGGCGCTGGCACGCCGGCTGGTGCCCGGGGTGGAAAAGGTATATGAATTCCCTTCCGGACCAGGAGCGCAGCCGTCTAGCGGAAAAATACGGCATGGACAAATTCAAGTGATCTCTGCCTTCCACCCCGCCGGTTGACGGCTCCCGACACCCTTCCCCGGGCCGTATGAACCCATCCTCAAGTTACTAAGGCGAAACTTGTTTACTCGACATCAGACAATAGCAAACCATGGGGTTGGCTGCCCATGAAAAGGGCATCTGCCGCCCGGACGGCGGCAGCTAAGCGCCCATGGATGGGTTTATGCGGCCTTTTGAATGGGGAGCCCAGCCCCATAACAAAAGTGTGGCTAATAATTAACGTTCGCCTTAGTAAATCGTTTGCCATCCGGGCATCCGATCGCATTTCCATGAGGACCGTGAGGAACAGCCGGCGAGTATCCTGGACCGAAGGAAAGATCAGACAAAGAAGTCCGTATTGGGACTGCCGTCGGTATCGACAAGGCCGGCCCTGAAGCCGGCGCTGTTCAGGGCGGTAATGATTTCCCTGACATGCGGCAGGCCACGGGTTTCGACAATGACCTCCAGGCGGACTGATTTGAGGCAGAGGCGGGTGAAAGCCCGCTGGTGGGATACTTCGACGATATTGGCGCTTGATTCTCCGAGGATCCGGGTGACTTCGGCCAGGGAGCCGGGATGGTCGGGGATTTCGACGCCGAGGCGGACCAGACGGCCGCTCCGTGCCAGGCCCCGCTGAATAATGGTCGAGAGGATCAGGAGGTCGATGTTCCCCCCTGACAGGACCAGACCGACCTTTCTTCCCGCGAAATTTTCGCGGTTTTTCAAGAGGGCGGCGAGGCCGACGGCGGCTGCTCCTTCCACCACGGTTTTTTCCACTTCGAGCAGCAGCAGAACCGCCGCTTCGATATCGTTTTCCTCGGCCAGAAGGATTTCATCCACATGCTTTCGAATGATGCCGAGGGTGATTTTCCCAGGCTGTTTGACCGCGATGCCTTCCGCAAAGGTGGAGGTTCCGCACTGAATGGGCTGCCCCTGCAGGGCCTGAAGCATGGATGGGAAACGGGCTGTCTCCACGCCGATGATCCTGATGGCCGGTCGCAATTCCTTGGCGGCAGCGGCAATACCGGAAATCAAACCCCCGCCACCCACGGGAACGATCAGCACCTCCAGCTCGGGTTGATCCTCCAGCATTTCCAGGGTGATAGTCCCCTGGCCGGTGATGACTTCTTCGTCGTCGTAGGGATGAACGAGTGTCTGGCCGTGGGTATCAAGCAGTTCATGAGTAAAGGCTGCGGCCTCGTCAAGACTGTTCCCTTTGAGAATGACCTTGGCACCGAAAGCGCGGGTCTGCTCGACTTTGACGTTCGGAGTGAAGCGCGGCATGACAATGGTGGCGGGGATTCCCAGCCGTTGGGCATGATAGGCCACTCCCTGGGCATGGTTCCCGGCCGACATGGTGATGACGCCGGCCTGCTTTTCCTTTTCCGAGAGCGAGAGCAGCTTCAGAAGAGCCCCGCGCTCCTTGAACGAAGCGGTGAACTGAAGGTTTTCGAATTTCAGAAAAACCTCCGTTCCGGTGATCTCCGACAGGGTCCGGGAGTGAGAACAGGGGGTGCGGATAATATGGCGCCTGATGGCATCTGCAGCGAGGCGGATTTTGTCTAAATTGATACTCATTGGGATTCCCCGTTTTATTTTTTTCCGGGTCGGAATTTTTGTCTGAACCGGTCCCTGGAATTCTGCACGATAATGAAAAAAATCGGTACAAAAAAGATGGCCAGCAGGGTTGTCGAAATCATCCCTCCAAAAACAGCGGTTCCCACGGCGCGCCGGGCCGAGGCTCCGGCTCCCGTGGCGATGACCAAGGGGAAGACGCCTAAAATGAAGGTCAGGGTGGTCATGAGGATGGGGCGAAAACGGAGGCGGGCGGCCTCGATGGCCGATTCAATGACGCCTTTGCCGGAGCTGTTTATCTCCTTGGCGAATTCCACAATCAGGATGGCACTTTTACTGGCCAGGCCGACCAGAAGGACCATGCCGATCTGGGTATAGACGTTGACGTCAAGTCCGCGCGTCATGAGCGCCGCCACCGTTCCGATAATGGCCAGGGGCACGGAAAGGATAATGGCAAAAGGAATGGTCCAGCTTTCGTACTGGGCGCAGAGGGTCAGGTAAACGAAGATGACGGCCAGACAGAAGATGAAAACCGCCTGGCCTCCGGTCGATTTCTCCTGATAGGATATGCCCGTCCATTCAAAGCCCATGGAGGAAGGGAGTTCGAGCCGGGCGAGCCGTTCCATGAGATCGAGGGCTTCACCCGAACTGACGCCTGCCGCGGAAGAGCCGCTTATGGATGCGGCCGGATAGAGGTTGTAGCGGGTGATGACCTGCGGCCCGAGGGTGTCCTGGACATCGAGGAGAGTGCCCAGGGGAAGCATCTCGCCCCGGCTGTTGCGCACCTCAAGGTTTTCGATATCCTCCGCCGTGGCGCGAAATTGCGAATCGGCCTGGACCTTGACCTGATAGGTGCGCCCGAATTTGTTGAAATCGTTGACGTAGGCCGAGCCGAGGAAGGTCTGCAGGGTGTCGAATACCGTGGTCAGGGAAACCCCCATGGTTTTGGCCCGGGTGCGGTCGATATCGACACGGAGCTGAGGCACGTTGGCACGAAAGGTACTGTAAACCCCTTGCAGCTTCGACTGGGAGTTGGCGTTCCGAACCATTTCCTCCACCATCTGCTGCAGGGCGTCGATCCCGACACCGCCGCGATCCTGCAGCATCATCTGAAATCCTCCCGATTCGCCGAGGCCCATGATGGCCGGCGGCGCAAAGGCGAACAGACTGGCTTCCTGAATCGAGTAGAACTCCTGCCACATGCGGCCGATCAGGGCTTCCTGCTTCAGGTGGGGTGGTTTGCGCTTTTCCCAGGGCTCGAAAACGACCCAGACGGTGGCCGCGTTGGCGGCCACCCCATTGTCGAGAAGGGAAAAGCCGGGCACGGCCACCCAGGTTTCAAGGCCTTGGATTTCCTTGAATCTGCGGTTGATTTCGTCGACCACGGCGAGGGTGCGTTGCTTGGAGGCGGCATCGGGAAGCTGGGCGAAGACCAGGGCGTAGCCCTGATCCTCCTGGGGGACGAAGCCGCTGGGAAGCCGTAGATAGCCGAACAGGGTGGCCGCACTGAGGGCCAGAAAAAGCAAAGCCATCATCGCCCCGCGGCGGGCGACCCGCGTCAGGACCTGTTGATAAACGGCGGCGGTTTTGCCGTAGCCGCGGTTGAAAAGGCGGGCGTACCAGGGGGATTTTTCCGGTGCGGGGCGAAGAAAAATCGCGCACAGGGCCGGACTCAGGGTCAGGGCGTTGATGGAGCTGAAAACCGTGGCTGCGGAAATGGTCAGGGCAAACTGGCGGTAGAGCTGACCGGTGATGCCTCCCAGGAAAGCGGTGGGAATAAAAACCGCCAGCAGGACCAGGGTTGTGGCGATGACCGGACCGGTAACCTCCCGCATGGCCCGGATGGCGGCTTCCTTGGGCTCGAGACGGTTTTCGTTAATGTTGCGGACCGTGTTTTCGACAACGACAATGGCATCATCGACGACAATGCCGATGGCCAGCACGAGGCCGAACAGGGTCAGCGTGTTGATGCTGAAGCCGAGCGCTCCCATGAGGGCGAAGGTGCCGATCAGGGAGACCGGCATGGCGATGCCCGGAATGAGGGTGGCCCGCCAGTCTTCGAGAAAAAGGAAGATGGTGACGAAAACCAGAAAACCGGCGATGAAGATGGTGACGAATTTTGTGGTGTCGAAAGGGATGGAGTACTCCAGCCCCTTGGGGAAATCTCTTTTCAACTCCTCCAGCTTGTCGCGGACGCTTTTGGAAACCTCCAGGGAATTGGCCCCGGGAAGCTGGAAAATACCCAGGCCGACAATGGGGGTGCCCCTCAGTTGAGCGGAGATGTCGTAGTTTTCGGCTCCCAGCTCAACCCGGGCCACATCCCTGATCCTCAGCAAGCGGTCTTCTTCGGGGTTGGCTTTGACGATGATGTTTTCAAACTGTTCGACATTTTCCAGGCGGCCGAGGGTGGTGACGACAAACTGAAAATCCTGCCCCTCGGGGGAGGGGGGCTGGCCGATCTGGCCGGGCGCCGCCTGGACGTTCTGTTCGCGGATGGCATTCACGACATCGCCGGTGGTCAGATTGCGGGCCTTGAGCTTCCCGGGATCGAGCCACACCCGCATGCTGTAATCGCCCTGCCCGAAAATAAAGACATTGCCGACCCCGGGCAGCCGGGAAAGCTCGTCTTTGACCCGCAGCGTGGCGTAATTGCTCAGGAAAAGATCGTCATAGTGGCTATCGGACGAGGACAGGGCGGCAATCAGGACAATGTTGGTCGATTCCTTCCGGATGGCAACACCCTGGCGGATAACCTCCTCGGGGAGCGATGACTCGGCAACGGCAACCCGGTTCTGAACGCGGATGGCAGCCATGTCGAGATCTGTTCCGACGTCGAAAGTGACGGTAAGGGAATAGGAGCCGTTGTTGGAACAGGTGCTCGACATGTAGAGCATTTCTTCCACGCCGTTGACTTCCTGTTCGATGGGCGTGGCCACGGTGTCGGCCAGGACTTCAGCATTGGCGCCGGGATAGAACGTTTCAACCTTGACCGTGGGGGGCGTGATTTCGGGGTACATGGCCACGGGAAGGGCATGGAAGACCACCAGTCCGGCAATGACGATCACGATGGAAACAACGGCGGCGAATCTCGGCCGTTCGATAAAGAACCGGCTGAACATCAGGGAGGTCCTCCGCTGTTTTTTGCAGAAGGCGCCGCCGCTCGGGGCTCGGAAGCTTTAGGGCCCGCTTCCACTGCGTTGACCGGCATGTTGGGACGGACTTTCTGCATGCCGACGATGATAACCCGATCATCGGCCGAGATGCCGGAGCGGATTATGCGCTTCCTGCCGATCAGTGGGCCGGTTTCGACCGGGCGGTATTCGGTCACATGGCTTTCATTGACGACCAGGAGAAAACTCCCCTGCTGGTCCTTGCCTATGGCCTGCTCGGGCACCAGCAGGGCTTCGAAAGGGTCGCCCATGGGAATGCGCAAACGGGCGAAAAAACCGGGAAGAATGAGGCCGTCGGCATTGGCAAAGACGGCCCGCGCCTTCAGGGTTCCGGTGGCCGGATCGAGGACGTTGTCGATAAAGTCGATTCTTCCCTCATGGGGATGTCCCTGTTCGCCGGCCAGGCCGAGAAAAACTGCCGGATAGCGGCTTCCTTCAGGGTTTTTCTCCTGCTTGCGGGTGTTCTGCAGGTAATCGAGGAAATCCCTTTCGCTTATCGTGAAGTAGGCAAAAATTGGATGGTCGCTTACAATGGTGGCGAGAAGGGTTGCTTCATCGGAGCCGACAAGATTGCCGACGTCCACCAGCTTGCGGCCGATACGGCCGCTGATGGGTGCCCTGATGCTTGTATAGGAGAGCTCCAGGCGGGCCGTTTCAACCTGGGCCAGGGCGGCTGCCACGGCAGCGGCGGCCTTCTTTTCCTCGGCCCGGGCCTGAATGACCTCCAGTTCGCTGACGGCGCGGTCTTTATAAGCATCCGCCTTCCGTTTCAGGGAGGCTTCGGCCAGATTCAGATCGGCCCTGGCCACATGCAACGCAGCCTGGTTTTCCTCCAGTTTCGCCCTGAAAGGTTTGGGGTCGATGGTGAATAACAGCTCCCCTTTTTTCACCACGGCGCCGTCCCGGAAATGGACCTTTTCCAGGTAACCCTTGACCCGGGCGCGAATTTCCACCGATTCGAAGGCTTCGGTGGTGCCGGTGAAGTCGGCAAAGTCGGTGACCTCTTTGCGGACCGGAGGGCTGACCGTGACCAGGGGCGGAGGGGGCGACGCCAGCTCGTTCTTTTCCTTGCAGCCGCAAAAAGCCAGGAGAAGAATAACAACGACAAGCAGGGGCGGGGGGCGGAAGCAGGAGGCCATGATGGTTCCTTTTTAGGAGTTTGAATCTGAAAAGTTATTTTCTCTTTTCATCTCCGGCCGGCCATATTGACCCTTCAGGCCCGGGTCACGTTAAATCGGGGGATTCCGGATTTTTCCGTTGCTTTTTGATCTGTCCCCGTTTTCGTTTCGTCTCCAGCCGCTGTTCCCTTGAGGTTGCCGAAGGCCGGGTGGGCCGCCGGGTTTTTCGCGGCACCATGGCCTGGCGAATCAGGTGCGCCAGGCGGTTCAGGGCGTCTGTGCGGTTCATTTCCTGGGTGCGGTGGCGCTGGGCCTTGATGGTGATGACCCCGTCTTTGCCGATGCGGGAGTCAGACAGGTTTTCCAGGCTTTCCTTGCAGCGAGCGGGGAGGGCCGTCGAACCACGGAAATCGAAGCGGAGGTGGACGCCGGTGGCCACCTTGTTGACATTCTGACCGCCCGGACCGCCGGAGCGGATATACTGGAAATCCAGCTCCCGGCCGGGGGTGGAGATGGATTCCGTCACTTTAAGCGTTGTCATGTTATCCCCTGGGGATCAAGGTTGATGGTCAGCCGGGTCCGTTAACAATTTTAACCCAAACCGGAGAAATTTTTTGCCGGATTCAGGAAAAGGTTTGCTTGGGCGTTTATTCTGGCGGCTGAAAGATGGCTCGTCAACTATGCCTTTGCGGCCTAAAATTTTCGGTTTTTTGAAATCCGGATTTAATTCGGCAGCCATGTTTGATAAATGCCAAGGTCATGCAGGGGGGGCAATCCATATAGAATAACTGCTGAGTGCCACCACATCGTAGACACTTTTTTGTGTCAGGACATCGTGGACACTTACCTGTTTAGCGTAACGGAT
>ENA-OSEO01000430-OSEO01000430.1-sediment-metagenome-genome-assembly--contig:-NODE-430-length-108227-cov-7.233111_pt1 | contig 108227 bp, 104 predicted proteins | sample MGYA00237883_ERZ534232 | MGnify/ENA metagenome assembly ERZ534232
GGGGAACCTTTTTTGTAAAAAAGGTTCCCCCAAACCCCCTCCAAAAAATTGTCACAGCACGGGCCATATTGCGCGAAGCGCAATATGGCCCGCAACGTTTTGGCGGGTACGGCGTCTCTTCTGCTAGCCCGCTGTCTCTTCTGCCAGAAACGGCTTCAAATGTTCCTCGTAGAGCCGCCGGCGAATCTCCTCGCTGCTCGGATCCCCGGCCGGGTCGCGCTCTTCGGCTGGGTTGTTTTCCAGATCGTACAAGGCCCGCGGTGCGCTGGAAATTGGGGCGATGGATTTTTTTAGCGTTATCCGCCAGATGCGGGACTGTCTAAAAATAAATTGACAATTTAAAATAAGCAATTTAAATATAGCTAGGAATTTTTGGGGGGATGGGATGAAGGTGCCAAGAAAGGACGCGGCCAGGACGCGTAAGCGATTGCTGGCCGCCGCGGGTGACGCCTTCGCCGAGCAAGGATACCGGACAACCACGATCGGCGAAATCTGCAAGCGCGCCCGGACAAACATCGCGGCTGTCAATTACCACTTCGGCAGCAAGGCGGGTCTGTATGCCGAGGCCTGGCGTCACGCCTTTCTGGAGTCCGTCAAGGTCCATCCGGCTGACGGCGGCGTGCCAGATGACGCGCCGGCCGAGCGGCGTTTGCGGGGCCGGGTCACGGCTCTCCTGCATCGGATCGCCGACCAGGGCAACAAGGAGTTCTGGATCGTGCAAAAGGAGTTGGTCGATTCGACGGGTATTTTGGACGAGGCCATGGAGGAAGTGCTTCAGCCCCTGAGCGAGAAGATGGATGCGCTGGTGCGGGAGCTATTAGGGCCATCCGCTCCTGAGCCGCAGGTCCATTGTTGCGTGATCAGCATCATCAGCCAGTGCATCAATCCCATGGTGGCCGGGCGGGCGCGACGGAGCAAAGGAAACGGGAACGAGGATTTTGCCGAGATCGAGGATATCGAGGCCTATGCCGATCACGTCACCAAATTTTCCTTGGCCGGGATTCGCGCCCTTCGTCGCGAACGCGCGGCCAAGCGGCGCAAGAGCGCCAAAAGCAAGTAAGAAGCGGAGATGCGGTAGGATGCGTTTTTTAAGCAACACAACCCTGAGGCGATTGATCTGTTGGCCCTTGGCCCTGGCCGCCACTTTGGCCTTGGCCGGCTGCGTCACCGTGGGACCCGATTATACGCGGCCCGAAACGCCCGCGTCTCCTACTTGGCGCACGCCGCTTGAGGCGGGCCTGAGCGCCGGGGAGATGGACCTGCAGGCCCTGGCGGCCTGGTGGAGCACCTTGGGCAGTCCGCGGCTTAGCGGTTTGATCGAGCAAGCCGTGAGCGGCAACCTGGATTTGAAGAGTGCCCGGGCCAGGATTCGGGAGGCGCGGGCGCGCCGAGGCGTGGCCTGGGCCGATTATTTCCCCAGTCTGGACGTTTCGGGTTCGGCCACCCAAAGCCGCTACACCGACGACAACGTGTCGGACCAGACCACCTATCGGTACTCGGCCGACTTCGACGCTTCCTGGGAACTGGACCTTTTTGGCGGTGTCCGCCGGTCCGTCGAGGCGGCGGACGCGGACCTCCGGGCCAGCCAGGAGGATTTGCGCGACACGCTCGTTTCGCTGCTTTCCGAAGTGGCCTTGAATTACATCGAGGTTCGCACCTACCAGGCCCGGCTGGCCGTGGCCGAGCAGAACCTCGCGGCCCAGACCGAGACCTACCAACTGACCTCCTGGCGATACCAGGCCGGCCTGAGCGACGAACTGGCCGTGCAGCAGGCCCGGTACAACCTGGAAAGCACCCGGTCCCAGATTCCGGCCCTGCGCACCGGCATCCAGCAGGCCATCAACAACATCGCCGTGCTCCTGGGAGAACAACCCGGGCGGGTGAACGACGCCCTGGAGATTCGGGAACCCATACCGGACGCGCCTTCCACGGTCGCGGTGGGCGTGCCGGCCAACGTGCTCAGGCGCCGGCCGGACGTGCGGCGGGCCGAACGCGAACTGGCCGCCCAGACGGCCCGGATCGGCGTGGCCACGGCCGATCTTTACCCCAAGTTCACCCTGAGCGGTTCCATCGGCCTGGAGGCCCTGTCTTTGAATCGGCTGTCCGAGACCGGCAGCCGGACCGTCACCGGCGGTTTGGGGTTCAGTTGGGCGATTTTTCGCGCGGGCGCCGTGCGCCAAAACATCGAGATTCAATCGGCGCTTCAGGAGCAGGCCCTGGTCCAGTACGAAGCCGCCGTGCTCGATGCGCTCAAGGAAGTGGAGAACGCCCTGGTGGCCTATGCCCAGGAGCAGCACCATCGGGACGTTCTGCGGGCCGCGGCCGACGCGGCCCAAAAGGCGGTCGAACTGGCCCGCGGCAAATACCAGGCGGGTTTGATCGATTTCAGCTCGGTTCTCGACGCTGAGCGGTCGCTTCTGTCATTTCAGGATCAACTGACGCAAAGCAACGGGGCCGTGGCCTCCAACCTGGTGCGCCTGTACAAGGCCCTGGGAGGCGGTTGGACGCCCCTGGCGCTCAAGGAGGAGAAGTAACTCGTGACCGAACAGACGCAATCGCCCCTCACTTCGGAATCCGACGTGGCCAAGATGCTGGGCATCGAACCCGGCTCGGGACGCGGCCGGCGGTGGAAGAGAAGGGTTGTCCTCATTCTTCTGATCCTGGCGGTGGTCGTCGCTGCCCTGATCGTTTGGGGCAGGATGACACAAAAGTCCAGCGCGATCCAGTTCATCACCCAGGAAGTCCGGCGCGGAGAATTGGCCGTCACCGTGACCGCCACGGGCACCTTGCAGCCGACCAACGAGGTCGAGGTGGGCAGCGAGCTGTCGGGCATCGTCAAAAGTGTGGAGGTGGATTACAACGACCAGGTGAAGGTCGGCCAGGCCCTGGCCCGGCTGGACACCTCGAAGCTTGAAGCCCAGGTCACCCAGGCCCAGGCCACGCTGGAGTCGGCGACGGCCAAGGTATTGCAGACCCAGGCGACAGTCAAGGAGACCCACAGCAAGCTGCTTCAGTTTCAAAAGGTAAGGGAACTCAGCGGGGGTAAAGTCCCCTCCCAGGCCGAACTTGACGCGGCCGAGGCGGCTTTCGAGCGGGCCAAGGCCGACGAGGCCAGCGCCCGGGCCTCGGTTTCCCAGGCGCGGGCCAGCCTGACGGCCACTCAGACGGACCTGTCCAAGACGGTCATCCGCTCGCCCATCAACGGCATCGTCCTGTCGCGCAGCGTCGAGCCCGGCCAGACCGTGGCCGCTTCCCTGCAAGCCCCGGTGCTCTTCACCCTGGCCGAGGACCTGACCAAAATGGAACTGCACGTGGACGTGGACGAGGCCGACGTGGGGCAGGTGAAGGCGGGCCAGGAGGCCGCCTTCAGCGTGGACGCCTACGCGAACCGCACGTTTCAGGCGCGGATCACCCAGACCCGGTATGGCGCTCAAACCGTGGACAACGTCGTCACCTACGAAACCGTGCTCAAGGTGGACAACTCGGACCTGTCCCTGCGGCCGGGCATGACGGCCACGGCCGACATCCTGGTCCAGAAGGTCGAAAACGCGATCCTGGTGCCCAACGCGGCCCTGCGCTTTGTGCCGCCGGCCTCGGAAGCCAAGCAGTCCTCCGGCGGTCTGGTCGGCATGCTGCTGCCGCGTCCGCCGCGCCGCTCTGACGCCAACCGGCGCGAAAACGGCGGCTCCGGCGGGAAAGGGCAGAACGTCTGGGTGCTCAAAGAGGGCCAGCCCGTGTCCGTGCGCGTGGTCATCGGGGCCACGAACGGGACCGTGAGCGAGGTGCTTCAGGGCGACCTCCAGCCGGGGATGGCGGTGGCGGTCGATTTCGTCAGCGGCGGGAGATGAAAGACATGACGGCTCCAGCGGGGAATCCCCCGGCGCTCATTCGCCTCCAAGGCGTGACCAAAATCTATGGCCAGGGCCAGGCGGCCATGGCCGCGCTGCGCGGCATCGATCTCCGCATCGACGAAGGCGACTTCGTGGCGGTCATGGGGCCGAGCGGGTCGGGCAAATCCACCTGTTTGAACATTTTGGGCTGTCTGGACACGCCCACCGACGGGACCTATAACTTCAAGGGCATCGAGGTCGGCCGGCTGTTGCGGGACCAACGCGCCCGGGTGCGGCGCTTCTTCCTGGGGTTCGTTTTTCAGGGATACAACCTGCTCAGCCGCACCACGGCTCTGGAAAACGTGGAACTGCCGCTGGTCTATCGCGGCTACTCCGGCAAGGAACGTCGGGCGCGCGCCCGGCGGGCCTTGGAGACCGTGGGCCTGAAGGAGTGGGAGTCCCACAAGCCCAGCGAGCTTTCCGGAGGCCAGCAGCAGCGCGTGGCCATTGCCCGGGCCATTGTCACCGAACCATCGCTGCTGTTGGCCGACGAGCCCACCGGCAATCTGGATTCGGCCCGGGGCCGGGACATCATGGACCTGCTCACCTCGCTCAACCGCGACCAGGGGATCACCATCATCATGGTCACCCACGAGCCGGACATGGCGGTCTATGCGCGGCGCGTGGTCCAGTTTTCGGACGGTTTGGTGGCGTCGGACAAGGAAAACGGAGGGGCGGCCTGATGCTGTGGAACATGATTCAAATCGCCCTGCGGGAGATCGGCCACAACCTCATGCGCTCCTTCCTGACGATTCTGGGCATCGTCATCGGCGTGGCCGCGGTCATCACCATGGTCACCTTGGGCAGCGGGGCCACCGCGCAGGTGACGCAGCAGATCGCCAGCCTGGGCAGCAACCTGCTCATAGTCAGTCCGGGAAGGGGGAGGGGGCCCGGCCAATCCTCGGCGGTCACGCCCTTCAAGATGGCGGACGTCAAGGCCATCGAGCGGGACATCAGCTCGCTCTCGGCCGTGGCCCCGGTTTCCACCCAGACCGTCATGGCCATCTTCGGCAACGAGAATTGGTCCACCTCGGCCACCGGCACGGACAACCAGTACCTGAAGGTGCGGAACTGGTCTCTGAAAACCGGCCGCCTCTTCACCGACGGCGAACTTCGGGCCGGCTCGGCGGTCTGCATCCTGGGCGAGACCGTGCGCCAGCGGCTGTTCGGGGGGCAGGAGGCCGTGGGCGGCAAGGTCCGGTTGGGGAAACTTGCGTGTGAGGTGGTCGGCCTGTTGGAAGCCAAAGGTCAAAGCAGCATGGGCCAAGATCAAGACGACATTGCCCTGCTTCCCCTGCGCACCTTTCAGCGGCGCGTCGCCGGCAATCAAGACATCCGGCTCATCCAGGTTTCGGTGCGGGACGGCGCATCCACGGAAAAGGTGCAGCGGGATATCGAGCGGCTGCTGCGCGAACGCCGGCATATCTCGGCCAGCGAGGATGACGATTTCCACGTCATGGACATGAAGGAGATCGCCAACATGCTCACCGGCACCACCCAGGTGCTCACCGGCCTGCTGGGCGCGGTGGCCGCGGTCAGCCTCCTGGTCGGCGGAATCGGCATCATGAACATCATGCTGGTCTCGGTCACGGAACGGACCCAGGAGATCGGCACCCGGCTGGCCATCGGCGCCTTGGAACGGGAAGTGCTCATTCAATTCCTGTCCGAGGCCGTGGTCTTGTCCCTGTTCGGCGGCATCTTCGGCATTGTCCTGGGCCTGGTCGCGTCCTTGGCCCTGGCCGGGGTGGTGCAGGTGCCTTTTGTCTTCAACGCCGGCATCGTGATCATCGCCTTTGTCTTTTCCGCGGCCGTGGGCGTCATCTTCGGGTATCTGCCGGCCCGCCGGGCGGCCCGTTTGGACCCGATCGAGGCCCTGCGGCACGAATGAGACGCCGGACGGATCGCGGCCCGGACTATGAACGCCAGCGAAAAAATCGCAGAGGCGGGCATAGCCCTGTGCTTCGTGATCGCTACTCCTCCATCTTTTCCCACTCGGTGTGGAAGACGCCCTCCCGATCGGTCCGCTTGTAGGTGTGCGAACCGAAGTAGTCGCGTTGGGCCTGGACGAGGTTGATGGGCGACCTTGAGCGCCGGTAGGTGTCGTAATAGGCCAGGGCCGAAGCCAGGCCCGGCGCGGCCAACCCCAGGTCCACGGCGGTCTTGACCACCTGGCGCAGGGCCTGCTGATGCTCCCGCACCCGGACCCCCAGCGTCGGGCTCAGCAGGAGGTTGGGCAGCCCGGGGTGTTCCCCATAGGCCAAGGCGATGTCTTTCAAAAGCGCGGCGCGGATGATGCAGCCTCCCCGCCAAATCCGGGCCACTGTCTCCAGGTTCAGGCCGTACCCGTGCGCTCGCGAAGCCTGGTGGAGCAGGGCCAGGCCCTGGGCAAAGGTGATGACCATGGCCGCGAAGACGGCCTCCTCCAGCAGGCCGATGAACCTGCCGGCCTCGACCGGAAGCATTCCCTTGGGCCCGGTCAGGACCTCGGCCGCTTGACGCCTTTCCTTGGTCAAGGCGGACAGGTTGCGCACGGTCACGGCCGCGTCGATGGTCGGGATGGGCGTTTGCAAGTCCAGGGCCTCGTGCGACGTCCACCTGCCCGTTCCTTTCTGCCCGGCCTCGTCCAGGATCACGTCGATCAAATCCTGTCCGGTGGCCTCGTCTTTTTTCCGGAAAATATCCGCCGTGATCTCCACCAGGAATCCGGCCAGCCGGCCCTGGTTCCATTGGTGGTAAACGTCGGCCAAGGCCCGGTTGCCCAGGCCCGCGCCGTTTTTCATCAGATCGTAGCTCTCGGCCAGAATCTGCATCAGGCCGTATTCGATGCCGTTGTGGACCATCTTGACGTAATGGCCGGCCGAGCCCGGTCCGAGATGGGCCGCGCAGGGCTCGCCGTCCACGTGGGCCGCGCAGGTCTCCAGAACGGCGCGCACCCGTTCGTATTGCGTTTCCGGGCCGCCCACCATGATGCTCGGGCCGTGGCGGGCGCCGCGCTCCCCGCCGGAAACGCCCATGCCGAAGAAGTGCAAGCCTTGCGCGGCCAGGTCCTTGCTCCGCCTATCGGTGTCAATGAAATGGGAGTTTCCCGCGTCAACGATCAGGTCGCCTTGATCCAGCAGGGGGGCGAGTTCGCCGATGACCGCATCGACCGCCTGGCCGGCCTTCACCATCAGAACGATCGGTCGGGGAGGCCGCACCAGCTTCACGAAATCTTGCAGGCTATAGCCGGGGCGAACGTCCTGATCCGGCGACAAGGCCCCCACGAGATCGTCGGTCTTTTGGCGGGTACGGTTGTACACGGCCACGGAAAAACCATGGTCGGCCATGTTCAGCACCAGGTTCCCGCCCATGACGCCCAGCCCGATCAGGCCGATTTGGCATGTGTCCTGTGGCATGGTTTTATCCTCTCGCCTTGATCGCTCGATGCCGCGTTTGATCATTTCGGAGCGGGCCCGGCTCCTCATGTCCCCTCGCCAAAAAGGTCTCCGTGCCTTACCCTGCCTTGCGGCCGACCAGGATGACGGCGATGCCGCGGGTCAACAGGCGGTAACGGATCCGGTCGAAGCCGATCCGCCGGAGCAGCCGCAGATGTCCAGTACGCGCTGGCCCGGCTGAAGATCGAGCATGTCCATGGCCGCTTTTTTCCACCGATGCTGGCGGCCCAGGTTCATGATCGTGTTGGTGGAATCGTAGCGGGCCGCGATGGTGTCGAAATGCCCCTGGACCAGCCGCTTCTTTTCCGTTTCCGAGACTTCCCGAAATCCGAAATGGATCTTTTGGTCCGGGGATCCCCGGCCACCCTCTTTTTCGCTACGCGGCGTCATATCTTAACTTCCCGTGTCTCGATTCTATCCGCGTCGTTCTTAAAAATCCATCCCGCCGTGTCGATGATATAATAAAGCTCGCGCGGCGGGGCGCGTGGAACGGTCGATCCCGTGGCGGCTGAAATCCAAGGAGGCGGCTAGATGAAGCTGAACCGGGTCGAACGCTGGATGGTCAACAATCCGGTGCGGGCCGTCATGCAGCGCCAGATCGTGCGCTGGATGAAATCCCGGGGCAGCCTCGGTACGGGCGCCCGCGTCCTGGAAATCGGCTGCGGACGCGGCGTGGGTGCGGCCCTGCTTCAAAGGTATTTTGAGCCGAGAGCCATCGTGGCCGTGGACCAGATCGCCCGCGCGCCCGAGCGCGGCGGCTCTTTTTTCATGGAAGAATACTACCCCGGCAGCTATCAGAACCTGCTGACCCGCCATATCCTGAAGCACCCCGGCCAAGACCGGCTCAACGGACCGGACCTGACCGAGGCCCTCGAACATTCCGGCCTGCGTCTGATCAATCGCTTGGAAATCAAGGGATTCGGCATCCTGGGCGTGAGCCGCAAGGTTTGAGCGCCGGCCCCGGCCTAGTCCTTGCGGCCGCCGTGCGTGGGGAAGGTCAGTTCCGCGCCGAAATATCCGACGATTGCCACCTCGGGGAAAAGCGAAAAGACCAGGATCACGTAGATCAGGCCGACCCCATGAACCGGGTGCAGCACGTTCGGGTCGAGGAGCCGCCAGACAAAGGCCACGGTCGCGGTGATCAGCATGATCGTGGAGAGTGTGATCTTGACGATCACCTCCTTGCGAGGACGGGCCAGGTAATTCAGCCACCAGGTTACAAAGCCAGTGGTCATGGCCACCAGCGTGAACAGGATGCCCGCGCCCAGCATGTGCACGGCCGTGGTTTCGAAGGAGGCCACCCCGGACGTCAGGTAGAGAAAGGTGAAAGCCGAGCCGGCCATCATGAAGACAATGGGAAAATGAACGGTCATGGGATGGGGGTGGCGTTTCAGGAAAGGAAAGGCCTCGAACAAGACCTTGAAGAAGGCGGGCATCTTGGGTCCGAAATCCTGGGGTTCCTCCTGGAGCACGCCCACCTGGGGGAACCGGTCCAGCATGGACTTATCGTGAGGCGCGGCGGCCAGATCGTCCGTCAGGTCGCGTCCGGCCCGGTGCCGGTTCATGTGCGGGCCCTTGGGCCAGCGCTTGCTGGTCCCCACGTCGATCACGCGTCCGCGATAGGCGACATGCGCCGGTCGGCCGTCCTGGCCGTCGCAGGCGGCGAGTTCCTCCAAGGTGAATGTTTTGTCTCTGGCCATGTTTCCCCCAATTTCCAAGGCCGCTTCAGATGGGATAAAGCAAAGTTCAGGCGTTCGATGGTTTTCTCCCGACGCCTTCGACTAGGGTCAGGCGGCCCTTGAGTCACAGCCAGGCCGTCCAGACGGCCAGAAAGATCATCCCGAAACCGATGACCATCATCACCCGGAAGGCATGGAAGGGGATCAGGATGGGCGGCTGTTCGTCCCTGCGGAATTCCTTTTGACAATCCGCCGTGGTCCCGGCAGCCCATGTGCTTGGCTCGAAAAGGCATGAACAGCGAGACCCTCAACCTTGAAAGGCGAACTACCTGCAAGGCAACGAAAAAGAGGCGGAGCCCGTGGGGTTCCGCCTCATCGATCGGAAAAAATGAGCGTTTAAGAAATCAGCCGCGCGCCTTCCTGCGGATACCGGCCAACCCAATCAAGCCCGAACCCAGGAGCAGCGCTGCGCCGGGCAGCGGCACGTTCGACTGCGGTTCAGGGACCTCACCGAGGGGATTGAAAGCCCCATAGGAGGGAAAGGCGCTATCACTATCGTTGAGGGTCGCGGTGTCCAGGACCACGCTGAGATAGACATCCGCTTCGGATTCGAAAGTCAAGGTATAGCCGACGTTGTTTATTTCGAATTCAAATCCGCCTCCTGAATAGTTGTAGCCACCCCAGGCCCAGGTAACGCCAGGAAGCATTGACCCGCTGGCGTCTATCACCGGAGACCCGTTCGGATCCGGGGTTACGATAGGATCCGCCAGCGCCCCACCGCCCCCATTCACCAAATTCCAATAGAAATCCTGGTCGTTCAAGTTAACCGCAAAGACGTCCCAATATCCACCCGGATCCCCTACCAGGCCGTAGGAGTCCCACGTGTACAAAGCGGTTGTAAATTCCACCTTGTACTGACCGGGTATCAAGCTGACGCCGGCTCCCCAAATAGACTCGGACTGGTCCGATCCTTCCGTGGCCCCCCAATTGTTCAAGGCCAGAGCAATCTCATACCCAGTACCGTTTGCGGAAACAGTCGTTTCGTTATCAGGTCCAATTATTGTCCATGAGAGTTCGGAAAGAGCGACCCATTGTTGGGCGTCCGCATCATATCTCCAAACATTGAGCGCTTGAGCAGATTGCAGGCTTACGATCAAAAATACCGCGACAAGAATGGCAACCAGAGTTCCCCTGTGCATGCAGCCTTCCTCCCTTTCAACATAAAATCAACGATAACAACATGTTACACAAAAAATTCCTTCTGGTCTCTTCTGCTAAAAATGTGATTTAACCCTATGATAGACAAGGAATCCCGGTCAATACGCCAATGGTATGATTTTTATGAAAAATTTACTAATACCCATTTTAATACTTGCCCATACCTCCGCGTTCGCTTCCCGGGGCCTAAAATCGAGGTCAAATCTTGTGGGGCGGCGGTGCAACCATCAAAAGGCTGCGCGGTGTGATTGATCTAGCCGGATGATCGCTTGTTTCCGTCTTTTTCCCCATCCATCGTCATGCAACCTTTTGCTTGGGCAAGGGGTTTCCCTTAGGAGAGCCGGAAGAACATGAACGGGTTTGATTTCCCATGCCCGTCCGCAATCGGCCATAAAAAAAGACTCGGCCGTAACGACCGAGTCTTTGTGTTCTTTGGTAGCGGGGTCAGGATTCGAACCTGAGACCTTCGGGTTATGAGCCCGACGAGCTACCTGACTGCTCCACCCCGCAACAATCTTTGTTACGTTACAACTTCCGCTTGTTTTTGTCAAGGCCTTTTGAGGCCGAAGCAAGCTACGGCGTGGCCTGACGGCTTATTCGAGGATGGCCAGGACGTGTTTGGGCAGGCGCACGATGCGGCCGTCCGGATCGGTGCAGGCGTGGACCGTGTGCCCTTCGACCAGCAGCGCCTCGGGTTCGTCCCGGCGAAAAATGCGGTAGTCGAACCGGAGGCTGGCCCGGCGGACCTGACCGACCCGGGTCTCGATGACCAGCAGATCGTCGTACCGGGCCGGGCGGTGATAATGGCAATAGGCCTCGGTCACGGGCATGGCCACCCGGCTCTCCTCGATCTCCCGGTAGGACATGCCCCGCTCCCGAATCAGCTCGGTTCGACCGGCCTCGAACAGCCGGAAGTAGTTGCCGTAATAGACCACGCCCATCTGGTCCACGTCGCCGTAGATGACGCGGTATTCCATTCGGCAGACGATCTCCGGCAAGATCAGGCTCCTTGATTCAGCAGCAGGCGAATGAGGTGATGCCCCGGGTCCACCACCAGCCCGGTTTGGCCGGCCTCGGCCTCGTTGTACGCCCGGTCCGAGGGTTTGTCGTGGGGATGCACGATAAAGGGCACCGGCTCGTTCGAATGCGTCTTCGAGGTCAGGAGCGTGTAGTGGTCGCACAGGACCAGGAGCCGCGCCGGACCGACGTCCGCCAAGCCGCGCGCGATCGGTCCCACGATCCGTTCGTCGAATAGTTCGATGGCCTGGATTTTTTCTTCCAGGCTGCCCTGGTGGCTGGCTTCGTCCGGGGCTTCGACGTGCACCAGGGCCAGGTCCAGGCGCTTCAGGGCGCCAAGCGCCGCCTGGACCTTGCCCTCGTAGTTCGTGTCCAGAAACCCGGTCGCGCCGGGCACGATCAGCGGTTCGAGTCCGGCGTACACGCCCAGTCCGCGGATGAGGTCCACGGCCGAGATCACCGCGCCGGTCAGGCCGTACAGCTCGGCGTAGGTTTTGAGCGCCAGGGGCCGGCCCTGGCCCCAGGGCCAGATGGCGTTGGCCGTGCGCAACCCGGCCTCGGCCCGCTTTTGGTTGATCGGGTGGTCTTCCAGGATCGGCCAGGAGGCCCGGATCAGGTCCAGGACCGGCCGGATCGGACCGGCCTGGTTCAGGTAATCGGTCACGTCCTGGTCGCGGTGATCGTGCGGCGGGATGGTGGGCAGGTCGTCATCCATGCCGGGCCAGACCAGGAGATGGCGATAGCTGACGCCCGGATAGAGCTTCTGGCCTTCCTTGAAAGGCAGGCGCTCGGCCAGATCGGCCACCAGCACCCGGGCCTCGTCGGTGGCGATGTTGCCCGCGCTGTGGTCGCCCATGACCACCCGCCCATCCGGCCCGAAGACCAGGTGGACGAGGTTCAAGCGGAAGGCCACTTCATCCGGCGCGAGCCGGACGCCCAGGCTGGCCGCCTCCAGCGGGGCGCGCCCGGTCAGGTGGACCGTGGGATCGTAGCCCAGGATGGACATGTTGGCCACGTCCGATCCCGGCGTCAATCCCTCGGGGATGGTCTGGGCCAGGCCCAGAAGCCCGCCGGCGGCCAGGCGGTCCATGTGCGGGGTGCGGGCGGCCTCCAGCGGGGTTTTCCCGCCCAGGTCGGGGCAGGGCCGGTCGCCCATGCCGTCGCCGATCAGGATCACGTATTTCATTCGGACAGACCTTCGACCCGGATGAGCACGGTGGGGTCGCGCACCACGTCCAAGGCGTCGATTTCGTCGAGCGCCTGCCGCACGTCCGCCTCCCGGGCCTCATGGGTCAGCATGACGATGGGCACCGCGCCGCGCACCTCCCGGCCCTTTTGGATGACGGCCTTGATGCTGATGCCCAGGCGGCCCAGGATGCCTGTGATCTTGGACAGCACGCCGGGTTGGTCCAGGGCCGAGAATCGGAAATAGTAGTGGGTGACGATCTCCTCCATGGGCCGGAGGGAGAGACCGTTGGTCCCGACTTTGGGCCAGGCCAGAGGCGGCACGCGTCGCTTGGCCCCGCTGGCGATGGCCCGGGCCAGTTCGATCACGTCGCTGACAACGGCGCTGGCCGTGGGCATCATGCCCGCGCCCTGGCCGTAGAGCAGGATGTCGCCCGAGGCGTGGCCGTTGAAGAGGATGGCGTTGAACGGCCCGCTAACGCCGGCCAGCACGTGTTCCCGGGGCAGCATGGTCGGGTGGACCCGGGCCTCGATGGTCCCGCCGCTTTGCATGGAGATGGCCAGCAGCTTGATGACGTAGCCGAATTCGGCCGCGAGCTGGATGTCGGCCGGAGACAACCCCCGGATGCCCTCGACAGAAATGCTGTCCAAATCGATTTTGAGTCCGTAGGCCAGGGAGACCAGCAGGGCCAGCTTGTGGGCCGTGTCCACGCCGTCAATGTCGAAGCTCGGGTCGGCCTCGGCGAATCCCTGGGCCTGGGCCTGCTTGAGCGCGGTGTCGAAATCGACGTGCTCGGCGCTCATCTTGGTCAAGATATAATTGGCCGTGCCGTTGAGGATGCCGTAGAAATGCTGGATGCGGTTGGCCGTCAGCCCTTCCTTGAGCGTGCGGATGATGGGGATGCACCCGCCCACGCTGGCCTCGAAAAGCACGTCCACCCCGCGCTCCTCGGCCGCGGCGAAAATTTCGGCGCCGTGCGTGGCCAGGAGGGCCTTGTTGGCCGTGACCACGTGCTTGCCGGCCCGGATGGCCTCCAGCATGAAGGTGCGCGCCGGCTCCAGCCCGCCGATGAGCTGGATGACGATCTCGATATCCGGGTCTTGCAGAATCTGCTTCGCGTCCGTGGTCAGGATGGCCGGATCGACACGGCCGGGCCTGGGCGTGGTGATGTCCAGGTCGGCGATGCGTTCGAGCACGAGCGGCCGGCCCAGCCGGTCTTGGATCAGGCCGGCGTCCTCGGTCAGGATTTTGGCCGCGCCCGATCCAACGATGCCCCATCCGATCAAGCCCGCCCGGATGGCGTTCATGGCATGAGCACCTTTCGGAGCCCCCGGATGGCCTGGTTGATGCGCTGGGTGTTTTCGACCAGGGCGAAGCGCACGTAGCCTTCTCCGTACTGCCCGAAGCCCAAACCGGGACTGACGGCCACCTTGGCCTCCTGGATAAGCATCTTGGCGAAGTCCACCGAGGGCATATGGCTGAACTGCTCCGGGATTTTGGCCCAGACGAACATGGTGCCCCTGGGCGAGGGTACGCACCAGCCCACGCGGTTCAGGCCCGTGACAAGGGCGTCGCGCCGCTCCCTGTAGGTGTTGACGATGTCGGCCACGCAGGACTGGTCTTCGTTCAGGGCGATGATGGCCGCGATCTGGATGGGCTGGAAGGCGCCGTAGTCCAGGTAGCTTTTCAGCCGCGTCAAGGCGTGGACCAGCTCCTTGTTCCCGCAGACGAAGCCCATGCGCCAGCCGGCCATGCTGTAGCTCTTGGACATGGAGAACAGCTCGACGGCGATGTCCTTGGCGCCCTTGACCTGCAGGACGCTCGGGGCCTCGTAACCGTCAAAGGTCAGGTCGGCGTAAGCCAGGTCGTGCACCAGCAGGATTTTGTTCTCCCGGCAGAAGTCCACCACCTTTTCGAAGAACTCCAAGTCCACCACCGACGTGGTCGGGTTGTGGGGGAAGGAGATGATGAGCATCTTGGGAGCGGGCCAAGTCTGCTTGACCGCGGTGGTCAGGTCCTCGATAAAGTCCCGTTCCAGGGAGATGGGGATGGAGCGCAGGTCTCCCCCGGCGATGATGACCGAGTACGGGTGAATGGGATAGGTCGGATTGGGGGCGAAGACCACCTCTCCAGGGCTGATGGTGGCCAGCACCAGGTGGCTCAGCCCTTCCTTGGCCCCGATGGTGACCACGGCCTCGCTCTCGGGGTCGATGTCCACGTCGTAGCGCCGGCGGTACCAGGCGGCGATGGCGTGACGCAGCTTGGCGATACCGCGCGAAGCCGAGTAGCGGTGATTGTGGGACTTGCGCACCGCCTCGACCATCTTTTCGATGATGTGTTCGGGCGTGGCCAAGTCGGGGTTGCCCATGCCCATGTCGATGATGTCCTCGCCGGCCCGGCGGGCCGACATCTTGAGTTGATCGACAGTGGCGAAGACGTAAGGCGGCAGACGGTTGATGCGACTGAATTCGAAACCGCTCATGGCGTTTTCCCCCTTGGTGAGCCATATTCGGCATGCACCCATAAACATTAATTCATATCCAACCGGATTGGGCTTGTCAATTTATTCCTGAAGGTGGTAGTGGGTCAATTTAAGGATTCATACTAGTTTGCTGTCAAATATATAGTATTGATCCAATCGAAGTTGGTCATGGACCGGACTTGATCGGGATTCTGGATTAGATTTCGCGTGGCCCGGCAAAGGACATCTTCCACCTCGTCCAGGCTGGTCATGACCCGGTTGGAGAAATAGTTCTCGCGGAGATGTTCCCAGAGGCATTCAACGGGGTTAAGCTCGGGGCTATAAGGCGGCAGGGGTTTCAGTTTCATGTTGGCCGGAACCTTAAGCGCGCGGGCCTGATGCCAGCCGGCGCCGTCCAGAAACATCAGACAGTAATCCTGAGTAAACAGTTGTGCGGTGTGGGCCAAAAAGACGGTCATGATCTCGGCGTCCACGAAAGGCATGATCAAACTCGCCAGTTGGCCGTCCTGAGGACAGACCGCCGCGAGGGAATAGAGATACTCACGGATCACCTGCTGTCCCACCTCAGGACGCTTGGGCAGAGGCCCCCAACAGCGGCGACGATCGCTGATCCTGCCGAAACGAGCCTCGTCCTGAAAGAGGACGCGGACTCTCATCCCCGGCGGCGCGGCGGCAGTCTCTTCTCGGACGAGGTCCGAGAATTTTTTTTAAACTCCGCCTGGGCCTGGCGATCGGCCTTGACATGACGCGGGCGGGGACCCAGCTTGCGCCACTGATGGCGATGGAGCAGCTTATACACATAGTCCAGGGAGACCTTCTTCCCCACCCGTTGCTCCACTTCGGGCAGAAGATGCGACGCGGTCAAGACTTCTCCGCGGAGTGCACGCTCCTCCCAGGCTCTGAGCAGCTCCGTCTCTTCTTCCGTGGAAAGATACGACCATCGCCGGCCTCCGCGCCCCCGCCGCACCAAGCCCCCCGGACCCTGCCGGTTGTACTGTCCAACCCAGAGCCAGACCGAGGGGAGGGAGATTTGAAGCAGGTCAGCAACCTCACGGGCGGGCCGGCGCAGGTGGGTCAGCCAGACGGCAAGTCGTTTCTGATAGGCGTCCTTGTTCGGTGCCTCCCGAACCCAGACCGCCAGTTCCTCAGGACTCAACCAAGGCTTAAGTTGGGCAGGGGGTCTCATGTCTCCACCTCCTGCCCTATTTATATCATTACTATATGTTTGATGTCAAACTAGTATTAAAGCCTGAATCGATCCATCGCCGGCCAGGACGAGCCAACGGTCCAGGCTAGCGCGGCGTGGCCTTGGGGGCCGGTTTTCCCGAACCGCCGGTCGGAGCGGCAAAAATTTCGCCTTTGAGGGTCAGCGTGAGGTTGGGGAATTGGGGGTCGTTGGTGCGCACGACAGCTCTCTTGACGAACCGGCCCGGGCTTTTGAGGTCCACGGAAAGGGTGATGCGGCCCGTCTCGCCGGGCTGGATGATGCGGTCAAACTTGACCACGGTGCAGCCTCAGCCCGGAGAAACGGTCACGATTTCCAGAGTGACCTGGCCCAGGTTCTTGACCGGGAAATCATGCGTCAGGACAGGAGCGGGCATCGGGATTCTGCCGAAATCGAATTCGCGCTCGGGAAATTCCGCCTTGGGATATTCGACGGCCAGGACCGATCCGGCGGCCAGTACCAGGATCAGGATCAAAGCCAACCCGCGTAAAGCTCTCTTCATCTTGGGTCTCACATTCGTTTTTATCATGGCCCCATTATATCGCTTCATCCGGTCCGGCGGCAAGGCCGAAGCACGTTATTTTCTTGCAAAGCCGCGCCGCTCTGGCTCATAATAATCCGGCTAAAACCGGAGGCTTACCGTGAGACACGAGAGCGACTTTCTGGTCATCGGCAGCGGCGTTGCCGGCCTTTCCTTCGCCATCAAGGCGGCCCGGATGGGCACGGTGAACATCATCACCAAGAAAGAAATCAGTGACACCAGCACCAACCTGGCCCAGGGCGGCATTGCTTCGGTCTGGGGGGAAGACGACACCCCGGAACTGCATATGAAGGACACCCTGGCCAGCGGCGACGGCCTCTGCCACGAAGATGTGGTCCGGGTGGTGGTCACCGAGGGGCCGGACCGGATACGGGAGTTACTCGAACTGGGCGTCCAATTCGACCACCTGGAGGGCGACAAGGGCCGCTTCGCCCTGGGCCGGGAGGGCGGCCATTCGCGCCGGCGGATCGTCCACGCCCAGGACATGACCGGTCAGGAGGTGGAGCGGGCCCTGGTCGAGCGGGTGCTGGTCGACGAAAACATCCGGGTTTTCGAGAACCACATCGCCGTGGACCTGGTCACGCACTACAAGCTCTTCCGGCGGGGCACGGTCACGACGCTGGCCGACGAATCCTGCTGGGGGGCCTATGTACTGAATCGCGACACCAACGAGGTGGATACCTTCCTGGCGCGGATCGTGGTCCTGTGCACGGGCGGGGCGGGCAAGGTCTATCTGTACACGAGCAACCCGGATATCGCCACGGGTGACGGCGTGGCCATGGCCTACCGGGCCGGGGCCGTGGTGGCCAACATGGAGTTCGTGCAGTTCCACCCGACGATTCTCTACCACCCCCAGGTCAAGAATTTTCTCATCTCCGAGGCGGTGCGGGGCGAAGGCGGGGTGCTGATCAATGCCCGGGGCCGGGCCTTCATGGCCGACTACCACGAGATGAAGGACCTGGCCACCCGAGACATCATCGCCCGGGCCATCGACCTGGAACTGAAAAAGAGCGGAGACGACTGCGTCTATCTGGACATCAGCCACCGCGAGGCCAGCTTCATACGGGACCATTTCCCGAACATCTACCTGACCTGCCTGCGCAACGGCATCGACATCACCCGGGAGCCCATTCCGGTGGTGCCGGCCGCGCATTACCTCTGCGGGGGGGTGGTCACGGACACGAACGCGGCCACGAACATCGACTATCTCTACACCATCGGGGAGGCCGCCTGCACCGGGCTGCACGGCGCCAACCGGCTGGCCAGCAACTCCCTGCTCGAAGCCCTGGTTATGGCCGACCGCCTCATCCGCTCCGTGCCCGAGGCGCTCGAAGCGCGGCGAAGCTCGTCCTGGCCCGAGGTGCCGTACTGGGACCCGGGCGGCGCCGAGAACAGCGACGAGGCCATTGTCGTCTCCCACAACTGGGACGAAATCCGGCGCTTCATGTGGAACTATGTGGGCATCGTTCGCTCGACCAACCGCCTGCATCGGGCCCGGGCCCGCATCCAGAACATCCAGAAAGAGATCAACGAGTATTACTGGAACTTCATTATCACCAGCGATCTGATCGAGCTGCGAAACATCGCCGTGGTGGCCGAGCTGATCATCGAGAGCGCCCTGGCCCGCAAGGAAAGCCGCGGGCTTCACTACACCCTGGACTACCCTCAGAAAGACGACGAAAATTACAGCCGCGACACCATCCTCAAGATCGGGTCCCCACCGACGTGAGACAATCGATGATTTCAGACACGTAGGCGCCGTTCGCGAACGGCTCCTACTTTTTTCGCCCGAGACGATAATTTCTCGTCCCCGCCTGAGTTCAGACCCGCCAGGGTTCACCTTGGGAAAGTGAGATCCGCCGCCGAGGCGTTATCGGGTTTTCACGGTCGTAAGCCCACCCTCCCGGATTGCCCAGGATATATTCTCTAATGATGTCCATGGATTTATCGGAACGAATGACGTGCTCATAATAATTACGTTGCCAAATCGAGACGCCCGGCGTGCCACGTAATTGATTAATGCGTTTTGTGGAAACGGTCTTCACGGCGCCAATCAACCGTCCTAGTGACTTGCGTTTTGTAGGGGCCGTTCGCGAACGGCCCCTATCCGATTCTTCCCGCATTACAATTATTCCGTGGATGTGATTGGGCATGACGATAAATGCGTCCAGTTCGACATATGGATATTGATTCGCCAACCACGCCCAGGACTCCGCAACAACCCTCCCCGATTCGCTCAATCGCATCTCCCCATTCATCACCTCGCCCAACAGACATCGCCGACCCTTGGTGCAGACGGTCACGAAATAAGCCCCAGGTTGCATATAATCATAATGCTCCAAGCGAAGTGATCGACGATTTTTTCGGCCTCGCTTGCGGTCTGTTTCCAGAATTTCGACCTCTCTGTGACCAAGACTAAAAAAGTGGGGGCACGGCATGCCGTGCCCCCACCATCCTTACATGGCTTGTAATTACGTTATGGCGCGGTGATGGTGATGGTGATGGTCACCCGGGTCCAATAGCCGGTGGCCTTGTCCAGGACGACCACGGAATCGGTCTGCACCGTGCCGGCGTCCGGCCCGCCGGCCGGGTAGGTATAGGTGTACCTGCCCTGAAAAGAGCCCAAGGCGATGAACGCTCCGCCCGCGATGGGACCGTCGGGTATGAAATCGTAGCCGACCGTGGAGCCGCCGGTGGGCGTGATGGTGCCCGTGGCCGAGGCGCCGACCGTGGCCGGCACGGTCAATTCGACGTTGGCCACGGACAGGGCCGCGATCAACGAGCGGTTGATGTACCTGATCTCAGTAAAGTCCGTTCCGTCCGCGTCGTCCCCGCCTTCCACGGTCACCACCATCCGCGCGTTCTGGGCGCTGGATTGGGTGTGGTTGTTGGTCCAATAGACGTAATAGTCGGTGGCGCCGTAGGTGCCGTCCCCGAGCGTGCCGCCCAGGGTCCCGCCGAGGTTGCCCGTCTCGATCGAGCCGATGTCGGTCGTCTCCAGAGAGATGGTCACGGTCGTGCCCGCGGGCAGCCGGTTGCCCAGATCGTCGGCCACGCGGACATAGAATCCGTGGGTCTCACCCCAGTAAATGTTGCCGAAGGAACCATAGCCCGGACCGGGCAGATCGGTGTAGTCGTTCATGGGCTGGTAGCTGGCGGTCAGGGGGATGATTCGGATGTCGACCCCGGTCGGAACACGGGTGTGCATGACCCGGGCGCTGGCGAAGTTCCGGTTGGTCAGGTTGCTGGTGGCCGTGCCGATGACGTAGGTCCAGGTGGTTCCGCCGTCGATGGACAGGGCCACGGTCCGGCCCTTGCTGCCCGCGGCCAGGACGTCATTCGCTCCGGCCACGCCTCGAATGGCCAAGGCATCCATGAAGTGTGCTCCGGACGCCCCGCCGGCCACGGGCGCCACGTCGACCAGCTTGGTCCAGGTGTCCCCGCCGTCCGAGGAGCGGTAGATGCCGCCGTGCGGGGCCGAGGCGTCCAGGATATCGCCGTACGTGGCCACGTACAAGGTGCCGTCGTTGGGATCCCGGACAATAGCCCGCACATCCACGTTAAGCGGGTCTCCGGCCGGGTTCACGCCCGTGGTCGGTTCTTGCCAGGTGGCGCCCGCGTCCGTCGAATAGTGGATACCGCTTCCGCCGGCCACCCAGATGGACCCGATGTTCGCGCCGGCCACGACAAAGGCGATGTCCTGGACCACGTCGTTCATGCCCGCCAGCTTGGTCCAGGTGCAGGCCCCGCTGGCGTTCGAGGTCATGAACAGGCCCGTCTCCTCGGTGCCGGCCAAAAGCTCGTCGGCCGCCGAATTGAAGGCCAGGGACAGAATCTTCGAACCGAAGTTCACGCCGGGCGCGCTCACGTCCGATTTCTTGCTCCAAGTCTTGCCGCCGTCCACGGTGCGCCAGACGCCGTCGCCGTAGAGACCGGCGTAAACGGTCGTGGCGTGGCCCAACCCGGCGTCGTAGGTGGTGTGATCCACGGCCAGGGCATACACCGGCAAGCTGAGATCGGAGAACGTGTCGTAGGTCACGGTGACCGCGCCCGTGTAGGGGAAGGCCCCGCCGGCCGTTCCGAAGAAGCGGATGCCGTTGCCTTCGAGGACATAGTTGGTCACGGACGTTCCGCCCACCAGGACCTCGATCCGGGAACGCGGGCCGCTGTTCTGATAGGACAAGGCGAAGTAGTCGCCGGTGCCATAGGTGATGTCATAGAACCCGGCGGCGATGGTTCCGACCGTCTCGGTGATGGTTCGGAGGCCGCTGAGGGTCCGCCAGGTCTGACCGCCATCCAGGCTGACAAAGACGCCCTTGTCCGTGGCCGCGTACACCACGTCCTGGGCCTGGGAGGCGTCGATGTCCAGGTCGTACACAATGCTGCCCAGGAGGTTGGCCCGCTTCTGGGTCCCGGCTTCATACAACGGCTTGCCCACGTTGGACCAATTCGAGCCGCCGTCCGTGGTCTTGAACACGCCGCCGCCGTCCGTACCGGCGTACAGGGTCGAGTCGTTCCGGCCGAAGACCAGGGAAAGAACCTTGGCGTGCAGCCCGCCAATGGTCTGGGCCTGCACGGTCACGAAGCCGTTCCCGTCCGGATGAGGCTGCTTGGAGGTGATGGTCGCCCCGGCCTCGGACGCGCCGTTGACCGTCTCAAAGACGTCCGAACCCGAAATGCCTGCATAGTCGGTCTGGAACTGGACCTGCACGTTGGGCGCCACCGGGTTGCTGAAGTAGTCGGTGGCCCAGGCCGACACCCCTTGGGTCAGGTTGTCCACGGACCGGCCGAAAATGTTGAGCGGCGAGAAGGACAGGCCGAAAGAAGGTCCGTGCGGCAGACCGCCGGTGATGGTCACCGAAACGTCGGCGTAGATGGTCGGGTCGGCATCCAGCGAGGCCCGCACCTGGATCGTGCCAGCCGTGATGCCCGAATTGAGCACCGTGCTGACCAGGCCGCTCACGGTCGAAGCCGACAGGATGGTCAGTTCCTCGCCGCCGTTCAGACCGCCGGCCAGGATGCTGAAATTCACCAGATGAGAGCCCTGCACCGGGTTGCCGATCTGATCCACCACGTCAAAGGTCAGGGTGGCCGATTCCTGGGCCCCCACGCCCGAGATGCTGACCACGGGCGGGCTGGGCGAGGTGCTGTTCAATACGATGTTGGCCGGCGGCAGGGCGGTGAAGGTCACGTTCTTGGTGCCGGTCTCGTTCGAGGCCGTGGCCGAAACGGTCACGGTTTCGGCCGTTACATCGGTCACGGAAACCGTGACCTTGCCCTGGACGTCGGTCACGCCGGGCGAGGGGAAGACCTGCGGGCCGCCGCCGCCGTGCCCGATCGCGGCGAATTGGACGCTCTGGTCGGCCACCGGCGCGGCCGCGCCATTCAGCACCTGGAAGGTGACCTGGATGGTGGCCAGCCCGCTGGCTGGAGCGGTGGCCGGATCCGGGTTGGTCGAATCCACGATAATCTGAGCCACCACGGCCAGGAAGGTCTGCTGGGCCGTGGCCTCTTGAGCCGAACCGCCGCTGGCGGTCAAGGTCACGATTTCGCCCACGGTGTTGGTCACCGAGAAGACGGCCTGCCCCAGGGCGTTGGTGGCCGTGGGGTTGGGCGGAGAAATAACGGCCGAACCGGTCGTTTCCAGGCCGATCTGGCTGCCGGAGATGGGAGTGAGATTCTCGTCGGTCAAAGTCACGGTGATGGTCGCGGCCGTGGCGCCGTTGGCCAGGACGGCCGCGTCCGGAGTGACGGTCAGGATATTGTTGCCGCCGGAGCCCGAACCGGTACCGGTAAAGGTGAGCAGAATCAATTGTTGGGCGTTCACGCCCCGGGCCGTGGCCCCGATGTTGACCGTGTCGTCGTCGTTGCTGATGTCAGTTACCGTGACCCGGACCGTGCCGTCGGAACCGGTCGTGGCCTTGGGCGGGCTGATGACCACCAGACCGTTATGCCCGGCCTTGGTAAAGACGACTTCCACGCCCTCCATGGGCTGACCGGTCAGGTCTTCCACCAGCGCGGTGACCTGATAAGACTCGGTGCCGTCAGCCAACTTGCCGTCGGTCTCCTCCGCGCCCAGGGTCACCAAGCCCACGCCGTTGCCAGTGAAGGCCAGGTTGAGGATGTTGGAAACCACATTACCCACTTTGGCTTGGATATTCACCGCGTCGGCCGTGGCCGAAATGTCGGTCACCGTTACGGTGAGGACGCCGCCCGTGGAGCTATCCCCGGTGGACGGACTGATGACCACCTGACCGCCCTGGCCCGTGGCCGTGAAGGAGACGGTCACCCCGTCCAAACCGACGCCATCCTTGTCGCGGACCAGCACCTGGAGGGAATAGGTCGAACTTCCGTCGGCCAAAACCGCGGTCCCGTCCAGCGGCGCGAGCACCGCCAGCAGCAGAGAGCCCACGGTCCGGGTCGTGGTGTCCGTGTCCCCGTCGCCCCCGCCGCCACCATCGGAACAGGCGGCCAACAGGCCGAAAGCGATCAGCACGAACGCGCAAAGGATCTTCTTAAGCCAATCTTTCGTCCTCATGGTCCGGCAACCTCCCTCGTGCACGGGTCCGTCGGAGAATCTAGCCTACTCGTGTCCGTCGTCCGAACGCGACCGGGTGCGAAAGACGGGTCCTGTCCACATCGTCGCGAGGCCTTTCTTCTTTAAACAAGTGCCTTGGCCTCGGTCATACGGGCCTCCCGGAATATTCGGGACCCCGAAAACATCGCCTGCCGGTCGGTGAACAGTTATACATACCTTAGATGTAAATAAACTCAAATGTCAAGTTAATAATGCATAAAATATCATAAATTATGCTTCATTTATCGATATTGTCTCCAAACGAAAAACGCTTGTCGGCGCGCGAGGGCCCGTGTTTTGGGCACGGAATGCCCACTTGCCTTATAACCTGTTGGAATACAAAAAGATTGCTCCCTCCCCCCGGCGCGGCTTTCAAGTCCTCGTTGAACGCATCCCGCCGAGGTGAAAAAGGGGGACCGGTCCCGGAAAGCGCACGGACACAACGCGTCCTCCGGCCGCCGCTGTCCGGACCTCAGGCCCGAAACCAGCGGCGGCTGGAGAAACGTTTGACGATTTTAGACGCCTCTGGGAACAATGGCCTCGGGCGTCAGAGTCTATCGAAAATGAAATCTTGGAGGGAGGAAGGAACGCGGAACCGCGTCAGGCCTTTTTTTCCTCTTTGGACTCGGCCTCGATCTGATCCTTGTCCTTGCTGGGTGTGACGTCCACCTCCCGGGCCTCTTTGCTGGACTGCCTGAAATTGGCGATGCCCTTGCCCAGTCCAGCCCCGATATCAGGGAGCTTTCCCGCACCGAAGATGACCAGTACGATCAGGAGGATGACGAGAAGCTCCCACATGCCTAAGCCGAACATGGGTCTGACCCTCCTGGTGGAAACTTTGCGATCATAGGCAAACTCTATCAAGGCCCAGGCCCCAGGTCAAGGGCTTCCCAGCAGAGGAGGGCGGAAAGACAGAGAAGGAACTTTTTCTCCTAATCTTCATAGGCCTTTAAAAAGGCTTCCCGGGAGATTCCAGATTGGGCCAGGATGGTTCGAAGGGTTGATTTTTAATAGTGGGATGATTCGGAATCGTGAGCGGCGTCTTGGTTCCATCTGAATTGTCTCGGATCATGGAAATGTGGCCGCCCGCTCTGACCAATCGAAACCCGAGACGCTCCAATGCCGCGACCACCCTACGGATGGGCGCGTCCACGGGAAACTTGGGCATCAGACAGCTATCCCGGCCTCGGCCACGAACACCTCCAGAATCGGCGGGTCCACTTCCAGGGCGTCCGGGCCGAAAGACTCCAGGTGAAAACGAATGGCTGACTTCACGTCTTCCAAGGCGGCCTCATACGTGTCACCCTGCCCGATCACCACGCCTTTCAGACCCAAGGGATAGGCCACATAGACGTCGGGATGTTTTTCGACAACGATTTTCAGATTTTTCATGGTATGCCCCCGCCAACCCTAAAAGAACATATTAAATTATATCACAACTTCCCCCTTAAGCCACAGCCAGCGAGGCGTTGCGAATGGCGCGGAGCGCCCGGGCCGTGCCTGGAAACACCGCGATGCCCGCGTCCTGGTACTTGACCTTCATGTCCATGGAGATGGCCTCGACGTCGATGTCCTGAAGCCAGTTCTCAAAGGCCACGACCACATCCTTGCCGTGCGCCGCGTTGAGACGGGTCAAGGCCTCCAGCAGCCCCTCCAGGTAGGCCGGGCTGGGTGGCGGCGTCTGGCCCGGACTGGTGGGCCGGCCCCGCGTGACCGCGTGCAAGAGCAAAATGATGACCAGGACCTCGATCGGTTCGCGGCTCATGATGTCCTCGATCTGAGGCACGAGCACCTCCAGAGGCAGGGCGGGCGTGCCGGTGTCCAGGGGGTTGAGCACGCTGTTGCCCGGCGTGGGGAAGCGGGCCTTGAGCAGCTTTTGGGTCTCGGGGCCGAAGGTGGGAATCTCCAGGTTCCAGGCATAGGCCAGGTCCGAGCTGAACACGCCGATGGCCCCGCCGCCGCCCACCAGGGCGATACGCCGGCCGCGGGACTTCACCCGCTCAATCGCGGACAAGGTGTCGATCATCTCATCGAGGCCCTGCACCGGCACCACGCCCGGCGTTCGCAGAATCCCGTCCCAGATGCGGGCCTCGCCGCCCAAAGACCCGGTATGGCTTCGGGCGGCCCGGTCGCCCAGGGGCGTGAGGCCGCCTTTCCAGATCACGGTGGGTTTCTCGGCTGCAAGTTTACCCAAAACTTCGCGGAAGGTGCGGCCGTCCTTGACACCCTCCATGTAGGCGGCCACGCACTCGGTCGAGGGGTCGTCGGCCAGGTATTTTAGCAGGGCCACGGCGTCCAGGTCGCAGCCGTTGCCAAAGGAGAAAACCTTGCTCAATTCGATTCCCACGCCTTTGGCCATGTGGCCGAAATTCAGCCCCACCCCGCCGCTTTGGGAGATCATGGCCACGTTGCCCGGCACCTGGGAAAGCCCGCCGCCGGGCGGCAGGGTCACGTGACCGGCCGGGCAATGGATGCCAAAGCAGTTCGGTCCCACGATCCGGAGACCCTGCCTTGCGATCTCCTCGATCTCGGCCTGGAGCCGCCGGCCCTCTTCATCCCCGGTCTCGGAAAAACCCGAAGCCAGGACCTCGGCCCCGGCCACGCCATGCTTGAGGCAATCCCTCAGAATCTCGGGCACGGCCTCGGCCGGCGCGGCCACCGCGGCCAAGTCCACCGGACCGTCCACCTCGCCGAGATTTTGGTACACCTTCATGCCGACCACCTCGCCACCTCGGGGCGAGATGGGGTACAAACCGCCGGTGTAGCCGAAGGTCATCTGGTTGATCAGGGTGTTGTGAGCAAAGGAGCCGGGCCGTCCGAAGCTGCCGAAAACGGCCATGCCTCGGGGGTGACACATGCGCTCGATCTGCTGCCGCGTTGTTTCGTCCATGAGCATCTTAAAATCCTCGTTCGTGCGTGGTTTCCGGTTCTTGCGGGAGGAATTGATTTTGAGTAGTATACGCAAGCGGAGGGTAAATGTTCAAGATCGATCTTCATGTGCACACGGCATTGGGCGGGGATTCCCTGATCCAGCCCGAGGAAATTCCGGCCCTGGCCCGAGCCGCGGGTCTAGACGCGGTCTGCGTGACCGAGCACCATGACTACGGCCTCAGCCAGCCCGTGGAGGCCATCGCGCGCCAAACCGGCTTTCCCATCTTCCGGGCCTTTGAATACACGGCCCTGGAGGGCCATCTGCTGGTCTTCGGGCTGAAGGTCGGACGAACGGACCTGCCGCTCCGCCTGCCCATCCAGATGGCCGCGAACTGGGTGCGACGCAGGGGCGGATTGGCCGCGCCGGCCCACCCCTACCAGCACGGCCTGGCCGGCCGGTTCCTGGGAGACCGCGTGCTTCAAATCAAGGGACTGGTCGCTTTGGAGACGATCAACGGCAGCGTGAATCCGGAGGAAAACCAGTTGGCCGCCCGGGCTGCCGAGGCTTTGGGGCTTTTCGGCCTGGGCGGTTCGGACGCCCACGGGCCGACCGTGCTGGGCCGGGCCTATACCTCGTTTCCATCGCCGATCCGTTCCGAGGCCGAGCTGTTGGAGGCCTTGCGGGCCGGCGCCTACGCGGCCTGTTGGAACAAGAACCATCCGGCCAACCAACAAGGAGCCGACGAACAGGCCGCGCTCCTGGCGGCCGGGTCCGGCGCGGAGACTTGACCATGGACGTGAACAAACCATCCTCGAAGAAAACGGTGGTGCGGCTGAGCGGTGTGACGCTGAACTGGAGCCGGGACGTTCTCAAGGACATCGATTGGGAAATCCGGCCCGGCGAGCATTGGGTGGTCATGGGCCGTAACGGCGCGGGCAAGACGCTTCTGCTTCAGGTCCTGGCCGGTTACATCTGGCCCAGCCGGGGCCGGGTATCGGTGCTGGGTAAGCGCTTTGGCACGGTGGATTTGAGACGCCTGCGGCAGGACCTGGGCTGGGTGTCGGCCTCGCTCCGGGAGAAAATTCCGGACCGGGACCCGGTGCTTAAGGTGGTGCTTTCCGGCCTCTACGCCACCTTCGGCCTGTACGAGACACCTCCGACCGAGGCGGTCGCCCGAGCAAAAGAACTGATAGCCAGCATCGGCATGAGCCCCCTGATCGACCAGCCTTTCGGCCAGCTTTCCCAAGGCCAGCAGCAGCGGACCCTGCTGGCTCGGGGCCTGATCCGCCGGCCGGCCCTGCTTCTGTTGGACGAACCCTGCGCCGGGCTGGACCTGGCCGCGAGCGAAAAATACCTTGGCCTCATTCACCGCCTGGCCCGAACGCCGAACGGACCGACCCTGATCCTGGTCACTCACCGGGCCAGCGAGATCGTGGCCGGGTTCACCCACGGGCTGCTGCTCCATCAAGGCCGGGTGTTGGCCTCGGGCCCGCTGGAGGCCGTCCTGACCGGCGAGCTGCTCAGCCAAACCCTGGAGACGCCGGTGCGGGTCAGCCGGGAGGCCGGCCGCTGGAACGCCGCGCCCATCGGCCCGGAGGGCGAAACCTCGAACGCGATCGCCTGGGGGTAAATCATCGAGTTTACACAACCGCGTAGGGGCCGTTCGCGAACGGCCCCTACATTCCGTCCGTCTCCGGGGATTCAACGCGGGCAAGGCATCCGTACCCCTGGTCGTCGCACGACGCGCCGTAGGGGCAACCCCCCGTGGATGCCCGCCGTATAAGAGGGGCGGCCCAAGGCAAGGTCTTGCGGACGAGAAAACACAGCGCCTGGGCTGAAAGGGGCGAAGCCCGGTTCAGTCCAGGCGGATGCGGTTTTGGGGAGGGGGCTTGGGGGAACCCTTTTTGACCAAAAAGGGTTCCCCCAAATTTCCCTTCCCCGCCCCCGCTACCTCGGACTCCATCCCTCGACCGGGCCGACCGTGGCCACCACGGCCCGGTCCGGGTCCAAATATCGTTGAGCCGCCTTCAGCACGTCTTCGGCCGTTACCTCGCGGATGGCCGCCAGATACTTATAACGGTAATCGTGGCCCAAGCCGTACAACTCGTGAAAGGCCAGGTGCGCGGCCATCTGCCCGTAGCCCTGCAGCCGAATCTCGTACGTGCCCAGGATATTCTCCTTGGCCCGTTCCAGTTCGTCCGAGGTCACGGGTTCTTGCCGCAGCCCGCCCAGAATCCGCGTCAGACCGTCCTGCGCGGCCTGGTACTTGTCCGGCGCAAAGGCGATGTAGAGGATGAAACCACCCACGTCCAAACCGGGCCGGAACATGGCCGTGACCGAATAGGCCAGACTCTCCTGGTCTCGGAGTTGGGTGAAAAGACGGCCGCCCTGGCCGGACAGCACGGTTTCCAGCACTTGCAGGGCGAAACGGTCCGGGCTGGCCAGGCCCGGGGTGAGGAACCCCAGGGCCAGGTGGGCCTGGGCCCGCTCGATACGCTCGTGCACGACCCGGATTTTTTCCAAGCCGGCCGGAGGTGGGATGACCGGTGCGGGCGCGGGCTGGGCCTGCCAGCCGCTCAGCAGGGTTTCGATACGGCCCGCAATCGCGTCCGGGTCCACGTCGCCGACCACGGCCAGGACCATGTTGCCGGGCGCGACCCGCTGCCCATAAAAGTCCCGGACCTGGTCCGGGGTCAGGCTACGGACCGCCTCGGCCGAACCCAGGGTATTGAGGCTGTAAGGATGCGGGGCATAGAGCGTCTTGGACAGCAGCCGGAAGGTGCGGGCCGGGAGCTGATCGAGCTGACGCTCGATGGCGGCCAGGATATTGGGACGGGCCTTGGCTACTTCCTCGTCGGACAGAGCCGGCCGGGTCAGGAGCTCGGCCAAAAGATCAAGACCCCGGTCCAGGTGCCGGCTCAGGAACTCGGCTTCGAGACCCAGCGAGTTCCGGCCGCTGAACGAAGAAAGCCGGCCGGCCATGTCTTCCACGATCCGGGCCAAATCCTCGGCCGAGCGGGTCTCGGTGCTCCGGTCCCAGATTTCGGCCAGGATATAATTCACACCGTTTGCAGCCTCGGTTTCGAACCGCACCCCGCCCGGAAACGCGGCCCGCAGGCTGACCAGAGGCAGCGAAGGATCGGGCTTGATCAACAGTACGGCCCCACTGGGCAGCACGATCTTTTGGACGTCATCCTTCTTGACCGCCTTGGCCCGAGGACGCGTTGCCCTCAGCAAGGCCTCGGCCGTGAGCCCCGCCCCGTTTTCGGGCACGATCACGCCCACGGTCAGATTGCCCGGCCGCAAATATTCCTCGGCCGCGTATTTCAGGTCCACGGGCGTGACCCGGTCTAGTTCTTCAAGGTAGCGGTCCTTGGCCCGGTAATCGCCGTGCATGGCCTGAAAAGTGGCCGCTGCCCGGGCCTCGCCGCTCATGGTCGCCCGCAGGTAAATGAAGTCGGCCTGGATGCGGAGCCTGGCCCGGTCCAGGGCCTGTTGAGAAACCGCTTGGCCGCGCAGGGTCTGGATTTCGGCCAGGGTGGCCTTGAGGGCCGGTAGGGTCCTGTCCGGCGACAGGGCCAGGTCCACGAAAAAAAGGCCGGGATCGCGCGGGGTATAGGCCGTGGCATAGACCTCGTGGGCCAGTTCCAAGCCGCGTTTGACCCGCCGATACAGCCGGCTCATGCGCCCCCGCCCCAGGATCACGGCCAACAGGTCCAACACCTTGGCCTGCTCGTGCGTCACGGCAGGAATGTGATAGGCCAGGTTCAGATGCGCTTCCTTGACGTCCCCGGTCAACAGCAGGGACCTGGCCCCATCCTGGCCCGGTTCGGCCGGCAGACTCGGCGGTTCCGCGTCCCCGACCGGAAAGCTCCCGAACATTTCCTCAATGCGGGCCAAAGCCGATGCTGGCTCGAAATCCCCGGCCAGCACGAAAATCGCGTTGCCCGGCCGATACCACCGCTGGTGAAAGGTCTGGACCCGCTCCCGGGTCATGGCCCCCACGGTCTCGTCAAAGCCGATGATCGGCCGGCCATAAGGGTGCAGGCTAAAGGCCTGCTCGAACATGGCCTGTGACAACCGGAGCGTGGGCGTGTCCTGGCCGCGCTTGATCTCTTCGAGCACGACCTCTTTCTCCCGATCGAGTTCGACCGGGTCCAGGGTGGGCGTAAAGACCATGTCGGCCAGTAGGCTGAGGCCCCGGTCCATGAACCGGGAGGCCATGTCCAGGTAGTACACGGTCTGGTCCAGGGAGGTGTAGGCGTTGATCCGCCCGCCGGCGGCCTCGACCTCCCGGGCGATCTGACCCGGCCCGTAGGTCCGGCTGCCCTTGAAGGCCATGTGTTCCATGAGATGGGCCAGACCGTATTCGCCAACCTGTTCGATGGCGCTGCCGGCCTTGATCCAGACCAGCATCGAGACCACCGGGGCCCGATGGTTTTCCACCAGGACAACCGTGAGACCGTTGGGCAGGGTGTGTTTCATGAATGGCTCCAAGGGGGACGCGCCGGGCAAGGCCGGGCGCTTGATCCCATGTTCCGGTTATAGTCGGGGCGGGAGGAAAAGACAAGATCGGGTAGGAGAAGAAGCCGTGGGGACCGTTCGCGAACACCCCCCGGTTACCGCGGTAGGCGATATAAGGGCGGGTTTGAAACCCGCCCCCATGGGTATATCTTGTTGATATTGTTTTATTCTCGTAGGGGCAGGTCTCAGACCTGCCCGAGATCTTCGTTATTCTACCGGAGATCTTTGTCAAATTATTTGCCATAGATCCCCATTTCTCGCTCTAGGACCCATTGAATTCCACGAACAAGCCACCTCTAGAATTATATTTCCAAATCCTAAAATTTTGTGTCTTGCACTAGAAAAATGCTTGACATCTAACACAACATCTAGTATCTCTACTGAAACCAACAACAAAATATATTACTTTTGCTGGGGATTGCCCCAGCCTCTCGGGGTGTTCAAATGCTGCAGATTCATCAAGTTAAGTCCGAACCGGACCGATTTCAGCCCAGCGACGCCACGGACATCGCCGTGTTCGTCCGCTCCTCCGACGACAACCTCAAGGGCTGGAACCGCCAGCGCATCGTGGACGCCCTGCTCCGCGAAACCCGCATCGACGCGGACACGGCCGAGCGGATCGGGCAGGAGGTCGAAGAATTCGTGCGCCACTCCGGCATCAAGTTCGTGTCCGCGCCGCTCATCCGGGAGTTGGTCAACACCCGGCTGATCGAACTCGGCCTCGAAGAGGAACGGCGCATGCACACCCGGTTGGGCATGCCCATTCACGACGTCAAGCAGCTCATTCTCCAGCAGAACAAGGAAAACGCCAACATCCCCCACGGTCCCGAGGCGACCAACCTGACGCTGGCCGAAAATATCAAGAAGGAGTTCGCCTTCTTGAACGTCTTCGACCAGGACGTGGGCGACGCCCACATGATCGGGGACATCCATCTGCACGACCTGGGGTTCATCGACCGGCCCTACTGCTCGGGCCAATCCCTCGAATACATCAAGAAGTACGGGTTGTCCCTGCCCAACGCCCTATCCCTGGCCAAGCCCGCCCGGCACGCCGAGGTGCTGCTGGCCCACATGGTCAAGTTCGCGGCCGCGCTTCAGTCCAATTTCGCCGGGGCCATCGGCTGGGACGCGGTCAACCTGTTTTTCGCGCCCTACCTGGTGGAACTCTCCGACCGCGACGTCAAGCAACTGGCCCAGATGCTCATCTTCGAGTTCTCCCAGCAGGCCGTGGCCCGGGGCGGCCAGGCCATCTTTTCGGACATCAATCTGTACTGGGAGGTGCCGGATCATTTCGTCGAGGTGCCGGCCGTGGGTCCTGGCGGAGAATATGTGGAGAACCCGGACCCGGAGACCCAAGCGGAGAAACCCTATCTGACCTACGGGGATTTCCAGGGCCAAGCCCAACGCTTTGTCACGGCCCTGTTCCAGGTGTACCTCGAAGGCGACGGCGCGGGCCGGCCGTTCTTCTTCCCCAAGCCCCTCGTGCACATCACCGAGAAATTCTTCAAGACGCCGGGCCACGAGGAGTTCCTCAACCTGATCTGCCAGGTGGCCGCGGAAAAGGGCAACACCTATTTCGTCTTCGACCGTGGGAACACGGCCAAGATTTCCGAGTGCTGCCGGCTCAGCTTCAAGCTGGAAAAATCCGACATCGACGATGCCAAGACGCCCTGGCGCATGCGCTACTCGGCGCTGCAAAACGTGACCATCAACCTGCCCCGCCTGGCTTACGAGGCCGACGGCGACGACACCAAGCTGATGGCCCTGCTGCGGGACCGGATCGCCCTGGCGGTCAGGGCCCACCAGCAGAAAAAAGGGTTCATCGAACAGCTCCTCGCAGCCGGCGAGCGCGGACCGCTCAGCCTCCTGTCCATGGCCCGGGACGGCCAGCCCTACCTGCGCATGCACCGGGTCAGCTATCTGATTGGTATGGTTGGGCTAAACGAGATGGTCGAATACCACACCGGGGCACAGCTTCACGAGTCGGACGAGGCCATCCGCTTCGGCCTCAAGGTCATCGCCCACATGAAGATTCTGGCCGACAAGCACCGCCAGGAAACGGGCATGAGCTTCGTGCTGGAACAGACCCCGGCCGAGTCCACGGCCTACCGCTTCGCCAAGCTGGACCTGGAACGGCACGCCGAAGCCGCGGCCAAGGTCATCAAGGGCGATATGGAGCGGAACGAGATTTACTACACCAACTCGACTTTGTTCAATATCGGCGCGGAGATGAACCCCATCGAGCGCACCAAGCTGGAAGGGCTTTTCCACCCGCTCATCGAGGCCGGATCCATCACCCACATCTGGCTGGGCGAGGCCCGGCCGTCGGCCGAATCCCTGGCCAATTTCGTAACTAAGACATTTTATTGGACAAAAAACGACCAGATGGCCTTTTCGCCCGAGTTCTCCTCCTGCCGGCAGTGCTTCAAAACCGCCCGGGGCCTGCTGGACGAATGCCCCTACTGCGGGTCCACCGATCTGGAGGGCATCACCAGAATCACCGGTTATTTCACCAAGTTATCCTCCTGGAACAAGGGCAAGCTCGGCGAACTCCGGGACCGCTACCGCAACAAACCCTGGTTCGCCCAGCCGGAGACCCCCGCGATCGAACCGGCCGAGGAAACCGCCGCCGGATGAGACCCCAATGGTCGACGGGGAGAGAATCATTGTGCAAACAATGATGGGTTAATGATGGGTTTATGAGAAACCAATGCCTCACGCATCGTCATTCCGGCGAGAGCCAGAATCCGGTTTTCCCGAAGGGGAACCCAGCGCGCAGGGAAACACAAGCCAAAGGGGGCGAATTGGTTTTGGAATGCATAAACATGCTGGGAGCCATGGCGTCCGGGTTCTGGCTTTCACCAGAATGACGACAGGGACCTTGGCCACGAAAAAGAAAACGATGAATCCTGGACCCCCGCCTAAATCATGCGGGGGTGACGACCCGCGTCATTCCCGCATGGATTTAGCGGGAATCCAGAAAATGAGGAACGCGGAATGAGACATGCTGATCCGAGTCGCTTCTCTTCCGTTCATCATTCATCACTCAGCATTCATCATTTACACTATACCCTTTCAGGCCTCTATGGCGGATAACCTCTTTGCCCCAAGGAGCTACCATGACGCTGTTCACCAAGGAAGACTGCAAGAAGTGCGAAAACATCAAGCGGGATTTCGACCTGGGTGCGCTGGGCATCCGCGTCGAGATCATCCGGCATGACGACGCCGACGTGCTGGCCCACCTGGCTTGGCACGAGCTGGTGGAATTGGCGGAAAAAGGCGCCCTGCCCATCCTGGTGTTGGACGACAGCTCCCACATCGCCTATGAGCTGCCGGTCCGGCGTCATATCGAAAAACACATCCTGCCCAAAACCGGGACCCCTCATGTCGAAGCCTCCCTCCGTTAGCATCAAGGGCTTCCTGGAGACTTCCTTTCTGGACTGGCCCGGCCAGGTGACCGCGGTCCTGTTTGTGGGCGGCTGCAACTTCCGCTGTCCCTTCTGCCACAATTCCGGCCTGGTGCTCACCCCGGACGGCTTCCCCGACCTGGCCTGGACAGACATCCAGGCCCGCCTCGCCCGCTTCAAAGGCTGGCTGGACGGCGTGGTCATCACCGGCGGCGAACCCACGCTCAGCCCGGGCCTCCCCGGCCTGATCGAGGACATCCGCGACCTGGGCTTCCGGATCAAGCTGGACACCAACGGCAGCCGGCCCGAGGTCCTGACCGACCTGCTGGGCCGCAACCTGCTCAACCACGTGGCCATGGACATCAAGGCCCCGTTCGACGACCTGGCCTATGCCCGGGCCATCGGACGCCCGGCCCGTCTGGACCGGATCAAAGCGAGCCTCGAAGCGCTCCGCGACGCCATGGTTCCCTACACCCTCCGCACCACCGTCGTTCCCGGCCTGCACTCCGAGGCCGACCTCCGCCTCATGGCCGACCAGCTCGCGCCCGACCCGATCTGGCGGCTCCAACGCTTCCAGCCCGACGCCGCCCTGGACCCGGAATTCCGCCACAGGGAGCCCATGTCCCAGGACGCTTTCGAGGTTCTGTCCCAAAAAATCGAAGAGGCCCACCGCGCCCCCTGCCTGCCCAAACGTTTTCCCAGAGAAAAAGAACACCCCCGCGTCGAGGTCAATCTGATCGCGGGGTGAATATAGGTCCGCTAAAAGGGATTTGAAATAATGTAGGAAAGACAAACAAAGCGGCCAAGGAAATCTTGCTGTATTCCTCCTCGTTGCAGGGCTCTGCCCTGCGACGCACAATTTGATTCGAGGCTCTGCCTCGACACCATATTAATTTTGTGTTGAGGCAGAGCCTCAAGGCGTTCAGCCGTTATAGACAAAGCCATAGAACGCTGGAGCGATACTAATAAATGCTTTATAATAAAAAAATAGAATGGATTGCATTCCTTGGAGTATTGATATGTATTATATGGTTTTTAACACAACTTAACTATGAGTCATTGGGGGCAACTATTTCTAGTGTGGTAGTTTGGCTCGGGTATAGGTTGCTTAATAGGCATAGTCTGACTAATTCAAAGATTGCGCTTCCGCAGACATTTAACAAGATAAGCCCTTCGTTGAGTCTTCCAGCCTTACTTGAAAGTGCATATATATCTGATCGACCTCGCATTATTCGGGAAAGTCTTCAAGCATTCCCTTTTATTACTCCTTCCAATGTTATAACTGTATTGGAATTACTTTATATTTCAGATCGCCCAAAAGCACTTTCAGAACTTGCTCCAATAATGGAGCCACCACCTTCAGATAAGGAGGTCAAGGAAATTCTAGATCTGATGTACGTTTCCAATCGTCCTGGAGCTGCAAAGATTCTTGCACAAATTCATAAAAATAAATGGATGGCCCGAACAATGTCCGAGGCCGCCGGAGACAAAGTCGGAGGCGGACAAGAAGAGTAACAGCGGGTAGCCCGGACAACTCTGTTGTCCGGGTCCTGCTGCAAGCAGGACAAGAAGGATTCCCCGGCGGTTCTATCACCCATCCGGCCGATGCACGGCATGGCCGACAAGGCGTTCGGCCGTTCCAGGGCGGAACCCCGAAACGAGACATAGCGGAAGGGTGCCCAATGAATCCTGGATTCCGGCTTAAAACATGCCGGAATGACGTTGTTCGGGTGCCAGGTTTCCATACGCCGTCACCCTGGAATGCTTAAATCCAGGGTCCAGAATCATGGGTGGCCCGGACAACGTCCGGGTCCGCCGGAGACAAAGTCGGAGGCGGACCAGAGGGGTAATAGCAAAACGCTTTTTATCCCTGCTCAAGGGCTCTGCCCAAGAACGAGGCAAATCCGGGGGTATTAACCAAACCGTCTTTGGGGAAATCGGCCCGCTTGTGCCCGCGCGGGTCTAGCGGCCGGAGTCGTACCCGGATTTTTCCAATAGGGAAACGGCTTCGGCGTCGGCGTAGAATTCGTCGATCCGGGCGGCGTGTTCCTCCTTGCGCCAGCGCCCGACCCATTGATTGGTAATGGGGTCTCGAACGTTCTGCTTGCGTGTTTCCCTGGTGGCCGAGACCCTGCGGTAGTCCTCCAGGATATTGGGCGTAAAGGGCTCGTCCAAGAAATCGAACATGCGCTGGTAAAATGCTTCCGGCTCTTCAACCAGGTCTTCGTACTTGACGACCAGGTGCCTGGGCCCCTGGAAGGAATGCACGGCCCGGAGAGATTCGACATAACGCTGAATCGAGCACCAGTAGGTGACCTGCGGGGGGAAGATGGACGTCACCACGTCGCGGCCGTCACGGACGGTGGAAATGAAATAGACGTTCGAATCCTCAGCCAGAACGCCGTTGTAATTGAGGCAGTTGCGGGGGGTCTTGTCGGCCCAGGCGTCCTTTTCCAGGCGGTTCTCGCGGCAGTAGGTCTCCATGACCCGGTCGAAGAGTTCCACGGCGGTTTTGGACTTATACATCAAAAGCCAGGTCTTCCACCGGGGCAGGCCGTAAAGCCGCTTGAATCTTTTAGCGAAATAGCGCTTGCCCTTGAGCTGGTCCTGGTACGGGCGGGTGAAAATCCCGGCCTCGGGCCCACAGACGATGGACGGGTGACAATCCAGCATCATCCGCATCAGGGTGGACCCGGAACGCGGCAGCCCGCCTATGACAATTCTTTTTCTGAACATCGACCCCCACCCGACCGGCTAAGCTGAGGGGCTACACCGTCATCAAGGTCCTACATACCGGCGTTACGCGACAAGCGTCACGATGTCGGCGCCGTACCGCCAGACGTGACGCGCCCCTCGACAAACATTTTCTCTCCGATTCCTTCAAAAACCAAATAGTTTCTCAATTTTTAAAACCGGAGACAAGGTCGGAGGCGGACACTGGAAAAATCTTTTTTCGTTACAAGCGTCCGGTCATAAATGATACACTCCCCTGAACACTACCCCAAGGGAGCGCAGCCATGATCTATCTCGAAGAAACCTATGACCTGATCCCGGCCAGCCCGGCCACGCTGGACAAATTCGTGGCCCTGTCCCAGGAACGGCTTGTTGAGGCTTACAGCGCCCTGGACGCGCGCCTGATCGCGGCCTGGTATTCGGATACGCACCAGTTCCACCGAGTCACCCATTGGTACGAACTGGACGGGCTGAGCGCCTTTGGAACATTCCGGGACAAGGCCGCCTCGGACGCGGCGTTCAAGGAAGCGCGGGCGCTGCTCACGGAATTGGCCCCGCTCAAGGAGACGCGCCTCTTGGAGCCGCTCACGCCGGTCTGGGTGGAGGCCTTACGCAAGGCCGCGGACGAGAGCCGGGAGACCCCGCTGGGCACGTATTTCCTGGCCGTACTGGAAACGCTGCCCGGGAGTTTCGACAAGTTCGCGGCCGGCCTGGCGAACGGGCCGGGCGCGTTCCCCATCGTGTCCAGCCTGCGGCCCATCACGGGCAAAAGCAACATGGTGATCGACCTGTGGAAGTTTGACCTGAACCGGCCGGGCTATCAGCCGGCCGACGATGCCTTGAAAGACTTTTTTGTCCGGCTCCGCAATCTGGCTCCCAAGGAGCGGTTGGAGCACGTGTTCACCCTGCCCTATTCGCCGCTTCGCTAGGCCGGGCAAGGCCTGCCCGTCAAAACACCCTTTGATCCTATTCGCCTAAAGGAGAGACCCATGCCCTATTTTGAAACCGGCAATCTTAAGTTGTATTACGAGGACACGGGCCAGGGGGAGCCCATCATCGCCAACCACGGCCTGGCCGAGGACAGCGGCTACTGGCGCGATCCGGGCGTGACGGTCAAGCTGGCCGAGCGTTACCGGGTCATCTCCATGGACATGCGGGGGCACGGTCAGACCGTGGTCGCGGCCGAGCCGTGGGGGTTTGACGCGGACACCATGGCCGACGATTTCGACCGGCTGGCCGATCATTTGGACATCGAAAAATTCCATCTGCTCAGCCACGCCACGGGCGGCATGGTCGCGGCGCGCTACGCCATGACGCGCTCCAGCCGGCTGCTCAGCCTGATGCTGACCGACACGGGCTCGGCCACCATGCCCAAGATGCCGGCCACGCAGAACCTGACCCCGGAGCAGCTCAAGGCCTTCTTCGACGCGGCCCGCCAGCAGCCCATCCCCAAACTGAACTATGAGGAGCGCAAGGCGGCCTGGCGGCAGACGCCCGGCCCGTTCACCTTCAAGCTGGAACAGCACCCGGACAGCGACCGGATGTTCGACCTCATGGACGGGTTCTTCAAACGCCGCCTCAGCAACGAAGCCCTGCGCGAATTCCGGTGCAGCTTCTACACCGACCCCGACCCCCGGGTCGAGGGGCTGAAGGCCATCGCCTGCCCGACCCTGATCCTTTTGGGCGAATTCGACATCGTCTTTTTGGGGCCGAGCGAACTCATGGCCTGGTTCATCCCGGACAACCGTCACGTGCTCATGGCCGGCGTGGGGCACATGACGGCCATCGAGGACCCGGAGACCACCACGCGGGAACTGCTGGATTTCCTGGACACCGTGGCCCAAACCGGCAAGGCCAAGCGCTGATCGAGGCGGTGGGCGCCTGCGGTCATGGCCTTCGGAGCGCCCTCGCGGAGGGTGCCAGATCGAAGAAAGGATTTTCCATGCGCGCCAGACTGCTTTTCGCCGTGGTTTTTGTTTTCAGCGTCCTCTTGATGTACCCGACGACAGCCCAAACCGAGGACCTGAAACCGATTCAACTGCCCCAGCCGCGAATCGACGGCGGCCGGCCGCTCATGCAGGTGCTAAGCGACCGCGAATCCACGCGCTTTTTCAGCTCCGAGGCGCTGCCGCTTAAGGTGATGTCCGACCTGCTCTGGGCGGCCTTTGGCATCAACCGGCCTCGAACCGGCCATCGCACCGCGCCGTCGGCGTCGAACCGGCAGGAGATCGATGTTTACGTGGCCCTGGCCGAGGGGCTGTATCTCTACGATCCCAAGGCCCACGCCCTGAAGCCGATGCTGGCCGAGGATCTCCGGGCCAAGACCGGGGTGCAGCCCTTCGTGGGCAAGGCGCCGGTGAACCTGGTTTACGTGGCCGACTTTTCGCGGATGGACGGTCCGGACGAAGACAAGGTGTTTTATTCCGCGGCCAACACGGGGTTCATCGCCCAGAATGTTTATTTGTACTGCGCCTCGGAAGGGCTGGGCACGGTGGTGCGCGGCCTGGTCAATCGGCGGGCCCTGGCCAGGGCCATGAATCTTGGGCCCGAGCAGCACGTCACCCTGGCCCAGACCGTGGGCTATCCGAAATAACAGCCGCCCGGGCCCGGGTAGTGGGTCAATTTAAGGATTCATACTAGTTTGCTGTCAAATATATAGTATTGATCCAATCGAAGTTGGTCATGGACCGGACTTGATCGGGATTCTGGATTAGATTTCGCGTGGCCCGGCAAAGGACATCTTCCACCTCGTCCAGGCTGGTCATGACCCGGTTGGAGAAATAGTTCTCGCGGAGATGTTCCCAGAGGCATTCAACGGGGTTAAGCTCGGGGCTATAAGGCGGCAGGGGTTTCAGTTTCATGTTGGCCGGAACCTTAAGCGCGCGGGCCTGATGCCAGCCGGCGCCGTCCAGAAACATCAGACAGTAATCCTGAGTAAACAGTTGTGCGGTGTGGGCCAAAAAGACGGTCATGATCTCGGCGTCCACGAAAGGCATGATCAAACTCGCCAGTTGGCCGTCCTGAGGACAGACCGCCGCGAGGGAATAGAGATACTCACGGATCACCTGCTGTCCCACCTCAGGACGCTTGGGCAGAGGCCCCCAACAGCGGCGACGATCGCTGATCCTGCCGAAACGAGCCTCGTCCTGAAAGAGGACGCGGACTCTCATCCCCGGCGGCGCGGCGGCAGTCTCTTCTCGGACGAGGTCCGAGAATTTTTTTTAAACTCCGCCTGGGCCTGGCGATCGGCCTTGACATGACGCGGGCGGGGACCCAGCTTGCGCCACTGATGGCGATGGAGCAGCTTATACACATAGTCCAGGGAGACCTTCTTCCCCACCCGTTGCTCCACTTCGGGCAGAAGATGCGACGCGGTCAAGACTTCTCCGCGGAGTGCACGCTCCTCCCAGGCTCTGAGCAGCTCCGTCTCTTCTTCCGTGGAAAGATACGACCATCGCCGGCCTCCGCGCCCCCGCCGCACCAAGCCCCCCGGACCCTGCCGGTTGTACTGTCCAACCCAGAGCCAGACCGAGGGGAGGGAGATTTGAAGCAGGTCAGCAACCTCACGGGCGGGCCGGCGCAGGTGGGTCAGCCAGACGGCAAGTCGTTTCTGATAGGCGTCCTTGTTCGGTGCCTCCCGAACCCAGACCGCCAGTTCCTCAGGACTCAACCAAGGCTTAAGTTGGGCAGGGGGTCTCATGTCTCCACCTCCTGCCCTATTTATATCATTACTATATGTTTGATGTCAAACTAGTATGAATCCTTAAATTGACCCACTACCGGGCCGGGTCAGACTTTCGTTGACAAGGGTTTTGCCTTTGGGCTATCTTGAAATCATCCGGACGATACAAAACAACAGACCGCCATCAAGGCGTCGAGGAAGGGGGAAACGCATGAACGGCCAAACATGCCTTCTTTGCGTCAACCCTTTGCGGAAGCGAGCATGAAACAACAGCCCAAGAACCGCAGCCGCCATCCCATACTTCGCCTGAAACCCCTCCTGCGCTTCAAAACGCGGCCCGGACCCGGGGAACGGCGCATCAAGATCGATCCCCGCTACCGAAATCCCAATTACCCCGAATTCATCGACCGACGCAAAAACCCCTTCCAATACGAAACCCCGGGCCGGCAACGCGCCCTGCCGCTCGTGTACCGGGAACACCCGGAAAAACGCACCCACCTCACCCTGGGTTTGGCCACGGGCATCATCCTCCTCGCCCTCCTGACCCTGGTCCTCTTGTCCCTGCAAAACCCCGCAGCCAAACACATCGACAGAACCAAGGGCACGGTCAACCCGGTCCTTAGCTTTTAGCCTTCATTCATCCGTTGCCCTAGCCGTTGGTCACCTCGAAATCCAGCCGGGGTTCGTGGGCCAGGGCCGCGTCATAGGACAGGTCCAGGCCTTCCAGGATGTGCCGCTTGATCAAAGCGTAGGTTTCGCCGGACAGGTTCGCCAGCCGGAGCAGAAAGTCGCGGGCCGATTCCCGGAGATCGCTCCCGGCCGGATAGACCCGGTGGACCAGGCCCATTTCCAAGGCCTCGACCCCGGTCATCAGCTCGCCCAGGAGCGCGACGCGGGCCGCGTAACCGCCGGGCGCCAGCCGGAGCAACTTGTACGACCAGCCCTCGGCCGCCCACAGGGACCGGTGCACGCGCGGGTCGCCGAACTGGCAGTCTTCGGTGGCCAGCCGGAAGTCGCAGCTCGTGGCGTAGTCGTACCCGCCGCCCAGGGCGTAGCCGTGCATCAATACCACCGTGGGTTTGAGCGCGTTGCGGATCACGGTGGTCGCTTCCTGGAGGATGAGCGGCCCCACGCCGATGTCGAGGTCCACCAGCCGCTTGAGGTGCCGCTGGGGCCAGACATGCTCCGCGGCCTTGATGTCGTCCCCGGCGCAAAAGGATCGACCCTCCCCGGAAAAGACGATCACCTTGACCGCCGGGTCCCGGTCCGCTTTTCGTACCGCCTGGATCACCCGCTCGTGCTGTTGGGTGTCGATGGCGTTCAGCTTCTCCGGCCGGTTGAACCTCAGATGGCGGATGGGTCCGTCGTCATGAACGATCAATGCGTCTTGGCCGCTCATGTCTAACGCCCCCGGAACTTGGGCTTCCGCTTCTCGCGGAAGGCGGCCATGCCCTCGGCCTGGTCCTCGATGACGTTGGTCTGCCGCACGGCCATGGAATACATGAGGGCCGTGGCATAGGGCATGTCCAGTTCGTCGAGAATCTGCTGCTTGAGCATGGCGTAGGACCGCGTGGGCATCTCCGCGATCTTGGCGAGCAGCGCCGCGACCTCGGCGTCAAAGACCGCCTCGGGGAATGACCGATAGACCAGGCCGATACGCTCGGCCTCTTCCCCGGCAATGGTCTCGCCCAGGAGCAAAAGCCGCATTGCCTGGGACTGGCCGATCAGGCGGGGCAGCACGTGGGTCAAGCCCGTGGCCGCGTAGTCGGCCTCCAGGATCCTGGGGTCGCCGAACAAGGTCTGGTGCGTGCAGATGCGGATGTCGCAGACGCAGGCCAGGTCTAGGCCCGCGCCCAGCACCCGGCCGTGCAGCACGGCGATGGTCGGCTTGGGGATGCCGCGCAGCGCGCGAAACAGGCCCTGCTCGGGGATCGGGCCTGCCCCGTGGGAGCCGCCCGGACGCCGGTGCCGGTACTCCTCGGGCCAGGGCCCCATGTCGTCCCGGTTCTGCCCCACGCAAAACCCGGTGCCGGCCCCCTCGAAGACCACGCCCCGCACGTCCCAATCCTGGCCGGCCAGCTCGATAATTTCCTTGATGGCCGTGATCAGCTCGTAGTTCAAGGCATTGCCGGCCTCCCGCCGGTTCAGGCCCAGGTAAAGCAGCCCGTTCTTCTGCTCGACCACGAGGGTTGGCGATGAAGATTGATACATGAAAAACCTCCGATTCGGGTCATTTGGCAATGTACGTCAGTAGGGGCACGGCATGCCGTGCCCCTACACCATCTAGGAGCAGGAGCATTCCGCACTCATCACTCATTGTTCATCATTTTCTTGGGCCATGGTCCGTTCTTGACCACGTGCTCGACCTGGCGGCAGAGGCCCCGCCAAAGGTTGCATTCGCTGTGGGTCAGGCCGGTGCGGTTGAACAGGCGCTTGAAGCTCATCAGCCAATGCTCGGTGTTCTCCTCGGGCAAAAAGCCCACGGCGGTGAAGGCCCGCACCATGTGGTCGTACATGGCCTCGACCTCGGCCATGGGCGCCCGTTGGATTTTCGGCACCGTATCGGACGGACCGGCCTCGGCCAAGAGCAGCTCGTAACCCAGGATGAGCACGGCCTGAGCCAGATTGAGCGACTTGACCGTCTTGGAGGCCGTGGGGATGGAGATCACGGCCTGGCAGTGACGCAGCTCGGCCGTGGTGAGTCCGGTCCGCTCCGGACCGAAGACCAGGGCGATGCGGTCGTTTGGACCGAGCTCGGTCAGATGCGAAGCCAGGGCGCGGGGGGTGAGAAACGGGCCCCGGTGAGAACCGGACCGGGCCGTGGTGCCGGCCACGTAATGAAAATCGGCCAGGGCCTCGACCAGCGTGGCCGTGACCCGGGCCTCCCGAACCAGCCGCTGTCCGGCCCGGGTGGCCACGGCCATGGCCGTCTGTGGGTCGAAGTCAAAGGGATCGACCAGGATCAGCCGTCCCAGACCCATGTTGCCCGCGGCCCGGGCCGCGGCGCCGATGTTTTCGGAAAGCTTGGGCCGGACCAGGACCACGCCCACCCGGTCCAGCTTGGCGCCGGCGGGCTTCATCCGTTTTCCTTGAGGTGCCGGTACAGGGTGAACTGGGCCATGGTCCCGCCCCGGGTCATGGCCATCTCCCGGCCCCGGCCGAAAACCTGGGAATGGGCCACCTCGCCGTACGGCCCGATGAGGTGCACGCCCACGTCGAGACGGCCCTCTTCCTCCGGGAACCCGGCCACGGCCAGGGTCAGGTCCGCGCCAAAGGCCTCCTGGCCTTGCCGCGCCAAATCGGCCGGCGGGGAAGGTTCGGCGAAAACCAATGCCCCGCGAAACCCGCCGGGGCCGGCGGCCAGACCCAACTCCGAGCAGATGACCCCGTTGGTCAAGGCGTCCACCACGGCCACGCCGAGTCCCCGCTGGGCAAGCATCCGGGCGATGTTGCCGGCCAGGGTCTCGTCGTCCAAGGCAAAGATGTACGGCCCCACCTCGGCCCGGACGCGGGCCTCGCACGCGTCGAGCAAGGCCGTGGCCTCGGCCGGACTGTCCGCCCGGGCGGTCATGCGCACCTTGGTCTCGAACCGGGAGGCCTGGAGACCCACGTAGGGATTGGTCGAACCCACGATGATCTCCTTGAGGGCCGCGTCCACGTTGCTTTCGCCCAGGCCATAGACCTTGACCACCCGGTTCATGATGACGCTGCCGCCCAGGTCGTACTTGGCCGCCAGGCGAGGCAGCACGACCTCCTTGAGCAGGGGTTCGGTCTCGCGAGGCACGCCCGGCAGGCAGAAGACGATCCGGTCGCCCTGCTCGTAGAGGAAGGCCGGGGCCGTGCCGCGCGGGTTGTCGATGGTCTCCGAGCCGTCCGGGGTGAAGGCCTGGCGGCGGTTGTTGGGCGCCATCCTGAAGCCGGCCCGCCGGAACATGTCCTGGATCAACTCCCACAGCTCGGGCCGGAACAGGAGTTCCCGGCCGAAAACCTCGGCCCAGATTTCCCGGGACAGGTCGTCCTCGGTCGGGCCGATGCCGCCGGTGGAAATGACCACCTGGCAGCGGTCCAGGGCCTGGCGAAAAACCTCGGCCATGCGCGCTGGGTCGTCGCCCACCGTGGTGTGATAGGCCAGGCCGATCCCGATTTCGCTTAGGGTCCGGGCGATGTACGAGGCGTTCGTGTCCACGAGCTGGCCGAGGACCAGTTCCGTGCCGACCGTGATCACCTCGGCCCACACTTGCTCTGCCATAGGTTTCTCCTTGGAGGATTCCCAAAAAGGGATCGAGCTTCACGGGCAACCACAGGGGGTTGCCCCAAACTTTTGCCTCTTGGTTTTGCCGATTTTTTTTCCGTAGGGGCAGGCCCCTGTGCCTGCCCTGCTCCGTTTCGCGGGCTATCACTCTACAGGGAAGCGGAAGCGGATGCAAGGCGCCAAACACCGAGGGTGCGCGATAGGAGCGGCGTTTGACCAAGTGCGCGGGAAACCCACGCCGCTATTGACAGACCGGGGACCTCCCGATTCACGTAGGGGCGACGCATGCGTCGCCCGCGACACACCCGCCGAGATACGAAGCGGGCGAGGCATGCCTCGCCCCTACGGAAGATTCGGCGGCGGACAGGCTACAACAGGTGCTCGCGGACGAAGTCCACGGCGTTTCTGAAAATCATCAGGCCGTCGCCGTCGAGCGATTCGGGCGGGCGGCCCTGGCGTTTCAGGCGGTCCAGGTCCCGGGTCCAGAGGGGGTGGTTGGTCCGGTGGTGGAAGGCCTCGGGGTGAGGCATCAGCCCGAAGATGCGGCCGGTCGGATCGCAGACGCCGGCGATGTCGTCCAGCGACCCGTTGGGGTTGGCCGGGAACACGCCGTTCGCCGGTCGGCCGTCCGGGCCGGCGTAGCGCAGCGCCACCTGGCCCCCGGCTTGGAGCCGGCCGATGACCTCGTCCGAGGCGAAGAACTTGCCCTCGCCGTGACGCACGGGCAGCTCGATCGACTCGATGCCCCGCGTATAGATGCACTTCGTGGCCGGATCGGCGACAAGCCGCACCCAGTCGTCCCGGAAGTTGCCGCGGTCGTTGGCCGTGAGCGCCACGGTGCGGGCCGTGTAGTCCCGGTCCAGGCCGGGCAGCAGCCCCATGTTGACCAGGGCCTGGAAGCCGTTGCAGATGCCCATGATCAGCCGCCCGGCCTCGATGAAGCGGGCGATATGGTCGCCCAGGTGCGAACCGAGCTTGAGACTCAGCAGCACCCCGGCCCCGTGGTCATCGGCCCAGGAGAACCCGCCGTCCACGGCCAGGATGTGCGCGGATTCCAGCCCGTCGCCGCTGCGGCAACGCTCGATCAGGGCGTTGATATGGACCCGCTCGGCCTCGGCGCCGGCGCGGCTCAAGGCGTACTCGGTCTCGAAGTCGCAGTTGATGCCGAACCCGCTGACCACGAGGGCTTTGACTTTTCCGTTTCCGGTCATTTCAGTTCCTTATCAAAGCGACCGTGAACCATGGACATGGGGGAAAGGAGTCAGGAGCCTGTGACAGATGCAGAAATCGTATGACGGTGTAGGGGCGCGTTGCACGCGCCCAGGGCACGCGCGGCCTGCCCCTACCATCAACATCGCCGCAGAGTTACCGTCCAGGCATTTACCAATGGCTCCTGACCCCTTTTCTCATACCAAGCCCCCGAACGGCCGCTTGAACGCGGCCCGGATATCCTCGACCTCGGCCTGGACCAACACTTCTTCCCCCAGGCGAATGGACAAGGTGCCGTCCTCGGTCACCCGGCCGATCCGGGCGATCTTTTCGCCAAGCCCGTCCTTGAACAAGGCCTCGAACCGCTCCTCGTCGCCGGGCCGGACCGTGACCAGGAAGCGGCCTGTGGATTCGGAAAAGAGTTTTTTGTCCGGGGCAAACCCGTCCGCGCCGGGCAGTCCGGCCAGGTCCACGTCCGCGCTCAGGCCGCCGCCCATGGCCGCCAGGGCCAGGTGCACGCCCAGGCCTCCCCGGTACAGGCCTCGGGCCGAAGCCACCAGGCCTTGCCCGTAGGCCTGGGAGAAAGTTTTATACAAGTCCAGGTTCGAGGCGAAATCGGTCCGGGGCGCGTTCAAACCCAAATAACCCAACAGATCGTAATACTCGGACCCGCCCAGTTCGTCCCGGGTCAGGCCCAGCACGTAGATCGCGTCGCCGGCGGCCTTGAACTCCGGGGTCTGGCAGATGAGCACGTCCGGGATGACGCTGGTGGCCGTGAACTGGAGCGTGGGCAGGCTAGATACCTTGTGGCGCTCGCCATACGGCCCGGCCAGGTTGCCGTCCACGTACATGCTGTCCTTGCCCGAGAGCAGCGGGATGCCATACGCCTCGCAGGCGTCCCGCAGCGCCCGGTTGGCCCGCACGAGCTGGGCGGCTTTGAGCTTGCCGTCCGGGTTGGTCAGCGGGTCGTACTGGATGTTGGGCCAGCAGAAATTGTCCACCCCGCCGATGTGGTCCAGGTCCCCGCCCACGGCCAGCAGCCGGCGCACGGCCTCGTCCACCGTGGCCGCGACCATGTCGTAGGCGTCGATGGCCGCGTAGGTCGGATTCAATGCCTGGGTCACGGCCAGGCCGCGCGTGGACCCCAGCACCGGGGCCAGCACGGTCGCGTCGGCCGGCAGATCGCGCCCCGCTCCGACGAGCGGCTTGATGACGCTGGCGCCCTGGACCTCGTGGTCGTACTGCCGAACGATCCATTCCTTGGAGCAGATGTTGGGCCGGGCCAGCATGTCCAGGAGCAGCGCGGTCAGGTCGGCGGGAGCTTTCAGCACCGGCTCGGTCAGGCCGCGGAGGCTCGGCGGGGTCCAGACCGCCTCGAACTCCCACTGCGGGAAATCCGAGGTGAGTAAGTCCAAGTCCACGTAGGCGCAGGTTTTCTCCTTGTACTTGAGGTGCAGCCGGCCCGTGTCGGTGTATTTACCGATGACCGTGCTTTCCACGCCGTGCAGCTTGGACAGCTCCAAAAACCGATCCACGTTCGCGGGCTTCACCGCGGCGGTCATGCGCTCCTGGGATTCAGAGACCCAGATTTCCCATTGGTCCAGGCCGGCGTACTTGAGCGGCACCCGGTCCAGATCGACCTCGGCCCCGCCCGAGAACCGGGCCGATTCGCCAATGGACGATGAAAGCCCGCCCCCGCCGTTGTCGGTGATGAACTCGATCAGTCCTTCGTCCCGGGCCTCCATCAGGAAATCGTGCATCTTCTTCTGGGTGTAGGGGTCGCCGATCTGGACGTGGCCGGCCGGCGTGTGCTCGCTGTACTCCTCGGAGGAGGCGGTCACGCCGTGGATGCCGTCCTTGCCCACGCGGCCGCCGAGCATGAGGATCAGGTCGCCGGGGCTGGTCGTCTTCTGTTCCGTGGGCCGGCCCTGGGCGGTCACGGGCATGAGGCCCACGGCCGAGACAAAGACCAGGCACTTGCCCATGTAGCCGGGATGGAAAAAGACCTGGCCGAAGGGCGTGGGGATGCCGCTCTTGTTGCCGCCGTCCTTGACGCCCTCGATCACGCCGTCCAGCAGCCGGCGGGGGTGCAGGTGCGGCTTCAGCGGCCCGCGGTAGTCACGCGGCCCCACGCAGTAACCGTAGGTGCCCAGGATGATGCGCGAGCCCAGGCCCGTGCCCATGGGGTCGCGGTACACGCCCACGATGCCGGTCAAAGACCCGCCGTAGGCCTCCATGTTCGAGGGGCTGTTGTGGGTCTCGCCGGTGATGGTGTAGTAGTGGTCGTCGTCGAACCGGCCCACGCCGGCGTTGTCCCAAAGCACCGAGGCCACCCAGGGTTTTTCCTCGGCCAGCTTCCGCGTGGGAGCCGAGATGCAGGTCTTGAAGGGGTTGTCCACCCGCTCGGTTTCGCCCGTGGCCGCGTCCCGGTAATGGAACAGGCCGTTGAAGGTGTTGTGGTTGCAGTGGTCGCTGCGGCCTTGGGCGATGTATTCGAGTTCCACGTCCGTGGGCGCGGACAGGCCCACTTTTTGCCGGGCGGCCAGCACCTCGGGCCGCAGGAAATAGGCCCGGATGGTGGGGATGTCGTTGGGGTTGAGGGCCAGGTCGCGCTGCCGGCTGATGCGCAGCAACTCCTCGTCGCTGCCGATGGGCACTTCGGCCACGGTGGGTTCGTGGGCCAGCACGACCTTGGGGATGACAAAACCCACGCCGGCCTTGGGGTCCCATTCCTCGGGCGAAAACACGCGCCAGCGCTGAATGATGTCGTTGGCCAAGAGTTCCCGGCCCAGCATCTCCACGTCGTCGCGGCCCAGGTCCGGGCCATCGACCAGGTAAAGCTGGGATGTATAGACCTCGCCGTCCGGCGGAAAATCGAGGCCCGGAAAATCCAGGAGAGCCTCCTTGGCCGTGGAACCCGCCGTGTCCCGCACGCCGGGCCGCAGCCCGACCCAGAGGATGAAATCGAAGCGGTCGGCCAGCGGCTCGTAAGACGAAACCTGGGTGACCGGGTTGGTGAAGATGCGTTCCCGGGCCAGGTCCAGTTGATCCGGGGTCAGGTCGGCGTCGATAGTTAAAACCTGGATGACGCGGACCTTGTCCACGGGCAGATCGAAATAGTCCCGGGCCCGCTTGCGCACGGATTCGCCCTGCGGGTCCCGCAGACCGGGTTTGACGGCGATTTCCAGTCGGTGGGCCATATCTACGAAGAGAACCTATGCCATATCCGGGCGGGTTTGAAACCCGCCCCTACGCAAGGGGAAAAGGGCCGGAGGCCAAGGCGAAACGTAAGCCGACTTACCGGCCGTACTTGCCCATGAGTTCGGCCTCGGCCAGGACATGCCCCTTCATCCGGTCCAGAAGCTGGCTCTTGGACGCGCCGGGGTTCAGATTGAGCACCGCGTCCAGGGCATAGAGTTTGAAAAAGTAGCGGTGCGTTCCGCCGGGCGGGCAGGGACCGCCGTAGCCGATCTGGCCGAAATCGCTGGTGCCCTGGGTTCCACCGACGCCCGGATTTTTGTCCATGGGCACGCCCTCGGGCAGGCCGCCCACATCAGCCGGCAAGTCATAATAGACCCAGTGGACCCAGGTGCCGAAGGGCGCGTCCGGGTCGTCGCAGATCAGGGCCAGGCTGGCCGCTCCGGCCGGCACGTCCTCGAAAGCGAGGGCCGGCGAGACGTTGGGCCCGTCGCAGGTGAACTTGGATGGGATCATGCCTTCGGGATCAAAAGCCGTGCTCGAAAGCTTCATGACATTCCCTCCATATTACGGCCCGGCAGGCCGGCATGCGGGCGGGTTTGAAACCCGCCCCTACGTCCCCATCAGGGTGCCATGGCCTCTCGCGCCATGCGGTTTCCGCGCTTCAGAGTTCTAAATGTGGATCAGATCGTTCTATAAATCCAATGAATAATTTTTATGAAAGACATAATCCAGACCAATGAAACGAAATTCGTTTCCCGTTCCGGGATGGCGTCTGGAACGAGAACGTAACGAGGGTTTCGCCTCGTTAGGACCAGTCAATCCTGGGTAAAAATTTTTCCATGGCCGCGTTGAAAAGCTCGGGCTTTTCCTCATGGGGATTGTGGCCCGAGCCCGGCACGACCACCAGTTCGGAGCCGGGGATGCGCGCTTTCATGATGTCGCAGGCCTTGATAAATCCCGCGTCCTCTTCGCCGAGCACGATCAGGGTCGGCACTTTGATCTCGCCCAGCCGTTCCGTGACCGGCCCCCAGCGGCGGAAGGTGCGAGACACGTAGATGTAGCCGTCCACCGAGGTTTGCAGGACCTTGCGCCGGGCGATCTCCCGCTGCTCCGGGTGGGCCTTGTACCGGTCGATGCGCATGGGATTGTTCGCCGCGTCGTAGTCGAAAGCGGCTTCCAGGCCTTCGGTCCGGGCCAGTTCGTCCAGCTTGGCCCTGAGTTCCTCGGCGCCGGGAGCCACCTCCCAGTCTCCGCTGGACGTGTCCACTAGGACCAGGCCCCGCGGCATCTCCGGGTGGTTCAGGATGAATTCGAGGGATTGGAACCCACCCATGGAATGCCCGATCAGGCAGTAGCGCTGAAGGCCCAGGGACTGAAGCAGGGCGAAGACGTCCTCGCTGAAGGTGCGGATGCTGTAGGCCGCTTCGTCCGTCGGCGCCTCGGACAGGCCGTGCCCGCGGCAGTCCACGGCGATGGTGTGGTAGCGGCCCGAGAAGGCCTGGAACTGATTGGCCCAATCCTGGGTCGAGCCGGTGTAGCCGTGCAGAAAGACCAGGGCCTCGCCGCGCCCCGCTTCCTCGTAATTGATTTGAACGTTGTTGACCTTGACTTTTGGCATATCGCACCTCCTTGCGCGGGGGATAGACGTCCGCGCCGAACCGTGCGCCGGCGTTGAGGCCGCCTTTAGATTTGACTGTAGCCGCTGCCCTTGCGGTCGAAGCCGATGCCCTTGCCTTCCTTTATCCAGCCGAACTCCTTGAGAATCTCCTGGCTGTAGGTGACCCGGCCGGTGACCTTGTCCAGCGGCTCCGTGGCCAGAAGCAGGATGGCCCTAGCCATGACCTCGGAAGGCTCGCCCTTGGGATCGTCCATGCCGGTGACCAGCTTGTGATGCACCGTGCCGGGCGTGGGCACCACCAGGGACGGCGACACGCAGCCCACCTGGATGCCGTACGGATACACCTCCTCGGCCAGGCCCTGGCTGAACCGCTCGATGGCCGCCTTTTGGGCGCCGTACTTGGACCCGCCGCGCTCCATGGAGACGGTGCCGACCTGGTAAGGTCCGCGGCCCGGACCGATGGCCGCGCCCGAGGAGACGTTGACGATGGCCCCGCTTTTGCGGGGGATCATGTCTTTGAGCACCTCGCGGCTCAAGATGAACACGGCGCGCGGCCCCACGGCCCAGGAACGGTCCCAGCGCCGGGTGGGCATGTCCTTGATGGGGATGAAGTAGGTCACGGCCGCGTTGTTGACCAGGATGTCCACCGGGCCGAAATTGTCGTGGGTGGCGGCCACGAGGTTCAGGCAGGCGTCCTCTTCGGACAGATCGGTGGGCACGGCCAGGGCCGCGCCGCCGGCCTGTTCGATGCCGGCCACGGTGGTCTTGAGCGAACCCTCCAGCACGTGTCCGCCTTCCTCGAGCGTCCGGGCCGCGCAGACCACCTTGGCCCCCTCGGCGGCGAACAACTCGGCCGTGGACTTGCCGATGCCCCGGCTGGCCCCGGTGACAATGGCCACTTTGTTGTCCAGTTTGCCCATGGAATCCTCCCTTGATTCAATAAAACTTAGAACCTGAAGTAAGCGCCGTCGATGATCACGGAATCGCCCGAATGGTATTCGCTGGCGTCGCTGGCGAAATACACGGCCATGCCGCCGAAATCCCAGGGCCGACCCCACCGCCGCTGCGGGATGCGCCGCATCACCGAGTTCTGAAATTTCTCGTTGGAGAAGGTCAGCTCGGTCATGCCCGTTTCGATCCAGCCGGGAATGATGCAGTTGGCCCGGATGCCGTAGCGGGCATAGCCCACGGCCAGGGAGCGGATCATGGACTGCACCCCGCCCTTGGTCGAGGCGTAGGGAATGGTCCTGGGCGCGCCGGACAGGGCCGACAGGCTGCTGGTCACCACCAGGGACCCGCGAATCTTCTTCGCGATCATATGGTTGAGCGCGGCCCGGAACGTAAAGAAGACCCCCTCCATGTTGACGCTGAACACCTGCCGCCATTCCTCGATGCCCATCTGATGAAACGGCGTGCCCCGTCCGCCCACGCCCGCGTTGGCGAAACAGGCGTTCACCTGGCCCAGGGTGGACACGGCCTGGTCGAAACAGGCGTCCACCTGCTTCTCGTCGGCCACGTCGCATTTCAGGGCCAGGACGCGGCGGCCATAGGTTTTCAGCTTCTCCTCGGCCGCCTTGTTCTTGTCCTCATTGCGACCCCAGATGCAGATATCCGCGCCGGCCTCGGCCATGGCCTCGGCCATGCCCAAGCCGATGCCGCTGTTCCCGCCGGTGACCAATGCCACCTTGCCCGTCAGATCAAAACGAGAAGACGCCATGAACTCACTCCTTTAAACGAAAAATCGGCTCGCGCACGAAACTAGTTGAAAAAACAGGTAATTATTGAACGCAGTTATAGTAATCCACCGGGCTGCCCCCTGTCAACCATAAATCGGCCGGACCGGCCCACCGGCGCGGACCGGACGCTTTCCCGAAGGCTTCGGGACTATTCCGCGGCCTAGGCCTTGGACGTGTTTTTGGTGATCGCCTCGACCACGGCCGGCCAGGCCTGTCGGGGCAGATCGTGGCCCATGCCCGGAATGATCAGGATTTCAGCCCCGGGGATGGACCGGGCCAGGTCCTGACCGGCTTCGACCGGCACCAGCGGGTCGTCCTGGCCGTGAATGACCAGGGAGGGCAGTTTCACATGGGCCAGGGCCGGTTTCCGGTCGCCTTGAGAAAGCAACGCCAGGAAATGGCGGGTCATGCCTTGAGGGTAAAACCCACGGTCAAAGAGCCTCCCGGCCAAGTCGCGGTGGGCGGCCTCATCAAAGGGGAACCCCGGGCCGCTGAGAGCGCGGAAAACTTTCAGGTGGTGCTCGATATAGGCCGGACGCTCGCTGGGAGGCGGAGCCGCCAGCAGGGCCAGGGCATCGGGCCGGACCGGCGGCGCGTCCGGCGAGCCGCTGCCGGACATGATCAGGGTCAGGCTGAGCAGCCTTTCCGGGTGCGAAATGGCCAAGAGTTGGGCCAAGGTACCGCCCATGGACATGCCGCAGACATGGGCCCGGTCGATGCCCAAGGCGTCCAGCAGCCCCAGGGCGTCGCCGACCATGTCGTCGAGGGTATAGGGCGGGGTGACGGTTTCCCCGCGCGCGACCGCCACGATGGCTTCGGCCAGCTCGGGCGTCTTGGCCTGGTCGAACCGGGAGGACAGGCCCACGTCCCGGTGGTCGAAGCGGATGACATAGTGCCCGGCCTGGGCCAGAAGCCGGCAGAAATCGTCGCTCCAGGTGATCATCTGCTGGCCCACGCCCTTGATTAAAAGGAGCGGTCTGGCCCCGCGTTCCCCGATGGTCTCATACTCGATTCGCACACCCTGGTTGACAGTGGCGTTTGGCATTTTACCGCCTCCTTTTGTCGTTGGGACGCTGTTCCGGTGGCGCGGTCGTTGGGCAGTTTCAGAGCGCCCGCCCCACGCCGAGTCAAAATCGCGCCATTTATTTTGGCCCATCATACAAAATGAGCCCAGGATCGTAAACCCGGCAAGCTGCAGGCAAGGTTTCCTCAATTTCGAAAAGGCGGGCGATGCCCATGGGCACATTTCCCAACCTTCCCGCACGCCAAGACGAACCGAGCCTCCGGCAGAAAAGGCTTGATTTCCGTAAAAAAATATGCTACAGCTTCTCAACTCAACAAAGGCTCGTAAAGATGCGGGCCGGTTCCGATCTGAAAGAAAGACCCATTTGCAGAAAGTGGCCTCTTCAAGTCAGGAACAGTGAGAATCTAGAAAAGGAGGGTGCCACTATGCCTGAAGGAACCGTGAAGTGGTTCAACAACAGCAAGGGCTATGGCTTCATCGAGCAGGAAAACGGCCCGGATGTTTTTGTCCACCACTCGGGCATCAACGGCAGCGGGTTCAAGTCTCTCAAAGACGGCGACCGCGTGAGCTTTGACATCGAGCAAGGCCAAAAAGGCCCCGCGGCTGTCAATGTCACAGTGATCTAAGCAACACCGATTTATAAGGAAAAGAGGCGCTTCACTCAGGTGACGCGCCTTTTTTGTTTCATCCGCCCCGCCACCGCTCACGCTTTCCAACCTTCCGCCGATATTCGATCTCCAGCCCACCAGACGGCGCCGTAAGAGTTCTCCCCTTCTGTATCCTATCGATATGGATCGTTTCTCCGATATTTCACAAGGTCGCTATTGATAAATCCCCAACCGAAACTATTTTATTACAAGGGCGCGAGCAACTTCTGGAGAGAAGGAATAAAAACTCGGAAGGAGCATAAGCCATGAAGGGAACGAATCTTTACCTCTTGCCATTGATCATTATCGGGCTGGCCCTGGGAACGGGGTTCGCCCTGGGGGATGATATGCCGAAAACCAAAGATAGAAGCAAGTTGCAGACGGCGACGTTCGCCGGCGGGTGCTTTTGGTGCACGGAAAGCGACTTCGAGAAGGTGCCGGGCGTGGCCGAGGTCATCTCCGGTTACACGGGCGGTCACAAGGACAATCCGACCTACGAGGAAGTTTCGGCCGGGGGCACCGGTCACGCCGAAGCGGTGCAGGTCTATTACGATCCGAAGGTGGTGGCCTACGAGCAGTTGCTCGATCACTTCTGGCGTCATGTCGATCCGACCGACGCGGGCGGGCAGTTCGTGGACCGGGGTTCGCAGTACCGGAGCGCCATCTTTTACCATGACGAGGAACAGAAACGCCTGGCCGAGGCATCCAAGGAAGCCTTGAGCAAAAGCGGAATCTTCAAGAGACCCATCGTCACCGAGATCGTGAAGTTCGCCAAGTTCTATCCGGCCGAGGGGTATCACCAGAACTATTGCAGCACGGAAGCCTTGCATTACAAGCTCTACCGCCGCAATTCAGGCCGCGACCAGTTCTTGAACAAGGTCTGGAGAGACAAGGAAGGCGCCGCCCAGGGCCAGGGCGACCGCTCCTCGTTCCAGAAACCCGGCGACGAGGTCCTGCGTAAAAAGCTCACGCCCCTTCAGTACGAAGTGACCCAGAAAGAAGGCACCGAGCCGCCTTTCAAGAACGCGTATTGGAACAACAAGAGGCCGGGCATTTACGTGGACATCGTGTCCGGCGAGCCGCTTTTCAGCTCAATGGACAAATACAGCTCCGGGACCGGCTGGCCCAGCTTCACCCGGCCGCTGGAACCCGGCAACATCGTGCTCAGGGAGGACCATCGCCTCTTCTCGATGCGGACCGAGGCGCGGAGCAGGCATGGGGACTCCCACCTGGGGCACGTCTTCAACGACGGACCGCCTCCCACGGGCCAGCGGTACTGCATGAATTCAGCGGCCCTCAGGTTCATCCCCAAGGAGGACCTGGAAAAGGAGGGGTACGGACAATACCTCCGGCTGTTCGAGGAACAATAGCCAATCATTCCAACCCCCCGCGGCCTCTCAGCGGGGCCGTGGGGGCAAGGAAGGCGCCCCGACGCCGGGGCGGTTTTCCCTGACCGGGTCCCGCGAAAGGCCCGCCCCGTCGCAGCGCACCCAACCATCGCCTCGCTTTTCCCCGCCCCGTGAAACCAAGCGGGACCGGATTTCCCGCTTCCTTGGCCTGCCCTAAGCCATGGTTCCAAACTTAAAAGCGCCGGTTTTAAATCGAGGTTGACCCGGGACCTCCTTTGTGGCATGATTCTTTCTTGGCCATATTGTTACTATACTGAAATCATTATCTAAATTTAAACGATAGCCTTCTTGAAGCCCGCCATGATCCGACAGGGCGACTTGGAACGCCTGCCATGCCTCACGAAATTTTCAACGAACGCGCGAACCTGACGGGTCACGAGTCAGGCTCGATCGAAAAACAGATGAAAATCACGGGCCACTGGTCCCGGCCGGTCACGCCCTAGGGACCCCATGCCGCGGCTTGGGAGAATCAAGGAGATCAAAGATGAAGCTCATCTACGAAGTCAAGGACAGGATCGCCCGGATCACCATCAACCGGCCCGAGGCCATGAACGCCATGGACCCCGAGGTGTACCGCCTGCTCTCCGAGGCTTGGACCGACGTGCGAGACAACCCCGACGTCTGGGTGGCCATCATCACCGGCGCGGGCGAAAAGGCCTTCACCGCCGGGGCGGACCTCAAGACGACCATCCCCCAGGAGCGGGCCAAGGCCGACTTTTTCCTGACCCAAAAGGACATGATCCTCAACCGAGGCCTCCAGGTCTGGAAGCCGATCGTGGCCGCGGTCAACGGCTACTGCCTGGCCGGGGGCATGACCCTGCTCTTCGCCACCGACATCCGGGTGGCGGCCGAGCACGCCGTGTTCGAGATTTCCGAGGTCAAGCGGGGCATCCTGCCCGGCAACGGCGGCACGCAGCGGGCCTTGAAACAACTCCCCTACGCCGTGGCCATGGAGATGCTGCTGCTGGGCCGGCGGATCACCGCCCCGGAGGCGCTGTCCTTTGGGCTGATCAACCGCGTCGTGCCCATGAAGGACCTCTTGGCCACGGCCGAGGAGATTGCCCGGCGGCTGTGCGAAAACGGGCCCCTGGCCCTGCGGGCGGTCAAGGAACTGGCCGTGCGCTCCCAAAGCCTGCCCCTCGAAGAAGGCATCCGGCTGGAAACCTCGTTCCAGGAATTCCTCAGAACCACCGAGGACGCCAAGGAGGGCCCCCGGGCTTTCGCCGAGAAACGGAAACCGAATTACCAAGGGAAATAGAACGAAAGAAGATCAACCACGAAATACGCGAAATACACGGAAATAAAATTCTTTTGTTGGCGTCTTTCGTGTATTTCGTGGTTAAAAAAACGTCTTCACTTTGAGAAAGGAATCGGCCATGCACGAGCACGATTATGGACTTTCGGACGAACTCCTCATGCTCCGGGACACGGTTCGTAGGTTCGTGAAAAGCGAAATCCTGCCGGTGGAAAAACCCCTGGACCCGGACGCCATTGAATTTCCCGCGCACGAGGTGGCCCGGCTCCAGGAAAAGACCAAGGCCATGGGCATGTTCCAGCCCTCGGCGCCGGTCGAGTACGGTGGGTCGGGCCTGGACTTCTTCTCCAACACGATCTTCATGGAGGAGGTGTCCAAGCACCGGCAGGGTCTGTACAACGCCGGCGGCGGGGTCTTCGGCCACGCCATCAACCCCATTCTGTACGCCGGAGACGATGCCCAGAAGGAGAAGTACCTGATCCCCTGCATCAAGGGCGAGAAACGGGGATTCTTCGCCATCACCGAACCCTCGGGCGGATCAGACCCGGCCCGGGCCATCCGCACCCGGGCCAAAAAAACCAAGGGCGGCTGGATCATCAACGGCAGCAAGATCTGGATCACCCACGCCCGAGAGTCCGACTTCGGCACGGTCTTCGTGCGCACGGACGACGGGCCCATCGGCATCCGCGGGGAGATCACCTGCTTCCTCATCGAGAAAGGCACGCCGGGCTACACGGTCAGCAACCCCATCCCGGTCATCCGGCCCGAGGCCCCGTACGAGCTGTCGTTCGAGGACTGCTTCGTGGCTGACGAACAGATGCTGGGCGAACGGGGCGGGGGCTTCGATCTCTTAAAATCCCTGCTCACCCAGAACCGCATCCCCTATGCCGGGCAGTGCGTGGGCGTGGCCCAGGAATCCATGGAAATGGCCGCGGCCTATTCCAAGATCCGGGAGACCTTTGGCAAGCCCCTGGCCCAAAGGCAGTCCATCCAATGGATGCTGGCCGATTCGGCCGTGGAGCTTCACGCGGCCCGGCTGGTGGTTTACAACGCGGCCCGGCTGCGGAACGAAAACAAGCCCTTCGTCATCGAATCCTCCATGGCCAAGCTGCTGGCCAGCGAGACGGCCCTGCGGGTGGTGGACCGGGCCATCCAGATTCACGGCGGCATGGGCCTGGCCAAGGAGATGCCGCTGGAACGCTGGTACCGCGAACTCCGCACGCGCCTGATCGGCGAAGGGCCCTCCGAGGTGCATCGCATGGTCATTTCCAGGGACATGCTTTCGTAGGAATGATGAATGAACGGCAAGGGTTTTAAGTTAAAGTCCTGCATTCCTTCCTGGATTCCGGCTTTCGCCGGAATGACGTTGCGACGCCTCAGCCTGAGAGAAGCCGTCACCCTGGCGAAAGCCAGGGTCCAGCATTTCATGGCTCATTATTCCATATCCTTCACCCATCCTTCGTCCTTCTCGTAGCGGCGGCCCCCCGTGGCCGCCCGCGGCTTGGGCCGGCATCACGCCAAGGCATGACCGGCCCCTACAATGGTCATCTTCTCAACCTTCCAAGGGAGGTCTTCCAATGAAACCGAATCGTTCGTCGCTTTTCGTGCCCGGCAACAAGCCGGCCTGGATGGAAAAGGCCGTGAATTACGGCGCGGACGTGCTCATCCTGGACCTCGAGGATTCCGTGCCGAACAACGACAAGGCGACGGCCCGGCCGTTGGTCCAGGAAGCGCTCAAGGCCCTCGCCGCCAAGGGGCAGGCCACCAGCGTGCGCCTGAACGGCTTCGCCACGGGCCTGACCCTGGACGACATCGAGGGCGTGATCTGCCCCGAGCTTTCGGCCGTGGCCCTGCCCAAGGTCGAGACCGTGGACGACATGAAGGCTTTGGACACGCTGCTGACCCATCTCGAAAAAAAGCACGGTCTTGAGGTTGGCCAAGTCACGACCTCGCTGGGCATCGAAACGGCCAAGGCCCTGCACAACGCCTACGACATCGTCACCTCCTGCCCCCGGGTGGTCGGCATGTCCGTGGCCTGCGGGCCGGGCGGGGACGCCAGCCGCTCCATGGGCTACATCTGGTCCAAGGCAGGCACCGAGACCCTGTACATCCGCTCCAAGGCCGTGCTGGACGCCCGGGCCGCGGGCGTGCAGTACCCCACGGTCAGTTCCTGGTGGGACATCAAGGACCTCGAAGGCCTGGAGCGGGACGCCCGCCTGAACCGCAGCCTGGGCTTTCGCGGCCAGACGGTCATGCACCCCACCCACGTGCCCATCGTCAACAAGGTCTTCACCCCCAGCGCCGAGGAGATCGCCTTTTACAAGGGCTTGATCCAGGCCTTCGAGCAGGCCGAGGCCTCGGGCACCGCGGCCGTGGTCTATCAAGGCGACATGATCGATTACGCCATGGCCAAGACCGCCCGCGAAATGCTCGAATTCGCTAAGTCCATCGGCCTCGAAGTATAAGCGGGCCGGTTTCGTCTTGACTTCCCTCGGTCAGGATTGGATATTATCTGCCAGCACGACAAAAAGATGGAACCTTGGCAGAGAAAGACCTCGTGACGCTCTAAATCAAGGGGGTATTCGCTCTTGGGCATGGCCACGCCCGCCGACGCGGAAATCCCATGGGAGAAGAGACGATGTCTCCAAATCATGACCGGGCCTCGACTTCGACACAGAAAAGACGGTGGCTCCGCTATCTCCCGGTTGCGGTCACGCTTTGTTTGGGCGTTGTGCTCGCCGTGGCCGCCTTTGGCGCGGTGCGGAACCGGGAATTTCGCCAGATTCAAGCCGAGTTCGAACTGGCGGCCAGGGACCACATTTTCGCCCTGGAGAAGGAGCTAAGTTCCCACCTGCAAATGGTCGAGTCGCTGTCCGCTTTGTTTTCGGCGAGTCGGGGGATCGAGCGCCACGAATTTAAAGCGTTTGTCCAACACTTCCTGGCGCGGGAAAAAGGCATTCAAGCCTTCGAGTGGATTCCTCGCGTAACCGACGCCAAGCGGCCCGAATACGAACAGACCGCGCGGCAAGAGGGGTTCCCGCATTACCAGATCATGGAAAGAAACGCCCAGGGGCAGATGGTTCGGGCCGGCCGGCGGGAGGAATATTTCCCGGTCTTTTTTATCGAACCCTATCAAGGAAATGAAGCAGCCTTGGGGTTCGATCTGGCCTCGAACCCCGCCCGTCTCGCGGCCTTGGCGCTTTCCCGCGATACCGGGCAGGTGGTAAGCAGCGGCCGAATCACCTTGGTGCAGGAAAAGGGCAATCAATTCGGCGTACTGATTTTTTCCCCGATCTATCAGAAAAAAACACCGCTCGACTCGGTCGAGGCCCGGCACGGCAGTCTGCAAGGCTTTGCCTTGGGTGTGTTTCGATGCGGCGACATCCTCACCCATGCCTTCGCTCTGCATGCATTCCACGCGATGGACGTCACCCTTTACGATTTGTCCGCGGCGCCAAAAGAAAGATTCCTCGGTTCTTATTCAGCAACCGCGCGCCAAGCCGTCATAACGCCCATTGCTCCAGAGATGAACGGCATGCAGCACCCCAATATCCTCCGGCACGTTACGGTGTTTCAAGTGGCCGGGCGAAAATGGGCGGCCGTCTGCACGCCGGCCCCGGGCTATATGGCCGCCAAAAGCACCTGGCTGCCCTGGGGCGTTCTGGCCGCCGGCCTGATTTTCGCCGGCATCCTGGCCGCGTATTTTCTGGACAACCTCAGTCGCACGGCCCGCATCGAGGGGCTGGTCGAAAAACGAACCGCCGAATTGCTCGAGGCCAACCGGGAAATGGAGAGGGAGGTAACGGTTCGTAAGCAAGCGGAAGCGGCCCTGGCCGAAGCCCGCGACGCGCTCGAACAACGGGTCGAGGAACGAACCTGGGAACTCGGCTCGGCCATCGAAGAACTGAGACGGGAGGTGGCGGAACGCCAACGCGGTGAAGAGGCTCTCCGGGAAAGCGAGGAAAAATACCGCGTCCTGATCGAAAACGCCAACGACATCATCTTGGTCATCCAGGACGACCGCATCAAATTTTTCAATCCGAAGGCCTTCGAGGTTTTCGGATACTCCCGCGAGGAAATCGCGGCCAAGCCTTTCACCGAGTTTGTCGCTCCCAAGGACCGGGACCAGGCATTGGGCCGGTACAGAAGGAGACTCAAGGGGGAGGACATCCCCAATCGCTATACCTTCCAGGCGCTCAAGAAGGACGGCCAGGTCGTTTGGATGGATCTGAACATCGTCCCCATCACCTGGACCGGGAGACCCGCGGTTCTGGTCTTGGCCCGGGACATCACCCCGCAGATACAACTCGAAAGCCAACTCCGCCAGGCTCAAAAGATGGAGGCGGTCGGCATCCTGGCCGGCGGCGTGGCCCACGATTTCAACAACCTGCTCCAAACCATTTTGGGCTACGGCCAACTGCTGTTGGCTGAAAAGGAAGGGGACGAAAGCTGCGCGGACCTCGAAGAGATCGTCGCCGCCGCTGAAAAAGGCGCGGCCCTCACCCGGCAACTGCTCACCTTCAGCCGCAAGGTGGAAAGCCAAAAGGCGCCAGTCGATCTGAACGACGTGGTGCGGGAAACCATGAAGCTGCTCGAACGCACCATCCCCAAGATGATCACCATGGAGCTTCATCTGGCCGAGGCCCTCAGGACCATCAACGCCGACGCGGGCCAGCTCGAACAGGTCCTCATGAACCTGGCGCTCAACGCCAAGGACGCCATGCCCGAGAGCGGCCGGCTGATCTTCGAAACCGAAAACGTGATCCTGGACGAGGAATACTGCAAAACCCACCTGGGGGCCCGAGCCGGCTCCTACGTGCTGCTTTCCGTGACCGACACCGGACACGGCATGGGCAAGGATATCATCGAGCACATCTTCGAGCCGTTCTACACCACCAAGGAGCGGGGCAAGGGCACGGGCCTGGGCCTGGCCACCACGTACGGCATCGTCAAAAGCCACGACGGATATATCATGTGCTACAGCGAACTCGGCGAAGGGACCGTCTTTAAAATTTACCTGCCCGAGATTCCGCAGGAAGCCCTCCCGGCCGAGCAGAAGGACGAAGAACCAGCGGTCCGCGGAGGCACCGAGACCATTCTCCTGGTCGATGACGAAGAGGCCATCCGGAAACTGGGCGAAAAGATTCTCCGCAAGTTCGGCTATACCGTGCTGACCGCCCGCGACGGCGAGAGCGCCCTGAAGCTGTACCAAGCCGAACAGGATCGGATCGGCCTGGTGATTCTCGATCTGATCATGCCCGGCATGGGCGGCGAAAAGTGCCTCGCCGAAATTCTCAAGATCAACCCGGAGGCCCGGGTGGCCATCGCCAGCGGCTACTCGCCCAGCGGCCAAGCCAAACCGGCCCTGCAAGGCGGCGCCATGGGCTTCATTCAAAAGCCTTACAACATCGGACAGATGGCCAAGCTGGTCCGAAGCATCCTGGACGAATCCGGCAACGGAACCTTCGTCTGGCTTTGACCGGCGCCGGTTTGATTCCGCCCCCCTCGGCTTCGCTCCAATCCCCGGTGGATGTCTGGAAGTGGGAAAAGGAACGGGTGATGAAACACAACCCGCGAGCGGGGCGGAGGTCCCCCAAAACAATTCGCTCATGGCGCTGGTTGGCGCTCGGCTTGGCCTTGGCGCTCGGCCTGGGCTGGCCGGCTTTCAATTCGCTTCAAGGAGAAACAATGTCACCCCAATCAGAAACCCGCGGGATCAAACAAGTCACCTGGCTCATGGACCGGGCCGGCCGCCTGGATTGGGCCGCCGACCCCAAGGGTCGGATCGCCTTTGACAGTCGCGGCCAAGACGGTTACTACGACGTGTTCCTGGCCGAGGCGGACGGATCGAACCGCGTCTGCCTGACCTGCGATCGGGCCGGGGAAGTCCCTCAAAAACACAACGGCAATCCGGCCTGGCACCCGTCGGGCCGGTTTCTGGTCTTTCAGGCGGAAAAGCGGGAACACCCGGCAAATTCAAGCGCCTCCTCGCCCGGCGCCGGCCTGTGGTGCGATCTGTGGATCGTGACCGACGACGGCAAGAAATTTTACCAGCTCACCGACCTGCCCGTGGACCAGGCCCAGGGGGCGCTCCACCCGCACTTTTCCCCCGACGGTAAAAAGCTGCTTTGGGCCGAGCGGATTCGCGGTTTTCAGCAACCGGAAAATTTCGGCGAATGGTGCATCAAGATGGCGGATTTTTCCTTTGATGACGAACCCCGGCTGGCCAACGTCCGCGCCTTTCAGCCCGGCGCGCGCCGCATGTGGTACGAGACGCACGGCTTCAGCCCGGACGACCGGCTGATCCTCTTTGCCGGCGACGTTCAGCCGGGACAGGCCATCGAAGGCATGGACGTCTGCTTCCTGGACCCGGCGTCGGGCAAGCTGACCAACCTGACCACAAATCTGAAAACCTGGGACGAACACGCGCACTTTTCGCCCAGTGGCGATAGGATCGTCTGGATGTCCAACCAGGGCCTGCCCGGACGAGGAACCATCCCCTGGTCTCAATACATGGGTTGGCTGTCCACCGAACTGTGGATCATGAACCCGGACGGCTCGACCAAGCAAAAAGTCACCTACTTCAACGATCCGGCCCATCCCATGTACTGCGGCGGCCGGGCCATCGTCGGCGACGGCGATTTTTCCCCGGACGGGAAAAAATACGCGGCCATAGTGAACGTCATGAAACCGGGCTCGTGGGAAGAACGCATCGCCCTCATCGAATTTGAATGAAGGCTTTTGAAACGAAGAACCTGGAGGAAAAACCCATGTCTTACGAAAACATCACGCTGGAAAAAATCGGGCGCGTCGCCCTGGTGACCTTGAATCGGCCGGACAAATTGAACGCCATCAACCTGGGCCTCAGAAAGGACGTGATCGCCGCGGCCGAGGAAGTGAGGGACGACGACGAAATACGGGTGCTGGTCATCACCGGAACCGGGCGAGGCTTCTGCTCCGGCGCGGACCTGTCCGGACCGCGTCCCAACCCGGACGAGACGCTCCCGCAGAACGAACGCCTGGACCAACTGCACTGGATGGGCCGCCAGGCGTTGGCCATCGGCCGGCTGGACAAGCCGACCGTCGCCGCGGTGAACGGCGTGGCCGCCGGCGCGGGCATGAGCCTGGCCTTGGCCTGCGATCTTCGCGTGGGCTCGGAAAAATCGAGCTTCGTCGTGGTCTTCCCGGAACGTTGTCTCTCTCCGGACGCGGGCCTTTCCTTTTTCCTGCCCCGCATCGTGGGTTATTCCCGGGCCGCGGACCTGATCTTCACCAGCCGTCGGGTCCAGGCCGAGGAGGCCTATCGCCTGGGGCTGTTGGACCGCCTGGTCAAGCACGAAAACCTGATGGAAGAAGCCATGGCCCTGGCCGAGCGGATCGCCGTCTGGCCGCCCATGGCCGTGCGCAGCTCGAAACGCGTGCTCCAGCAAAATCTGGAAGTCGAGCTGGAACAGGCCCTTCGGAACGAAGTCGCGGGCCTGAGCCATGCCCGGCAATCCCCGGAGGATCAGAAGGAATCGAGACTGGCCTGGCTGGAAAAACGCCCCCCGAATTTCACCGGCCGGTAGCTCTCGGCGTTCATAACCCGACCATCGCGCAGCCATCCCTGAACCAAAGGAGGGGAAAATGTATCCGGAACTATCGGTGAATCTGGGTAACCTGATTCTTTCGTTTTCGGACGCGTTGGACCTGGCCACGCCGGCCCTGGCCGAGGACCGACCTTATAGAAAGGGCATGCGGAACGAGCGGATTGTTTCCATCATCAAGGAGATGGCCAAGACCAAAGTGCTGGACCAGACCATCGTGAACCACCTGATGGAAAACATGGAGGAAATCAAAGCCTCCATGAAGGAAAAACAGGAAGATGCCCGAAGCCTTTTCGAGGAAAAATTCGGCGCTTCGGAAGCTCCATGACCCACGTTCCGGATACCGGCCCAACCGACGAAGGCCGTTGTCGAATCGTTTGCGGCGACGGCCTTTCTCGCGTTCCATAAAAGCAAGGCCAGGTGGTCTGAAACGCGCTTCGCAAAGCGCGCTCCAAGGGCAGCGCGACTGTCGGACGGCCTAGAATCCTCATGCCGCGCGAAATCGCGGGGCGTGCCCGCGGCCAGCCCGACCAAATCAGCACATTGAGGACCAGATCGAGAAAAATCAAAGGCCCACGCGGAAAAATCATACCTTTGTCGTATTGACTCGCCCTATCCAATTCAGGTTTGATACGTCTGTCTGCCAATTTTGGCATACTGGACAATCCAAAAGTGGAGGAAAAAAAATGAAGAAAACGTGGCACCTGGTCCCCATTTTGATCACTTTTCTGCTGGCGATGGGCTGGGGCGCGACGGCCTCAGCCTCCCTGCTAGAGTTCGAGTCCTCAAGTCCAACCAATAACGCAAGCACACGAACGGCCTGGCTGACCGCCATCGGCATTTCATCCCCCGAATACCTGGTGGACTTCGAATCGGGCTTCACAGACGGGCAGAATGTCAGCGGCGTCACGGGCCTCTTCCCGGACGGCCTCGTCATTCGAGACACTTCCAGCGCCGCGGCGGCTGTCGTGCGTTCGGGCGACAACGTCATCAACGGCAACGACCCGGTGGACGTCTATGCCCTCACGCAAAACGAAGACCCGTATCTGGAGCTGGACTTTTCAGCCAGCCCCGTGGATTACGTCGCTTTTCTGGACATCGACCACACCGGCGTGACCGGCGTCGTCACCTTTGTCGGCGGCGGCACGGTGACCCTACCGACCATAGATGGCGCCCAAGCGGCCGAATTTTATGGCCTCTATCGAAACGATATGCCGCAGATTATTAAGATCCAATTGAACGCCAGCGGAGACGGTCTGTGGGGAGTGGACAACATCGAGTACGGAAGCCTGGGGGGCGCGAATGTGCCGTTGCCCGCCGCGGTCTGGCTGCTGGGCTCCGGCTTGATTGGTCTGGCGGGGTTGAAAAGAAAAATGCGAAACTAAAAAGCAGCCTTGTTCGCTGATAACAAAGGCAAGGTCCGCAAGGCCTTGCCTTTTTTCTGGCGAAAGTCCAAGTCCGGTTTGCCGATCGGGCAGGAAACCACCTAGAAGGGATTATCCAATGGATCGGATTTGGTAGTTAGGGTTGAAGGAAATGGCCATGCCGCCGGGCTCGGTCCGGATCACCCGGCCGCTGACCTTGACAAAGGCGTGTTTGCCGGTCAACTTTTTCAAGGCTTCGATGTCCAGGACCAGATCGATGGAAACCGATGCGCCTTGCTCAAGAGGGGTGTCCGTGTGAACGAAGGCGCCTCCGGCACAGACATCCCGCGTTAGCAGCTTCAGGAGCTTTTTTTCCTGACCCGCGACGACCTCGACAGTTGCCGGTAAGGACAGATCGAACCTCTCGAAGGCCCTTTTTTCCTCTTCCCCCATTTCGCCATCCTTTTATCGCTGCCTGGCTAACTTCCCATCCAAGTATTAGTTACATGATTATATTGAGGGAACACAATACGCCGGATGGCGTATTTTTGGTCTTATTTTTGTTCCTTCCGACATACGATGGACATTAACCGGCTGATTCGGCTACAAATGCTTGGCCGCCCAGAAGACCGCTTGCAGACGGCTGGAGACGCTTATTTTATTAAAAATTACATCAACGTAGATTTCCAACTCGTCCAGGCCTAGCCTGAGTTCCGCGGCAATATCCTCATCCGACAACCCGACGCACATCAGACCGAGAATCTTGATTTCCGTGTCGGTGAGCAAAGACGCTCCCGGCTTGACCTGGGTCATACGAGGCTTCCCCTTTCGATCTATAGGGATATTAACCAATGAAGCCCAGAGATGCAAGACAGAATCTGCACCCGAGGTCGCGTTTGGCCGATTCAGGCCTGATTCACGCAACTGTTAGATATAAAAAGATTTTCATTGCCAGTCATGGCCGCGCGCAGGCCGATGCCTGCGTCGGCGCTATCAGAAATACGAATAGAGTATGAGAAAAAAATACTAAAAATCATACCCTGGACTGATTGACCTTCTCTTTGACTTGAGGCTTAGTTAGCTAAAGCTGATTCTGATGGAGGAAGTAACCGTGAAAGCCAAATTATTGCCCATGATCGCGGTCGTGACCATTCTGCTGGGGTTCACTTGCGCGCCGGCTTTGGGGAGTACCATCACTCAAACCCTTTATGGCCAAGTCACCTACGCTGACCCGCTCAATCCCTTCGGCATCACCACCGACACCCCGGTCGTCTGGAATGTCACCTACGATCCCGGATGGATCGAAGAGGGCGCTTTTACTTTGAGTGTCGATGACTACTCCGGCGAAGCCTTCTTGAACGTCTCCATCGGCTCCCTCTTTTTCGAGGAATTCGAGGACGTGGAATATGGCAACGGTTATCCGGAGGTGTGGTTTCAGGACGGACAGATCGTCGGCGTGAATTTCACGGTTGACTTTTTATATCCAGAAGCCGTGGAAATGACGACCGATTTGGGGATTGGAGCCGCCCCCATGCCGTATATCTTCAGCGCCGTTGGAAATAGCTTCGAAATTTACGAACCCCAGCTGGCCATGGTCTTGGACCAGATCGGGGGTCCGACCCTGGTCGAGGGCGAAAACTTCTCGTCCAACGTGCCCCTGCCGGCCGCCTTCTGGCTCCTCGGCTCCGGCCTGCTCGGTCTGGTGGGACTCAGGAGAAGGATGAGCAGCTGAACCGCGGTTCCCCGCGCTTCCATATAAAAAAAAGGCAAGGCCTTCGAGACCTTGCCTTTTTTTATTTGAGCAATCAAGCCAACTCCGGCGACGGAACAAGGCTCAATCTCAGATATAAATTCTGCCTTCCAGATAAAGCGAAGCCCGTCCGGCGATGGACACCCGCTCCCCCCGATCCTCGCACCACAAGTCCCCGCCCCGGGCCGACACCTGCCGGGCGGTAAGTTTTTTCTTGCCAAGTTCCCGGGCCCAATAGGGCGTCAGCGCGCAGTGGGCCGAGCCGGTGACCGGGTCTTCGTCGATGCCATAGCGCGGCGCGAAAAAACGGGAGACGAAATCGACCTCCTGACCCGGCGCAGTCACGATCACTCCCCGGAGGTCCAGGGTCTTGAGCAGGCCCATGTCCGGAGCCAGCCGCGAGATATCCTCTTCTTGGTCGAAAACGGCCAGATAGTCCATGCCCTTAAGCACGGCCTTGGGCGTTCGGCCCAGACCCCGCGTCAATGCTTCGGGCGCCGGGCAGGACTCCTGCTTTTGGGCCGGGAAATCCAGAACCAGCCGATCCCCCTCGCGGGTCACGGTCAGCGGGCCGCTCAGCGAATCAAAGGTCACGCGCGTGAGGTCGGGCCGATCAAAGGTAAAAACAATGAAGGCCGCGGCCAACGTGGCGTGGCCGCACAGCTCGACCTCGGCCGCGGGCGTGAACCAGCGGATGCGGTAGCCATCCCCTTCGGCCACGTAAAAGGCCGTTTCCGAGAGGTTGTTTTCCCTGGCCACGGCCTGCATGACGGCCTCGTCCTGCCAGGTTTCCAGCGGGCAGATCGCGGCCGGGTTGCCGGTCAGGGGCCGGTCGGCAAAGGCGTCCACCTGATAGAGCGGTAGGATCATGGAGCCTCCCCCCTTGGTGCGTGGGTGTAAGCCCGCATCTAACCAGGAGCTTAATCGATTGTCAAATCGGCTAAATTCATCACTCATCATTCACCCTTCCCGCCCCCCTTTCCGGCTTTCCTTTAATCCCGCGATTTGATATGGTTAAGATAGGATCGGTTCCGGGAATCGCCCGGTGCGCTCTCCGGCCGGTTGGAGCTGCCCATGGCTAAAAAAAAATTCAGCAGGGTTTTTCGAGGCCTTCTGTCGCGGGACGAGTCGTCGCTGGCAGAAACGATCATCGGCGAATCGCCCGAGGTGGACATCCACAAGATCGGACTCGACGTCGAAGAAGCCGAATTCCTCGACCCTGAATTCGTAGCCCGGCTGACGGGCATCGACAAAGTCGGCCGCTACGAGGTCCTGCGCAAGTTGGGACAGGGCGGCACGGGTATCGTTTACCTGGGCCGGGACCCCTACATCAAGCGGCTGGTGGCCATCAAAATTTCGAACCCGGCCTCGGAAGCCTCCCGGGAACGGTTTTTCATCGAGGCCCAGTCGGCCGGCAGGCTCCACCACCCCAACATCGTCTCCATCTACGACGCCGGCCTGTTCCGCGATTTTTGCTACATCACCTTCGAATACATCGAGGGGCCGACCCTGGAGGCCTTTTGCGGCGCGGACAATCTCCTGCCCCTCAACCGGGTTCTGGAGATCGGGTTCAGCGTGGCCAACGCTTTGGAGTACGCCCACCAGCAGGGCGTCATCCACCGCGACATCAAGCCCTCGAACATCATGATCGATCCCTACGACACGCCGCGCATCACGGACTTCGGTATCGCCCAGATGGCCGAACACACGGCCAAACTGAGCATCTCGGGCACGCCCAGCTACATGTCCCCGGAACAGGTCAAAGACGGCGCGGCCCGGGCCGAAAGCGACATTTTCTCCCTGGGCTGCGTCCTGTACGAACTCCTCAGCGGCAAAAAGGCCTTTGTCGGCGATAATTTCTTCTCCATCATGTACAAGATCGTCCACGACGATCCCATTCCCCTGTTCGAACTCCGTTCCGACCTGCCCCGCCCCGTGGTGGACACCATCCACAGGGCCATGGCCAAGAATCTGGACGACCGGTTCCAAAGCGGCATGGACTTCGCCTACCACCTCAGCCTGGCCATCCAGGGTCTTCAGGAAGCCCCGCGCAAGGAAAAGAGCGTCATCGACCAGATCCACCAAATCCCCTTCTTCCAGAACTTCAGACGGGACCAGGTCCAGGAATTGGTGGAAACGGCCAGCATCGTCCGCATCCGCAAAGGCGGAACCATCGTGGCCGAGGGAGCGATCGACGACACCTTCTACGTGCTGCTCAACGGCCGCGCCCTGGTCATGAAGGACGGCCGGGCCTTGGCCGAGATCGTGGCGGGAGAGTGTTTCGGGGAGATGGCCTACATCACCAAACAGGCCCGCTCGGCCGACGTGGTGGCCTTCACCGACTGCATCCTCATGAAAATCAGCGCCACCCTGCTCAACCGCTCCTCGGAATCGATCCAACTCCTGTTTTTCAAAAATTTCGCCCTGACCCTGGTCCGGCGGCTGAACCAGAGCAACAAGCCGGATTAGCCCGGACTGGTTCCCGGCGCGGGAATGGGATACACTGATTCCATATCCTAAAGAATCAAGGAGTCGAACATGACACAAGGATATGCTTACAGCCGGGACCGGGCCAAGACCCTGGAAACGGCCTTTATCCGGCGGGTTTACAACTGGATGGTCATCGGCCTGGCCCTGACCGGGGCCATGGCCTGGTTCACCGCCTCCAGCCCGGGCCTGCAGCAGTTCGTGCTGGGCAACCGGATGGTTTTCTTCGGCTTGATCATCGCCGAACTGGCCCTGGTCTTTATCCTGGCCGGCCGGGCCGAGCGCATGCAGCCCTCGACCGCCACCACCCTTTTCGTCATCTACTCGCTGCTCAACGGACTGACCCTGTCCTTCATCTTCTGGGTCTATACCCGGACCACGATCACCACGGCCTTTTTCGTCACGGCCGGCACGTTCGGGGCCATGAGCGTCTATGGCTACACCACCCGCCGGGACCTGACCGCCTGGGGGTCTTTCCTGTTCATGGGCCTCATCGGCATCATCATCGCCTCGGTGGTCAACTTTTTTTTCGCCAGCGCCATGATCCAATGGGCGGTGACCTACCTGGGCGTCTTCATCTTCGTCGGGCTGACCGCCTATGACACCCAACGGTTGAAACGCATCGGCACGGCCGGTTTCGCCGACGAGGGGGCGGAGAAAAAGGCGGCCGTGGTCGGCGCCCTGGCCCTCTACCTGGACTTCATCAACCTGTTCCTGATGCTGCTTCGAATCTTCGGCGGGAGTCGGAACTAAGACAGCCTAACGCCCGGCAAGAACCTGGGCCACGGGAAAGCTGGCCTCGGCCGTGGCGGTCAGGGTCAGCACCCAGGTGTCCATGAGAGAATCCGAGCCGCTCAGGTGCTTCAGCCAGGCCCGGCGGATATCCTTGAGTTCGCGTTCGAGGCTCGGATCGGAAGTTTCCCCCAGCAAAAACACAAGCCTGAACATGCCCTCCAGGTAGTTGGCGCCCAAGGCAAAAAGCCGGGCATAGGCCTGAAGGTCCTCTCTCCCACGGATCGAACCGGCCTCGGCCAACCGGCGGTCGAGTTCCGTATCGATGGCGGCCAGCACCCGGTCGCCCTGGTCCAGACCTTTCAGCGTCCAGGACAGCATGATCATGGTCCCCCGGCTGAGCGTCACCAACACCCCCAGGTCTTGCGTCTTGCTCCGGGCCAACGCCAGGGTTTCCTGCCGGAGGTCCTGAACCTGGGCCAGGGTGTCGGCGTCCCCGCGTTCCAGGGCGAGCACCGCGGCGGTCACCGCAACCGCTTGAAACATCCGCTTGAGACCGCTGATCTGGACCCGCCTGGGCCGGGTCCCGACCCGGCGCAGGGGCGGCGGGTCCGGGTCTTCGATGCGAGGCACCTGCAACCGAAGTTCCTCATCCTGGAGTCGGGCGACCATGCCTTGAGCAACCATCTCCCAGGTCCGACCCGTGTACCAGGCGGCCACGGCCAACAGCTCCTCGGGGTGATCCGCGCCCTTCATGGCTTCCAGGAAAGCCGACCGCAAGGCGGCCAGGTCGTCAGGTTGGTCCGCCGGCGGTTCGGCCAGGGTCTGGCCCAAACAGAGGATCAGGAAGATAACGAAAAGGAGAGAAAAAAATCGAAGAAAAGCCAAGCGCGGCCGCAGCTGGTGAGGCGGCGGCCGGCCGGCCGGGTGGGAGAAGCGCACGGGACGGAGCTGCGGGGTCATGCCGAGCGGCCCTTCCGCGCTAAAACGCATCCAAGAGAAAGCGGTCGCCGCATCCCGCCCCAAACACGAGGGAGGGTCGGCGGCCCATCTTTCACGTGCCCATGCGCCACGATTCGAGATATTGCCGTTGTTCCTTGGTCAAGGCGTCGATGCCCACGCCCATGGCCTTGAGCTTGAGCCGGGCGATGTCGTGGTCGATCTCCTCGGGCACCGGCAGAACGCCCAGGGGGAGCTTGCCCTTGTTCTTGACGATGTGCTCCACCACCAAGGCCTGGTTGGCGAAGCTCATGTCCATGACGCTGGACGGGTGCCCCTCGGCCGCGGCCAGGTTGATGAGCCGGCCTTCGCCCAGGACGTAGATTCTCTTGCCGCCCTTCAGGGTGAACTCCTCGACGAAATCCCGGATCGGCCGCCTGCGGACGCTCTGCTTGGCCAGCCCGGTGAGGTCCAGCTCGACGTTGAAATGGCCCGAGTTGGCCACGATGGCCCCGGACTTCATCTTCTTGAAATGCTCCAGGCGGATAACGTTGATGTCGCCGGTCAGGGTGCAGAAGATGTCCCCGATCCCAGCCGCCTCAGCGATGGGCATGACCTGAAAGCCGTCCATGACCGCCTCCAGCGCCCGCAATGGGTCCACCTCGGTCACGATCACCCGGGCGCCCAGGCCGTGGGCCCGCATGGCCACGCCCCGCCCGCACCAGCCATAGCCGCAGACCACGAAAAAGGACCCGGCCAAAAGACGGTTCGTGGCCCGGATGATGCCGTCGATGGTGGACTGGCCCGTGCCGTAGCGGTTGTCGAAGAAATGCTTGGTCTTGGCGTCGTTCACGGCCACGATGGGATAGCGCAAAGCCTTGTCCGCGGCCATGCTGCGCAGGCGGATGACGCCCGTGGTCGTCTCCTCGGTGCCGGCCATCACGTCTTTCACCTGGGCCTGGCGTTCCGAATGCAGGGTCGAGACCAGGTCGGCGCCGTCGTCCATGGTGACCATGGGCTTGGCGTCGATCACGGCATTGATGTGATCGTAATAGGTCTTGTGGTCCTCCCCCTTGATGGCGAAGCAGGCGATGCGGTCGTTTTTGACCAGGGCCGCGGCCACGTCGTCCTGGGTGGACAGGGGGTTGGAGGCGCAGAGGAAGACCTCGGCCCCGCCGGCCTTGAGCGTCCGGGCCAAGCTGGCCGTTTCGGTGGTCACGTGCAGGCAGGCCGCGATACGCAGGCCTTTGAGCGGCTTTTGCCGGGCAAAGCGGCGTTTGATCTGGTTGAGCACGGGCATGCTCTGGTTGGCCCATTCGATGCGCAGTTGCCCCTTGGGGGCCAGACCGATGTCCTTGACGTCGTAGTTCAGCTTAGCAGTCAATATCCTGTCTCCTGATGAACGGTCGCAGTGGTCGGATCAGTCCAAGACGTCGAGCAGTTCGTCGGTCTTGTCCGTCTTTTCCCAGGTGAACTCCGGCTCCTCGCGGCCGTAATGGCCGTAGCAGGCCGTCTTGTGGTAGATGGGCCGGAGCAGGTCCAGATGGGTGATCATGGCCGCGGGCTTGAAGGAAAAGACCTTGCGGATGGCCTTCATCAATTCGTCGTCGCCGCGCTTGCTCGTGCCAAAGGTATTGACCATGATGGACACCGGCTCGGCCACGCCGATGGCGTAGGCGAGCTGCACCTCGCAACGGTCGGCCAGGCCGGCGGCCACGATGTTCTTGGCCGCGTAGCGGGCCATGTACGAGGCGCTGCGGTCCACCTTGGACGGGTCCTTGCCGGAAAAACAGCCGCCGCCGTGGCTGCCTTGACCGCCATAGGTGTCCACGATGATCTTGCGGCCGGTCACCCCGCAGTCGCCGGCCGGGCCGCCGATGACGAAACGGCCCGTGGCGTTGATGTGGAATTTCGTGTCCGCGTCCAGGAACTCGGCCGGGAGAACCCGCTTGACCACTTCCTCCATGATGGCCTCCCGGACCATCTTGATGGACACGTCCGGGCTGTGCTGGGCGGCGATAACCACGGCGTCGATCCGCTTGGGCTTGTCGTTTTCATATTCGACCGTGACCTGGGACTTGCCGTCGGGCCGAAGGAAGCTGAGCAGCCCGTTCTTCCGCACGCGGGCCAGCCGCCGGGTGAGCAGATGGGCATAGTGGATGGGCATGGGCATCAGGACCTCGGTCTCATTGCAAGCGAAGCCGAACATGATGCCCTGGTCTCCCGCGCCCTGTTCCTTGATTTCGCTGCCGTTGACGCCCATGGCGATGTCCGGGGACTGCTTGTCGATCGAGGTCAACACGGCGCAGGTTTCCCAGTCAAAGCCCATGGAGGAGTTGTTGTATCCGATCTCCTTGATGGTCTCCCGCACGACCTGGGGCATATCCACCCAGCAGTCGGTGGTGATTTCGCCGGCGATCATGGCCAGACCCGTGGTCACCAGGGTCTCGCAGGCCACCCGGGCCTTCTTGTCCTGGCCGATGATCGAATCCAGGATGGCGTCTGAAATTTGATCGGCCACCTTGTCCGGGTGGCCCTCGGTTACGGATTCGGATGAAAACAGATAGCTGGAGCCGCTCATACGGTGCGTTCCTCCTCTAAAATGTGCCGCTGCATAACCCGTGATAATAAACAGGCAAAACAACCATCTGTCAAGTCATGGACTGTAAAATTTCCGTAGCAAAATCCGAGGGCAAAGCCCGGCCGAGGCCCGAAAAAGGGGGCCTGGAGAGAAAACCAAGCTGGGCGGGGAAAATCAGGCCAGGGAACGCGGAGCCGGCTGGTTGGCCCCTTCGCGGCGCGCGATGCGGTTGTTCGCGTCCACGAAGACGAGGTCGGGCTGGATCGAGCGGGCTTCTTCTTCCTCGCACCAGGCGTAGCTGACCAGGATGACCAGATCGCCGGGCGCGCCCTTGCGGGCCGCGGCCCCGTTCAAACAGACCGTGCCCGATCCGCGCGCCCCCTCGATGACGTAGGTCTCGAACCGCTCGCCGTTGTTCACGTTGAGCACGTGAATCTTCTCGTAGGGCAATAGGTTGGCCGCCTGCATGAGGTCCACGTCCAGAGTCAGGCTGCCTTCATAATTCAAATCGGCCTGGGTCACCCGGGCGCGATGGACTTTCGATTTGAGCATCTGCCGCTGCATTTCTTACCCCTGCTGTATCTTAAGATCCGGATGGGATCGTAATCATCATGTTGTCGATCAAGCGCGTCCTGCCCACGGTCACGGCCAGGGCCAACAGCGCCCTCCCTTCGATACGCGCCGCGTCGGTCAGCGTTTCCGGGTCCACCAGCACCGCGTATTCGATATGCGTGAACGGTCGGGCCTCGATGTGGGCCCGCACGGCCGCGAGAATCGTTCCGGCCGAGACGGCCCCGCCATCGGCCATGTCCTGCGCCAGCCGGAGGGATTCGGACAAGGCCAGGGCGCTCTGCCGTTCCTCGGGAGCCAGGTGCACGTTCCGGGAACTCATGGCCAGCCCGTCCGGTTCCCGGAAGGTGGGCCGGCCCACGACCTCGACCTCGAAACCCAGGTCCCGGGTCATGCGCTGGATGACCCGAAGCTGCTGAAAATCCTTTTCGCCGAACACGGCCAGGTGCGGTTTCACGGCCAGGAAAAGCTTGCTGACCACCGTGGTCACCCCGCGGAAGTGGCCGGGCCGGTCCGTGCCGCACAGGCCCTGGGACAGGCCGGTCACCTCGACATAGGTCTGAAACCCGTTCGGGTACATCTCCTCGGCCGTGGGGTGAAAGACCGCGTCCACGGGCACGGGCCGAATCAGGTCGAGGTCCCGTTCCAGGTCCCTGGGGTAGCCGCTGAGGTCGTTCGGATTGTTGAATTGGGTGGGATTGACGAAGATGCTGACCACGAGTCGGTCGCATCGGGAACGGGCATGGGTCATGAGGCTGAGATGCCCGTCGTGAAGATAGCCCATGGTGGGCACGAAACCGATGGTCAGGCCGCGCCGACGCTGTTCGCCGGACCAGGCCTGCATGTCTTTTACAGTGCGGAAAATCTCCATCTTGCACGCTCCAGGCGAATGTCCCGGGCTCCCAAAGGAAACACGTTCAGTCTGGCTTCGGTCTCGGGCGGATGCTAATCCTGCCTTGACCGTCACCGGCGCGGCCCAAGGCCGCTTACCGAGAAAAGTGTACCTTTACGGCGGCCCGATTTCAATTCTTTTTTCAAACAAGGGCGTTGGCCAGGGCCGCGAATTCGGCCGGACTCAAGGTCTCGGCCCGGCGGCCGGGCTCGATCGAAGCCGCGCGGAGAGCCGCTTCGACCCGGTCCGGCGGATAGACCGCGGCCAGGGCGTTTCGGAGCGTCTTGCGCCGCTGGGCAAAGGCGGCCTTGACCACCTCGAAAAAGCCCCGCTCGGAATCGAGCGCCGGCTGGGGCGCATCGCGGAACACGACGCGAAGCACGGTGGAACCCACCTTGGGCCGGGGGAAAAAGACGGCCGGGTTCACTTCGAGCAGCCGCTCCACTTGGGCCAACAAAGAAAAAGCCACGCTCAGCCGGCCGTAGTCCTTCCCGCCCGGCTCGGCGGTCAGCCGGTCGGCCACCTCGCGCTGGAACATGAGCACGGCCTGGGCGATACAGTCCCGGGCGTCGAGCAGCCGGAACAGGAGCGGAGTCGAAATCTGGTAGGGCAGGTTTCCCAGCACCGACACCCGGCCGCCGCTTTGGCGCGCCTCGGCCGCCAGGTCCACTTCCAGGATGTCGGCCGGGATGACCCGAAGCCGGCCGGGCCAGGCCGGGGCCACCTCGGTTTCCAGCCACCCGGCCAGACCCCGGTCGATCTCCACGGCCGTCACGCTAAAGCCCCGTTCGAGCAGGGGCAGGGTCAGCGCGCCCAGGCCCGGGCCGATCTCGATCACGGGCAGGGCCGGGTCCAACGCGGCCCGGTCCAGAATGGTTTTCACCACGCCGGGTTCGGTCAGGAAGTGCTGCCCCAGCCCCTTCTGGGGCCGGAAGCCCAAGTCGGCCAGTTTTTTCGCCGGGGAGATTGAAGCAGTTGCCGGGGCGACCGGCCGGTCGCCCCTACCCCCGTTTTCATCACGCATCTTCATGAGGCTGCACGCGGGAATAGGCGTCCGCCGAGAGGTCCAAGGACCGGCCGGCCTTATGGACATGATACCCGGCCGCGGCGACCATGGCCGCGTTGTCCGTGCACAGGGCAACCGGCGGCAGAATGAGCGGCAGACACGTCTCCCGGGCCAAGGCGGTCATGCGGGCCCGGAGGCCCCGGTTGGCGGCCACGCCGCCGGCCAGCAGCAGCCCCTTGACCTCGTGCTCCTCAAGCAGGACCCGGGTCTTGCCGGCCAGCACGTCCACCACCGCCTCCTGAAAGGAGGCCGCCAGGTCGGCCAGTTCCCGGTCGTCGGGCCACCGGCCCTTAAATTCGTTCGCCACCAGGTTGACCAGGGCGGTTTTCAGGCCGGAAAAGGAAAAATCCAGTCCCTGGCCCAGCATGGGACGAGGCAGGCTGTACCGGGCCGGGTCGCCGTCCGCGGACAGCCTGTCGATGACCACCCCGCCCGGATAGCCCAAGCCCAGCAGCTTGGCCGCCTTGTCAAAAGCCTCGCCGGCCGCGTCGTCCCGGGTCTGGCCCAAGAGCCGGGCCTTGAGCAGCCCGGTGACCAGGTAGAGGTTGGTGTGTCCGCCCGACACCACCAGGGCGGCTTGGGGAAAGCCACAATCCTTGTCGGTGAGCAGGCCGGCGGCCAGATGGGCCTCCAGGTGATTGACGCCGACCAGGGGTTTGCCCGTGACCAGGGCGAGGGCCTTGGCCAGGTTGAGCCCCACCAGCAGGGCCCCCGTGAGCCCCGGTCCCTGGGTCACGGCCAGGACGTCCACGTCCTCAAGATCAAGCCCGGAGCGCTTCAAGGCCTCCTCGACCACGGGCACGATGACCTCGACGTGTCGCCGGGAAGCCAACTCCGGCACCACGCCGCCGAACCGGCCGTGCAGGTCGAACTGGGTGCGCACCACCGAGGAAAGAATCTCGCCCCCGTCGCGCACCACGGCCGCGGCCGTCTCGTCGCAGGAGGATTCGATACCCAGGACGTTCATGTTCGCTTTGTCTCGGCCATCGCGCCGGCTCCGTCAGCGCAGGCCCTGGATAAATTCCTCGGCGGTCCGCACATCTTCCTTGCTGCCGATGATGAGCGGCACGCGCTGGTGAATCTGCTCAGGCACGACATCCAGGATGCGCTCCGTGCCCGTGCTGGCCGCGCCGCCGGCATGTTCGACCACAAAGGCCAAGGGGCTGGCCTCGCACATGAGACGCAGTTTGCCGTAGGGCTGCCTCGGGTCCTTTTTGTCGGCCGGGTAGAGGAAAATGCCGCCGTACAGCAGATTCCGGTGGAAATCCGCCACCAGGGAGCCGATGTAGCGGGAGGTGTAGGCCTTGCGATGGCCGGCGTTGGGGTCCTTGAGATGATCGATGTACCGCTGGACTTTCTCGTCCCAGTAATTGTAATTGCCTTCGTTGATCGAGAAGATGTTGCCCCGGGCCGGGGTGACGATGTTCTCATGGGAGAGGAGAAACTCGCCGACCGACGGGTCCAGGGTGAAGCCGTGCACGCCGCTGCCGGCGCAGTAAACCATCATGGTCGAGGAGCCGTAGATGAAGTAACCGGCGGCCACTTGCTTGTAGCCGGGCTGGAGCACGTCTTCCAAAGTGCCCTGCTCCCCCCGCTCGCTGACGCGGTACAGGATGGAGAAGATGGTGCCCACGCTGACGTTGGCGTCGATGTTCGAGCTGCCGTCCAGGGGGTCGAAGATGAGCACATAGTTGCCCAGCCGGTACTGGCGGGGAATCTCGATGATGTCCGCCACCTCTTCCGAGGCCATGGCGCAGACCTCGCCGCAGCTCTCCATCCGGCCGACGATGACGTCGTTGGAAAAGTCATCCAGCTTGCGGACCTGCTCCCCCTGCACGTTCTCCCGGCCGGTAATGCCCAGGATGTCCACCAGACCGGCCTTGGTCACTTCCCGCGAAATCAGTTTGGCGGCCACGATGAGTTCGTTGATGAGGCGGGTGAAAGCGCCCGTGGCTCCAGGCACCTCGGTCTGGGTCAAAAGCAGATGCTTGGTGACGGTGATGCCGCGCGTCATAGTTCGCCTCCTTTATCCGTCCGCCCGGCGCAGGCAAGCCGCGTTTCCGCTTCCGGCGCGGCGGCGGTCAGGTACGGCCGAAGCCGATTGAGTCCCTTGGGGCCGAGTCCTTTCACCCGATCCAGCCTTTCGAACCGGTCCACCATCCCCCATTGATTTCGGTCGGCCAGAATCCTGGCGGCCGTCTTGGGGCCGATACCCGGCAGCAGAATCAAGTCGCCGTATCCGGCCTGGTTGACGTTCACTTTCCGTCCCAGGGCCAGCAACGCCGAGGCGGACATGGGACCGACAAACACGGCCGGCCTTTTGTTTGGCCCCGGACCGAGGCGGACCCGCGCGCCGTCATGCAAACGAAGGTCCAGGTCCGGGCAGAGACCCTCGGCCCCGAGCGCGCCCAGCACTTGCCTCACCGTCGGCCGTTGGTCAAAAGCCAGCACCCGCGGCCGAGCGCCCGGGCCGACCGCCTCGACGTAAACCAAGTCCGTTGAGGCCCGGCTTCCCGACGGACCGACCGGGCCGTAAACCCCAAACCCCCACCCGGCCAGAATCAAGGCCAGCAGCGCCGCGGCCAGGGTCAGGGCCTGGCGTCTTTCCAGGACCGGACTCACGAACCGGATTTCTTTTTTTCGTCCCGGTACAGCTTGTAGTTCACGCTGTCCACCAGGGCCTGCCAGCTCGCTTCGAGAATATCGTGGGACACGCCCACCGTGCTCCATCGCTCCTCGTCGTCGCCCGAGTCGATCAGCACCCGGACCTTGGCCCCGGTGCCCCGCCCGGCGATGGGCAGGACCCGCACCTTGTAATCGTGCAGGCTCATGCGGGCCAGTTCCGGGTAAAACCGTTCCAGGGCCTTGCGGATGGCGTTGTCCAGGGCGTTGACCGGACCGTTGCCCACGGCCGCCGTGTGCTCGACCTTGCCGCCCACCTTGACCATGATGGTGGCCTCAACCGTGGGCGGCTCGTCCTCGTGAATCTTCTGGCTGATGACCCGAAAGCCCATCAGCTCGAAATATTTCTTGTGCCCGCCCAGGGCACGGCTCATGAGCAGCTCGAAGGACCCCTCGGCGCCCTCGAACTGAAACCCCTGGGCCTCCAGTTCCTTCAACTCTTCCAGAATCTGCTGCACCACCGGGTCCTGGGAGTTGACGTCCAGGCCGTACTGCCGGGCCTTGTGCAGGACGGTGCTCTTGCCGGACTGATCCGAGATGAGAATGCGCTGCACGTTGCCCACGCTGTCCGGCGGGATGTGCTCGTAGGTCTCGGGGTTGCGTTTGACCGCGCTGATATGGATACCGCCCTTGTGGGCGAAGGCGGACCGGCCCACATAAGGCTGGAAGGGATTGGGCTGGATGTTGACCAGTTCGCTCACCAGCCGGCTGACCTCGGTCAACTGGGTCAGACCGTCCTCGACCAGGCAATCCCGGCCCATCTTCAGGATGAGCGCCGGGATGATGGAGCAGAGGTTGGCGTTGCCGATGCGTTCCCCCAGGCCGTTGATGGTCCCCTGGACCTGCACCGCCCCGGCCTCGACCGCGGCCAGGGAATTGGCCACGGCCAGGTCACTGTCGTTGTGGGTGTGGATGGCCAGGGCCACGTCCGGGAAAAGCCGGCCGATCTCGGCCACAATCCCGGCCACCTCGCCGGGCAAAGCCCCGCCGTTGGTGTCGCACAGCACGAAATAATCCGCCCCGCCGGCCCTGGCGGCCGTGAGCGTGGCCAGGGCGTATTCCCGGTTGCGCTTGAAGCCGTCGAAGAAGTGCTCGGCGTCGAACAGGATGAGGGGCGTGTGCGGCCGGAGGTGGGCCAGCGAGTGTTCGATGATTTCGAGGTTCTTTTCCAGGCTGATGCGCAGGGCGTCGGTGACGTGCACGTCCCAGGACTTGCCCACCACGGCCAAGCCGTCGGCCCGGGCCTCGATCAGGGCCTTCAGGTTTTCGTCCTGGTCCGGCCGGGTTTTCGGATTGTGGGTGCTGCCGAAGGCCACCACCTTGGTCCGTTCGAGCTGGTAGTTCCGGATTTCCTGGAAATAGGCCATGTCCTTGGGATTGGCTCCGGGCCAGCCCCCTTCCACGTAGTCCACGCCGAATCGGTCCAGGCGGCGGGTGATGCGGATCTTGTCCTCGAGGGTAAAGGTCACCGCCTCGGCCTGGGCGCCGTCGCGCAAGGTGGTATCGTAGATTTCGACGCGGCTCATGGCTCCTGGTCCAATCCGAATCCGGAATGCAGGGCCCGCACGGCCAGTTCGGTGTATTTCTCGTCGATAACGCAGGAAATCTTGATCTCCGAGGTGCTGATCATGCGGATGTTGACGCCCTCGGCGGCCAGCAGACTGAACATCTTGGAAGCCACGCCGGCGTGGTTGCGCATGCCCACCCCGACCAGCGAGACCTTGGCGATGGCGTCGTCCCCCAGCACCTTCTCGGCTCCGATCTGCTTGGCCACGTCCCGCACCAGGGCCATGGCCTTCTCGAAGTCATCCTTGGGCACGGTGAAGGAAAAGTCCGTGTAGCCCGCCTCCCCGCTGGCGCTCGTGTTCTGGATGATCATATCGACAACGATGTTGGCCGACGAGATGGGGGAGAGAATGGCCGCGGCGATCCCGGGTCTGTCCGGCACGCGGGTAATGGTGATACGAGCCTCCTTGCGGCTGTACACGACGCCTCGAATGATCATGTCCTCCATGTCGCTGGTCTCCTCGCAAATAAGAGTTCCGGGTTCGTCCCCCTGGGAATGGCGCACCCAGATGGGCACGCCGTATTTCATGCCGAATTCGACCGAACGGATATCGAGCACCTTGGCCCCCAGGCTGGCCATTTCGAGCATCTCCTCGTAGGTCAGCTTGTCCAGCTTGCGGGCCTCCTGGCAGATGTTCGGGTCGGTGGTGAACACGCCGGACACGTCGGTGAAAATCTCGCAGGCGTCCGCCTTGAGCGCCGCGGCCAGGGCCACGGCCGTGGTGTCCGAACCGCCCCGGCCGAGCGTGGTGATGTTGCCCCGCTGGTCCAGACCCTGAAACCCGGCCACGGCCACGATCCGGCCCCGGTCGAGCTGGTCGCGGATGCGCGTCACGTCGATGTCCTGGATGCGGGCCTTGCCGTAGATGGTATCCGTCAGAATCCGGGCCTGAAACCCGAGCAGGGACCGGGCCTCGTGCCCCATGCTGTTCGCGGCCAGGCAGAACAGGGCCACCGAGACCTGCTCGCCCGTGGCGATGAGCACGTCCACTTCCCGGGGTTCCGGGTTCTTGGCCATCTGGCGGGCCATGCCCAGCAGCCGGTCCGTTTCGCCGGCCATGGCCGACAGGACCACCACCATCTGGTTGCCCTCGTTTTTGGACTTGATGACCCGCTGGGCCACATTCTGAATCAATTCCAGGGAACCCACCGAGGTCCCGCCGTACTTTTGAACGATCAACGCCATGACGATCCTCTCACGCCTTGTTCAACCCCAATGGTCTTGCACGCTTTGGAGTAGTGTTTCGTATGCCTCGCCCCGAGCCGTCAGCTCCGCCACCCGGCCGCCTCGCGGCCCCGGCGTCAGACGAATCTCCAGCCGTTCGCCGGGCAGCAGGGCTTCGATCTTTTCGGCCCATTCCACGGCCGTTACCCCCGGACCGCCCAGATATTCGTCCAAACCGCTCTCGGCAAAGGCCTCGCCGTCCAGGCGATAGACGTCCAGGTGAAAAAACGGGACACGCCCCGTGTATTCGTTGGCCAAAGTAAAACTCGGACTGGCCACCACCACGTCCTCGGCCACGCCCAAGCCCAAGGCCAGGCCTTGAGCCAGGCAGGTCTTGCCCGCGCCCAATTCGCCGGTCAAGGCCACCACCTGACCCGGCCCCAGGCGCTCGCCCAACAGCCGCCCCAGCCGCCGGGTTTCATGCTCGGAGGCCAGCGTCAGGGTCAGGCTACGCCCCTCAGGCCGCAAACCGGCTCCACAGGCCGGGCAGCCAGGCCAGCAGGTCCGAGGCCAGAAGCCCCACCGGGCCCTTGGCCCGGGCCGCTTCGTCCGCGGCCAGGCCATGGACATACACGGCCAGCCGCGTTGCGTCCAGCAGCGGCAGGCCCTGGGCGGCCAAACCGGCGGCCATGCCGGTCAGCAGATCGCCCATGCCGCCCGAAGCCATGTGCGGCCCGCCCGTGGTGTTCAAAAAAAGTCGTCCGTCCGGCGCGCCGATCACGGTCCGGTAGCCCTTGAGCGCCAGGATAACGCCATGGGCCGCGGCAAAAGACGATGCGGCCTCCAGCCGGTCGGCCCCGATGGCGGCCGTGGTCCGCCCGGTCAACCGGGCCATCTCCCCCGGGTGCGGGGTCAGGACCGCGCCGCTGCGGACCTTTTTGAGCAGTTCGGTCGAACCGGCCAGGGCGTTCAGCCCGTCCGCGTCCAGGACCAGGGGCAGGTCGGACTGGACCACCAGTTCCCGCACGGTCCGCACCGCGCCGGGCCGGGTGGAAAGACCGGGGCCCACGGCCAGCACGTTTTTGCCCTGGCAGAGTTCAAGAATCCGGTGCGCTGCCTGTGGGGCCAGGAACCCCGGCTCGGCCTCGGGCAGGGGTTCGGTCATGACCTCGGTCACCTTGGCTTCGAGGATGGCGTTCAAGCTGGCCGGCACGGCCAAGGTGACCAGACCGGCCCCGCTTCGGGCCGCGGCCAAGGCGGCCAGAGCGGCCGCGCCGGTCTTGCCCGTGGAGCCGGCCACGATCAAAACGTGCCCGTAGCGCCCCTTGTGGCTCCCGACCGGACGCGGCGGCAGCAGCCCCTTGAGGCTGTCCTCGACCAGAAGTTCGATCCGGGGGCCGACCTCGGCCACCACATGCGGCGGGATGCCGATGTCCACCACTTCCAATCGGCCCACCCGCGACTCGGCCGGCGGCAGGAAATGGCCGACCTTGGGAAAGCCGAAAGTCACGGTCAGGTCGGCCCTCACGGCCGCGCCCAGAATCCGGCCCGTGTCCGCGTCCACGCCCGAGGGCAGGTCCACGGCCACCACCGGCCGGCCCGAGGCGTTGATCCGCTCGATGGCGGCCCGGTACAGGCCCTGCACCTCGCTGGACAGCCCGGTGCCGAGGATGGCGTCCACCACCAGGTCGGCCCAGGACAGGTCCATGCGGGCCAGGTCGGCTTCCCTGGCGATCTCGACGACTTCCAGGCCCATCTTGAGGGCCACGTCCAGGTTGATCCGGGCGTCGCCCGCGACCCGCTCCCGGCCGCCCAGCAGAAAGACGCGGACCTCGGCCCCCCAGCCGGCATATACGCGGGCAATGACGAAACCGTCCCCGCCGTTGTTGCCCTGCCCGGCCACCACGGCCAGCCGCCGGCCCGCCGGATCGCCGAACCGTTCCCGGGCCAGCACCGCAGCCCCGCGGCCGGCGCTCTCCATGAGCACCACCCCGGGCAGGCCGACCTCCTGGATCGTCTTTTCGTCCATGAGCCGCATTTCAGCGGCCGTGGTCACCGTCATCCGCCACCTCAACCACGACAAAGGCCTGGGCCAGCCCGGCCTCGTCCGTCAGGGATAGGTGCGCCGCCGTGAGACCGATGCGGCCGGCCACCGCCTCGGCCGTGCCGTGCAAAGCGAAATAAGGTTTGCCCCGCTTGTTGTGCCGGACCTCGATGTCCCGCCACAAAAGCTGGCTCGACCGCAGCCCCAGCCCGACCGCCTTGGAAAAGGCCTCCTTGGCCGCGAAACGCATGGCCATACAGGCCTCGGGCCGGTACCGACGCCGGCAGAACGCCACTTCCTCGGGCCGGAAGATGCGCCGCTCGAACCGGGCGCCGAACCGCTCCCAAGCCCTTTGGATGCGGCCGATGTCCGCCAGGTCGATGCCGATACCATAGATCATGGCGAGACCTCTGCCAAACTTCGGCTTTCGGCCGAACTCTTTGTCGGGCTTCGTCTCGAAGTCCTCGAAATAGGGCTACTATTCCTGCGGCTTCGATCCTTGCCCTCCTCGATTTCGTCTCGAAATCCTATGTTTCGCAAAGGTCTCATGTCCCCTCGAAAGCCATAGACGATCTAAAAATTTTTTACTATAGCCGCCATCTCGCCCACGGCCAGGTCCAACCCGACCAGGATGGCCCGGGCCATGATGCTGTGGCCGATGGAATACTCCTCGATCTCCGAAAGCCCGGCGAAACGGCCCACGTTGGTGTAATTCAGACCGTGGCCCACGTTGACCCGCAGCCCCAGGGCCGCGGCCTTGTGCACCGCCTCGGCCACGGCCGCGAACTGACGGGAGACCTCGGCCTCGCCCACCGCGTCCGCGTAGTGGCCGGTGTGAACCTCGACGAAATCCGCGCCCACGGACTTGGCCGCTTCCAGTTGCCGGGCTTCGGCGTCCACGAACAGGCTCACCAGGATGCCCTCGGACTGAAGCCGGCGCACGGCCCGGGCCATGGCCTCCTCCTGGCCGAGCACGTCCAGCCCGCCCTCGGTGGTCAGTTCCTGGCGCTTTTCCGGCACCAGGCAGGCCATCTCCGGCCGGACCTCCTGGGCGATGCGGATCATCTCCTCGGTGGCGGCCATTTCGAGGCTGAGTTTGGTCTTGATTGTCTGGCGGAGGAGACGCACGTCCCTATCTTGAATATGACGCCGGTCCTCCCGCAGGTGCACGATAATGCCCTCGGCCCCGGCCAGTTCGGCCAGGGCGGCCGCGGTCACCGGGTCCGGCTCCTTGCCGCCCCGGGCCTGCCTCAAGGTGGCCACATGGTCCACGTTCACGGATAGTTTCGCCACGTAGTGTCTCCTTCTGATTCGTCCGGGGCCGGGCAAAAAAAACACTTGGCCCGCGGAGGAGGCCAAGCGCTTGTGAAAATGGGGCTGAAGCCGGGCGTCAGTAACCTAATTTACGCCACACGTCTTGGCTCGCGGCCTCCATCCTGGCCGCCTCCTCGGCCGGCCCCTCGTGGTCGTAGCCCACAAGGTGCAGGATACCATGAATTAAATAGAAATCCAACATCTCTTCCAGGCTGTAACCCGCCTCACGCGCCTCTTTCAGGGCCGTTTCCACGGAGAAGACCACGTCGCCCAGGACGTCCGGGTTGACCCGGCCGAGCTGTCCCTCGGTCATGGGAAAGGCGATGACGTTGGTCGGTCCGGTTCGGCTCAGATAGTCCTGGTTGAGCCGGGCGATGCCCGGATCGTCCACCAGGACCACGGAAAGTTCCGCGTCAGGCCTGTCCAAGACGTCTAAGATCTTCCGAGCCTGGGCTTCGAGGCGCTGAAGATCGATCGGATGAACCGTTTGCCGATTGCTGATGTCGATTTCCATGGGCAGCCTTGGCGCGTCCGTTGGATTCTTTCTGGGCCGGTTCGGGGTAGGAGATGCGGCGGTGATGGATGCCGGTCAGGATGGTGTTGAAGCTGCGGGCGATGAGGTGAAGGTCCTTGAGGGTCAGTTCGCACTCGTCGAGTTGCCCGTCGGCGAAGATGTTGTTGATGATCTTTTGCACCAAGCCCTGGATGCGGGCCGGGGTGGGATCGACCAGGGTTCTGGAGGCGGCTTCGACCGCGTCGGCCAAAAGGACCAGGCCGGCCTCCTTGGTTTGCGGTTTGGGGCCGGGGTAGCGGTAGTCCTGCTCGCTGATCTGGGATTGCTCCCCGTTCTGGGTTTCGAGCGCCTTCTGATAGAAATAGGAGATGAGGGAGGTGCCGTGATGCTGCTGGATGATGTCCATGATCTCCGGACCCAGCTTGTTCTGCCGGGCCAGTTCCAGACCGTCCTTGACGTGCGAGATCAGCACCAGACCGGACATGGACGGAGCCAGGCGCTCGTGCCGGTTTTCCCCGCCCCCCTGGTTTTCCACGAAGTAGAGCGGCTTTTTGAGCTTGCCCAGGTCATGGTAGTAGGCGGCCACCTTGGCCAGCAAATGGTTGGCGCCGATGGCCTTGCCCGCCGCCTCGACCAAGGCCCCGACGATGACCGAATGGTGATACGTGCCCGGCGCCTGGATCATCAGTTCCCTGAGGACCGGGCGGTCCAGGTTGGACAACTCCATGAGCTTGATGTCCGTGGTGTAGCGAAAGAGCATCTCGATCAACGGACTCAGCCCGGTGACGATGATGCCCGCGGCCAGGCCGCTTAGCAGGCCGGCCCCCAGGTCCAACAACGTGCGGGTGGTGACAAAGGATTCCTGATACAGCGCCACCCCGATGAGAACGGCCGCGTTGACCAGACCGACCAAAAGCCCGGCCAGGATAATCCCCCCGCGCTCACGAACGCGCTGCACGCCCGCCTGCCCTGCCACCATCCCCAGAAAATAGTAGCCGCCCAAAGTCAGATTGTCCAAGAAGAAGGCGGTCAGGAAGGAGAGCAGAACCGCGAAAAGAAAGGCCGGCCACGGGCCGAGGAAAATGGCGGCCAGCATGCCGCAGGCGGCCACGGGCATGATGTACAGCAGGGTGCCTTCCGTGAGGCCGGAGCCGGCCCGGACCAGGGCCTGGCCCATGATCGATCCGGCGGCGGCCAGCAGAAAACCCGAGGCCAAGAGGATGGACAGAAAGACCAGGTCCTGGCTCCGCAGCTTCAAGTCGTCCGCGCCCTTGAGGCCGACCGTGTACAGTACCAGGATGAAGGCCAGGGTCAGGAAGAAGAGACCGGCCATGCGTTCGAGTTCCTCGGGACCGCTGCCCGAGCGGGCCAGGGCTTCGAGCGTCACCCGGGTGGGAACATCCACCCGCTCGCCTTCCCGGACGACCATCTCGCCGCTCTTGACCTGGAAATAGACCGGCGCCACCTGGCTGGCCGCCTGCCTCCGCCGCCGCTCGGTCTCCTCGGCGTTGTATTTGAGGTTGGGCCTGAGCATGGCCCGGGCCACGGTGATCAGGGTCTTGTACGAATTCACGGAAAACTCGTCCCGATAGAGAAGCGCGTGGGCCAGCAGTATCTGACGGGCGTCGGTCATATCCAGGAAGCCGCCCATGTTCGAGCGCGTCTCCTCGGTGTTGGAGGACAGGCGGCGCACAATGGCCCGCTGCCCCTGGGCGAACTGAAAGTCCGCGTCGTCCGCGATGCCCCGCTCCAGGAGGTCGGCGATCAACTGGCCGACGACCTTTTCCATTTTCGGTGAAAAGCGGGCCTTGACCAGCACCTCGAAATTCTTGTCCTCCGGGCCGAAGCCCAGGGCCTGATTGAACTCGTCGCGGAACTTCACCTGGGCCGCGGCCGTTTCGTAGGCGCCGGGTCCGGCTTGACCGGACGAGCCAAAAAGGGTCCGCCCGCGGACAAAGAATTCGTGGACCTGTTCGAGGGCGTGGGCCGCGGCCTGGTCGCCCAGATCGAACACCGGCGCGACCGAGCGCCTGGCTTCCATCCGCCGGGCCACGGTGGCGGCCTGGTCCAGAATCATCAGGTCGCGGTCGGCCCGCACGTCCCGCTGGGCCACGTCGCCCACGGCCAGTTCGACCTCATAGGGCAGCGACCCGGGCAGGGCCAACAGGGCCAAAATCAGGGCCAGGGCAAAGAGCAGGCAGACTTTGAGCAACTGCGGACGGACCAGCACCTGCGCCTCGACCCGCGGCCGCCGGCCCTGGGGTTTTTTCTGCATGCCGAACAAAAAAGACGGCAGACGGAATTTTCCGTCTTTATCTCGAACCACGTTAGTATTCCTTTTGGGCTTGCTTCTCGGCCTTCTGGATCTCCAAGCGGTCGTAGGCCTTGATGATGTCACGGACCAACCGATGCCGGACCACGTCCCGCTCGTTGAAAAGAATGAAACGAATGCCCTCGATGTCGGACAGAATCCGTCGGGCCTCGATCAACCCGGAGACCGTGCCCTCGGGCAGATCGGTCTGGGTCACGTCCCCGGTGATAACCGCCTTGGAGGAGAAACCCAGTCGCGTCAGGAACATCTTCATCTGTTCGCTGGTCGTGTTCTGGGCCTCGTCCAGGATGACGAAAGAATCGTTCAGGGTGCGGCCGCGCATGAAAGCCAGCGGCGCGACCTCGATGACCCCCTTGGAGACAAAGCGGGAGGCGCGCTCGAAGTCGAGCATGTCGTGCAGGGCGTCATAAAGGGGCCTGAGGTAGGGGTTCACCTTCTCGACCAGATCCCCAGGCAGAAAGCCCAGCTTCTCCCCGGCCTCCACGGCCGGCCGCGTCAGAATGATGCGCTTGACCGTGTTGGTGCTCAACGCGGCCACGGCCATGGCCATGGCCAGGTAGGTCTTGCCCGTGCCGGCCGGGCCGATGCCGAAGACGATGTCCTTGCTGCGGATGGCCTCGATGTATTCCTTCTGGGTCAGGCTTTTGGGGGTGATGACGCTCTTGCTGGCCGTGATATAGACGGTGTCCCGGAAGATGTCCTTCAGCCGGACCTTGTCGTCGGCGGCCAGGATGCGGATGGCGTAGTCCACGTCCTGGGGATAGATGGGGTAGCCTTCCTTGAGCAGACCGTACAGTTCGTTCAGGGTCCGGCGGGCCAGTTCGACCTCGATGGGGTCCCCTTCCAGGTGAACGGTCGAACCCCGGGCGTGAATCTTGAGACCGATCTCGGATTCGATGATCTTCAGGTGGGCGCCCTGCTCCCCGAAGAGGGACCGGGCCAGGAGCGCGTCCGGCAAGGTAAGCTTCTGGAGCGAACCGACGTTTTCGCCGCTGACGGATAAATTCAAAATTTAGCGTTCTAGTCCAAGACTTGAACCAGAACCCTCCGTTCGCGGGGCCGGTTGTCGAAATCCAGCAACACGATCTGCTGCCAGGTGCCCAACGACAAGCGGCCATGGATGACCGGCACGGTGAGCGATGGTTTGAGGAGCGCGGCTCTGACGTGGGAATAGCCGTTTCCGTCGCCCCACCGGCGGTCGTGGTCGTAAGTTTTATCCATCGGGGCCAGCGTCTCGATGGCTCGAATCAGGTCCTTCAAGGCGCCTTCTTCATATTCGATGGTGGTCACGCTCGCCGTGGAACCCGGCACGAAGACCACGACAACCCCGTCCCGAACCCCGCTCTCAGCGAGCTTTTCCTCAACCAGGCCGGTCAGGTCAATCGCATCGGTGCGGGCCGAGGTCCGGGTGAAAATCTCATACGTTTTGGTCGGCATGAAAACCTTCCAACCCCGTGCGAAGTGATACCACACACCCCCTGGAACTTCAAGCCCCATTTTCCAGGGAGCGGTCCACGGGGCAAAAGGCAGGAAATCCCTTGACCGGGCCCTCGGACTTGGCTAAAAATGATAAAAATCCAAACCAAGGCGCCGCATGTCTCTCAACGGACTGGACATCGCCATCATCGCCCTGCTGGCTTTCTTCATACTCAAAGGCCTGTTCCAGGGCTTCATCCGGGAAATCATCACCATCGTCGGTTTGGCCCTGGCCTTTGTCACGGCCTCGATCTACTACCGCCAGCTCGCCCCGTTCCTCGAACACCAAATCCCCAACGACACCACCCGCACCCTGGGCGCGTTCCTGATTATCTTCCTGGCCGTCTATTTCCTGGTCATGTTGATCGGCTTTCTTTTGGACCGGCTCTTTCGCATGTCCCTGGCCAAACCGCTCAACATCCTGCTCGGCGGTCTGGTCGGCCTGGTCAAGGGACTTTTCCTGGCCTCGGTCCTGCTGATCGTTCTCACCGTGGCCCTCGGGCCGGACGCGCCGTTGCTTAAGCAGTCCAAGGTTCGGATCTACATCCAGTCCTATTCCGGCCAACTGCTCAACCTCTTCCCCAAGGACCTCCGCCAGCGCCTCACGCCCAAAAAACCGTTTCTGCCGGCGCTCCCGGGAGTTCCGCAAAAACCGCCGGCCCCGGCCGCTCCAGCCGCCAGCCCGGACCAGTCCAGCCGGACCTGACCCATGTCTCAACCCACGCCGGTTTCCTCCCTCGAACGCATCCTGTCCGTCCTGGACCGGCTCCTGGACCCTAGGGACGGCTGTCCCTGGGACCGGGAACAGACCCCGGCCTCCCTGGTGGGCTTTCTCCTGGAAGAAACCTACGAACTCAAGGAAGCCGTCGAAGAAGACGACGCGGCCGGCGTCCGGGAGGAACTGGGCGACTGCGCCTTCCTGCTGTGCTTCCTCAGCCGTCTGCTTGAAGCCCGGGGGGATTTCGACCTGGGCCTGGCCCTTAAGGAGGCCGCGGACAAGATGATCCGCCGCCACCCCCATGTCTTCACCCGGCCGGGAGACTTGGAGAGCGCCGAGCAGGTCCTGGACCAATGGCACGTGATCAAGCAGGAAGAAAAGGGGCCGGGGCGTTACCTGAGCGGCGTGCCCAAGCAGCTCCCGGCGTTGATGCGGGCCCACCGGCTGACCAGCCGGGCCAGCCGGGTCGGGTTCGACTGGCCGGGACCCGAGGACGTGCTGCGGACGTTCGAGCAGGAAGAGGAGGAATTCAAGCGGGCCTTGAGCGAGGAGAGCCCGGATCGGGCGGCCCAGGAACTGGGAGACCTGCTCTTCACCCTGGTCAACCTGGCCCGTCACTTGAAAATCAACGCCGAGGAGGCCTTGCAGCAGGCCAACCGCCGTTTCCAACGGCGCTTTCAATACATCGAGGAACGTCTGGCCGCCCAAGGCCGGTCCTTGGCAAAGGCCAGCCTCGACGAGATGGATCGGCTGTGGGCCGAGGCCAAGGCCCAAGGGTTGTAACTAGGCTAAAAGCGGACGGTTTTTAACCACGAAATACACGAAAAAATTCAGCATATTGAAAAGCCAAGTCTCTTCGCGGGTTGCACCAAGCCTTCCACTGAAACGCAAGTTCCGGTCACAAAAAAACGCCCCGGAAGCGGGGCGTTTTCACAATACGAGAACCCTCGTGCGAGATCAGATTTCGGTCACCGTGATAGCGCCTTCTTCACAGACCTCGACGCAGCTTTCGCAGCCCAGACACTCGTCGGCGTTCACGGGTTCGGCCTTGCCGTCCACCATTTCGTACACGTCCACCGGGCAGACCTCTACGCACTGCTCATCGCCGACACACTTGTCCTTGTCCACTTCCACCTGCCACGCCATACCTGTTACCTCCTTCGTAGGTGATAGCCTACATAAAATTCAGATCCGGCCCCTTGTCCGGGGAAACCGCTTGGCCCTCTTCTTAGCCGTCATGTAAAAAACGACAATGGCTCTGAGTGAAGAGGCCGGGGCGTTTCAGACCCTTGACCGTAGGCGCCAGGTCCCATGCTGTTGCGGTTTCGCGACCTTGCGTGTTTGTGACGAAGAGCACAAAACCGGCCTTTGCGACCCTATGACTTGTACAACAACTGACGAACCGATGTCAAGGAGAAAAATCGCCCGGTCCTCATGAGGCATCTATCCAAAATCATAAGAAAATTAGCAAGAGCTACGTCGAGAGCCGATCAAACCCGCCCTTGACAAAACCGGACGGCGGCTTACCCTTAAAAGAAAACCAAACCCCGGCCTCGCTCGGCCCAGGAGGCGTAATAATGATAAAATTCACGGGCGTTAATCACCTGGCCATGGCCACCAAAGACCTGGACAAAACCATCGCCTTCTGGCGCGATCTGTTGGGCATGCGCCTGGTCGCCGGCCTGGGACACTCCGGTTCTAGACACTATTTCTTCCAAATCTCCGAAACCGACCTCATCGCCTTTTTCGAATGGCCCGAGGTCCAGCCCGTGGAAGAGAAGGACCACGGCTACCCGGTCAAGGGGCCTTTCATTTTCGACCACGTCTCCTTCGGCGTTTCGTCCGAGGAGGAGTTGTGGGAACTCAAGGACCGGCTGGAAGCGGCCGACATATGGGTCTCCGAGGTGGTGGACCACGGGTTCATCCATTCCATCTACGCCTTTGACCCGAACGGCATTCCCATCGAGTTCAGCGCAAACGTGGAAGACGTGGACATCCGCCGGGAACCGCGCCTGGTGGACCGTGCCCCGTCCGCGACCGCGCTCGAGGGCCCGGAACCCCGCCCCGGCATCTGGCCCCGGGTCGAAAATCCCACCCCCATTGAGGACCGCCGCGCTTACCCCGGCCAGGGCAGCGACCTGGTCACCAAGCCCAACAAGTTCCGCAGCCAATAAAAAAGAGCCCGCCTCGTTCGAGGCAGGCCCTTTAGTCAAACTGACACCCGGTCAGGCGCGGAGTTCCTCCTTGACCGAAATGGCGATCTTGTATAGCGCGGTCAGTATGGTGAAGCCGACGGCATAGATCCCGATCGCGATCAGAATCTCGGGCAGGGTGGGGATGTATTCGGTCACGTGCTCCAGCGGCGAAGGCACGAAACCGCCGTTCATCATGCCCAGCCCCTTGTCGATCCAGGTGGCCAGAAAGACCAGGATGCAGCCGACCACCAGGACCTTCTCGTTCGGGCGGACGTTCTGATAGAGCAGCACCACCACCGCGGCCAGCCCCATCAGCAGCGAGGCCCACATGAAAGGTATGTAGGCGCCGTGGCCGTGCAATCCGAAGAAAAGATACTGGAAATGCAGCATATGGGAGGGAATCCCGCTGTAAAAGACCGTGAAGACCTCCAGGAAGAAGAAGAAGATGTTGATGATGATGGCGTAGGTCACGATCTTGGCCAGGGTCTGGATGGCCCGGGCGCCCGGGTCAAAGTTGGTGAAGCGGCGGACGAACATGGCCAGGATGATCAAGAGCGACGGACCGGCGGCAAAGGCCGAGGACAGAAAGCGGGGGGCCATAATGGCCGTCAGCCAGTAGCCCCGGCCGGGCAGGCCCGCGTACAGGAAGGCGGTCACGGTATGGATGCTGACCGCCCAGGGGATGGACAGGTAGATCAAGGGCCGAACCCAGCGCGGCGGCGCCACGCTCTGCCGTTCGCTCTGGAGCGTGATCCAGCCGATGATCAGGTTCAGGATCAGGTATCCTTGGAGGACCATCACGTCCCAGAAAAGAATGGAATTGGGCGTGGGATAGCGGAAGATGTTCAGCAGGCGGAAAGGCTTGCCCAGGTCCACCAGGACGAAGGTCATGCACATGATCAGCGTGGGAATGGCCAGGAATTCCCCCAGGATGACGATCCGGCCGAAATCCTTGTAATGATGCAGATAGTACGGCATGACCAGCATCACCGCCGAGGCGGCCACGCCCACCAGGAAGGTGAGCTGGGCGATGTACAGCCCCCAGGACACATCCCGGCTCATCCCGGTGGTGCCCAGGCCGTAATAAAGCTGATACAGGTAGGCAACCATCCCGATGCCGATGAGGAGTCCCAGGAAGGTCATCCAGGCGTAAAACTTCTTGCTGCCGAAGATCGCTTTCTCTAACATATCGACCTCATATCACGTAAAAGATGTTCGGTCCGGTACCGAGTTCGGCCTTGCGACGAATCGCGGATTTCTCGTTCAGAATCTTGCGCACGTCCGAGTTGGGGTCGTCCAGGTCGCCGAAGACCAGGGCGCCCTGCTTGCAGGCCCGGACGCACAGAGGGAGATTGCCCACGGCCAGTTGTTCGGCGCAGAAGTTGCACTTTTCCACCACGCCCTTGGTCCGCGTCGGGTAGGTGGGGTTGGTCTTGTCCAGGTAGAGCCTGGGTTCGAACCAGTTGAAGCTCCGCGACCCGTAGGGGCAGGCGGCCATGCAGAAGCGACATCCGATGCAGCGGTGGAAGTCCATGAGGACAATGCCGTCGGATTTTCTCTTGAAAGTGGCCTTGGTGGGGCAGACCCGCACGCAGGGGGGGCTGTCACAGTGGTTGCACAGGACCTCGAAGGGCTTGTGGTGGAACTTTTCCGGCAGGTAGCCGATCGGCTTTTCCGGGAAGGCGTTCTCGAACTCCTCGTGCCAGATCCACTTGATCTCGTTCTTCTGTTTGTCCGGCGGCAGGGCGGGCACGTTGTGGCCCTGGTGACAGGCGTTGATGCAGTCCTGGCAGTCGTCCTGGCACTTGGAGACGTCCACGACCATGGCCCAGTGCGTCCCGGTCAAGGCCTGGGGGTTGGCGTCGAACGTCTGCGCCGCCGCCTTGGAGGCCGAAGTGAGCGCCGGGGCGGCGCCCAGGCCCAATACGGACAGGCCGGCCAGTTTCAGGAAATTTCTTCTGCTACCTTCCATCACTGAGCCCCCTTTTCGGTCAGATGGCAATCCCAACAATATGGCGAGACCGATGCGTAGTTATGGCACTGGTCGCAAAACTCCGCCTTTTTCGGATGGCAGTCCAGGCAGGTGTCGGTCAGGCTCATCTTATATCGCTTCCCCAGGGTGTTGGTGTAGTATCGCGGCCCGTACCGCACCACCTCGGTGCGCCAGGTGTTGAGCAGCATCATGTGGGAAGTCTTCATATAGTCCGTCGTCTCCACGCAGGTCTTCTGATCCGTGGGGAGAACCGGGTTGGGCGGGGTCGAGGCCCGGCCCATGTTGTACCAGAACGGAAGGGTGAAAATGACGAGAAAGATCAACAGGCCGGCGCCGATCTTCTCCTTATCGTACAGTTTCATTCGTCTTCCTCCTCCTCCGGAAAGTCCTCACCCCGAAGGTTGGTCGTCCGCTCGTGCTCCCCGTCCATGACCAGGGCGTTGGCCACCATCTCATGTATGCCGCAGACACCGACGCCGCCACCCAGCCAGTAGTCCATGAGGGGCGGCAGGGTGACCCGGTCGATGGCGCAGATGCAGGAGAGCATGTTGACCCCGTACTTCTCGTGCACATACTGCACCGCGTTGGCCCGGGGCAGTCCGCCGCGCAGCCGCATCTCCATGAATTCCTCGGTGTTGAGTCCGGCCCCGCCGCCGCAGCAGAAGGTCTTCTCCCGAATGGTCTCCTCGGGCATCTCATAGAAGTTGTTGCAGACGTTCTGGATGACGTACCGGGGCTCCTCGAAGAAACCCATGCCCCGGGCCGGATTGCACGAATCGTGGAAAGTCACCTTCAGGTGGTCGTTGCGGCTCTTTTCCAGCTTCAAGCGGTTGTTGCGGATCAGGTCGGCCGTGAACTCGATGATATGGGTCATCTTGGTCGAAGCCGCGTTCTCGAACCGCGTGCCGGTGACGGGCGAAACCGGCGTCTCCAAAAAGTCGGCCGGGCCGTTGTGGGTGTCCATGTACTGGTTGATGACCCGCCACATGTGGCCGCATTCGCCGCCCAGAATCCACTTGACCCCCAGCCGCTTGGCCTCGGCGTACATCTTGGCGTTGAGACGCTTCATCATCTCGTGCGAGGTGAACAGGCCGAAGTTGCCGCCCTCCGAGGCATAGGTGCTCCAGGTGTAATCCAGCCCGATGTGTTCGAAGAGCATCAGGTAGCCCATGAGGGTGTAGATGCCCGGGTCGGCGAAAACGTCGCCCGAGGGGGTGATGAACAGAATCTCGGCCCCCTTGCGGTTGAAGGTGGGCTCGATGGTGACCCCGGTCACCTCCTCGATGTCCATGACCATGTACTCGATATTTTCCTTGAAGGTGTGGGGCTTGAGTCCGAGGTGGTTGCCGGTCATGAAGCAGTTGGCCACCGGCTCCAGAATCCAGTTGATGTTGACCCCCACCAGGTGCAGCAGTTCCCGGCCCAGCATGGTGATCTCGGCCGTGTCGATGCCGTAGGGGCAGAAGACCGAGCAGCGCCGGCACTCGCTGCATTGATAGAAGTAGCTGAACCACTCCTTGACCACTTCCTTGGTCAGTTTGCGGCTGCCCACCAACCGTCCCAGAATCCGGCCGGCCTTGGTGAACTCGTTCTTGTAAACCGAACGGAGCAATTCGGCCCGAAGCACCGGCATGTTCTTGGGGTCCCCGGAACCGAGGAAGAAGTGGCACTTGTCCGCGCAGGCGCCGCAGCGCACGCAGATGTCCATGAAGACCCGAAGCGACCGGTACTTTTCGAGCCGGTCCTTGAGGCCGTTGATAATACGTTCCTTCCAGTCGTCGGGCAGCTTCCAGTCCTCGTCCGTGGGCGACCACTCCCGCGGATTGGGCATGCCCACGGTCTCCATGGCGCTCATCTTGGCCGGATAGCACCAGGTGCCTGTCCGGAAGCTGGGCGGAACGTCCATCCAGTTCTTGGCCGGAGGCCGATGGTCGATTTGAATGAGTTCTTCAGCAGGAGGATTCTTCGCCATGTTATTGCTCCCTCTCCACCGGGATGCCGGCTTCGATCATCTGTTCGCGGTTTTCATCCTCGTATTCTTCGTAGGGGTGCACCTTGACCGGGTAGTTCCAGGGGTTGATGTGCCGCTTGGCCCGGCTGTTGTTGGCCAGGTTGCGGGTGGGGCTCATGAACACCCCGCCGGAGTGCATCAGCTTGCTGAAGGGGAAGTAGGCCACCAACGTGCTCACATAGAACAGGTGCATGTAAAACAGCCAGTACACCCCGCCCATGCCGGCCTCGGGCAGCTTGGGCCGCAGCGTGGCCAGACCCACGGCCAGTTCCCGCACGCTGATCACGTCCACCTTGAAGAAATACCGCATCAAAATGCCGGTGGTGGCGATGCACAGGATCAGAAAGATCGGGAAATAGTCGGAGACCAGCGAGATGTACCGAATCTGCGGGACCACGAGCCGCCGCACGAACAGGTAGGACAAGGCAATGACCAGCACCCAGCCGGAAAGCATGTATCCGGGCAGGCCGATTTCCATCAGACCGTCCAGCGTTTCGATCCAGGGCAAGAAGAAGGGGATGGGGTCCAGGAAGAAGCGGAGGTGGCGGATAACCACGGTCAGAAAGGCGTAGTGGAAAGCCAGAGCGGCCAGCCACAGCCAGGGGAAGCCCTGGTAGAACAGCTTCCGGTCCTTGACGTTCAACGCGGCCCGGGTGTTTTTGAGCAGGGAGCGGAAGAGCAGAATCTCGACCGCCAACCGGATCACGGCCTCGAACAGATAAAACGGGTTATCAATCGGGTTCCGTTTGATCCAGGGAAGGGATTTCTGCTGCCCGCTGGTCGTGGGAATGCGGTACGGCACGGCGGAACGTCCCCACAAGGTGACCCGGTACATGACCCCCAACAGGAAGAGGGCCACCGCGGCGTAGGGAATGATGATCCCGAACAGATAATTCAGGTTCAACGCTGTGACGCCGACAAAGGGAATTACACCGATGACCGCGACCGCTGCAAGCGAAAAAGCGATGTTCATGCCTTGATACCTCGCCTCAGGAATGACTTTCGGGTTCGTCCTCTATTTCGACCGGGCGCAGCCTGCGGCCTTGGTTTTCCAACCGGCCGCCTTCCAGGAGCAAAAAATGGCTGGCGCGGAGCTCCCGTTCTTTCAGTTCGTAAACCTTCTCCCGGCGGGCCATGTAAATGTCAAAAGCGGCCAAAGCCATCTGGTCCACCCGGGTCTCGATCAAAACGAGTTCCTTGTGCATCCGTTCCCGCTCCACGACCTTGCCGAATTCCTCCCGGATGATGTCCTTCAGCCGAAAGATGAAATGCACGGCCTGGGAGGGGGAAAAGTCCTGGATGGCCCGGATGCGAATGATGCGGTCCAGACAGGCGTGGGCGGCCTCGGGTTCGGCCTCGGTCAGGAAACAGTCGTACAGTTGCTCCAATTCGGCGGCGAAAGTCGAACCCACCGGATTGGCGAACTGACTGACCTTGCTCTTTAGAAATTTTGAGGTGTCGGGATGATAAGTATCCGCCAGGGAATGAAACCATTTTTTAACGATGACCGGCTTCTTTTCAGCCAGCAGTTTCTCAAGCTTCATGTTCGGGCGATCCTACCCGTTCCGGATAATCGAACGGATGCGCGGGCGAGTCTTGTAAATCCTTTGGAAGACTCATTTCCTCCCCGGCCGGGCCGGGGAAGAAAAGCCCACGCAGACTTAGTGAACTTTCTAACATACGCCCTTTCGTTGGTCAACCTGAAAAGACGTATTTCTCCCCATTTTCCGGGCCTTGGCCCTCGAATTTTTCAAGACTTCAGGCCTTCCCGGCGGGACATGGCCTCGTCCGCGGCCCGGCCCACCGTCCAGGAGACCAGTTCCCCGTTCTCGTAAAGCTCAAACGGGCTTGTATCGTTCCGAAGCCGCGTCAGCGTCTCCCCGACATCCACCCACGGCAGCCGGCCCAAAACCCGGCAGGCCAGACCGCGCGCGGCCGGCGACCGATCCAGCAGGCACCGGGCGATGAGCGGGGCCGCGCCTTCGACCAGGTCCGGCCGGACCTCGGCCACGCGGGCGGCCGCCCAGAGCACGCCCTCGCGGAAGGCCTCCAGTTTCACGCTGGAGAGCACCACCCGAAAGGTGTCCTCGACCAGGTCCGGCTCGTTGGCGCAGATTTCGCCCAGGGCCTGGGGCGCGAACCAGCCGATGCTGCCGGAATCGTCGTTCAAGGTGTACAGCAGCCGGCCGACGACCAGTTCCACGAGGAAAGGGTCCTCCCGGGTGACCAGACCCAGGCCGGTCACGGCCCGCCACCGGACCAGGGCCTCGGCGTCGTACAGCAGCCGGTTGAGCGCGCTGACCAGCCGCCGGTCCTCGACCATCCGCTCCTTGAGGCCGTCCCAATCCGCCTGAAGCAGCAATGCCCGCACTTCGGACTTGAAACTCACCCCGCCGCCTCCGCGCCGCCCACGCCGGCCCGGGCCGCATAGGCCCCGGCCAGCCCCACCAAGGACTCGGCCCAACGCGTCGATCCCAGGGCGTGCAGGTGGGTGTATGCGCCGAAAACATTGCCCGCGACCAGACCGTCCCGGCCCCGGTCGAATCCGTGACCGCGACGCACCCGCATCACCAGACGCACCGCCTCGGGCTGGTAATCCACGGGATAGGAATAGTGGAACTCATGCCCCACCAGCTCCTGGCCCGCCGGGTAAAACGGGCTGTCCTCAACGGCCGAAAGCACGGTGTAGCCGTGGCCCCGGGGCCGCGCCTCCAGGGCGAAAGACACCGGAAATACGCCGGACATGGGATAGCGCCGGTCCTTCAGTATCAATTCCCGGCCCAGGTACATCAGCCCGCCGCATTCGGCGTACACGGGCAGACCGGCCTTGGCCGCCCGGGCCAGGCCCCGCCGCAGACCCTCGTTTTGGGCCAGGGCCTCGGCGTGGGTCTCGGGAAACCCGCCGCCGAGATACAACCCGTCCACCTCGGGCAGCTTCTCGTCCGTGAGCGCGGAAAAGGCGATCAGCCGCGCGCCGAGGCGTTCGAGGAGTTCCAGGTTCTCGGGGTAGTAAAACTGAAAGGCGGAATCCCGGATCACGCCCAGCCGCACCCGGCCGGCGCCGGTTCGCGGTTCGGACGGCCAGGGACTGAGATTGGACGGCAGGTCCGGGGCGCGCTGGGCCACGGCCCACAGCCGGTCGAGGTCCAAATGGTTTTGGCCCGTCTTCTGCAGCCTGGCCAGAAAAGCGGCGGCGGCCCGGTGCTCGTGGGTGGGCGTCAGGCCCAAATGGCGCTCGGGCAGATGGTTCTCGGGCGAGCGGGGCACGGCCCCCAGCACGGGCAGCCCGGCGTGGCCCTCGATGGTGGCCCGCACCAGGGCCTCCTGGCGGGCCGTGGCCACCTTGTTCAAGATGACCCCGGCCAGGTTCACCTCGGGATCGAAATTCCGGCAGCCCAGGACCACGGCGGCCAGGGTCCGGGTGACCTTGGTCGTGTCCAGGACCAGGATCACCGGCGCGCCCAGCAGCTTGGCCAGTTCGGCCGTGGAATGGGCGCCGGCCTCGTCCGCGCCGTCAAAAAGGCCGCGGTTGCCCTCGATCAAGGCCCCTTGGGCCGGAGGCGCGGCGCGAAAGACGAAAGAGGCCCGCACCCGCTCCGCCGGGACCATGAACGTGTCCAGGTTATAGCACGGGCTTCCGGCGGCCTGGGCCAGCCAAGCGGTGTCGATGTAGTCCGGTCCCTTTTTGAAAGGAACGAGAATCCGGCCGGCGCCGCGCCAGGCGGCGAGCAGACTCAAGGCGATCGTCGTTTTTCCGCCACCGCCCCTCAGGGCCGCGATGGCCAGGCGCGGACAGGGAAAAATCACTTGAGGTCCGGGGGGATTTCCAACCAGGAATGTTGGGTGTAGGTGTAGATGAGCTTTTTTTCAGAGACCAGGGCGTTGATGGCTGCCTTGACCTGCTGCTTGTCGACGCCCGGCAACCGGGCCAGGGTTCTGGCCAGGTCGCCGGGCTTCACTTTTTTCTGGCTGGTAGCCACCATATCGAAGACTTTTTGTTTCAAGTCTTCGAATTCCATAAGGACTAGTCCGTGAACTTGAACTGCGTGCTGCTCCGCCAGGTGGTCATGGCAAAGCGGTAGTCGTCGATATGGAAGAAGGTGAATTCCAGTCCGGTCATTTTGAAGAACTGCTCCCAGCCGATCCGCTCGATCCACTCGCCCACGCGCTCGTAGGGGTCCGCGTTCGCGGCGTACACTTCGACCACGTTCTTGATGGCGTCCACAACTTCGGGCCACCGCGGCGGGTTGTTGGGCAGATAGGGCGTGATCAGCTTGGAGAACTTGGGCATGCTGCGGGCGTTGGAGACCTTGCCGCCGGCCCACAGGGCCACGCCGTCGCCTTCGGGGTCGGCCAGGGGCATGGCCGGGCACATGGTGTAGCAGTTGCCGCAGAACATGCACCGTTCGACGTTAACCTGAACCGACTTGATCTTCTTGTCGCCTGCCTCGAAGTTGTACGGCCGGATGGCCGCGGTCGGGCAGGCGGCGATGGTCGTGGGAATCTCGCAGACGTTGATCAGACGCTCGTGCTCGACGAGCGGCGGTTTGCGGTGGACGCCCAGGATGGAGATGTCCGAGCAATGCACGGCGCCGCACATGTTCAGGCAACAGGCCAGGGAGATGCGCAGTTTGCCGGGCAGCCGCTTGGTGGTGAAATAATCGCACAGCTCGTCCATGACGGCCTTGACAATGCCCGAGGCGTCGATGGCCGGGGTGTGGCAGTGGACCCAGCCCTGGGTATGGACGATGTTGGTGATGCCCGCGCCGGTGCCGCCGATGAGGTGGCCGTCGGCCTTGAGTTTGGTCTTGAGGGGCTCGAGCTTGGCTTCGTCGCTGACCATGAACTCGATGTTGTTGCGGGTGGTGAAGCGGAACATCCCGTCGCAGAACTCGTCGGCGATGGCGGCCATGTCGCGCAGATGCAGGGTGGTCATCAGCCGGGTTCCGGCGATGCGCACCGTGAACAGCGCGTCCCCGGTCTCGGAGACGTGCTTGAGCACGCCAGGCTGGAGTTCCTCGTGATACAGCCATTTGCCGTAGTTTTTCTTGATGAAAGGTGTCCAGGCCGTGTCGTATTTCGGCGGTCCGATATCAGTGATTCTATCTTCCGACATGTTTACGTCCTCCTTGAGACCCTAAGCCTGATGCCGGGCCCGATATTCCTCGAGGTTCCGTTCCCAACCGCCCTCGACGTCCTCTTCCAGGAAGAAGATGTAGGGGTTGGACCGCGGCTCCTTGACCATCTGAGGAATGGGGTCTAGCTCTACCGCTTGCAGGAAAGCCCGGTATCCCAGGCGCTGAATAAGTTCGCCCACGCGTTCGCGGTTCTTGCCTTCCTCATCCCACCAATCCCACAACTTCGCGATGAAGTCCTTCAGCTCCTGGTAGTCGTCTTCGGGGTCCATCTTGAGGAAGGGGATGACCACGGCGCCCATTTGCGCGCCTTCGAGGATGGGGGCTTTGGCGCCGATGAGGATGGTTGCACCGGTGTCGGTGCCGGGGCGAAGGGCCTTGGGCATGACGTTGATGCAGTGCATGCAGCGGGTGCAGTTCGCATTGTCGATGGTCAGTTTGCCGCCCTCGTAGGTGATGCACAGGGTGGGGCAGAGACCGACCACGTACTTGGCGATGTTCATGCCGCCGTCGGCGTACGCCTTGACCTCGGCGTCATTGATGCGGATGTCGTCCCGCCAGGTGCCGATGATGGAGCAGTCGGCCCGGGCGATGGAGGCCACGCAGTCGTTGGGGCAGCCGGAGATCTTGAACTTGAACTTGTACGGCCAGGCCGGACGGTGCATCTCGTCCTGGAACGTCATGGTCAGGTTGTAGCAGATGTCCTGCGTGTCGATGTTGGCGTACTCGCAACGGGCCTTGCCCACGCAGCAACTCGGCGTACGCAGCGCCGATCCGGAGCCGCCCAGGTCGAAACCGGCCTTGGCCAAATCGGCGAAACAGGGCTCGAGAGCCTCGGTCCGGCAGCCCAGCAGAACGATGTCGCCGGTCGAACCGTGCATGTTGGTGATCTTGCTGCCGTGCTTGTCCCAAATGTCGCACAGCGTTTTAATCATTTCCGAGTTGTAGAACTTGCTGGCCGGCTGGTTGACGCGCATGGTGTGAAAATGTTCCACCGAGGGGAACATAGCGGGCACGTCCGTATAACGGCCGATGACGCCGCCGCCGTACCCGAACACACCGACGATGCCGCCGTGCTTCCAATGACCGACCTTTTGCACATATGACAGCTCGAGCTGCCCTAGCAAATCGTTGGCCGTCGCGCTGCCGCCTTCATCCGCCGCGCGCTTCAGGTCGGTCACGAAGCTCGGCCAGGGGCCGCTTTCGAGCTGATCAAGAAGGGGGGTCTTGTGAGTTGGCATGATTACCTCCGCAGTTTCTATGTCTCAAGTTGAAACTTCCTATCTTCTGGCTTCTCTCGGATCGGTTCCGAAAAACTGTCAAGGGGTTCCGAAACCCCACGTCACCTCCTTCCTTAGAATGGGTCGCCACTTGCCTCAGCCGGCTTCCCCAGCCCACCTTGGCAAATGGCAAGATGAAAAACGATGTTTATAACAAACCCTTTTCAAAAGCCTCTCGCGAGAGGCGCTGACCATCCGATTTCAGAAAGAGGGTGGGCCGTGTTTCCCTCCAGGCAACACCCACTCGGCGTCAGACCCCAAGTGGGGAAACCTTTTCGACGGTCCGATGCTTGAGCAATTTACCGCCAATGGATAACGCGATACCGGCCGGGATTTCTCTTCTTCCCCGAGCCGAGGCACGGAAGGGACAACGCGGGGAAACCATTCAAAAAATTACAGGTTTTCCACGTCCCTAGCGCCAGGAAGCATATAATAAGTCGTGCTGCCGCTGGACCAGGGCTCAATCTCGCCATGTTCAATCATTTCCTGGACGGCTTGTTTGATTTCCCGCTTCTTCATGCCGATTCCCTTGGCGATATCGCTCAAGTAGTGCATTTTCTTTGTTTTTGACTTTTCTTCCAGGAAAGTGATGATGCTTTTTTTGATTTCGGCGTCTTCCATGCCCGTACCTCCGTGGGAGTTTACTTCCCAGCATTAAATATTGGCTGGACTATAGGACTTTCAGGTGGGCTTGTCAAGCAGCTAATGACCTTTTTTACAAGTCAAAAAAGCGGACTGGGTAAGTTTGTGCATTATTTCTCAAAATTCCGTAAACCACTCGTCACCCGGTCCAGATAGGTCAAAATCAGCCCGGCCTCGCGCTCCTTGCCCAGACGCAAATAAAGGTCGTGGGCCATCTTCAGGCAGGGCACGGCCTCGGTCGGCTGACCCGTTTTTTCGTAAACGTCGGCCAGGCCGACCAGGCCCAGGGCCATCCGCTCCCGGTCCCCGATGCCCTCCGCCTGGGTGATCAGCTCCCGGTACGCCTCGGCCGTCTCCTGGATTCGCCCGGCCTGCTTCAAAAGCGGAAGCGCGCGCTCCAAAAAATAAACGGCCCCCACCTTGTCTCCGTGTTCGAGGCACACGGCCAGCGCCTCTCGGGCCGCGGCCAGGGAGGTTTCCCCATCATCCCGGATCAGGGCCGCCTCGGCCAGGCGGTCCAAGGCGCGGGCGCGGCCTTGGGGCTGTTCAATTTCCTTAAAAATTTCAGCGGCTTCCTTGTACAAAGCCTGGGCCCGGTCCGTCTCCTCAAGGGCCAGCTTCGCGTCGCCGTGGTCCAGGAGCGCCCGGGCCAGGTCTTCCCGCAGCCCGGCCGCGCGGCAGACCGCCACGCACTGGCCCAGAAAATCCGCGGCCCGGTCCCAGGTCTTGTCCTTTAGATAGACCCGGCCGATGCCAAGGAGGGCCGCCGCCTCGGCCGGCGCGTCTCCGTCCTCCCGGGCGACTTCCAGCAGGTCCTTCAGCTCCTCCATCTTTTCGTAAACGTCCACGCTCCCCCCTCAGCCCAGGGCCGCCTCGATCTCGGCCTTGACCGCGGGGTCCACGGGAAAGCCCAGGTTTTCGGCTTCCTGAAAGGCCTTGAGCGCCCGGTCCGGGTCCCCGGTCTTGAGATAGACCTGGGCCAGGTTGTAATGACCCAAAGCAAAGCCCGGCTCCCGCTCCAGGATGTCCTGGTACAGGGCCATGACCCGCTCCAGGTCCCCGCGTTCCTCGGCGATCCGGGCCAGCGACAACCGGGCCGGCAGCAGGCCGGGGTTGAGCTTCAGGGCCTGGCTGAAGGCCTCCTCGGCTTCGTCGAACCGGTCCTGAAGCATGCGGGCGAAACCGATGTTGTTGTAGGCTTGAATGACGCGCGGATTCAGGGCAACGGCCTTTTCATTCTCGGCGATGGCCTCGTCCAGCTTCTGCTGCCGGAGGTAGATGCCGCCCAGGTTGATATGGGCCTCGACCATGGTCGGGTCGAGTTCCAGGGCCATCTGAAAGGCGAAGACCGCGTCTTCAAGCTGGCCCTTGCGCACAAAGGCCAGGCCCAGGTTGTAATGGGCCGTGGGGTTTTCGGGTTTGGCCCCGATGAACTGCTTCAGCCGGTCGATCATGCCGTCCAGCTTGATGTCGTCACTAAAATCGTTCTCCATGTCGTCTCCTAAGTACGGATAGGGCCTCAGCCGGCTATGACTTTGATAAAAACATGCCGGTCCCGAGGTCCGTCGAACTCGCACAGGAAAATGCTCTGCCACTGCCCGAGCAGCAGGCGGCCGTCTTCGAGGGGAATGGCCTCGGAGGGGCCGACCAGGGAGGTTTTGATATGGGCCGGGGAGTTGCCTTCGGCGTGGCCGTAAACCCGCTCCCAGGGCACGAGTTCGTTGATGGTGTCGATGATGTCTTCCTTGACGCTCGGATCGGCGCCTTCGTTGATGGTGATGCCGGCCGTGGTGTGGGGCACATACACCGTGACCAGCCCGTCTTTCACGCCCGAGCGCGTCACTTCGCGCTGTACCTCGGCCGAGATATTGATCATCTCGGTCGTGTGATTGGTCTGCACCTTGATTTTATAGATCATGTCGTTTCCTCCCATGGGGTTATCTTGCGGATAAAATCAGACCGGAGCCAGGGGGCGCGAGCCTTGCCGGCCCTTCCCCGGTCGGCTGATCCGGCGTCAGCAGCCGGACGAACGCGCGGTTCACAAGTTCCTGGATGAAGTCCGGCCGGGCCAGGGCCAACTGCGACTTCGCTTCTTCGTCGATATCCCGGGCCAGAATCAACGCGCTCCCGGCCAGGGATGTTTCGCCTCGTTGCCAGAGGAGCAGCGCGGTTTCTTCGAGACGCCGCTTCATGTCCCGGCGTTTGTCCCCGGGAAACAGCTCCCGGGCCGCTTGCTCGAAAACCGCCTCCCGGCGGGCCGCCTTCTGGGCCTCGGTCAGCACCAGCACCGAGGTTTCGATCTCCTCGATGCGGGGCAGGTACGGCGTGAGTTCCTCGGCCGGCAGCCAGTCGGCCACAAAGGCGTGGTCCAGCACCGCCTGGGCCAAATCCTCGGGGCGGGCGTCGGCCTCCAACCCGGCCGGGTCGATGAGTTCGTACACCACCGGGGCCTCGGGCGCCGCTTCCGAACCGGCCCGGGTCGTGAACTCCTGATAGTCCGCGGGCACGGGCCGGCCGAGCTTTCGCGCCCGGGCCGCCGCCTCGGCCAAAACGAACCGCGCGTGACGCGCCGGCACCTCGGTCAAGGTTTCCCGCGAGGCGGCCGAGGCGTTCCTTAGAAAACGCTTCAGCCGGCCCTCGGTCAGGTGGTACAGATCAAAGGCGGTCAGGCCCTGGGACAGGTTCAAGGTAAACACGCCCACGGTGACGCCCTTGGGATGGGCCGGAACGGTCAGGATGCCGAACCGCTCCCCTCCGCGTTCGAACGGAGTCAGATACCCCTGGCTGACCGGCTGACCGGCCGGCCGGTAAACCGGCGCGGTCTCCCGGCCAGACGCCTCCCCGCCGCGCACCCCGACCTGCTCCAACACATACACGGCCCGCCGCGCGGCCTTGATCCAGGATTTTTCGGCCAAACGTTCGCTCAAGGCCTCGAGGAACCCGAGCGCCTCCACCGAACGCAGACCGGCCAGGCGCTCGATGACCTCGGGCTCGTACCCGGCCAGACCGGCCGTTTCGGTGGCAAAAAGGGCCGCGGGATCGTCCGCGGGCAGGGCCGCCCGAATCCGCTCCACCGCGCCGTCCATCTGGGCGACGATCTCGGCCGGCGGTTTTTTTCTGGCGATTTTACGGCCCTTGGCCATTTCGCGCTCCCGCGATTTTGACTCGGGCGAACGTCCAGATATCGCCCTTGCCCTTTTTTTCACTCTACCGTAAAGCCGGTGTCCTGACCACCCAAAAGTACCGGGGCGGGAGGCGCTTGACCTCGACCCGGCCCGTCCGGTATCTTTTTCAGGCCTATCTACTTGGAGGATCGCCATGAAGCTGGCCGACGATTTGTATTTCTATCCCTGGGAAAGCATGTCCCAGAACAACGCCAACTCCATCCTGATCGCCGGGCCGGTGAAAGCCCTGATCGACCCCGGCCATGCGGCCCTGTTCCCGGAGCTGGTCCGGAACATGGAAAATGACGGTCACAGGATTGAGGACCTGGCCCTGGTCATCAACACCCACTGCCACCCCGACCACTTCGAGGCCAGCAGCCTCCTGGCCGAACAGGGCGTCCAGGTGGCCCTTCACCCGGACGACGAAACCTACATGAAAGAGGTGGGCGCGGCCCTGTTCCGGGCCATGGGCCAGGACAGTCCGGCCATACCCGTGCATGTTCACCTGGTCGAGGGGGAATTGAACCTGGGGCCGGAGCGGTTCGAGGTTTATCACACGCCGGGCCATTCGCCGGGGGAAGTCTGCCTGTACTGGCCCAAGCACAAGGCGCTCATCGCCGGGGACCTGATTTTTTACCGGGGCGTGGGTCGGACAGACTTTCCGGGCGGAAGCGGCCCGGACCTCAAGGTGAGTATCGAGCGCATGGCCGCGTTGGACATCGAGATGGTGCTGCCCGGGCACGGGCCGGCCGTGATCGGCCGCGACCGGGTCGAGCGCAATTTCGAGCTGATCCGGCAGCTTTACTACGACATCTTGTAAAATAGCGGCAAATTTTCGGCTTACGGCCGAACGCCTTGTCGGGCTTCGGCTTTCATTCCTTGCTCCGAGGTTCGCGTCCTGGATTCTGGCTTCCGCCAGAATGACGTTTCGACTCACGAGGCAGGTAAAGACGTCACCCTGGCGAAAGCCAGGGTCCAGGTGTGCCAGCAATCGGGCGGCCATGGCCGCATTGCTAGGCGAATCTCCCGGGATCTACCTTTTAAGCAGAATGAAAAACGCATTCAGACCTGGATTCTGGCTTCCGCCAGAATGACGGCTAAGGAGCCAAGTACCTAAAACCCGGCGTGGGCCGGATGGAGCATCGCTCCATTCGGCCCGCGCTGCTACCGTTTTTGGGAGGGGGTTTGGGGGAACCCTTTTTGCCAAAAAG